>MTEU01002590.1_pt2 | contig 36108 bp, 49 predicted proteins | sample 1042701 | NCBI WGS metagenome assembly MTEU01 (sample SAMN06185813, study PRJNA358809) | soil metagenome | isolation source: naturally attenuated soil | place: India | collected 2015-05-23
GGCACGATCCCGTTCGGGTTGATGGTCTTGTGGCTCATGTAGTAGTGCTTCTGGATATGCTCCATGTCCACTGTACCCGCCACCCCCGGCCACTGATATAGCTCGCGCAGCCAGTTCGACAGGTTGTGGTAATCGCTCAGGCGCCGCAGGTTGCACTTGAAGTGCCCGTGGTACACCGCATCGAAGCGCACCAAGGTAGTGAACAGGCGCACATCGGCCTCGGTCAGGTATTCCCCGGCCAGGTAGCGATTGCGGCCGAGCAAGTCTTCCAGGTGGTCCAGTTCGTTGAACACTTCGTCAAATGCAGCCTCGTAGGCTTCCTGCGTAGTGGCAAAACCTGCGCGATACACGCCGTTGTTCACCGCCGGGTAGATGCGCTCGTTCAGCGCTTCGATGGTCGGGCGCAGCGGCTGTGGGTACAGGTCGAGCGTATTGCCGGTCAGCTCGTTGAACGCGCTGTTGAAGATGCGGATGATCTCCGACGACTCGTTGTTGACAATGCGTTTCTCTTTCTTGTCCCACAGTACCGGTACAGTTACGCGGCCGGTGTAGTGCGGGTCATCCTGGGTGTAGCGCTGGTGCAGGTACTGCAGCGCGTCGAGGTGGTCACCGCTGGAGCCTTGCTGGCGGTCGAAAGTCCAGCCATGGTCCTGCATCAGCCAGCTGACCACTGACACGTCGATCAGTGGCTCCAGGCCCTTGAGGGCACGGAAGATCAGGGTGCGATGTGCCCATGGGCAGGCCAGCGAGACGTACAGGTGGTAGCGGCCAGCTTCGGGAGCGGGTAGCTGATTGCGGCGTTGGGCGTTTTCGCGTTTGAACGTGCCGTCCTTGCCGTTTTCATACCACTGATCATGCCAGCGGCCGTCGATCAAAAGGCCCATGGTGAGCTCCTCGGAACAAAGTTGTTTGTCGTTGGAGCCCAGTCTAGGGGAAATCGTTCGAATAACTAGCGCAAAGAATGCCCCCTTGTTATCTAGTTATTCGATTGGTTCCGTGCGATCCAGTAACCACGTGCGGTGGCGAAAGCCTGCTCACGGTCCTGGCCAAGGCCGCGCAAGGCCAAGGCCATGGTCGCGACCACGGCCATTTCACCGTAGCTGTCCTCGGCCTCGCCGCGCCAGACTACCAGCAATTGCTCGGGCTGCAGGCTTGGCGGCTTCACGTGGCGGCGTTCGCTAAGCGCTGGCCATTCCTCGTCCCAGGCTTCGCCGGCAGTGGTGCCGTACAGGTGGCTGATGACATCGGGGTTGACTTCGATCTCGCCGCCATCACCCTTGATCACCACGGCATGATCGCCTAGCAGGCGGCTGGCCTCGCGGTGCACCGCCTGGTAACCGGGGTGGAAGATGCTCTGCAGGCCGCAACGCGCAGCCAGTGGGTTGAGGACCCGGGCCAGCGAATGGATGGGCGACCGCAGGCCCAGGGTGTTGCGCAGGTCGATCATGCGCTGCAACTGCGGCGCCCAGTCCTGCAGCGGGAAAAAGGCCAGGCGCTGCTGGTCCAGGGCCTGGCTGACGGCAGCCCAGTCACGGCACAGCGGGATGTCCAGCAAGGACAGCAACTGCTCGGTGTACAGGCGCCCGGCGGTGTGCGCACCGCCACCGTGCATCAGGATGCGCACGCCATTGTTGGCCAGGCATTTGGCAGCCAGCAGATACCAGGGCAGATGGCGTTTCTTGCCGGCGTAAGTGGGCCAGTCCAAGTCCACGGCGATACGCGGTGCCTGCAGATGCGCGCGCAGGGCTTCGGTGAAGCCGGCCAGTTCTTCGGCGCTTTCTTCCTTGTGCCGCAGCAGCATGAGGAACGCACCGAGCTGGGTGTCTTCGACCTTGTCTTCCAGCAGCAGCGTCATGGCCACGCGGGCTTCGTCACGGGTCAGGCCGCGCGCGCCGCGCTTTCCTTTGCCAAGAATACGCACGAATTCGGCGAACGGATGTTCGGCTGGTGTTTCAAGGGTAAGCGGGCGAGGTGCTGTCATATGCAATTGGTCGGCTTGGGCAGGCCCGCCAGCTTGGCGGCCAGTTTGGCGGGAGTGCCGTTGAACAGGCGGTTGAGGTGCGGGCTGTTGCCCTTGTCCGGGCCCAGTTTGAGGGCCGTGTACTTGATCAGTGGGCGCGTGGCCGGGGACAGCTGGTATTCCTGGTAGAACTGGCGCAGCAGTTCGAGGATTTCCCAGTGGTCTGCCGTCAGCGGGATGCCCTCGCGTGCGGCCAGGGCCTCGGCGGCGGCATGGGACCAGTCTTGCAGGTCGACCAGGAAGCCGTCCTTGTCCAGGGCGATCGCCTGATCGCCAACGTTGAGGGTATTCATAGCCAGCTGTTGACCTTGTCGTAATGCAGCGACAGTTCGACGAACCCGGCGTAATCCACGGCCTTGGCCAGCTCGTTGCCGACCGCCCGGGCCTGCACGTCCTCTTCCAGGGCGAACAGGCGCTGGGCCAGGCCGGCGGCTTGCAGCTGGCGGTGCGGTTCGCTGCCGCTACGCAAGGCATATACCGCATCGCCACACAGCAGCAGGGCGTCGTCGGTGCCGAGCAGGCGCAGGCAGCTGACCAGGCGCTCGTCGCCAAACGGGGAGTGGGCAATAACATGCAGGGTCGTCATCAGAGCGTTACCACCTGGTCGAAACGGGAGATCAGCGCGGTCAGTGCCGCGTCGTCCAGCACTTGCACCGGCAGCGTCAGGTTGTCGGCTGCCAGGCCGCGGCGAGTGAGGCTGTGACTGCAGGCGAACAGTTCCTCGACACCGAACATTGGCAGCGCCTGCAAGTTGGCGGCCAGGTTCTTCTGTTGCACGGCGGTGGGCTGCTGGTCCGCAGCGAGCTGGAACACGCCGTCATCGAGGAACAGCATGCCCAGCGGCAGATCGAACGCGCCGCCAGCCAGGGCGATGTCCAGTGCCTCACGGGCCGATGGGCCGTTCCACGGCGCCTGGCGGCTGATGATCAACAAGGATTTGGCCATTTCAGTCGCCTCCGAAGCAGACAAGGCGATCGGCAAGTTGCGCCGCCTCGTGCAGTTGGCCAAGCCCCGACAGTTCCCAAGGCTTGGGCAGGTTCACGGCCTGGCGCTGGTAGCGGTTGGCCTCGGCCTCGTCGAGCACGCCACGGCGCAGGGCGGCGGCGATGCACACCACTGCGTCCAGCTGGTTGGCTGCAATGAAGGCGTGCCATTGGCCGGAGACGTCCAGCTCATCCTGGGGGGTGACCACGTTGGCAGAGGCACTGTGTACCCCGTCCTGGTAGAAGAACAGCCGGGCAATCTCATGCCCGCAGGCCAGTACCGCCTCGGCGTAGCGCAGGGCGCGGCGCGAGGAGGGCGCATGGGCCGGGGAGAACACCGCGATAGCGAATTTCATGGATAACTCATGCAAAAGGAATGGTGCCATGATAAAGCAAAAAAGCCCGCGCCCGCTTGTGCATGGCGGGGCGGGCTTTCTGTCCTGAACCAATATCCAGATCTGCGCGACCCCGTGTAGGAGCGGCCTTGCGTCGCGCGGGCTGCAAAGCAGCCCCATGGCCCTAACAGAAGGACGCTAGGCTCAAGCCTGTTCTTTGCTCTCCGGCAAGAACCAGTTCAACACCAGGGCACAGATACCCCCGGTAGCCACGCCCGACTCCAGCACATTGCGAATCGCCGCCGGCATGTGCGCCAGGAACTCCGGCACCTGTGCCACACCCAGGCCGAGGGCCAGGGATACAGCGATGATCAGCAGGGCACGACGGTCCAGGCGAGTGCTGGCCAGGATATTGATCCCCGAAGCCGCAACCGCACCGAACATGACCATGGCCGCACCGCCCAGTACCGGTTCTGGCACCGCCTGGATCACCCCGGCAACGCTCGGGAACAGCCCCAGCAGCACCAGCATCACGGCAATCCACATACCGATATGGCGGCTGGCGATGCCTGTCAGCTGAATCACGCCGTTATTCTGGGCAAAGATCGAGCTCGGGAAGGTATTGAACAAACCGGCCAGCAGCGAGTTGGCTCCGTTGACCAGCACACCGCCCTTGATCCGCTGCATCCACACCGGCCCTTCGACCGGCTGGCGCGACACCTTGCTGGTAGCGGTGACATCGCCGATGGCTTCAAGCGAAGTTACCAGATAGATCACGAGCATCGGGATAAACAATGCCCAGGAGAAGCCCAGGCCGAAGTGCAGCGGCGTCGGCACCTGGAACAGCGCGGCTTCGTGCATGCCGGTGAAATCCAGACGGCCCAGGTAGCCGGCCAGCGCATAGCCGACCGCCAGGGCGATAACGATGGCGCAGCTGCGCATCCACACCACCGGGATGCGGTTTAGGATGACGATGATCGCCAGCACCACGCCCGACAGCAGCAGGTTCTCGCCATTGGCGAAGGTGCCATTGGCCATGGCGCCGAAGCCACCCCCCATACTGATCAGGCCGACCTTGATCAGAGTCAGGCCGATCATCAACACCACGATGCCGGTTACCAGCGGGGTGATCAGGCGTTTGACGAAGGGCAGGATGCGCGACACGCCCATCTCGACGAACGAGCCGGCGATTACCACGCCAAATATGGCTGCCATGACGCCTTCCACCGGCGTACCTTGCTTGACCATCAGCGCTCCGCCGGCAATTAGCGGGCCGACGAAGTTGAAGCTGGTGCCCTGGACGATCAGCAGCCCGGCACCGAACGGCCCGAAGCGTTTGCACTGGATGAAGGTGGCGATACCCGAAATGACCAGCGACATGGAGACGATCAGATTGGTATCACGTGCGGAAACACCCAGCGCCTGGCAAATCAGCAGGCCAGGGGTGACGATCGGGACGATGATCGCCAGCAGGTGCTGCAGGGCAGCCAGCAGGCCGATCAACAGCCTTGGCTTGTCCTCCAGGCCCAGCACCAGTTCATTGGCAGGCGCCGCCGCGCCTAGGCTGTGTTCGTGTGAGCTCATTGCGAAAAGCTGCCCCGGACTAAAAAAGGAGCGCATTCTACGGGGTGATGGCGGATTGGGGTAGAGAAAAGCACGATGGCGGCATGATCGACGACCATTCGCCTTATTATTTGACCTTATGGTCAGTTATTGGGTGCTATCTGCCAATAAACCATCTGTGGGAGCGGGCATGCCCGCGAAGAATGCGACGCGGTGCATGGCACCGGCTTCGCCGGTGTTCGCGGGCTTGCCCGCTCCCACAAAAAAGCCCGCCGAAGCGGGCTTTCTCACGCAGCAATCAATCAGTCATCACGACCCATGATGCCAAACAGCTGCAGCAGGCTGACAAACAGGTTGTAGATCGACACATACAGGCTGATGGTCGCCATGATGTAGTTACGCTCGCCGCCATGAATGATCGCGCTGGTCTGGAACAGGATGCAGACCGACGAGAACAGTACGAAGCCAGCGCTGATCGCCAGTTGCAGGCCGCTGATCTGGAAGAAGAAGCTTGCCACGACGGCACCCAGCAGGACAAAGAAACCCGCAGTGATGAAGCCGCTGAGGAAGCTCATGTCCTTGCGGGTAATCAGCACATAAGCCGACAGGCCGCCGAACACCAGGGCAGTCATGGCAAATGCCGAGCTGACCACCTCGGCGCCACCGGCCATGCCCAGGTAGCGGTTCAGGATAGGGCCGAGGATAAAGCCCATGAAGCCGGTGAGAGCGAAGGTGGATACCAGGCCCCAGACCGAATCACGCAGTTTGTTGGTAAGGAAGAACAGCCCGTAGAAGCCGATCAATACCACGAACACGTTCGGGTAGCCGACGCGCATCTGCTGGGCCACGAAGGCCATGACACCGCTGAAGGCGAGAGTGAGCGCCAGCAGGCTGTACGTGTTGCGCAGGACCTTGCTGATCTCCTGCTGCTCGACCTGCTGGCCGTGGTGTACGGCGTAATCCTGTTCGCGCATGGCGACACTCCTTGGTAAACCTGTGGTTTCAAACGTTCAGATGCTAGGAGTCTATCAGAGCTCCCGCAACCCGCGACACAGAGAGTTTGACAGCTTGTTTCATTACGGTATTATGGCGGCCGCAAAACGAGCTGGAAGCGTGGCCGAGTGGTTTAAGGCAACGGTCTTGAAAACCGTCGATGGGCAACTATCCTAGAGTTCGAATCTCTACGCTTCCGCCACATTCAAAGCCCTGATTATTCAGGGCTTTTTGCGTTTTTGGGGCATAGGAAACCATCGATGGGAATGGTTTGTTTCGGCGCTTCCGATACTTCCTGCTTGGTCGGTTTCGCCAAGGCTCCAACTTACCTGGCTTCATCCCATTCTTACAGGCACGAAAAAGCCCGCCAAGGCGGGCTCCTCGCTTGCTACTGAGCGCTAGCCGCAGCCTCTCAAGCCAAATTGCATTACTGACAACTGCGCGGAAATCTGATCCGTAGGCTGGACCCAAACCTTGTCTCCCACCGTTTCCATACGGTAGTTAATGGAAATAACGCTGTCGTTCCTCCCGGTAATGTAAAGAACGGCGGATCCCTTCATGCCAAGCAGTCCGTCAGTATCAAGGGCGACCGAGTCGATTCTGGCCACGGACCTGCAAGTGGCATTCATCTGCCCAAGATTGGTGACGATTTGTGAGCCCAGCTGGCGGACCAGGTCCTCCCCAGTCTTTTCAAAGTCTGCGTGCCTCTTCCATTCGACAGCTGCATAGCCGGAACCCACGAGCAGAATGATAAAAACACCAAGCTTTTTGATACGTGACACGGGTGATCCCGATAGATGTAATGTGGCTACGAAATGCGGGGCAAATCAGACTAGATAGGCGTTCCACGCCAGCAGCATCCAGAACTGGATACAGGTTACGTCCAGGCGGATAAGCCGATCCTTGTGCCCGGTGTTCTACGAGATTTCGAAAATGCTCCACATCAGTGGCCTGCAGGCGTTTGATGCAGGCGTGGTCATCCTAGTAGAAGAGGTAGATCCCGTCACCTACAAAAGCGCGGACGTTGATGTTCAAGATCCGTGGCACAGCGCGCAGGTGGGTAATATTCTGCAGAGATTGCGTAAAGCTTGAACTCTGCACTGTATCTGTGGGAGCGGCATCCAGCCGCGAACACCAGCGCGGCCGGAGCCATACACCGCTTTGCATTCTTCGCGGGCATGCCCGCTCCCGCAGGTTTTATTGCAGGGTCACTGGCTTCATGTCATCCGGTAATTGACGAATAGCTGCCTCTATCCGCTCGATCGGTGCTGCGAGTTCGTCCGCTTCCGTGTCCTTGCCCTCCCTTCTCAGGCGATCGCGCTCAATGCGCAGGTTAAGCAAATTCTTCTGCAGCTTCAGGGCCGAGGTATTGAACGGATCCATGCTTTTCTCATGCTGTAGGCTTCCGTGCCGTTGTAGGAAAACTGGACCGTAGCAGCTCGAATTTGCTGGAGAAACTGATGTTTCATACAGGCAAAGCTCACTGCTTCGATTCTTCCTACATTGCGAGGTAAAAAGATCCTACAGGTCGCATTTCAAATCGTGTATTTCAAATCCGCCTCAACACCACGTGGTACCTGGCCGCAATCGGTTTTCGCCTATGCAGGCCCTCGACGCGGCTCAACCCAGGGCCTGCCGTTCTTTTCGAAACCTTATGTAGCAATTGCCGCCGGCAAGCTACAGGTGGTCCGCATCCACCACCGCCTGGGTGAACGCCTGCGGCGCTTCCTGTGGCAGGTTGTGGCCGATACCGCCGCTGATCAGCCGGTACTCGTACTTGCCGGTAAAGCGCTGCGCATAGGCTTCGGCCGGCGGATGCGGGGCGCCGTTGGCGTCGCCTTCCAGGGTGATGGTTGGTACTCCGATACTGGGGAAGTTGGCCAATTTGGATTCGAGCGGGTCGTAGCGCGTTTCGCCCTGGGCCAGCCCCAGCCGCCAACGGTAGTTGTGCACGGTGATCGCCACCTGGTCGGGATTGTCCAGGGCCTTGGCGCTGCGCTCGAAGGTGGCGTCGTCGAAGGACCACTTGGGCGAGGCGGTTTGCCAGATCAGTTTGGCGAAGGCATGGCGGTTCTTTTCATAACCGGCCTGGCCGCGCGCGGTGGCGAAGTAGTACTGGTACCACCACTGCAACTCGGCACCAGGGGGCAGGGGGGCCTTGGCGGCTTCCTGGCTGCTGATCAGGTAGCCGCTGACGGATACCAGCGCCTTTACCCGCTCTGGCCATAGCGCCGAGACAATGTCGGCGGTGCGTGCGCCCCAGTCGAAGCCGGCAAGCACGGCACGCTGGACATGCAGCGCGTCCATGAAGGCGATCACGTCGCTGGCCAACGCCGAGGGCTGGGCATTGCGTGGGGTTGCCGCAGACAGGAAGCGGGTCTGCCCGTAACCACGTACATAAGGCACCAGCACCCGGTAGCCTTTTGCCGCCAGGGCGGGTGCAACTTGTTCGAAGCTGTGAATGTCATACGGCCAGCCATGCAGCAGGATCACCACCGGGCCGTCGGCCGGGCCTTGCTCTACGTAGGCCACATCGAGCACGCCAGCGTTGACGTGTTTCAGCGGGCCAAAAGCATCCGCCGTTGTGGCGGCTGGCTGGGGCTGCTGTGGTGCAGCCGTGGCCATGTTTGCCGCCATCAGGCCAAGCGGCAGCAGGGCACAGGCGAGCAGCGTACGGCTGAAGCGGTGTGGCAGGGCGGTGGTCGAGTGGCGGACAGGCATCGGGCATCTCCTTGGCGAAACCATCGGGGCAGATCGATGGGTACCAGTAAAGGTGACGGCTGTATCGCAGATGTGTCCGTTGCACCTGCATGAAACGTTCTTGTGTATCACATCTCACTTTACATACATGAAGATACAAATGCCGTACGGCAGAGAGTTTTGCTGCTTCTGCTACGATCGCCAGCTTTCCCGGCCATGGAGAGGCCCATGCATTACGTCGTGATTGAATCTCACCGCAGTGAATACCCGCGGCCCATCCGCTTCGCCAAGGGTACCTTGCTGGACATTGGCCCGCGTTACGAGGGCGAGGCAGGGTGGCAGGACTGGTACCTCTGTACCTGCACCGGCCAGGAACCCGGCTGGGTTCCAGCTCAATTGATCGAGCGGCTCAGCGTCTGCCAGGGCAGGGCGCTGGACCACTATTCGGCGCATGAGCTGGATGTCGACCCGGGGCAGTTGGTGCAGATGGTGCGCCAGCTCAATGGCTGGGTCTGGTGTCGGCGCCATGGCGATGACGAGCTTGGCTGGTTGCCAGAGCAAAAGCTTCAGCGGCTGACCTGAAGTGCCCCATCGGTCAGCACCTGCTCCGTGCACAGGATGCGCGCGTAATCCATAGCCAGGTTGCTCAACGACAACGCATGTACATCCTCCGCGGGCCAAAGCCGTCCTTGCAGGTCGTGCTGGTCAAAGGTAAAGCAGGCATCTTCAACCACCACCACATCGAAACCGAGATTGCCCGCCGAGCGTGCGCCGGCTTCCACGGAGTTGTTGGTAATCACCCCGGCGATGACCAGTGCTTTGATGCTGCGCGCGTGCAGCCATCGCTCCAGGCCGGAGTTGGCGAAGGCATCGGGTACATGTTTGTCGAACACTGTCTCGTTGGCCAGCGGGGTAAATGCGGGCTGGAATTCGCAGCCGGACTGGCCCGGCCAGAACACTGAGTCCACCGACCGGGAGAGGTGGCGCACATGGACCACCGGGCGTCCTGACTGACGCCATGCCGCCAGCAGTTCGCCCATGCGCAGTTCTGCCTCGGGGTTGTTGCGCCGGCCCAGGCGCGGGTGATGGATGCCAACCTGAAGGTCGATCAGCAACAGCGCTGCGTTGGTGGTTAAAGCGGTCACGACGAGATAGCACTCCTTGGCAGGTTCGAGCGATTGCCTTTGGCACAGCGTAGCGTGGATGACCGTAAAAAAAAATTGCAGCAACGCCCTGCCAGTCCATGGCACTGGGCGGTGCCGTGGCCGGGTTGGTGGGGATCGCAGCGCGCCAGTCATTACATCTGATCCGCTTTTTTTCCACAAACCTGAATCTGTAACGGTATCAGCGCTGGCCCGACAATAAGCCCATTCCCGTATCACACTTGTAGAGGTTCCAATGGGCAAGCTCGCGCTATTCCTGGGTGGTTTTTTGCTGCTGACCATTCTGATCGGTATTCTTGGCACCATTCCGCCAAGCTGACGTTCACCACCCCCATCCCTCGCGGCCTGCCTGTCCTCCGGGCGGGCCCTTTCCTCTTTCTTGTTGGCCGATTCACCCTACCCGTTTGTACGATAAGTCGTTCTTTGCACTAGGAAAACTGTCCACAAAAAACGTGGGTAGGTCTGTGGATAAAGTGCTGCAAGCCAAGCCTGTGGCGGGCTCTGTTAAATTGAGCAGAATTTGAACAGTGATTTCAGAGGGTGTTTCAGCAGGCCAGGCCGGCGCGGCGCAGGGCCGCCAGCAGGTCGCGTACCCGTGCCGGCAGTTCGCCGGCTGGGTACACAGCATGCATTTGCGGGTTCTGGCCGTTGCTTGAGGTCAGGCGGTACTGCGGGCATACCCGCACCAGTCGCCCGGCCTTGACTTGTGCTTCGCCGACCCAGGCGGCCAGGCGGGCGATGCCGGCACCGGCCAGGGTACTGTGATACACCGAGTTGCCAGAGTCCAGGCGCAGCCTGGGCCTGGGTCGCAGGCTGGTAATCTGGCCGTCGCGGCAGAAGTGCCAGGCCTTGAGGATGCGCGGGGCAGTGTGCAGGATCAGCGCGTGGCCTTCGAGGTCCTCCGGGAGTTGTGGTGTGCCGGCCAGGGCCAGGTATTCAGGGCTCGCATACAGGTGGCGCCGGTAATCCCACAGCGGGTAGCCGATCAGTTCGCTCGACTGTGGGAATGCACCGCGCACCACGAAATCGAATTTGCCTTGCAACGGGTCCAAGGCCCCGTCGCTGTACTGCACATCCAGGGTTACCTGGGGGTGGCAGCGGGAAAACTCGGCAAGTACCTGCGGCAGAACATGTTCACCCAGTACCTGCGGCACGGCGAAGCGGATCCAGCCTTGTGCGCTGCCACTGAGAGCGGCCAGTTCGTCGGCGGCATCACGTTGCACATCCAGCAAGCGTTCAGCGTGTGGCAGCAGGCGCTCGCCGGCTTCGGTCAGGGTCACGGCATTGGCGTTGCGGTTGAGCAGTTTGTTCCCGGCGTTGTCTTCCAGGGTTTGTACCGCGCGGGTTACCGCGCTGGGGGAGCGCCCCAGGGCGCGGGCGGCGGCGACAAAGCTGCGCTTGTGCGCCACGCTGACGAACGCCTGAATTTCCCGCAACATGTCCAAAGCCATTGCCTGCTCCTTATTGCAGTTTTCGCAATACGGCATTTCAACACAAGCGCGGCGCTTTGATTAGCCTTGCAGGCGTCTTCACTGCCTGGAACCGCGTCATGATGGATATCGCTGTGCTTTCCGTGTTCGCTTTCGCCGCTGGGTTGATCGACGCCGCCGTGGGTGGCGGTGGTTTGATCCAGATCCCCGCCTTGTTCAACGTACTGCCCACCGCGCAACCTGCGGCATTGCTCGGTAGCAACAAGCTGGCGTCGGTGTGTGGCACGGCCTTCGCTGCGCGTTCATTCATCCGCAGGGTGACGCTGGACTGGGGGTTGATCGTGCCGGCGGCGCTCAGTGCCTTCATCATGTCGTTCGCTGGTGCCGCCACAGTGTCGCTGGTGCCGCCCAGCGTGATGCGCCCGGCGGTGCTGGTGCTGATCGTGCTGATGGCCATCTACACATTTTGCAAGAAGGACTTCGGCACACTGCACAAACCCGCAAGTATCGGCCGCAAGGAGCAGTGCCTGGCGCTACTGATCGGTGGCGCGATCGGTTTTTACGATGGCCTGTTCGGCCCGGGCACTGGCAGCTTCCTGATCTTCCTGTTCATCCGCTTCTTTGCGTTGGATTTCCTGCACGCCTCGGCGTCGGCAAAGGTGGTGAACATCGCCACAAACCTGGCGGCACTGGTGTTCTTCGTGCCATCAGGCAACGTCCTGTACGCCATCGCCTTGCCCATGGCGCTGTGCAACATCCTCGGTGCGCTGACTGGTACCTGGCTGGCAGTGCGCAAGGGCGCGGGCTTTGTGCGCGGGCTGTTCCTGGTGCTGTTGTGCGTGCTGATCGCCAAGTTGACGTGGGACTTGCTGGCCGCCTAGATCACATCACCTGGCGTTGCAGTTCAGCCTGCTCGACACGGTTGCGGCCATGGGCCTTTGCCCGGTACAGCGCCTGGTCGGCGCGCGCCAGCAGTTCGTCGAGGGTGGGGGCCGGCATGTCGGCGGCGCAGCCGGCCAGGCCGATGCTGACAGTAATCCGCAGGTGCTGCTCGGCTTGCATCACATGCAGGTCCTGCACGGCGCGACGCAAGCGTTCGGCAGTGAACCTGGCCCGGTCTGGCGCCATGCCCGGGAGTACAACGACAAATTCCTCGCCGCCCAGGCGGGCGATCAGTTCGCCATCGTGTAGCTGGTCCTGCAGGGTGCCGGCGAACTGGCGCAGCACCTGGTCACCGACCGCATGGCCGTGGGCATCATTGATCGACTTGAAGTGGTCGATATCCAGCATCATCAGGGTCAGCGGCAGCGCCTGGGCATGTTGCTGGCGGCTTTCCAGCAGCGTGTTTGCGCGGCGAGTGAAAGCACTGCGGGTGAGCACGCCGGTGAGGTGGTCGATGGTGGCCTGATGCGCCAGGCGGGCCATAAGGCTGCGGTTGGCCTGGCTGACGCAGGCCACCACCAGCGGCCCGAGCACCAGCATGGCGATGCCCAGGCGCGCCGACAGCAGCGTGGTCACCCCGGGCTCGCTTTGCGGAACGCTGAAATGCATGAGGTTTTGCGCCACCGCCACGATCAGCGTGCTGCCGGCGGTGAGTGTCAGCAGCGAGACCAGGAACGGCGAGTACGTCCAGGCACACCACAGCAGCGCGGCAATCGGGAAGGCAATGGCCCCGGGGCCACCGAAGGCAATGCTGAACGCCAGCGAGGCCAGCAGCACCAACAACGGCGCCAGGCGGATGGCCTGGGCACCACCGCGTACCAGGGCGCGTGCCGAGGGAGCCGTCAGCAGCACTGGCAGCACCAGCACGCTGGTGGAAAATTGTTCACTGAACCAGGCCAGCCAGGTGGCGCGCAGGGACTGTTCGAACCACGGCGTGGCCATTACCGCCGCCATGCTGGCCGCCACTATCGCCGCGGCGGCACAGGCGCCGAACACGCTCAGCACGCCGTGGGGGGTACGCATGCGCCGGTGCAAGCGCGGCAAACGCGAGAGCAGTAGCCAGAGGGTGACCACCACGCCCAGGTTGCACAGGTTGAACCACAGGGCCGGTAACCAGGCGCTGCCACACAACAAGTCGGCGCCGACCATGGCCAGCCAGACCAGGGTAAAGCCTGTCGGCGTGGCTTGGCGGGGGTAGCGCAGCAGCACGCCGGCCAGCACCGCATTGACCGGCCAGAACAGCGACAGAGATTCGATCGGGCGGGCCAGGATGCCGCCCAGCGTCAGGGCGAAGGTCAGGCCAAGTAGAACGACGTAGTGCAACAAGCGCGAATGGGCTGGAAAAACCATGGGCTCGACCGGCAAAGCGGAAACGAAATCCAGGACAACGGCTTGAAGCACCTGGGGCGACTGCGCATAAGTGTGTTTCGTCAGGGGACTTGATGTCAATCTGCCGCGATCGGTCGAGATAATACCAAATTGCCTTCATTCGAGACGGGTCACCTCACAGCCCGAAGAACCACGGCACCATCAACACGGTCACCAGCATCACCAGTACGGTGAACGGCACGCCAACTTTGACGAAATCGGCGAAGCGGTATTGCCCTGGGCCCAATACCAGGGTGTTCACCGGCGACGACACCGGGGTCATGAACGCCGCCGAGGCGGCCAGCGCTACGGTCATGGCAAACGGGTAGGGTGACATGCCCAGCTGCGTGGCGGTGCTGACGGCCACGGGTGCCATCAATACTGCAGTGGCCGTGTTGGAGATGAACAGGCCGATCACCGCCGTGACTGCGAACAGGCAGGCAAGGATGGCGCTGGGGCCGGCACCGCCCAGCACGCTGACCAGGCCGCCTACTGCCAGGTCGATGCCACCGGTCTTCTGCAGTGCCTGTGCAAAAGGCAGCATACCGACGATCAGCACCAGGCTTTGCCAGTGGATGGCCCGGTAGGCGCTGTTCATGTCGATGCAGCGGCCTGCGCCCATCAGCAGGCAGCCGATCAGCGCGGCAATCACATTGGGTACCGCGCCGCTGACCATCAGCCCGACCATCACCGCCAGGCTCAGCAACGCCTGTGGTGCGCGGGTGCGGGCCGGCGCGACCAAGTCTATTTCCGCAGGCAGGCTCAGGACCAGGAAGTCCTTGGGCTTGCTTTGCAACTGGCGCACGGCTTTCCACGGGCCAACTACCAGCAGGGTGTCGCCCAGGCGCAGCTTTTCCTCTACCAGCTGTTCTTCGATCGCCACCTGCTCGCGGCGCAAGCCGACCACGTTGAGGTCGAAGCGAGTGCGGAAGGCCAGGTCGAGGATACTCTTGCCGAGCAGTTTCGAACCTGGTGGCAGCATGACCTCGGCCATGCCCAGCTCCTGGGACTGGTCGATGAAGTAGGCGGCCTTGAAGTGCAGCGGCTCCAGTTGCATGGTCTGGCACAGGCTGCGCAGGTCGTCGCGGTTGGCGAACAGGTCGAGCAGCAGTACATCGCCCTGGTGCAGCACGGTGCTGGAGTCGGCGGCGATCACCCTCGTGGTGAACTTGTGCTGGCGCTCGATGCCGATCACGTTGGAGCCATGTCGGGTGCGCAGCTCCAGCTCACCCAGGGTATGACCGATCAGCGGCGAGTGGGGACGGATGCGCAGGCGCCGTTCACGGCCGTTGAGCTTGTAGTCCAGCACCAGGTCCAACAGGGTGCGGCGGCTTTCCACACGGCCGTCCTTGCGCACTTCGCCATTCAGCCAGTGTCGGGTCAACAGCATGTAGCCGATGCCCAGCACCAGCACCACCAGGCCGAACGGGGTGAAACTGAAGAAGCTGAAGCCCACTTCGCCATGGCGCACCAGCTCGCTGTGCACCACCACGTTGGGCGGTGTAGCCACCAGGCTGAGCATGCCGCTGATCAGGCCGGCGAAAGCCAGCGGCATCATCAGGCGGGCGGGCGAAAGCTGCAGGCGTGCGGCGATGCTCAGCACCACCGGAATGAAAATGGCCACCACGCCGGTGGAGCTCATCATTGACCCCAGCCCCGCCACGGCCACCATCAGCAGCACCAGCAGGCGCGCCTCGCTGTTGCCGGCCCGCTCGCTCATCCATTCGCCGATACGGTAGGCAATGCCGGTGCGCACCAGGCCTTCACCGATCACGAACAGGGCGGCGATCAATACCACATTGGGATCACTGAAACCGGCCAGCGCCTGCTCCACGGTGAGGATGCCCGATAGCGGCAGGGCGAGGATCACCAGCAGCGCGACCACGTCCATGCGTGGGCGGTTGATGACGAACAGGGTGATGACGATGGCCAGCAGGCCGAGGACCCAGAGCAGCTCTTGGTTCATGGGGAGGGGGTGTTCCTTCACACGGGGGCACGATAGACAGTAGCAGTCAGTGTGCCGGATTGTGCTGAAGGAGGTGTTGATGTGCTGCAAGAAAAGGGGCTGCACAGCAGCCCCGGAGTCACCCGATCAGTGACGGTGGCGGTGACGGTGCTTGCCATTGTTGTCGCCCAGGTGGTTGCCGATGGCACCACCGGCTGCGCCACCCAGGCCGGCACCCACGGTGGAGCCGGTCCTGCCGCCTACCGCGCCGCCCAGCAGCGAACCGCCGGCCGAACCCAGGCCACCGCCGATGGCGGCTTCGGTACGGTTGCCCTTGCGTGCACCTACCGCACTGCCGGCTGCGCCGCCGAGGCCGGCGCCGATGGCCGCCCCCGTCTTGCCGCCGATCTGTTGACCGACAACGTTACCCAGAACACCACCCAGGCCACCGCCAATGGCGGCGGTACCGTCACCGGCGAAAGCGCCCTGGCACAGCAGCAGGCCGAGGGCAAGGGAAGGCAGAGTCAGACGCATGATACGAACCTCAAAGGAATCATCAGGTTAAGGTGCCGCGCAACGGGCGGCTGGCCAGGGTTGAAAAAGACGCTTCAGCGGTAATAGCGGTCACCACGATAGCGACGATAGTCATCATCATCGTCGTCACGGTCATGCCGATGGTGGTGGCGATGGTCACGATCACGGTCACGCCAGCCATCGTCGTCGTCATGATAGCGATGGCTATGGCACCCTGCAGTCAGCAGGACAACGGCAATCAGCGAAAGGCTTGCAAGACGGGTCATCACGATATAGGTCCTTGATCCGCAAAGGTTTACGGCACACCTTCTGAGACTGGAAAGGATCCATTTGGTTTCGCTGGCAGGCAAAAATTTGTCGTGCCAGCGATGAGCGGCGGGCAGAGTTTGGAATCAGTGGGTTGGCTGAATCGCCAGAACCACGCCGTTGGTGATCTGCACCAGCACGTAGCGCCCCCCCATGTTTACCCAGTGGCTTTCCTTTTCCGGTGCGGGCAGGCCCTTGGCTTTCCAGTCCTTGATTGCCTGGTCATCCCGTTTGTATTGGTCCGGTGCCTTGTCGCCGACCTTGAGTTCGCGGTTGTGGGTTTCTGGCGCGGTGATGCTTTCTTCGCTGGAGGGAGCTGCGGTAGCAGCGAGAGGCAGGCAGGTAAGGGCGGCGAACAGCAGGTAGTGCAATTTCATGACGATCTCCTTGTGACGGAATGCCTTATCTGCGACAGCCTCCTGCGCGCGACAATTCACTCTCGATGCTTGCCAGTGCTAGAGTCGCCTTCTTTTTTACCCTGAGGATGGAACATGCGTGCGATTCTGCCGATGGCCGTGGCGCTGATGCTGGTCGGTTGTGCTTCTGCGACCATGGAAACGGCCCGCGGCGGCAAGCCGACCGCGCAGCTCGACTCGCACAAGGCGCCGGAACTGGTGGCCCAGTGCATCCAGTTCAGCTGGCAGGAAGAGAAGGTGTTCGGAGACGACGCCAGTGGTTATCTGGAACCACGCAAGCAGGGGGGCTTCACGGTATATACCCGTGAGGCGGAGGCATTCGTGGATGTGTACCCGCAGGCGGGTGGGGCGCGGGTGGATTACTACGCGCAGAAGAACGACGGTGTGGCCCTGCAGCGCCGGGCGGCGGCGGCGACCTGCCTGTAACGTCAAAACACATTCCCCTGTGGGAGCGGGTTCACCCGCAAATGCGTCGGTACATTCAACACCGCATTCGCGGGTAAACCCGCTCCCACAGTGAACGCACCAGCTTTACAATTTTTAGCAATGCAGTCCTGTCGCAGGGAGATTGGTGGGGGCTAGCATGAGCCCCCACGAATCAAGGAAGACACCATGGACCGCTCATTGCAACTCAACCGCGCCAGCTGGGATGAACGTGCCCCGCTGCACGCTGCTTCCAACGACTACGAAGTCGAACGGCTCGTCCAGCATCCCGAGCGCCTTTCCGAAACCGTACGCTTCGACCTGCCATTGCTCGGCAATATCGACGGGCTCAACGTCGTCCACCTGCAGTGCCATATCGGCACCGATACCCTCTCGCTGGCGCGCCTTGGCGCCAAGGTCTGTGGCCTGGACTATTCCGCCGCTTCGCTGGCCGAGGCGCGTGCGTTGGCCCAGCGCTGTGCGGCACCCATCGCGTATGTCGAGTCCGATGTCTACGCCGCCGACAAGGTGCTGCCGGCTGACACGTTCGACCTGGTCTACACCGGCATTGGCGCGCTCTGCTGGCTGCCTCGCATCGAGCCGTGGGCGCGTACGGTCGCAGCCCTGCTGAAGCCCGGCGGGCGGTTGTTCCTGCGCGATGGGCACCCGATGCTGATGGCGGTCAACGAAGACCACCAGGACCGCCTGCAACTCGAATATCCGTATTTCGAGCACGAAGAACCGACGGTGTGGCACAACGACCAGACCTACGTCGAAACCGAGCAGCGCCTTTCCCACACCGAAACCCATGAGTGGAACCACGGCCTGGGCGAGGTGATCAGCGCCTTGCTGGCCCACGGCCTGCAACTGACCGCCCTGGTCGAGCACCAGAGCATCCCCTGGGAGGCGCTGCCGGGGCAGATGGTCAAGGGCGATGACGGTGAATATCGCCTGCGCGAGCAGCCCGCACGCCTGCCCCTGAGCTACACCCTGGTGGCAGTAAAAGTCTGATCAGGACAGGTAGCCACCGTCGACATTGAGCGCGGTACCGGTGGTGTAGCTGGAAGCATCGCTGGCCAGGTACAACACGGCACCGGCCATTTCCTTGGGGTCGGCCACGCGCTTGAGCGGGATATGCTGCAGCGCGGCATTGAGAATGGCGTCGTTCTTCACCAGTGCCGAAGCGAACTTGGTGTCGGTCAGGCCCGGCAGCAGGGCGTTGCAGCGAATACCGAACGGCGCGCACTCCTTGGCGAAGACCTTGGTCATGTTGATGACCGCCGCCTTGGTCACCGAATAGATGCCCTGGAACAGGCCGGGCGAAACCCCGTTGATCGACGCCACGTTGATGATGCTGCCGCCACCTTGTTCGCGCATCAGCTTGCCGGCCTCGACTGACATGAAGAAGTAGCCACGGATGTTCACGTCCACGGTCTTCTGGAAAGCACCCGGGTCGGTATCCAGCACGTTGCAGAACTGTGGGTTGGTAGCTGCATTGTTGACCAGGATGTCGAGCCGCCCGAACTGTTCGCGGATGCCGGCAAACACATGCTGGATCTGCTCCAGTTCACCAATGTGGCAAGCCACTGCCGTTGCCTTGCCGCCGGCGGCGATGATGGCTTCGGCCACCTGCTGGCAACCGTCGAGCTTGCGGCTGGACACGATCACGTGGGCGCCTTGCTGGGCCAACAGGTGGGCGATGGCTTCGCCGATGCCACGGCTGGCGCCGGAAACGAAGGCAATCTTGCCGTCGAGGTCGAACAGGTGGGTCTTGGACATGTTTTTTTCCTTGTTATCCGTCGTCGAGGTCGGGGCTCAGAGGCTGGACTTGGCAATGACCTGCAAGGTCATCTGTTCCAGCAAGCGGTTCATGTGGATGAACTGGGCGAAGCGCTTGTCCTGGGTCTGGCCGTGGTAATAGCGGTAGTAGATCTGCTGGACGATGCCGGCCAGGCGGAACAGGCCATAGCAATAGTAGTAATCGAAGTTGTCCAGGCGGATGCCGGCGCGCTCGGCGTAGTAATCGACGAACTGGCGGCGGGTGAGCATGCCCGGCGCGTTGCTCGGCTGGCGACGCATCAGCTGCACCGGCGCCGGGTCGTCGGCCTCGATCCAGTAGGCCAGGCTGTTGCCCAGGTCCATCAGCGGGTCGCCGAGGGTGGCCATTTCCCAGTCCAGCACACCGATGATGCGCATGGGGTTGCCAGCATCGAGGATCACGTTGTCGAAACGGTAGTCGTTGTGCACGATGCCGGGCCGCGGGTGGTCGGCGGGCATTTTCTCGTGTAGCCAGGCGGTCACCTGTTCCCAGCGCGGTGCGTCGGGGGTCAGGGCCTTTTCATATCGGCTGGTCCAGCCCTCGATCTGGCGCTGCACATAGCCTTCCGGTTTGCCCAGGTCGGCCAGGCCGCAGGCGTTGTAGTCCACCTGGTGCAGTTCCACCAGCCGGTCGATGAAGCTCTTGCACAGGGCTTCGGTGCGGTTGGCGTCAAGGTCCAGTTCGGCTGGGATGTCGGAGCGCAGGATGATGCCCTTGACCCGCTCCATCACATAGAACTCGCCGCCGATAAGGCTGCTGTCGGTGCAATGCACATAGGCCTTGGGGCAGTAGGGGAAGCCGCTGTTCAGTTGGTTCAGGATGCGAAACTCGCGGCCCATGTCATGGGCCGACTTGGCCTTCTGCCCGAACGGCGGACGGCGCAGCACGAAGTCGCGGCCTGGGTAGCTGACCAGGTAGGTGAGGTTGGAGGCGCCGCCAGGGAACTGGCTGATGCTCGGCAGGCCATCCAGGCCGGGGATATTGGCCTTGAGGTAAGGGTCGATGACAGCCGCGTCGAGTTCTTCGCCGGGGCGTACCTGGGTGGACTGGTCGGTGAGCGTCATGCGTTTTCCTTATTCTCGATCTCAAGGACTATTGGCTAATCTAATGGTCGGCCGGTGATGGGACAAGCGTGCCAGATGGCATATAGGTGAGGGTGTTGCTGCCTGATCAACTGCCTTGATAAGGCGACTGGCTTGCCGGCATAGGGCCCGAACAGGCGGGCAAAAAAAAACCGAAGCCGGTCAGGCTTCGGTTTTTCGATCATCCGCTATTTCCAGCCCTCAGGACGGGAACAGCTCGCTGAGCTTCATCGACAGCATCATGTCACCTTCGACGCGCAGCTTGCCGCCCATGAATGCCTGCATGCCATCGGTTTCGCCGCTGACGATACCCTTCAGGGTTTCGCTGTCCATCACCAGAGTGCAGTTGGCATCCGGGTTTTCGCCTTCCTGCAGGTCGCAGGTGCCATCCTTCACGATCAGTGCGTAGTGCTTGCCTTCGTCGGTGATGTTGAAGCCGAACACCAGGTCCAGGCCGGCGGCAGCGGATGGGTTGAACTTCTCTTGCATCTTTTTAACGGCATCAGCTACGGAGGTCATGGCGCATTCCTTATAGAGTGATTTACACGTCCCCGCAGGGACACAACAAGCCGGGCTCATCGATAGGTGACAAGCTCCGGCGCCCTCAACAGCTGCACATGGGCCTGGCTGTTGAAGGAGGCCAGTGCCACGTCGCGGCCGCGGAACTTCAGCTGGCTGAGCGACGTGTTGATGATCTGCCAGTTCAGCGCGAACGCCTGGCTGGGGGTAATACGGGTAACCAGGTGGAGCAGGGCGGCAATGGTGCCGCCCGAGGTGAAGATGGCGATATTGTCGCCGCTACCGGCGGCATCCAGTACGCGCTGCAGGCCGCCTTGCACCCGAGCGGTGAACGCCTGCCAGGTCTCCAGGCCATCGTCGGCATGTTCGCCATCGTGCCAGCGCTGCACCATCAGTGCGAAAAGGCGCTGGAACTCGCTGCGGTGCTGTGCGCCATTGCGCAGGATGTGCAGGGCGTCGGGTTCCTGCGGCAGCAGCCCTGGTAACAGCGCACGGATCACCCCATCGGCATCGAACTCATTGAATGCTGCATCGGTCTCAACAGCCGGCACCGGGCAGCCATTGGCGCGCAACGCTTCCAGGGCCAGGCGCGCGGTATCCTGCTGTCGGCGCAGATCGCCTGCCACGCAGCGGTCCAGCCGCAAACCGAGCTGGGCCAGGTGCTCACCCAGGGCCTGGCTCTGGCGCACGCCCACGGGCGAGAGGACATCGTAGTCATCGGCGCCGAAGGAGGCTTGGCCATGTCGGATCAGGTAGAGATTGCCCACGAAAGGTTCCGGCCTGTTGGAGGTTGCTGCGAGGTTAGGATGCGGCACACGGGCTGTCAACGAAAAAACATACAAGCGTTTGAAAAGGTTGTTTGAAAGGTGTTGCCAGCGTTTGCCACGGCTGGCAGCACCTCAGGCGCAACGGTATGCTTGCTACAGTTACGCGCCGTAGTGGCGCATGTCTTTAAGGAGTCAATGTGGAGTTTCTTGCTGAATACGCAAGCTTTCTCGCCAAAACCGCCACCCTGGTCATCGCCATCCTGATAGTGCTGTCGGCTATCGCCGGGCTGCGCGGCAAGGGGCGGCGCAAATCGGGTGGGCAATTGCAGGTCACTCGCCTGAACGAGTTCTACAAGGACCTGCGCGAGCGCCTGGAATCCGGCCTGCTCGACAAGGCCCAGCTCAAGGCCTTGCGCAAGCAGCAGGCCAAGGCGGAAAAGCGGCAGAAGAAGGGCAAGGCCGAGGAACAGGGCCGGGTCTTCGTGCTGGACTTCGATGGCGACATCAAAGCTTCTGCCACCGAAAGCCTGCGCAACGAAATCACCGCGCTGCTGACCCTCGCCACCCCGCGTGACGAAGTTGTGCTGCGCCTGGAAAGCGGTGGCGGCCTGGTGCACAGCTACGGCCTGGCCGCATCGCAGCTGGCGCGCATTCGTCAGGCCGGCATCCCGTTGACCGTGTGCATCGACAAGGTGGCCGCCAGCGGCGGCTACATGATGGCCTGCATCGGCGAGAAGATCGTCAGTGCACCGTTCGCAGTACTGGGTTCCATCGGCGTGGTGGCGCAACTGCCCAACGTGAACCGCCTGCTGAAGAAGCACGACATCGATTTCGAAGTGCTGACCGCCGGGGAATACAAGCGCACCCTGACGGTGTTCGGCGAGAACACCGAGAAGGGCCGGGAGAAGTTCCAGGAAGACCTGGACATCACCCACCAGCTGTTCAAGGACTTCGTTGCCCGCTATCGCCCGCAGCTGCATATCGACGAAGTGGCCACCGGCGAAGTCTGGCTGGGCGTTGCGGCACTCAACCGCAAGCTGGTGGACGAGCTGCAGACCAGCGACGAGTACCTCAGCGAACGCGCGCGCAACGCCAACCTGTTCCATTTGCACTACGCCGAACGCAAGAGCCTGCAGGAGCGAATCGGCATGGCTGCCAGTGGCACCGTGGAGAACACAGTGGTGGGCTTGTGGAGTAAACTCGGCCGCCTGCGCTAACACCTTGAACCCGTTGAAATTTTTTTTCGTTCAGGGGGTTGCAAGGTTAAAGGAATGAAGACATAATGGCGCCCATCGAAACGCAGCAAACTTTGAAAAAGGTTCAGCGTTTCAAGGAGATAGCGAAGCGCAAGCTGCTAGATCCGACCTTTGAGGCCGAGTAGCAAAGTGGTTATGCTCCGGATTGCAAATCCGTCTACGCCGGTTCGATTCCGACCTCGGCCTCCACCATTCGAAAGCCCCGCAGATTAACGTCTGCGGGGTTTTTCTTTGTGCGCAGAAAACCCGGATCGTTTCCGCATCTTTAGGCATCGTTTCCGCATCAGCCCGCTACTTGGTCGGGCTGACCACCTCGCCGACGCGGCGATAAACGCGCTTGGTGATTTCCTCCTTGGAGTGCCCAAGCAGCCGGCTGGCGTGGCTGATGTCCTCGATTTCCGACGCTGCCTTCGGTCGAATATCGCGGAACTGGAACTGCCGAACCTTCGTGGCTAGGTCTGTGTTGCCATCGGCGGTCAGCTTCCGAGCTGCCTTGTCACGCGCTTCGCTGAAGCGGTTCCTCAGCATTTCCCAACTCATACGCAGGCCTGAGTCGTTGGTAATGAGGCGTGAGTTGCGCACACCTTGAAGCTTGCGCCGCTCGAGCAGCGCCTCGATGAACAGGCCGAGGCCGGTCAGTTCGCCGTTGACGTGCCGCCGGATGCGCAACTTCTTGTCGGTCTTGTTCTGGTCGACCCACAGGTAGTCCTCGTCCAGGTCGACGGTGCTGAACTTCAGGGTGTCCGCAGGGCGCTGGCCGGCCAGGTAGGCCAGGTCCATGGCATCCTTCAGGCCCTGATCGCCTTCGGCATACACCGCATCCCAGATTTCGTCAGCCGCGTAGAAGTCGCGCACCTTCTCTTTGTTGCGGCGAACCGCCAGGCATGGGTTGCGCTCGGCAAACCCCCATTCCATGGCCATGGTAAAAACGTGCGAGAGCAGGGCGATTTCCCGGTTTGCCCGGGTTTTTGCGCTGCGGGCGTCCCGGTACTGGGCAATTACCGGCGGGCTGATGGCCTCGATGGGCGCGTCAGCGAACGCCTTGCGCAGGCGCTCCAGCTCGTACTTGTTGTCCTTCTGCGTGCGTGGCGACTTGCCCGGGATGATGTCCCGCTCGTACCGGTCAAACAGCTCGCCCATCGTCGCCATCACTTTCGGCTTCGCCTTATGCTCCAGGCGCGCCCATTCCAACTTGGCCTCTGCGAGGTCAGTCCCCAGCGGCACTTCCTGCCGTTTCCCGTCTGCATCCCTCCCATCGTAGTAGTACCCAACCCACAACTTGCCGCTTTTCAACTTGCGGACCCGCCGCAACATCCGCGGCGGCAGGTCCTTGTTCGATGCCTTCCTGGTGCGCATCTGTTACCCCACGCGCGATAAGTCCAATGTCCATGTTTCAGCCGTGGCATTCGTTGCCGTTGGCTTGACGCCTGCCATCTTGAGTCGGGCATACACCCGACCGACAATGGGCCGCCTGGCCCGGGTGAGCGTGTACTGCCAGCCGTTATTGGCCAGCCACGCGATCTGTTTGCTCGGGAGCTGGTAGCCGGTCACCCGCACCACCTCTTCCTCATCGAGAAACTCGCTTGCATGTTCCATGGGATGGTCTCCACGCCGCCGGTGGCGGCAGGTTGGTGGTCAGGCGGGAGTCTTTTCGAGCACCGTGTCGGCGACTTTGATTGCGACTTGGGCGTCGTTGACATAGGCCGGGTCGAAGCTGCCGGCGTAGTAGATGACGCGCTGGCAGGCCTCCAGTTCTTTGCGCGCCAGGCGCAGCGCCTGGGTCAGTTCTTCCTGCAGCGCACCCTCGGCGCGGCCGATATCCCAAAACTCTTTACCCCAATGGCCTTCAGGAGGCGGGTTGCTGTTTTGCTTGCCGAAGGCCATGGCGCCAAGGATGGCGTCACAGAGCAGCCGCTTGTAGATGTTCGCGCCATCCAGACCCAGGCCACCGCGCCGACGCAGAGTGCTGACGACCTCGTCGACGTTCAGGCCGCTATCCTTGAGCACGATGTCGAGCTCGGGCTTATCCGGGGTGTAGATGACCAGAGCCAGCTTTGCGCCTGGCCACAGGTCGGCCGCGATGCGCTCCAGGCAGTCATTGGCGGTTTGATGAAATTGCTGAGTTGGGGACATAGGGAATCCTCGCCCGCGCATGTCGGCGGGCTTGAGTTGTAGGAGGAGGGTTATGGTTTCGGGTAGCCGTCGGCGATGCGCTCAGCGATGTCTTCGAGCTTTTCGGCCATGGCGTACATGTCGTTGTTGTCCCGGCGCGATACGACACCGGACCTGGTGACATTGCGACCGCCGATGATCCAGGCGGCCAGCAGAATGAGCGCGGATTCCAGTTGCCGCCTTAGCCAGCCTGTATGCGGGATCACGGCATCAGCTCCTTCGGCACCTGGACGGTATCGCCGAGCTTGTGGTTGACGAGGCCGCGGCAGAACGCAATCAGGGCCGTGGGGCCGTAGCACCAGACTCCTGCGCCGGCCGGGCCGCCTGCGTAGTGCAGGTCATCTGGAAGCCCAGGAATGTGCTGTGCGGTGCCGCTGTGCTTGTCGATCAGCTGGCCGCCGTGCTCCCAGCTGCTGGAAGGGCGATAGCCGAAGCCCAAGGCCGCGCCGATGATGCTGACGCTGGTAGGGTCGGTTCGGGTACGCCAGATTGTTGTCCGGCACTCAGGGTCTGTGCCGAACCCCTCAGCCATGGCCACAGCCCAGTCCAGCGGTGCGCCGACCAAGTTGGATACCCTCACTTCGATCAGTTCGGTCATGCGCGCCTCCGCTCGGGATTGCCATACCGGTCGTACTCAGGCCGCTCAGGCGGATATGCCTCAGCGGTGAGCGCCTGGTCTATGGCGGCGCGCAGATTCTCGTTGTAGTTCTCACCGAGCACCCGCGCACATGGCTTGCCCATGTAATGGCCGACGATCTCAATGCCGATCGTGTAGTCGCCGTCCATGCCATTCGAATGGCTCTCGAAACGAGCATCCCAGCAGCACGACTCCAGGGCGTTCAGTCGTTCACGGTCGCGGCGCAATTCCTCCAGCTCCGCGCTGGGAACGATGGTGAAGTGGCTTTTCTTCCTGCTCACAGCTGATACCTCTCATCAATCCAGCGCCCAGGCGCCAGAGCGGGTGTAGGTTCGGGTTGGGTTTCGTGCGGGGAGAGCTGGCGCTCGTTGCCAGCCTGCAACTGGCTGTCGGGGATGCAGCTGATGCCGACCCCATTCAGCAGGTAGCAGGTGACGCCGCGCTGGCTGTCGTGCTGTACGTCGATGACGTTCTCTTGGGGCTGTGGTGCTGCGCTGGCGCCGGTGGCCAGCAGCAGGATGCAGAGGGCGAGGCGGGTCATGGCTTAAGCGCCTCCATGCCTTGGTCGATTGCGCGGTCTAACGCACCATTGGCAAGAATGTCCTCGTGCTCGGCGTAACCGCAGATTATGGGAGGCATGTTGTACTCGCTGCCCAAGTCCTCCTGTCCGTCCGGGTCGCGCAACCAGCGGTACCGCTCTGCGTCAGCCCGGAGAGCGCGGACTTCTGCAATCAGGGCCAACATGACGGCAGGCCGCGCGGCGCGGTAGTACGCCTCAGCGTGAACGTGTGGATCGCCGACCCCGTAGAACTGAACGCCCAGGGCCTGGCCATCGTAGTTCAGGTAGTCGGCAGTCAGTTCGACGGAACCTTCACCGCCGCAGCATGGGCATTCGATCCAGCCCTCTTCGGTGTCGGCGACTTGGGCGCTGTCGAAGTCTTGCGGAGTGGCAGCCTTGGCCGCCGCCTCTATCGTGTCGAGGTCCAACTCAATTTTTTCGGGCACGGGGATTCCTTGGCCGCCATATCGCGGCAGTTGGCGAAAAAGTTTAAGTTCTGGTGACTTTAATCTGTGGCGGGGTGTCCACCGGTCACGAGGAATGCTTCGCTCCTCATCAGCGGTGGATCACATGAGCTCTATTAGCAAGGATCAACAGTTTCATGCGTACGAACTGCTTCGAAAGCTCGATACCTACACGGCTCAAACGATGAGTCAGGTTGTGTATGGTGTGACGTCCTCCTCCAACTGGCGATCGGATTGCGACCAGCACCGACGCATTTTTGAAGAATGGATGGCTTTTGCTGCAACGATGCACCTGCCTGAGCCGCCGGACGAAGACTGATCGCCGCTTGTCCGGTTCAGTTTTCAGTATCTCCCGCTGCGGTTGATAACCGCTTCGTGTTCGCTATTGTGAAAGTTCACCTATCGCATACAACTAAAGTCGTAGGAGATCGACATGAGGATTCGCGGTGAAGTGTTCTGGGGGTGGGCTGATCCAACGCTTCACCACCGTGCTCACGACGAAACCCTCAGCGATGGAACGCACATTGATGTTCAGGTGCGCCTGTCGCGAACGGGTAACACGCAGATGTTCATTGGGGTGTATGCCGCGAGTGGCATGGCCCTTCACGAAGAGGCGTTCGATTCCCGTCCCGGTGAATCCATGACCAGGGCTTTAGCCTGGGGCGTCGGACGGGCCCGCCGCATTGCCACGGATACCCGGCCGAAATTCGATAAGGTCGCCTGCTCGGGGTAGGGAAAGGCGATACAGCTGGGTGGAGTACAAATGTGCTCTTTACCAGCTGCGGCTTACTCGCCCTGGTTGGCCAGAGCGTTTAGCCGCTGGAAGGACGTGCCGGGGATTTCGTGGTCAATCTCAACTCCGCAGCTGCATTTTCCCGGCCTGTAGTCGTCGACCGCTTTGCAGCAGAGCCGGTGTCCATTTACGGCCTGCGGAGTAGGCTCGCTCGGCTCTGCTCTGGCGGATAGGACCGCGCACACCGCATCGTAAAGGTCGAATGGATCATCGACGCGAAACAAGGCTTTCATCTTGGTGAGCAGCGCATCCCGCTCGGCAAGCTGGGCGCGCAGCCTTCCAACCGCGGCGCCAAGCTCATCGCGCTCGTCGTTGAGGTTACGAATGACCTGCGAAAGCTGGTCAACCTCGCCGGTATCGAACATCGGTCCGATCGGCGTGACTGTCTTGCCAGTCGCCGCCGCATCCCGCTCTGCCTCTTCTTTGGTCCACCAGAAGGCAGTACCAACCATCCAGGCTATAGGCTCGGGGTGGGGCTGCGGGGTGGAAATGGCCTTGAGCTGTCGCAGGAAATTGGCAGCATCGCTCATGAAGCCAAGCGCGCTATCGCCTGCATAAGCCTCTTCAAGCGATTCGATGGTTGCTTGCACGCTCACCATCTCTGTGTTGCTGGATCGGTTTTCTGTGGGCATGAAGTGTTCCTTGTTGCGAGGCTATTGCAAGAGTTAAATTATTGTATCGATCAATTTGGGGCGGAGTGTAATTGGTAAGATATGTGGAATTTCAAGTTGGCTTTAAGCGGTGCAGTTTTTATAGTTGGGCTTGTTTTGGCAGTGGTTGCGGGTATTGAAAGTCGCTACTGGGGGGCTGCAGGCTGCTTTGCAGCAGGCCTCGCGTCCGCATTCACAATTCTTCTCTATGATGGCTATGTCAGTACTCAGTTTGGAATTGCTTCAGTATTTGCTATCGCACTAACATTTTTCTCGTTCCTTGAAACCTTTACATCCAGCCCCTTAGTTAATAGGCAAGAAGGAGATGCTCAAACTGAATTCATTGTACAACTTTTGCAGTTAGAGGGCGGGTCCGCTCATCTAAACTCCACAGAAAGAAAGCTCGTAACTGAGGCGCTAAAGTCATGCGTAACACAGGGCTGGCGAGATGGGTTGGATTTGACAATAAGCGCACATAAGGCTTTGTACTTCGGCCCAGCCCTAACGCTTGTTGATGAGGCAAATGCAGCATTTCAGGATGGACGGCCGCTTCGCTGCCTCGATTACTATCGAGATTTACGTCGAACACAGCCTTCGCTGTTCACGAGGATGGAACGGCGACACCCATGGCTTTTAGAAACAAAACCGAATTGATTGGCCATTGTTCATCTCCCGTGGGTATGGAAATACCTCAAGGGAGACGTTCAAGTTGTTGTTGGATACGTCGGCCGATCCAGCGGACGACGAACACGGCCTTGCTGTTGCCGATGGCCTTGTAGCGCGGGCCGTCCGGGCATTCATCGGCGGGCTTGCCGCGATAGGGAATTCGGGTGTGGTCGCCTGGGAAGCCTTGGAGCCATTCGCACTCGCGAGGGGTGAGTCGACGGACACTGCCTGGGTGGCTCACCACGTTCGGCCCTTTTGCCGAGTCAGTACTGTCCACCTGCTTCCCGTAGCTACTGGTCAGCGTTTGTGCCACTTCCCTGCAGCTCACAATGGGTTGGCCACGGCCGGTGCCGTCTTCGCTGGCGTCGAAGCCTTCTGCCTTCAGCGTGTGGGTGATCTCGCCAGTGATGCAAACCGCGACCTGGCCTCCGGCGTTGGGATGGCTGGCGCTGTGATTCATGGCTCGGAGGGTTGGAGCCAGCTCGCCGGCATCAGCACCGTGGTCCTTGCAGCTGAAGGCGATGCAGGGTTGACCTTGACCAGGCTTGCCGCCGCCGGCAGATAGAGTTCCCACTACCTGGCCGTCTCCGCCTTCAAGCCTCACTTCTGCTCTGCTGTTCTCGGCAAATGCCAGAACTGCGTTCTCCTGCCCGCTGTTCCTGCCCAGAGGGTGGGCCAGGCCGTGAAGCACATCGGGATCCTGCGTGCCGTGCACGACCAGCATGCCGCTCTCCGCGTCTTGCTGGGTAGCACTGCCGGCCGCCTTGCCGTTGGCCTGCAGTGTTCCTGCGACCAAGTGCCCGGCCATACCGTGATCTACGTCGGGGCCGCCATCAGTGCTACGCAGCGTACCGGCGACACGCTCCTGGATGCAGAACGTCTCGCTCTCCATGTCCATTCTGGTGTCCTTGGCCGTCAGCGTGGCGGCCTGGCTGACATCGCCCTGCAGACTATGGCCCCCGTAGGCGGGCACGCCGGCCAGGATCTCGACTGCCGGCCCTTCGTCGCCCTCACAGTTAGGGCAGCCGTACTGGCCAAGATCTAAACCGAAGACACATCCGCAGCCGCACTGGAGTGCAGGGCCGAATGGAGCTCGACCGGCAAGGTCTTGCCCCTCGCCTCGGCGCGGCGCAGTATCCCGACGCACGCCTTCGCGCTCAAAAAGTACTTCGAGGGGATCGAACCCTGCTCGAGCACTTGCGACAACGAACACACGGCGGCGTCGTTGGGCCAGGCCGAAATATTGGGCATCCAGAACCCGCCATGCGACTGTTCGCGTGGGTCCATACACACAACCAGCGTCCTTCCATTTGCCCCCTGGCGGTTGGAGTTCTTCGGATTCGCCCACCAGGGCGCCGAGGAAGCAGCCAAACGCGTTGCCTTTGTCGGAGAGGACGCCAGGGACGTTTTCCCAGGTGCAGATGGCTTCGGGTTCGCCGCGCATGGTTCGAACATGGTCAATTGCATCGAATAGCTCCACGTATTTGATTGTGAGGGCCCCGCGCGGATCGGCCAGGCCTTCCCGCATACCTGCCACGCTGAATGCCTGGCAGGGTGTTCCACCGACAAGGACATCGGGCGCCGGGATCTTTCCGGACAGCACCCTGGCAGCCAGGCGGGTCATGTCGCCGTGGTTCGGCGTCTCGGGGTAGTGGTAGGCCAGCACGGCGCATGGGAAAGGCTCGATCTCGGCGTACCAGTCGGCACGCCAGCCCAGCGGATGCCAGGCCACGGTCGCAGCTTCAATGCCGCTGCAGACGCTTCCGTAGGTAATGGGCATAGGATCTCCGGTCAGGCGCGGGCGATGATGTCGGCCTCGGCCAGCTCGCAGAAGAAGGAGCAGGCGGGCAGTTTCTCGTTGCGGCGCACAGGGCCATCGCCCAGATCTCGCAATGAGAAGCGCACGTTGGTGGTGCGATTGCGGAAGAGGTATGAGCCTTCACCCAAGTCATCCTGAATGGCGCACAGCGCCTCGAACTGCTCAGGGAAGTCCTGGCGAATCGCCCGGAAGTAGCCTTCGCCACCCTTCACGCAGCCGATGCAGTTGGCGTTGTCGTAGCCCATGCGGTACATGAGCGGAAGCTCAATGCCGGCACGCAGAACCATTGCCTTGCAATCCTCTTTGCCCAAGCCTTTGTCGATCAATGGGGCAATGACTGGGCGATCAGGGTTTCGGTCTCGGAAGTCCTCAAGCCGGTCAGCCTCTTCGGCTGTATAACCAAGGACCATCACATCGCCAGCCTGGCTAAAGGTGCTCAGCAAATTTCTCTTGAGCAGCCTGCTGCAAGGCGCACCGTTCGGGCCACGCATGAAGCGCTTGCGCCTAAATACCTCATAAGCGTTGGCGCCGTACTTCTCGTCCCGCAGAACGACGATTGGCTGGCCGAACCAGGCCTCGCAGTCCTGAGCAAACCGGCGGTTGTCAGCTTCCTCGTTGGCGAGGAACGCGTTGATGATCTGCACGTCGTGCGTGCTGCCGTACTCTGCCAGCGCCAGCTTGGTGGCCACCGCCGAAGCGGCGCCGCAGCTGAACTGGCATACCATTCGATTGGGCATGATGGCCTCTGGCCGGTATAGTGAAAGGTGTGGGGGCGTGATTCCAATGATTCTCAACCTGCTTTCGAAGTGCTCTTTTTCTTTAGTGGCAGTACACACGCAGCAGTTGGGGCGCAATACGGACACTAAGAGTATTTCTTGGTTGAGCTCAGATCTGCAGATGAATAGTTAAATACAGGGGGTGAAGAAATGGGTGTGTGTGCTTACTGTAAGACTGAAGGGAAAATGACTCGGGAACACTTAATCCCTAACTGGTATATTCAGAGTCAAGACTTTTCTGGTGGGAAAAGCTTTTTTCTTGATAAAGCACCTGGTAAGTTTTTGCAGTCGGACCCGGTTGTGAAGGATGTTTGTGGTGAGTGTAATAACGTCAAGTTAGGCTCGTTGGATGATTATGCTAAGACTTTATATTTGGGTGCATTTTTTGAGGATGTCTATCATGGCGAAAAGAAAACTGTAAGGTTTGATTATGAGACGTTGCTTAGATGGTTGCTGAAAGTTTCATACAATAGCGCTCGCATTCACGGAAGTAATCCCGAGGTTTTGGCTGATTACAGTGGGCAGATGCTTGGCGAGGAGGCGCTCAGTAATGATCTCATGGTGTTCGTGATGGCGGTATCTCCGACAGCTTATAGCAACGGCGAACCAGGGTTGGCACGTCGAAATGGATCGGGTGAAACAATAGAGCCTAGATGGTTCAGGCTCGGCGCGTTCGGTGTGGAGAATTCAGACTGGTTTAATTGGATTTTTCGTCACGTCTTGATTAATGGGTATTGCTTCTTCCTCGCAATCCCAAAAGTGGGGACTGACTTTGCGGAAGAACGTGACAAAGTTAAAGCCGATCTGCGAAAAAAGGGATACGGGGTCTTGCTCAAATCTACCGGTTCAACGCTTCCTAAACCTAAACAGCACGCTGTTAGTTTTTTTGCCGGTCATATGGCGCATTATCCTGTCGCGTACGGTCTTCCACAGAAAGATCATGTCCGTGATGTTGTGACGTCTAATTACGACTTGCTTAATTTCCAGATTGAGCGGGAGGATATAGAAAGGCGTGATATACGTCCATGTGTTTCGAATATTGACTCTTTTCTCGCTACGAGGGAGTCGTTTGTCAAGTGCATGGGGCGAGTGGAGTTCAGTGTTGATGGTTACAACGATGATCCGCGAGAGCTATGGGAGATTCCAGAGGTTAGGGAATTCTTGAGGAATCTAGACAGTGCCCGACCTTACTGGGCTGTCCTTCAGTCACCGCATGGGAAATGGTTGCAATGCCTAGCGATGTGTCTCATGACAGTAGAGAAGTGTGATGAAGGTATCAGACTTGTAAAGCCATTGGAAATTGATAATTTAATAGCTCGTTGGTTTGAGGCTTTGAATCAGCTTTCCAATCGATATTCGCTGTCTGATTCAATAAATAAGGAGCTAACTTTTAGAGTTAGGGATTTGATCATGGGATTGAAGGTTAACTAAGGGTTGTTGAGCGTTGTCCTATCTAAAAGGCTTCGGGCTGCCCGATTCAGTTGTCCTGTGTTAGGTACCCCTATCGTGCTGGCTCACCATGGATGTCACTACAGTGCCCGAGCTCTGCCCATCCAATGCATTTTTTAAATAGTTTCAGCTATAGCTGCCGGTCGTTTCTTCCATGCGTGCGCCGCCGTTCGTGGCCGGATGCGGCATGGTGGCAATTTGGTTTGGGATGGGGTATTACGGGTGACCGGCAATAAGGCCGGATCAACGGAGTGATGTATGAGCCAGCAACAAGCGCAACTCGACGCCCTAGAGCATCTGCTAATCGGCCTGCTTAAAACCAGCTCGATAAGCGTCCCGCATTCTGTGATCTTCGAAAAAGCAGAATCTTCGCTCATGGGCGAAGATGGTCCGCCCGGCACCGATGAAAAAACCGCAGCTCGGCAGTACCTGGCGCATCTGAAGCAGCAGTTCTAAACCTCTTCGAAAGAAATCCGCAGCGACTCGCGCGCCCGGAAATTCTCAAGCTTCCGCGCCACAGCCGGTGATACCGCGATTTCGTGGCGCGGAGGTGTCAGCAGCGGGAGCGCGCCGCCCGGGCCCAGCCCATGCAGGTGATGAATCATCAGCGTCATCGCCTCGCCCTGTTCCTCGATCCCGGCCCACACCTCCCAAGCCGCTGGGCGGCAGATTGATGTGCTGCTGGCGTCGGCCGTGCCGGACGCGTGCGTTGATGCGTTTCATGCTGCTTTCTGCTGATTCCAGGCGCCGACAGCGGCAAAGATCTTGGCGGCCTCTGCCTCGTCGAGCGTTGTGTCGGTAGGGATGGCGATCCAGCCGGCCGCCACCAGGTGATTAGGGTTGGCCGTGGCCCGCAGGTCGGTGTGGGTGGCTTCGATCACGTCGGTCAGGTGCTCGGCCCGGTAGTTGCCCTGCGGCGCGACCTCGATCGACTTGTGGTACCGCGCGCCGAAGTGGTCTCGGCACAACACGCTCAGGTAGATGGTCCACCGGTGAGAGATATCGCAGACGGCGTCGACGACCTGGCGCGCCCGGATCTGCTTGAGGTTCTTCCAGTTGATCAGCACCTGCTGGCCGCTGGGGTCGATGTTCACCACGGCAGCGTGATTGCTAGCGACCAGGGCCCTGCAGGTACGCTCTAGCCGGGCACGCATGTTGTGCGGCTTGCGCTTGCTCATTGCATGCCGCCTTGCTTGCTCGCTGCGCCTGCCTCCATCGCATCCACAAACCGCATTGCGGTGCGGTAGCTGAAGGCGAATCCCTGCTTGGCGCCGGTGGCGATCTCCACCACATCCCACGTTGAGCCCATGCCGCACGCCTGGTAGCGCGGCGCTGTCTGGGTGACCTTGGCATGGGCCTCGGCCCTCACTGATTTGCTGCGCTCGAGCAGGGCCGCGAGCACGGCAAGCTTCTGCTCGAAAGCAGGGTGTATTGCTGTCTGCATGGGATGATCCTCGATGGGGTCAGGCGTGGTATTCGAAGGCCTCGGCCTTGCGAACGATTCGAACTTGGGCGCTCCGGCGCTCCGGAGCGCGGCGGTCGCGGCGCATTGGGTCGCTGTCGTCGATTACCGCATGCATGGCGATGAGGCCGGCGAGGGCGATGCACAGCGGGCTGATGATCTGCTGCCGCATGGCCTTGGTGACCGCCTCGATGCGGCGGCCGGCCTCCAGCTTGAACAGCGCGGCTTCGATGCGGTTGGCCACCGTGCCTGGGCTGACCGACATCTGGCGGGCGATTTCTTTGGTGGTGAGGCCTTGGGCCACCCACAACAGTGCTTCGAGCTCACGGGGAGCCAGCGCCTTGCCGAGCTGGCCAATCCATGAGCCGCAGGTGATCGTGTCCATGAGGTGCTACCTCGGTTTGGCACCGTCCAGCGCTTCGCGCAGCTGTAGGACGAGCGCGGTGGGAATGATGAGTGATCGGCTGTCCTCGTCGATCGAGTCCAGCGATGCAATTAGATTGCGTGATGCAACATGCACGGCTTCTAGCCGAGGCTTCGGGATCGAAGGGCCCTTTATAGAGCCGGCTGTTACTCGCTTCTTGCCGTTTGCCTGGGCTTTTTCCAGCTCGGCGCCCAAAACCTTTCCGGCGCCGTCGCCGTGTTCTCGAACAACCTGAGCAGCTGTAGTCGCCGAAACGTGGCCGGCGGCTACCAGGTTCTGCACATCCGTGTTTGCATTGCCCACGGTGAGAACCTGTTCGACATGCTGCCGCGTCTTTCCAACCTTCGTTGCGATCTGCTCCACCGACCAGCCGAAAGCGCGGAGCCGCTTGTAGCCTTCAGCCAGCTCAAGAGGGGAAAGCTTTTCGTTTTCCTGGCTGGTGATGATTCGTGCTACACGATCAGCATCGCTGCCTTCGAAGGCGATCACGGGCACCCAAGCTTCATGTATCTCAGGACGGTCTTTGTTCGGTGTCCGAGGAAGCCTGCCTTCGCTGTCGAGCTTCAAAAGCGCTCGGCGCCGGCGGTGACCATCGACAAGCCAGACACCACCTTCGGCTCGAGGACGAACTTCCAGCGGTGGGATCTGGCCGCCCGCAGCTATGAATTCTGCGAGTGCGTTGATGCTCGCTTCGAGAGCATCACCCTCCGTGCGGAGGTTAAAGCCAGGTTCTTCGTGCAGGTCCTCGAGTTGAACCTTCATGGCATCGGCGCGCCGCACCTCGCCATCCTTGATCATTTGTTTGAACGACTTTGCCATTTGAGTTCGCTTCTGTTGGGCTGCATTGGTCGTGACGCTCGCTGCCGTCTACCTCCCGGACCAGGGGAGGGCGAACGCCACGACCGATGCAGCCTGGTAATGGGGAACCAGGTGGATCGGGCAGTTTTCGTCAGGATGACGGGGCGCTTTCAGCCTTCGCCGTGGCGCTTGCTTGCTGCTCTACCAGTTTGCCGATGAGCACTTTCCGGTCTTCAAGCGAAAGGCTCCAGGCTGCGTAATAGATGCCCTCGTCGATAGTGCCGTCGTACTCCATCGTGGAATTAGGATCCCAGAGCTTGTACTTGATGCGGTTGGTTGGCCGCTTAGCCATCGTCTTGCCCTCCAAGGCGGTTGATTTCCCGTCTGGCCCTGTCGCCAAGGCCAGCCAGTGAAATCGGTGTTGCTCAGCAAACCTGCGGGCCGACATGTCGAGCGAGGAAGCTTGCTGCGTTGCGTAACGTCCACCAGAACTCAATTGCCGGATTCACTCGGCGCCTGGTGGCTCATCTGCTGGTTTTTAAAGAGCGGTGGCTGCCGTAGCTGCACGCCGGTGGAACTCGGCGTTGAATAAATTTAAGCAATCTGAAATCGTAGGGTCAAGCATGCTGAATAAATATTTTCAGTATTCTGAAATTTGTGGTCGTTAAAAAGCCCGCAAGGGTGCGGGCTAGTGTCATCAAATCTCGCTGAATTCCCGCCATCCAATGCGGATGACCCCCGATGCCAGGCGCTCTACTCGAATGCCGGTCGTTTCCTCCAGATCACTCAGGATTCTGGCCCAATCCGCCGTCGACTCGCCTGGTGCTGGCGTGAGCTCAACGAACTGGCGCTTCTGCACATGGGGTGACGCAACG
>MTEU01003821.1_pt1 | contig 35518 bp, 31 predicted proteins | sample 1042701 | NCBI WGS metagenome assembly MTEU01 (sample SAMN06185813, study PRJNA358809) | soil metagenome | isolation source: naturally attenuated soil | place: India | collected 2015-05-23
TTTAAGAACGGTTCAAATATTCAGAGGAACCAAAGATGAGTAGCGGACGTATCGTTCAAATCATCGGCGCCGTTATCGACGTGGAATTCCCGCGTGATCAGGTGCCAGCCGTATACGAGGCGCTGAAAGTAGTCGGCGCCGAAACCACCCTGGAAGTTCAGCAGCAGCTGGGCGACGGCGTGGTGCGTTCCATTGCGATGGGTTCGACCGAAGGCCTCAAGCGTGGCCTGGACGTCACCCGCACCCACAAGGCCATCTCGGTACCGGTCGGTAAAGCGACCCTGGGCCGGATCATGGACGTGCTGGGCAACCCGATCGACGAAGCCGGCCCGATTGGCGAAGAAGAGCAGTGGGAAATCCACCGCGCTGCGCCGAGCTATGCCGAGCAAGCCGGTGGCAACGAGCTGCTGGAAACCGGCATCAAGGTAATCGACCTGGTCTGCCCGTTCGCCAAGGGCGGTAAGGTCGGTCTGTTCGGTGGCGCCGGCGTCGGCAAGACCGTGAACATGATGGAACTGATCCGTAACATCGCCATCGAGCACAGCGGTTATTCCGTGTTCGCCGGTGTGGGCGAGCGTACCCGTGAGGGTAACGACTTCTACCACGAGATGAAGGACTCCAACGTTCTCGACAAGGTAGCCCTGGTCTACGGTCAGATGAACGAGCCGCCAGGCAACCGTCTGCGCGTGGCGCTGACCGGCCTGACCATGGCCGAGAAGTTCCGTGACGAGGGTCGCGACGTACTGCTGTTCGTCGACAACATCTACCGTTACACCCTGGCCGGTACCGAAGTATCCGCACTGCTCGGCCGTATGCCGTCGGCAGTAGGTTACCAGCCGACCCTGGCCGAAGAGATGGGCGTTCTGCAGGAGCGCATCACCTCCACCAAGAAAGGCTCGATCACCTCGATCCAGGCCGTCTACGTACCTGCGGACGACCTGACCGACCCGAGCCCGGCGACCACCTTCGCCCACTTGGACGCCACCGTCGTACTGTCCCGTGACATCGCTTCCCTGGGTATCTACCCGGCCGTTGACCCGCTGGACTCCACCAGCCGTCAGCTGGACCCGAACGTCATCGGCAACGAACACTACGAGACCGCTCGTGGCGTTCAGTACGTGCTGCAGCGTTACAAGGAACTGAAGGACATCATCGCCATCCTCGGTATGGACGAGCTGTCCGAGTCGGACAAGCAGCTGGTATCGCGCGCTCGTAAGATCCAGCGTTTCCTGTCCCAGCCGTTCTTCGTGGCCGAAGTCTTTACCGGTTCGCCGGGCAAGTACGTGTCCCTCAAGGACACCATCGCCGGCTTCAGCGGCATTCTCAAGGGCGACTACGACCACCTGCCGGAACAAGCGTTCTACATGGTTGGCGGCATCGAAGAAGCCATCGAGAAGGCGAAGAAACTGTAATCACCCTATGCGCCCGGCGACGGGCGCATCAGGTTGTGGATAAACTTGTCCACAGCCTGTCACGTGAGGCAAGCGTATGGCTATGACAGTCCATTGCGATATCGTCAGCGCGGAAGCGGAGATCTTCTCCGGCCTGGTCGAGATGGTGATTGCGCACGGCAACCTGGGTGATCTGGGTATCGCTCCGGGCCACGCGCCGCTGATCACCGACCTCAAGCCGGGTCCGATCCGCCTGATCAAGCAGGGCGGCGAAGCCGAGGTGTACTACATCTCCGGTGGCTTCCTCGAAGTGCAGCCGAACATGGTCAAGGTTCTCGCCGACACCGTGCAGCGTGCTGCCGATATCGACGAAGCCGCCGCCCAGGAGGCCCTCAAGGCCGCCGAGAAGGCCCTGCACCAGCAGGGCGCGGAATTCGACTACGGTTCCGCCGCTTCTCACCTGGCGGAGGTCGCGGCCCAGCTGCGTACCGTCCAGCAGCTGCGCAAGAAGTTCGGCGGCTAACGCCGGCGGCTTCAACCGCGTTGGGAGAAAGGGTAGCCTTGGCTACCCTTTTTCTTTGTCCGCCGTTTTTACCTTTGTCAGTCAGTAGCCCGGATGCAATCCGGGACGATCACCCCCGGACCTGATCCGGGCTACAGATAGGATCTGCTTCCATGTCGCTCGATATCGTTATCCTCGCCGCCGGTCAGGGCACGCGCATGCGTTCCGCCCTGCCCAAGGTCCTGCACCCGGTCGCCGGCCAGTCCATGCTCGGCCATGTGATCGCCACCGCCCGTCAGCTGCAGCCGCAAGGCATCCACGTGGTGATCGGCCATGGCGCCGAGCGGGTACGCGAGCGCCTGGCTGCCGACGACCTCAACTTTGTCCTGCAGGCCGAGCAGCTCGGCACCGGCCATGCCGTGGCCCAGGCGCTGCCGGCCTTGAGTGCCGAGCGCGTGCTGATCCTCTACGGCGACGTGCCGCTGATCGAAGCCGAGACCCTGCAGCGCCTGCTGGCCAAGGTAGCCGACGAGCAACTGGCCCTGCTCACCGTCGACCTGGTCGACCCCACCGGCTATGGCCGTATCGTCCGCGACGCGGCAGGCGTGGTGCAGGCCATAGTCGAGCACAAGGACGCCACCCCCGAGCAGCGGCAGATCTGCGAGGGCAATACCGGCATCCTCGCCGTGCCCGGCAAGCGCCTGGGCGACTGGCTCGGCCGCCTGTCCAACAGCAACGCCCAGGGCGAGTACTACCTCACCGACGTGATCGCCATGGCTGTGGCCGACGGCCTGCTGGTGGCCACCGAGCAGCCGCAGGACGCCATGGAAGTGCAGGGCGCCAACGACCGCATCCAGCTCGCCGAGCTGGAGCGCCACTACCAGCAGCGCGCCGCGCGGCGCTTGATGGCCCAGGGCGTGACCCTGCGCGACCCGGCGCGTTTCGACCTGCGTGGCGAGGTGACGGTGGGCCGCGACGTGCTGATCGACGTCAACGTGATTCTCGAAGGCCAGGTGCTGATCGAGGATGACGTACAGATCGGCCCGAACTGCGTGATCAAGGACTCGACCCTGCGCAAGGGCGCCATCGTCAAGGCCAACAGCCACCTGGAAGGCGCCGAGCTGGGCGAGGGCGCCGACTGCGGCCCGTTCGCCCGCCTGCGCCCTGGCGCCAGACTGGGGGCCAAGGCCCATGTCGGCAACTTCGTCGAGCTGAAGAACGCGGTGCTCGGCGAGGGCGCCAAGGCCGGCCACCTGAGCTACCTGGGCGACGCCGAGATCGGCGCGCGGACCAATATCGGCGCCGGCACCATCACCTGCAATTACGATGGCGCCAACAAGTTCCGCACGGTGATGGGCGAGGACGTGTTTATCGGCTCCAACAGCGCGCTGGTAGCGCCGGTTACCCTCGGCGACCGCGCCACCACCGGTGCCGGCTCGACCATCACCGCCGACGTGCCGGCCGACACCCTGGCCGTCGGCCGCGCCAAGCAGCGCAATATCGAAGGCTGGAAGCGGCCGACCAAGAAGACCTGACGGAGCCGGCAAGGATGCCACCAGGCAAACGCTGGATACTGCCCGGGCTGCTGCTGCTCTGGGCCTTGCTGCCGGAATGGCCGCGGATTCCGGTGGACGGCGCCAGCGCCCGGGACTGGAATCCGCAGACCTTCTGGTTCGAGCCCTGGGGACGCTCCGGCGTGCACAAGGGCATCGACATCTTCGCCAGGCTCGGCACGCCGGTGCGCTCCAGCAGCTACGGCCTGGTGCTGTTTCGCGGCGAGATCGAGCAGGGCGGCAAGGTGGTCGTCGCCCTGGGGCCGAAGTGGCGCATTCATTACTACGCCCACCTGCACAGCGTCGAGGTCTATCCGGGCCAGCCGCTGCTGACCGGCAGCGTGCTGGGCTCGGTCGGCGACAGTGGCAACGCCCGCGGCAAACCGGCGCATCTGCACTACTCGATCGTCAGCCTGCTGCCGCTGCCCTGGCGCGCGGACGACTCGACCCAGGGCTGGAAGAAGATGTTCTACCTCGACCCCAACGCGATCCTGCCGGCTCGTTGAGCGAGCGGGCCGGGCGGGGCGCTGCCTCGTTCGGCGCCCCGGCGGACAAGTCTGCGACCTGCGCGCCCTACGTCGATTCGCGCTTGACTCGAAAGCTTCGTTAGGTTTTGATTCGCGCCATTATCTTTCGAATCGAAACTTACGCATGTCGAAGCGCAATACGCCGCAACGTCGCCACACCATTCTCGCCTTGCTCGCCGAGCAGGGCGAGGTGAGCGTGGACGCCTTGGCGCAGCACTTCGCCACCAGCGAAGTGACCATCCGCAAGGACCTCGCTGCGCTGGAGAAGAACGGCCTGCTGCTGCGCCGCTACGGCGGCGCGGTGCCGGTGCCGCAGGAGCTGATCGGCGAGCCGACGCAACCGCTTTCCCCGCACAAGCAGGCCATCGCCCGTGCCGGCGTGGCGCGCATCCGCGAGCACGCGCGGATCATCATCGACAGCGGCACCACCACCGCGGCGATGATCCCCCAGCTCGGCCACCGGCCCGGCCTGGTGGTGATGACCAACTCGCTGAATGTGGCCAACGCCCTGCGCGAACTGGAGCACGAGCCGGTGCTGCTGATGACCGGCGGCACCTGGGACCCGCACTCGGAGTCTTTCCAGGGCCAGGTGGCCGAGCAGGTGCTGCGTTCCTACGATTTCGACCAGTTGTTTATCGGCGCCGACGGCATCGACCTGGAGCGCGGCACCACCACCTTCAACGAGCTGCTCGGTCTGTCGCGGGTGATGGCCGAGGTGGCCCGCGAGGTCATCGTCATGGTCGAGAGCGACAAGATCGGCCGGCGTATCCCCAATCTCGAGCTGCCCTGGGGCAGCGTGCATACCCTGATCACCGATTCGCGCCTGGATGCCCAGGCGGCCGAACAAATACGCGCGCGCGGCATCCAGCTGATTCTCGCGCCGCTGGAAACTTGAGGAGACAAGCATGTGTGGAATCGTCGGCGCCATCGCGGAGCGCAATATCACCCCTGTTCTGGTGGAAGGCCTCAAGCGCCTGGAATACCGCGGCTATGACAGCGCCGGGGTGGCGCTGCTGACCGAGCAGGGCGCACTGGATCGCCGCCGCCGCGTGGGCAAGGTCAGCGAACTGCAGGCCGCCCTGCAGGCCGAGCCGCTGGCCGGGCGTCTGGGCATCGCCCACACCCGCTGGGCCACCCACGGCGCGCCGAGCGAGCGCAACGCCCACCCGCACTTCTCCGGGCACGAACTGGCCGTGGTGCACAACGGCATCATCGAGAACCACGAAGAGCTGCGCGAGCGCCTCACGGGCCTGGGCTACGTGTTCAGCTCCGATACCGACACCGAAACCATCGTCCACCTGCTCGAGCACAAGCTGCAGCAACTCGGCGACCTCACCGCCGCGCTCAAGGCCGCCATCCCCGAGCTGCACGGCGCCTACGGCCTGGCGGTGATCAGTGCCAAGCAGCCGGACCGTCTGCTCGCCGCCCGCAGCGGCAGCCCGCTGGTGATCGGCCTGGGCCACGGCGAGAACTTCCTCGCCTCCGATCAACTGGCGCTGCGTCAGGTCACCGACCGCTTTATCTACCTGGAAGAGGGTGACATCGCCGAGATTCGCCGCGACAGCGTGCAGCTGTGGGACGCCGCCGGCCAGCCGGTGCAGCGCGAGGCGGTGCAGTACCACGAAGGCGCCGAGGCCGCCGACAAGGGCGAATATCGCCATTTCATGCTCAAGGAAATCCACGAGCAGCCCAAGGTGGTGCAACGCACCCTGGAAGGCCGCCTGGGCAGCGACCACGTGCTGGTGCAGGCCTTCGGCCCGCAGGCCGCCGAGCTGTTCGCCAAGGTGAAGAACGTGCAGATCGTCGCCTGTGGCACCAGCTACCACGCCGGCATGGTCGCCCGTTACTGGCTGGAAGAGCTGGCCGGCATCCCCTGTCAGGTCGAAGTGGCCAGCGAGTTCCGCTACCGCAAGGTGGTGGTGCAGCCGGATACCCTGTTCGTCAGCGTGTCGCAGTCCGGCGAGACCGCCGACACCCTGGCCGCGCTGCGCAACGCCAAGGAGAAGGCGCCGGGCCAGGGCGGCTACCTGGCCAGCCTGGTGATCTGCAACGTCGGCACCAGCTCGCTGGTGCGCGAGTCCGACCTGTGCCTGCTGACCCAGGCCGGCCCGGAAATCGGCGTGGCCTCGACCAAGGCCTTCACCACTCAGCTGGTCGGCCTGATGCTGCTGACCCTGGCCCTCGGTCAGGTGCACGGCAACCTGGACAAGGCGCTGACCGCCGAGCTGGTGGAAGAGCTGCGCCGCCTGCCGACCCGCCTGGGCGAAGCGCTGGCGATGGACAAGACGGTCGAGAAGCTCTCCGAGCTGTTCGCCGAGAAGCACCACAGCCTGTTCCTCGGCCGCGGCGCGCAGTACCCGGTGGCCATGGAAGGGGCGCTCAAGCTCAAGGAAATCTCCTATATCCACGCCGAGGCCTACCCAGCCGGCGAGCTCAAGCATGGGCCGCTGGCGCTGGTCGACGCCGACATGCCGGTGGTCACGGTGGCGCCGAACAACGAGCTGCTGGAAAAGCTCAAGTCCAACCTGCAGGAAGTGCGCGCCCGCGGCGGCGAGCTGATCGTCTTCGCCGACCAGCAGGCCGGCATGCGCAACGGCGAGGGCACCCACGTGGTGGCCATGCCGCATATCCACGACCTGCTCGCGCCGATCCTCTACACCGTGCCGCTGCAGCTGCTGTCCTACTACGTCGCCGTGCTCAAGGGCACCGACGTCGACCAGCCGCGCAACCTGGCCAAGAGCGTGACGGTCGAATAAGGCCGCTGGCGAAGAAAAGCCCGTCCATCTGGACGGGCTTTTGCGTTTCTATCACGCCGAAATCTTGCTCAGGTGCAGCTCTTCGGGGCGTAGCGTAAGCACGCGAACGCCGTCTCGGGTGACCGCCACGGTGTGTTCGAATTGCGCCGAAAGTTGGCCTTCGCAGGTCACCACCGTCCAGCCGTCGCGCAGGGTGCGTACATCCGCCGTGCCCTGGTTGAGCATGGGTTCGATGGTGAAGGTCATGCCTTCGCGCAGCGTCAGGCCGGTGCCGGCTTTGCCCCAGTGCAGCACTTCGGGTGGCTCGTGCATTTCCCGGCCAATGCCGTGGCCGCAGTAGTCGCGAACCACCGAATAACCGTGGGCGCGAGCGTGCCGTTCGATGGCGTGGCCGATATCCCCGAGCCGGGCGCCTGGCCTCACGGCTTCGATGCCCTTGCACATCGCTTCATAGGTAATCCGGGTGAGCTGACGAGCCTGGTCCGACACCTCACCGATCAGGTAGGTCTTGCTCGAATCGGCGATGTAGCCGTTCTTTTCCAGGGTGATGTCGAAATTCACCAGATCGCCGCTGCGCAGAATCTCGTCAGCGCTGGGTACGCCATGGCACACCACCTCGTTGCGCGACGTGTTCATGGCGTAGGCGAAACCATACTGTCCCTTGCTTGCCGGGCGCGCCTTGAGTTCGCCGACGATGTAGTTATCCACAAGGTCGTTGACCTGCAGGGTGGACATGCCGAGCAGATCCAGGCGATCCAGATAGGCGAACACCGAGGCCAGCAACCTGCCGGATTCCGCCATCAGTGCGATCTGCTGCGGCGTCTTGCTCATGAGGCGTCCGCCATGCGCGACGGGATCACTACGCCGGCTGCGCGCAGCTCGGCGGCCATCACCTCGTTGAAACTCTGCGTCGGGTTCATCTCGCAGAGCATGCCGATGCGAATCCAGAACCCTGCCTGGGCATTGATGGAACGGCCCGACACGCTGCTCGCCCGGCGAATCTGGTCGTGCAGCTCATCATCGATATTGACGATGCCCATGCTGGTCTCCTTTATATGTTTCGTATATGAAGCATATATAAACACGGATAGGTTTAGTCCACCAGCGCCAGTAGCAGGGCAAAGGAGGCTCACTCATCCCTTACACTGGTGCCAGGCATGCAGGCAGGCTGGGCCCCTGACTCAGGCAGGAACAGGAGAGCGGATGAAGCGCGCAGATGTGAAACGCAGAACGGCCGAGGGCGTTCTGTTCGATACCCAGATCATGGTCAACCCGGCCAATACCAGGCAGTGGATCGTGTTGTTCAAGAAAGACGCGGGCCGCAGCTTCTTTCTGGTGGATGAAGACGAGCAGGTGCAGACCTTTGCCAGCCTGGATGCACTAATGCCGGAGCTGCTGGCTCTGGGTATCAAGCGGGTCGAGGTGCAGCTGTGAGCAATTGCCCACAGTTGCCGGGGATCAACTTGTGGATATCCTCGTGATACCTGGCTAAAGCCCTGATAGATAGGGTCTTTCAGCGACTTGTACAGAAACTGCACGCCTGCCTGTCCACTATCCACAGAGCACCTGGATAACAGGCTTTCTATCCTGTTGATAAGGCTCTGAAATCCAGAGATAGCAAGGCTTACAGCGCTTTGTTCGGTTTTTCGCCAAGGTCAATCGGTGCCGGGACGGTAGAGATGACGATGCGCCGCGTCATACAACGCCGATTCGACGAAGGCGCCCGGATCTAGTACGCGGCCGACGAGGATCAGCGCGGTGCGGCGAAAGTCCTTGGCGGCGACCTTGGCCTCGATATCGGCCAGGGTGCCCTGTACCCAGTCCTGATCGGGCCAGCTCGCCCTGTGGATAACCGCGATGGGGCAGTCGGCGCCATAGTGCGGCAGCAGCTCGCCGACTATGGCCGGCAGCTGACGCACACCGAGGTGGATGGCCAGGGTCGCGCGGTGCCTGGCCAGGTCATGCAACTGCTCGCCCTCGGGCATCGGCGAGGTGGTGCCGTAGCGGGTAAGGATCAGGGTCTGCGACACGCCGGGCAGGGTCAGCTCGCTTTCCAGCAAGGCGGCGCAAGCGGCGGTGGCGGTGACGCCGGGAACAATCTCGAAGGGGATGCCGAGGGCGCGCAGCTCGCGAATCTGCTCGCCGATGGCACCGTACAGCGAGGGGTCGCCGGAATGCACGCGGGCCACGTCCTGGCCGCGCTTATGGGCCTGATGCAGCAGGTTGACGATTTCTGCGAGATTCAGCTCGGCGGTATTCACCACCCGTTCGGCGCTATGGCCTGCCAGAACCGCCTCGGGCACCAGCGAGCCGGCGTAGAGGATCACCGGGCACGAACGGATCAGGCGCTGGCCCTTGACGGTGATCAGCTCGGGGTCGCCGGGGCCGGCGCCGATAAAGTAGACGGTCATGCTGCGGGCTCTCTCTCGAAAGTGGCCAGCGCACAGGTGGCGTTGGCCGTGCGGTTTTTCTCGCCGAGCAGACGAGGCGTGGCGCCCAGGCGGGCGGCCAGGGCCAGGGCACAGGGCTCGGCCACCGCGGGGCTGCCGGTGACGGACTGGACCAGGGCGCTGCCGCCGGTGGCCGACTGCTGAGGCGCGAGTTCTTCGCTGCTGAAGAACTGCAGCCTCAGCTTCAGCTGCTCGGCCAGTTCCTGCAGTGCCGTTTCCTCGCGCTTGTGGGCGATGCTGGCCAATCCGGCCAGGTTATCCACCGTCAGCTCATGCTGGCTCAGGCTGTGGATAAGCAGGGCTTGCAGCTCGTCCAGGCTGCAGCCACGGCGGCAGCCCAGTCCGGCCACGACCTGCGGCGGCGATGCTGAGCGGCATGTGGAAGAGGCGGGCAGCATAAGCGGTATTCGGGCTGAGTGGCGGCGTAGCTCAACATGGCGCCCCCCACCGGTCAACCGCGATTGACCGAGCGCCGCGGCCTGCGTAGCCTTCTCGCGTTCGAGGTTCTTCCCGGCAGTGCCGCCGGGAAGCTAAGAGGGAACAGGGTCGATGCCCTGGCTGCCCCCGCAACTGTAAACGGTTATGCCCTTCGTTAGACCACTGCCAACCGGCGGGAAGGTGAAGGGATGCGCGCCGCGCAAGCCGTGAGCCAGGAGACCTGCCTCGTTTCGTCAGCCAACTGTTCGGACGGGGTGATCCGACGCGGCCAGCATGCTCGCGCGTGCCTGTCTGCCCGTACACCCGTCCGCCGAATTTATCGTCGCCACGGGGCCCGCCATGAAAACCCTCGCCAAACTGCCCGTCACCATCGTCACCGGTTTTCTCGGTGCCGGCAAAACCACCTTGTTGCGCCATCTGCTGGCTCACGCCGAGGGGCGCCGTATCGCGGTGATCGTCAACGAGTTCGGCGAGCTGGGCATCGACGGCGAGATCCTCAAGCAGTGCGCCATCGGCTGCAGCGAGGAAGAGGCCATGGGCCGCGTCTTCGAGCTGGCCAATGGCTGCCTGTGCTGCACGGTGCAGGAAGAGTTCTTCCCGGTGATGCGCGAGCTGGTGGCGCGGCGTGACGATCTGGACCATATCCTGATCGAGACCAGCGGCCTGGCCCTGCCCAAGCCGTTGGTGCAGGCCTTCAACTGGCCGGAAATCCGCAACGCCTGCACCGTCGATGCGGTGATCACCGTGGTCGACAGCCCGGCGGTGCTCGCCGGCACCTTCGCCGCCTTCCCCGAGCAGGTGGACGCGCAGCGCCAGCTCGATCCCAACCTCGACCACGAGTCGCCGCTGCACGAGCTGTTCGCCGATCAGCTGGCCAGCGCCGACCTGGTGATCCTCAACAAGGCCGACCTGCTCGACGCCGAGGCGCTGGCCGCGGTACGCGCGGAGGTGGCCGAGGAGCTGCCGGCGGCGGTCAAGGTGATCGAGGCGCATGGCGGCGAGTTGCCGCTGGACGTGCTGCTGGGCCTGAACAGCGAAACCGAGCTGCATATCGACAGCCGGCGCACCCATCACGACGATGAAGACGACGACCACGATCACGAAGAATTCGCTTCGTTCCACGTGGAACTACCCGAAGCCGAGGAGGCGCGCCTGCTGGCCGCGCTGAAGGACGCGGTGGGCAAACACGGCATCCTGCGGGTCAAGGGCTTCGCCGCCATCCCTGGCAAACCGATGCGTCTGCTGGTGCAGGGTGTCGGCCAGCGCTTCGACCGCCACTTCGACCGCGCCTGGCAGGCCGACGAGCCGCGCCTGAGCCGCCTGGTGCTGATTGGCCAGCAGCTCGACCGCGCGGCCATCGAAGCCGAGCTGAAGGCGGCGCTGGCCTGAGCTGTAGGAGGGGCTAAAGCCCCTCCCACGGAACGAACATGCACCTACTGCGCACCCAGCCCGGCGCCCAGCTACCGGCCGACAGCATCGCCGACCTCGGCCAGACCCCGGCCGAGCTGGTGATCCTGTGCACCGGCGATTCGCACCTGTCCTTGCTGGCCGAGGCCGCGCGGCAGCTGCCGGACGATTACCCCAGCCTGCGCCTGGCCAGCCCGGCGCAGCTGAGCAACCACGCCTCGGTGGACTACTACGTCGAGCAGGTGCTGCAGCACGCCAAGGTCATCCTGATCTCGGTGCATGGTGGCGTCAGCTACTGGCGCTACGGCGTCGAACGCCTGGTGGAGCTGGGCGCGCGCGGCGCCAGGGTGATCATGGTGCCGGGCGACGACAAGCCCGACCCTGAGCTGAGTGCGCTCGGCAATGTCGCCGAGGAGGACAGCCAGCGCCTCTGGCAGTACCTGCGCCAGGGCGGGCTGGACAACGCCCGCCAGCTGTTTCGCTGCATCGGCAGCCGCTGGCTGGGGCGCGCCGACAGCTGGCGGGAGCCACAGCCGCTACCGCGTGTCGGCCTCTATCACCCGCAGCACAGTCCGGCCACGCTGGCCGCCTGGCGTGCGCAGTGGCAACCCGGCGCGCCCGTGGTGGCGCTGCTGTTCTACCGTAACCATGTGCAGTCGGCGAACACCGCCTTCGTCGATACCTTCTGCCAGCACCTGTTCAACCAGGGCCTTAACCCGCTGCCGATTGCCGTGGCCAGCCTCAAGGAACCGGCCTGCCTGTATCAGGTGCAGGAGTGGCTGGATGACACCCAGGCTGCGCTGATCATCAATACCACCGGCTTTGCCCTGTCCAACCCCGAGGCGCCGCAGGCGCGGGTGTTCCGTCGCGATATCCCGGTGCTGCAGGCCATCTGCGCGCTGGACAACCAGGCGCAGTGGCAGGCCAGCGCCCAGGGCCTGGGGTCGCGCGACCTGGCCATGCACGTGGTGCTGCCGGAGCTGGATGGCCGGCTGATTGGCACCGCCATCAGCTTCAAGGGCCTGGCCTGGCGCAGCGAGCGCAGCCAGAGCGATGTGCTGTGCTACCAGGCGCATGAATCGGGCATGGCCTTCGTCGCCGAGCTGGCACGTAACTGGTGCAAGTTGGCGCTTAAAAGTAACAATCAGAAGCGAATCGCGCTGATCCTGGCCAATTACCCGACCCGTGACGGCCGCATCGGCAACGGCGTCGGCCTGGATACCCCGGCCGCCGCGCTGAATGTCCTCCGCGTGCTGCAACAGCAGGGCTACCCGGTGGATAAGCTGCCGGACAGCGGCACCGCACTTGTCCACAGCCTGCTCGGTGGCGTCACCAACGATCTGGATGGCCTGGATTCGCGCCCCTGTGCGCAGAGTCTGGCACTGGATGACTATCTGCGGTTCTTCCACAGCCTGCCTGAGCAAAATCAGCAGGCGGTGCGCGAACGTTGGGGCGAGCCGCAGCAGGATCCGATGTTCCGCAGCGGGCGGATGATGGTGGCCGGCCTGCGCTTCGGTCTCACCTTCGTCGGCATCCAGCCGGCGCGCGGTTATCAGCTCGACCCGGCGGCGGTATACCACGACCCCGATCTGGTGCCGCCGCACGGTTATATCGCCTTCTACGCCTGGCTGCGCACGGCCTTCGCCGCCGATGCGCTGATCCACGTTGGCAAGCACGGCAACCTGGAATGGTTGCCGGGCAAGAGCGTCGGCCTGTCCGAGCGCTGCTGGCCGCAGGCGCTGCTCGGCCCGCTGCCGAATATCTATCCCTTTATCGTCAACGACCCGGGCGAGGGTGCGCAGGCCAAGCGCCGCACCCAGGCGGTGATCATCGATCACCTGATGCCGCCGCTGACCCGCGCCGAGAGCTACGGCCCGCTGCGTGACCTGGAGCGCCTGGCCGACGAGTATTTCGAGGCCAGCCAGCTCGACCAGCGCCGCGCCGTGGAGCTGCGCGGCGAGATCCTGACCAAGGTGCGCGAAGCCAGCCTCGACCGCGAGCTGGGTCTGCAACTGAGCGACGACCCGGAAAGCTGGCTGCCGCAGCTCGATGCCTACCTGTGTGACCTCAAGGAATCGCAGATCCGCGATGGCCTGCACGTGTTCGGCGAGTCGCCGGCCGGCCAGCTGCGTCGCGATACCCTGCTGGCGCTGCTGCGTATCCCCCGTGGCGATGGCCAGGGCGCCAATGCCAGCCTGCTGCGCGCGCTGGCCCGTGGCCTGGAACTGGGCCTCGATCCACTGGATTGCGATATGGGCCAGCCCTGGGACGGGCTGCGTCCACAGGCGTTGCAGGCTGTGGATAACAGCCTGTGGCGCACGGTCGGCGACACCCGCGAACGCCTGGAGCTGCTGGCGCTCGCATTGATCGAGCGACGCCTGAATGGTGAGCGCATCGGCGATTTCGGTGCCGAGGTGGCGCTGATCCTCGATGGTCTGGCCGAGCACGTTGCGCCCCTGCTGGATGCCTGCGGCGACGCCGAGATGAGCGGCCTATTGGCGGCTTTGGAAGGGCGTTTCGTACCCGCCGGGCCGAGTGGCGCACCGAGTCGCGGACGCCTGGATGTGCTGCCCACCGGGCGCAACTTCTTCACCCTCGATGTGCGCCATCTGCCCACGCCGACCGCCTGGCGCCTCGGCGTGCAGGCGGCTGATCGTCTGCTCGAACGTCATCTGCAGGACGAGGGCGATCACCTGCGCCAGCTCGGCCTGTCGGTGTGGGGCACGGCAACCATGCGCACCGGTGGCGACGATATCGCCCAGGCTCTGGCGCTGATGGGCGTGCGCCCGGTTTGGCAGCCCGGCAGCCAGCGCGTCGAGCGCTTTGAGGTGCTGCCGCTGGAACAGCTCGGTCGACCCCGGGTGGATGTCACCCTGCGTGTCTCGGGCTTCTTCCGCGATGCCTTCAGCAACCTGATTCGCCTGTTCGACGAGGCCGTGCAGGCGGTGATCGAGTTGGACGAACCGGAAGACATGAACCCGCTGTCGGCGCGGGTCTGGCGTGAGTCGCTGGCGCTCGAGGACAGCGGCCTGGATGCAGCCGAAGCACGGCGCCAGGCCGGCTGGCGGGTGTTCGGCGCCAAGCCGGGGGCCTATGGTGCCGGGGTGCAGAACGCCATCGAGGAGCGCCTGTGGCAGAGCCGCGCGGATCTGGCCGAGGTGTATCTGAACTGGGGCGGCTACGCCTACGGCAGCGGCGCCGAGGGCACGCCGGCGCGGGCGCAGTTCGCCGAACGCCTGGAGCAGCTGCAGGCGGTGCTGCACAACCAGGACAACCGTGAGCACGACATCCTCGATTCCAACGACTACTACCAGTTCCAGGGCGGCATGCTGGCGGCGGTGGAAACCCTGCGCGGGCTCAAGGTGGCCAGCTACCTGGGCGACAACAGCCAGCCGGACACCCCGCGCATCCGCACCTTGAAGGAAGAACTGGGGCGCGTGGTGCGCGCCCGCGCCGCCAATCCCAAGTGGATCGCGGGCATGAAGCGCCACGGCTACAAGGGCGCCTTCGAGCTGGCCGCGACCATCGACTACCTGTTCGCCTTCGACGCCACCAGCGAGCTGGTCGATGACCACCAGTATGCGCTGCTCACCGATGCCTACCTGCTCGATAGGGATACCCGCGACTTTATTCAGCAGCACAACCCCGGCGCCCTCAACGACATCCTCGAACGCCTGCTGGAAGCCCAGCAGCGCGGCCTGTGGCAGAACCCCGGCGAGTACCGCGAGGCGCTGGAAAACCTGCTGCTCGATAGCGAGGAGTCATGAAGCGAGGCATTCCCCTAGGGTGGGCTAGCCGGCTGTCGCGGTTGCGGCGTAACCCACCATTGGCGCCACACGGTATATCGCCTGGTGGGTTACGCGGCGCGCTGCGTTCTGGAGTGGTTTTTAGATATGCGTTCCGCGCCGCTAACCCACTCTACGGTTGCGATGCACCCATCGTGGGAGGGACTTTAGCCGCGAGCTTTTCGCCGCTGAAGCGCCTCCCACAAATACCACTCCACGGATCACTGCCATGACCGAATACCACTTCCCCCTCGCCGCTGTGGTCGGCGCCGACTCGCTGAAGCTTGCGCTATGCCTGGCGGCCATCGACCCGGCCATCGGCGGCGTGCTGATCGAGGGCCCGCGCGGCATGGCAAAGTCGACCCTGGCCCGTGGCCTGGCCGATCTGCTGGACGGCGGGCGCTTCGTCACCCTGCCGCTGGGGGCGAGCGAGGAGCGCATCGTCGGCACCCTGGATCTGGATGCGGCCCTCGGCGAAGGCCGCACGCAGTTCTCGCCCGGCCTCTTGGCCCGGGCCGACGGCGGCGTGCTCTATGTCGATGAGGTCAACCTGCTGCCCGATCATCTGGTCGACCTGCTGCTGGATGCCGCCGCCAGCGGGGTCAATCACGTCGAGCGTGACGGCATCTCCCACCGCCATGCCGCGCGCTTCGTGCTGATCGGCACCATGAACGCCGAGGAGGGCGAGCTGCGCCCGCAACTGCTCGACCGCTTCGGCCTCAATCTGGCCCTCGATGGCCAGCCGCAACCGGCCGAACGCGCCGAGATCGTGCGCCGCCGCCTGGCGTTCGATGCCGACCCCGCCGCCTTCCTGCAACGCTGGCAGAGCGAGCAGCACGCCCTGGCCGAGCGCTGCCAGAACGCCCGCCAGCGCCTGGCCGATATACCGCTGGATGACGCTGCGCTGGGCGAGATCAGCCAGCGCTGCTTCGCCGCCGCGGTCGATGGTCTGCGCGCCGATCTGGTCTGGCTGCGCGCCGCCCGTGCCCATGCCGCCTGGCGTGGCGCGGCGGCTATCGAGCCGGTGGATATCGAGGCGGTGGAAGACTTCGTCCTGCGCCACCGTCGTCGTCAGGCACAACCGCCTACCGCCACGCCGCCCGAGCAGAGCCAGGTGCCGCAGCAGGCGCCAGAGCAGAGTCAGGGCGAAGGCCTGTGGGGCGAGCTGCCGGCGCAGCCACAGGCCATGGGCGAGCGGCGGGTGCCGCCGCGCTGGGCAAAAAAGCCCTGAGCATCCGCCCGCACACAGCCACAGGCGCGGATGCCGGCAATCGGCCCGGACGACTCGGCGGCGGCCTGCGTGGCGCCGCCCGCAGCGGCGCGGCCGGACGTATCGACTGGCCGGCGAGCCTGCTTAAGGGGCGACCGCATCGCCGCGAGCAGCTCGTATTGCGCCCGCGCAGCCAGCAGGCCGAAGAGCTGTGGCTGGTGCTGGTGGATGCCTCCGCCTCCACCCGCCGCCATGGCGCCCTGAGCCTGGCCAAGGGCGTGCTCGCCGAAGTCTTCGACAGCGCCTATCGCCAGCGCGCACGCCTGGCCGTGTTGCAGGCCGGTGGTCGTGAGGCGCGATGGCTGTGGCAGGGGCGCAAGGCCGGCGCCGAACTGCATCGCTGGCTGCAGGAACTCAGCGCCGGTGGCGGTACACCGCTGCTCGATGCGCTGCAGCAGGCCGGCGACTGGCTGCAGCGTCGCCAGCGCCTGAAACCGAGTGAACGCCAGCGCCTGCTGATCCTTACCGATGGCCGTCTGCGCGACTGGCCAGTGCTGTCGCCCTTGCCGTGCCCGAGCCTGCTGCTCGACACCGAACGCGCGCCCATCCGTCTGGGCCGCGCGCGCCAGCTGGCGCAGCAGCTGGGCGCCGACTACCACCATATCGACGACCTGGCGCCCGGCGTGCCCGGGCGCACCTGGAGAACCCCATGAAAACCCTGCTGCTGGTCGGCATCGGCGCCGGCGACCCGGACTACATCACCGTCCAGGCGATCAAGGCGCTGCGCCGCAGCGACCTGATCTTGCTGATGGACAAGGGCGCGGCCAAGCACAAGCTCAACGCCCTGCGCCGGGAAATCTGCGCGCGCTTCCTTGACGGCCACACGCCGCGTTTCGCCGAAGGCCTGCAGCCGGAGCGCGAACGCGACGCCGCCGACTACCGCGCCAGCGTCGACGAGCTCAACCGCGACAAGCAGGCGGTGTTCGAGCAACTGATCGACCAGCAGCTGGCCGATGGCGAAACGGCCGCCTTGATGGTCTGGGGCGACCCCTCGCTGTACGACAGCAGCATCCGCATCGCCGAGGCCATCGCCGCCAGTCGCAGCGATTTCGCCTTTGAGGTGATCCCCGGCATCACCAGCCTGCAGGCGCTGACCGCGCGCCACCGCATCCCGCTCAACAGCATCGGCCGCGCCGTGGAGATCACCACCGGCCGCCTGCTTGCCGAAGGCTGGCCGCCGGGGGTGGACAGCGTGGCGGTGATGCTCGACGCCAAGGACAGCTACCGCCGTTTCGTCGGCCAGGGCCTTGCCATCTATTGGGGCGCCTACGTTGGCACCGCCGATGAAATCCTCATCGCCGGCCCGCTGGACGAGCTGGCCGAGCGCATCGCCAGCACCCGCGCCGCGGCGCGCGAGCGCAATGGCTGGATCATGGACAGCTATCTGCTGCGCAAAGAGGGGGCGCAGGAGTGAATTGGAGACGCTACAAGCAGCGCCTTCCCCCCTGCGCATGGTCCATGTGTCGGGTGGAAAATAGCGAAGCCTTCTCCACCATCACCCGGTCGGCTGCGTCACCCCGTCTTGCAACCCAGCAGGGTGGTCGGTCAGCCCCCAGGTACCGCTGGCCGCAGCCAGGCGGTTCAGTGGCGAGCGCCCTGTGGAAAACGCGCCGGATCGGCAAAGCAGGCGTGCAGGTGATCGAATACCAGGCGCACGCGGGGTGATACAGGGCCTTGCTGCGGGCGGTAGATGAACAGCTGCCAGGGATCGGGCGCTTGTTCTTCCAGCACCGCCTGCAGGCGGCCGCTTTCCAGGTACGGCTGAGCCAGGTAGGCGGGCAACTGACCGTAGGCCAGGCCGGCGAGCACGGCCTCCAGCTCGGCCTCGGGGTCGTCGCACACCAGCGCCGGTGCGGGCGGATGCAGGCTGGGCCCCTGGGCGAAGGTCCAGGGCCAGGGACGACCGTTCTTGCGGTCGATCAGCACCGACAGCGGCCGCTGTTGCAGATCGTCGAGGGTGCGCGGCGCGCCGCTGGCGGCGATCAGCTCCGGCGTGGCCACCACCTGCAACGGCACCGGCGCCAGGGCGCGGGCGACGTAGCGGCTGTCGCGCAGGAAGCCGACGCGGATGCCGATGTCGATCTGCGCCTCCACCGCGTCGGTGATCTCGTCCTCCAGGCGCAGGTTCAGCACCAGTTGCGGGTGCTGTTTGAGCAAGGGTTGCAGAAAGCCGACCAGAAAGCGCTTGCCGATGGCCTGCGGCGCGGTGATGCCGATGCGCCCGCTGATGGCCGATTCGGCCTCGGCGCGGTGGCCGCGAAACAGCGCGTCGAAATCTTCCAGCATCTGCCGGGCGCGCACCGCGTAGGCCTGGCCGAAGGCGGTGATATGCACCTGGCGGGTGTTGCGATGAAAGAGAATCTCGCCGAGCTCCTCCTCCAGCGCCTTGATCGCGCGGGTCACCGCCTGTGGGGAAACCCCCAGGCGAGTCGCTGCCTCGCGGAAATTGCTGCAGTCGGCTGCGCTGCAGAAGATGCGGATCATCTCCATGCGGTTGAGCATGTCGGGGCGCCTTTGTGTTCCAGAATGTGGAATAGCCTAATCCAAACTCTTCCATTCATTGAAACTGAAATCGCCCCTAACCTGAGCCCATGTTCGGCGTATGGCGCGGACACTCCAACGAATCGAGAGAGGGCTTACCCATGAGCAACAACATTTCCGGCAAGGTTGTGGTCATCACCGGCGCCAGCAGCGGCCTGGGCGAAGCCACCGCACGTCACCTCAGCCAACTGGGCGCCAAGCTGGTGCTGGCCGCGCGGCGCCAGGAGCGTCTCGAGCAGCTGGTCAGCGAGCTGGTCGCCGCCGGTGGCGAGGCCGTGGCCTACCCGACCGACGTGACCCGTGCCGACGAGGTCAAGGCGCTGATCCAGGGCGCACTGGACACCTTCGGCCGCGTCGACGTGCTGGTCAACAACGCCGGGCTGATGGCCATCGCGCCGCTGAGCGACGTGCGTGTCGAGGAGTGGGAGCGCATGATCGACATCAACATCAAGGGCGTGCTGTACGGCATCGCCGCGGCGCTGCCGGTGTTCCAGCAGCAGAATGCCGGGCACTTCATCAACATCGCCTCGGTGGCCGGGATCAAGGTGTTCAGCCCGGGCGGCACCGTCTACAGCGGCACCAAGTTCGCCGTGCGCGCCATCTCCGAAGGCCTGCGCCATGAGGTCGGTGGCCGCATCCGCACCACCACCATCGAGCCCGGTGCGGTGGACTCCGAGCTGAAGTTCGGCAGCTCGCACCAGCAGAGCCGCGACTTCGTCGTCGACTTCTACAAGCAGGCGATTCCGGCCGAGTCGGTGGCGCGCGCCATCGCCTACGCCATCGAGCAGCCGGCCGATGTCGACATCAACGAGATCGTCCTGCGCCCCACCGTGCAGGAATTCTGATCCACTGCCGCCGGCGCTTGCGATGCGGGTCTTCACGGGCCAGCATGCGAGCGCCTTTTCCGCTTTCAGGAGTCTGCATGAGCGCGTCCATCCGTCCCGTCGACCTGGCCAAGGCCTACCGCCTGCTCAACCATGGCCCCACCGTGCTGGTGTCCGCCCGCCACCAGGCTGTGGATAACGTCATGGCGGCGGCCTGGTGCTGCGCCCTGGATTTCGACCCGCCGAAGCTCACCCTGGTGCTGGACAAGGCCACCCGCACCCGCGCGCTGATCGAAGGCAGCGGCCTGTTCGCCATCCAGATTCCGACCGTGGCGCAGCTGCAGCTGACCCAGGCGGTGGGCAATACCAGCCTCGCCGACGAGCCGGCGAAGCTGGCCCGCGCCGGTGTCGAGTTGTTCGAAATGGACGGCCACGACCTGCCCCTGGTGGCCGGCTGTTCGGCCTGGCTGGTCTGCCGCTTGCTCGATGAGCCGCACAACCAGCAGGCCTATGACCTGTTCATCGGCGAGGTGATCGCGGCCTGGGCGGACGAGCGGGTGTTCCGCGACGGCCGCTGGCACTTCGAGACCGCCGATCCGGCTCTGCGCAGCCTGCATCATGTCGCCGGTGGTCATTACTATGCCGTTGGCGATGCGCTGCAGGCCTGAACGCTTGGCAACGAGGAGGCTGCATGTTTTCCCATATCTGTATCGGCGTGAGCGACTTCCCACGGGCCTGGGCCTTCTACCAGCCGCTCATGGCGTTGCTGGGCATCGAGCTGCGCTTTGTCGATGAGCACAAGCCCTGGGCTGCCTGGCAATCGAAGCCGGAGCCCCGGCCGTTGCTGCTGATCGGCAAGCCTTTCGACGGCGCCGCCCATCATCCCGGTAACGGGCAGATGGTGGCGCTGTTGGCGCAGAGCCGCGCCCTGGTCGACCAGGCCCATCGGCTGGCGCTCGCCCAGGGTGGACGTTGCGACGGCGCACCGGGCCTGCGCCCCGAATACCACCCCGATTACTACGGCGCCTACTTCCGCGACCCGGACGGCAACAAGCTGTGCGTGGTCTGCCACCAGGCCGAATGAGACGGCCGCTGCCCCGGCATATCGGCTAGCCCGGATGCAATTCGGGGCCTGGCCAGCAGCCACTCAGTCGGGATACCAGCGCGGCGTATAGACCCACGCGCCCCCCTCGGCGCGGGGGAAGCGGCGGGTCTGGCTGGAGCCGATGATCACTAGGGTGCGCATATCGACCAGCTCCGGCGTCAGCTCGCCGAGGGTCAGATTGCGCAGGGCCTCGGCCGGCCGGCCGATATCGCGCCCCAGCACCACCAGGGTTTCCGGCGCACGGTGCTGGCGCAGCAGCTCCAGGGCGCGGCCGAGCTGCCAGGGGCGGGCCTTGGAGATCGGGTTGTAGAAGGCCATGGCCAGATCGGCGGCGGCGGCGTGCTGCAGGCGCTTCTCGATCACCGCCCAGGGCTTGAGGTTGTCGGACAGGGAGATCAGGCAGAAGTCGTGGCCCAGCGGCGCACCGGCCTTGGCGGCGGTGGCCAGGGCGGCGGAGACACCCGGCAGCACCTCCAGCTCGACGCCGTGCCAGGCCCCGTCCTGCGGACTTTCCAGTGCCTCCATCACCGCGGCGGCCATGGCGAACACGCCGGGGTCGCCGGAGGAAATCATCACCACCCGCCGGCCGCTGGCGGCCAGTTCGAAGGCGTGGGCGGCGCGCTGCAGCTCTTCGCGGTTGTCGCTGGGATGCAGGCATTGATCGGCGCGCAGCGGGCCGGCCATCTTCAGGTAGGTGTCGTAGCCGAGTAGGTCTTCGGCCTCGTCGAGGGCACGGCGCACGGCGGGGGTCATGTGTTCGGCGGCACCGGGACCGAGGCCAACCACGCTGAGGCGGCCACGGCGCTGGCCGAGGCGTTCGATATCCAGCGGCTGTTCACCCAGCAGCAGGCGCAGGCCGTCGCCTACAAGGTGCTCGGGCGGCAGCTCGGTGGTGCTGTGGATAAAGCGCAGCGGAAGGTTTAGTTCGCGTGCCGCTGCGTGCAGGTCGGCGTTGGCCATCCAGGCTTTGTCCGCGAGCAGAACGGCCAGCGCTTGCGGCGCCAGCTTGGCATCGCTCAGCGCCTGCTGCAGACGTGCCGGCAGCTCGGCGTCGGGGCGCTCGATCAGCGCGGCGGCGACGCGCGGGTGGATCAGCAGTTCGTCGGCGCGGGGCGGACGTTGCTCGGCGGTGATATGGATAACCCGCGCCGCGGCCTTATCCACAGGCAGTTGCGCGGCCTCCAGCCAGGGCGCCTGGCCCTCGATGCGCACGCTTTCGCCGCCGAGCAGGTCGCTGACGAAGCGCTTGCCCTGCTGCAGGTCGGCCAGGGCGTAGCCGGCCGGCGGCTCCAGCAGGCAGGTGCCGAAGCGCAGTTCGCCGCTGGTGGTGATGGCCGGCGTAACCCCCAGGTGCGCGGCGATCTCGCGGGCCAGGCGATTGACCCCGGCCAGGCCGCCGAGCAGCGGCACCACGGCGCTGCCGTCCTCGGCCAGGGCCAGCACCGGTGGCTCGGCGCCCTTTTCCGCCAGCAGCGGGGCGAGGCTGCGGATGACGATGCCGGCGGCGCATAGCACCACAAGCGGCTGGCCGGCGCGATAGAGCGCGCGCAGGGTCTCGCCGAAGTCGTCGTAGTGGCGCTCGGCGGCCTCGGCGCGCCCGCGCAGGCCGTGGATCAGCGCCTGTGGATAAAGCCCTTGGAGGCGTTGGGCGGTGGCCAGCGCGCTGGCGCCGAGGATGACGATGTTCATGCGTGAATCCTGTAGCCCGGATGCCATCCGGGGAATGGGTTTCCCGGATGGCATCCGGGCTACGAACTAGCGTGTAGGGTGGATGACGCTTTTTTCATCCACCATTGCGCGCGGTGGATGGGTGAAGCGTCATCCACCCTACGGATTCAGCCCCGCCATTTCTGCCCGGGCACCAGAATCATGGAAAAGTAGGGCGAGGCCATCGGCTCCACCTCGTCCAGCGCGACTATCTTCTGGCTGGCCATGGTCGCCCGTTCGACGTAATGGGCGCGGCCATCCAAACCCAGCTTGCGCAGCACGCGGCGGACCTTGTCGAAGTTGCGCCCGAGCTTCATCACCACGGCCGCCTCGGCGTCGCGCAGGCGCTGTTCCAGCTCGTCCTCCGCCAGCACGCCGGAGAGCACACTCAGGCTTTGGTTGCGGTACACCAGCGGCGTGCCGAGCACCGAGGCGCAGCCGAGCATGGAGCACACGCCGGGCACCACCTCCACTGCGTAGCGCTCGGCCAGGCGGTCGTGCAGGTACATGTAGGAGCCGTAGAAGAACGGGTCGCCCTCGCAGATCACCGCCACGTCCTGGCCGGCGTCCAGCAACCGGGCGATCTGCGCGGCGCAGGTGTCGTAGAAATCGGCGATCACATCCTCGTAGGAGAGCGGCGGGGCGAGCTTCTCGGTGGTCACCGGGTAGACCAGCGGCAGGCGTTGCTGCGCCTCGCTCAGGTGTTGCTCGATGATGCCGAAGGCGTTGCCGCCGTGGCCGGCGTTGTGTTTGGCCTTGGCCACGAAATAGGCCACCACCGGCGCCGCTTGCAGCAGGCGCAGGGCCTTGAGGGTGAGCAGCTCGGGGTCGCCGGGGCCGACGCCGAGGCCGAGCAGACGGCCGGCCATCATTCCACCTCCGAGGCGAGGGCGTTGACCGCGGCCACCGCCATGGCGCTGCCGCCACGCCGGCCACGGACGATCACGTAGGGCACGCCGCGGCTGTCCTCGGCCAGGGCGTCCTTGGATTCCGCCGCGCCGATAAAGCCCACCGGCATGCCGATGATCAGCGCCGGTTTCGGCGCGCCGGCGTCGAGCATTTCCAGCAGGTAGAACAGCGCGGTGGGGGCATTGCCGATCACCACCACGCTGCCCTCCAGGTGCTCGCACCAGCGCTCCAGGGCCACCGCCGAGCGGGTGTTGCCCAGCTCGCGGGCCAGCGCCGGCACGTCGGCATCGTGCAGGGTGCAGATCACCGGGTTGTTCGCCGGCAGGCGCGGGCGGGTGATGCCCTCGGCGACCATGCGCGCATCGCAGAGGATCGGCGCACCGGCCAGCAGCGCGGCGCGGCCAGCGGCGCCGGCACCGGCGGAGAAGCGCAGGTCCTCCACCACGTCGACCATGCCGCAGGCGTGGATCACCCGCACGGCGAGCTTTTCCAGGTCGGCGGGGATGCCACCTAAGTTGGCTTCGGCGCGGATGGTGGCGAAGGAGCGGCGGTAGATTTCCTGGCCGTCGCGGAGGTAATCAAGCATCGGGGGTTCCTGCGGGGTGTTGGCGGGCGAACCAGGCGCCGGCCTCGTCGATGGTCAGGGCTGGCGCCAGCAGGCGGCCGAAACCGGGCGCCGCGGGCGTGCGTTGATAGAGCTGGTAGTGCTCGGGCGTGCTGGCCAGCAATGTGTAGGGCTGCACCCGCGCGCTGGCGCAACTGCGCGGGCAGGCGCTGAGGTGTATTTGCGGGCGGGCGTGGCTTGCGCGCAGCAGCTCGGCGAGGTGCAGGGCGTGCCGCTTGCTGTCGGCCAGGCCACGCGCGCAGGCGGCCGAGCCGGTGCAGGCGACCAGGCCGAGCAGCGGCTCGTCGGCCTGGGTCAGCAGGCCCAGTTCGCCCAGGGCGGCGAGCAGTGTCTCGCTCTGCGCGGCGGGCACATTGCCCAGCAGCAGGCCCTGCCAGGGCGTCAGGCGCAGTTCGCCGTCGCCATACCGCTCGCTCAGCTCGGCCAGCGCCAGCAGCTGTTCGGCATGCAGGCGGCCGAGGCGGGCGCCGGCGGCGACCATGCACAGGCCGGCCTGCGCCTGTGGATAAATCCCCGCCGGCGCGCGCTCGACGGTGGCGGCAGGTTGCCAAGTGGCCGGCGCCGGCTGCAGGGCAAAATCCAGACGCGCCTGCAGACGCCGCAGCAGTTCGCTGGCTGGAATCTGTGCCAGCAACTGGCGCATCCGCGACTGCTCGGGCGTGGCCAGTTCGAGGAACAGCAGTAGCATCTGGCGCACCAGCTCGCGCGCCTGGCTCGCCTCGATGCGCGCCAATGGCGCTTCAAAGGGGCAGCCGGCCAGGCCCAGCAGCAGGTGATGTTCGTCTTCGGCGGCCAGCCACAGGTCGTGGGGGTGTTCGCGCATGGCCAGGGCTTCGCCGCCGTCCAGTTGCAGGGCGAACTTGGCCGACAGCGCGTGCAGCGCCGGGCTGTCCTGCAGCAGGTCGAGCAACTGGCCGGCCAGCGGGCGCACGTCGAACAGGGCCTGCGGGTCGAGGCCGGCGGCGGGGCTGAGCAGCAGGTTGCGCACATCGTCGCCGGCGGCCACGCGCGGGCCTAGGCCGGCGCTCAGCAGCGCGTCGATCAGCGCGTTTTCCTGGCCGGGCAGCACGCCGCGAAGCTGCAGGTTGCTGCGGTTGGTCAGTTCCAGCACGCCGCTGGCGCCGCGCCGCGCCGCCTCGGCAATCGCGCGCGCCTGGGCGCTGCGCAGCACGCCGCCGGGCAGCTTGAGGCGGCAGATGCCGCCATCCAGCGCGGGGACAATGCGCAGCAGGCCGGGGCAGGCGGAAGGGCGAATGGAGGCGTGCAAGCGGTCACCTGTGGCTAACGACGCGGCGACCGAACCAGCGAAACCCGCCCGCAGGGGATTTCATGGCATCGGTACACCCCGCCCGATGTTGGCACTCGCGACCAGCGTTCGTCGGCAGGTCTCCTGGCTGACAGGTCTTCGTCCGCCGCGCCTTCCCGGTTACCCAGTGGCCGATTGCATTGGACTCGCTGCTTACAGTTGCGGGGGCAGCCACGGTATGACCGTGTTCCCTCTTAGGCCCGTTGCGGAGTCGTATCGACTCAAGGGCACCGACGAAGGCGCTATTATGCCCGCTTTGCCCGGAGCGCGGACAGGCGCTCCGTCGGCTACGAGGACATTGGATGAAACCCTGGTTGACCCTGGTCGGCATCGGCGAAGACGGCTACCCCGGCCTGGGCAAGGCCGCGCGCCGCGCGCTGCTGGCGGCTACGCGCATCGTCGGCGCGCCGCGCCAGCTGGCCTTGCTGCCGCCGTGCATCGGTGGCGAACGGGAAACCTGGCCCAGCCCCTTCGACCTTGAGCCGCTGCTGGCCCGGCGTGGCGAGGCGCTGTGTGTGCTGGCCAGCGGCGACCCGATGTTCTATGGCGTCGGCGCCAGCCTGGCGCGCCAGGTGGCGGCCGACGAGCTGCTAGTGCTGCCGGCGCCGTCCTCGGTGTCGCTGGCGGCGGCACGTCTGGGCTGGCCGCTGCAGGAAGTGGAGGTGGTGTCGCTGGTCGGGCGGCCGCTGGCCACGCTCAACGCCCGGCTGTTTCCCGGCCTGCGCCTGCTGGTATTGAGCGCCGATGGCGACACGCCCGCACAGGTCGCCGCAGCGCTGCGCGCCCGTGGTTTCGGTGCCAGCCGCCTGACGTTGCTGGAACATCTGGGCGGGCCGGAGGAGCGCCGTATCGATGGCCTGGCCGAAAGCTGGAGCCTGCCGCGTAGCGCCGACCTCAACCTGCTGGCCATTGACTGCCTGGCCGACGCCGGGGCAACGCTGCTGCCGCCGACCTGCGGCCTGGCGGACGAGGCCTACCGCCACGACGGCCAACTGACCAAGCGTGACGTGCGCGCGGTGACCCTGGCGCGCCTGGCGCCGCTGCCCGGTGAGCTGCTGTGGGACGTCGGCGCCGGCTGTGGCTCCATCGGCATCGAGTGGATGCGCGCGCACCCGGCCTGCCGCGCCATCGCCGTCGAGGCCAACGAGGGGCGTCAGGCGCATATCCGCCACAACCGCGACGCCCTCGGCGTACCCGGGCTGCAACTGGTCGCCGGGCACGCGCCCGAGGCGCTGGCCGGGCTGCCGGCACCGGATGCGATCTTTATCGGCGGCGGCGTCACCGCGCCCGGCGTGTTGGACGCTTGCTGGGCCGCGCTCAAGCCCGGCGGGCGCCTGCTGGCCAATGCCGTGACCCTGCAGAGCGAGGCGGCGCTGGTCGCCTTCCGCGAGCAGCAGGGCGGCGAGCTGCTGCGGCTCACCGTGGCCCAGGCGCAGCCGCTGGGCGGCTTCGACACCTGGCGCGCGGCGCTGCCGATCACCCTGCTGGCGGTGCGCAAGCCGTGAGTGCGCGACTCCTGCTGCTGGGCGGCACCACCGAGGCGCTGCGCCTGGCCCGTCGGTTGGGGCCGGAAACCGTCTACAGCCTGGCCGGCCTCGGCCGCGTGCCGGACGACCTGGCCTGCCGCGTGCGCGTCGGCGGCTTTGGCGGTGCCGAAGGCCTGGCGGCCTTTATCGCCGACGAAGGCATCGAGCTGCTGCTCGATCTGACCCACCCCTATGCCGCGCAGATCAGCCATAACGCCGCCCGCGCCGCCGCAATGGCAGGCGTGCCCTGCTGGGCGCTGCGTCGCCCCGGCTGGCAGCCGGGCCCGGATGACGACTGGCGTGAGGTGGACGACTGGGATGCGTTGACCCACGCGCTGGCGCCGTTCCAGCGGCCGTTCTTCACCTCCGGGCGCGAGCCGCTGGCCCATCTGCACGAGATTCCCGCCCACCAGCACTGGACGGTACGCTGCCTGCAGAGCGAACCGGCGCCGCCGCGCGCCGAGATCATCGGTGCGCGCGGGCCGTTCTCGCTGGACGCGGAACGCGCGCTGTTCGCCCGCATCCGCTGCGATGTGCTGGTAAGCAAGAACAGCGGCAGTGCTTCTACCGAGCCGAAGCTGCAGGTCGCCCGTGAGCTGGGGCTGCCGGTGCTGCTGTTGCGTCGCCCCGCGTTGCCGGCGGTGACGCGGGAATTCGCCGAGCTGGAAGCCCTGTGGGAGGCGCTTCAGCGGCGACTGGACTGCTGCCGTCACGGCTAAAGACCCTCCCACGGATTTGCGTTGTGGCCCAAGAGCGGGTGCGTTGGCGTAGGGTGGATCACGCTTCATCGATCCACCGTTGTGGTGGACGTAAAAAGCGACGTCCACCCTACGGATTGCCTTCAGTGCTCGGCACGCTGCTAGACTGCCGGCCCGTTTTGGAGACCCCGATGAACCAAGCCCCCTACGCGTGCATCCTGTTTATCGGCCCCGGCCTGGGGCGTGGCGCATCGGCCGAGCGTCTGCAGCAGCGCATCGAAGCCCTGCTCGGTGAGGCGCACCTGTATGACAGCGAACAGGACGGCTGCTGGCAGGCCATCGACCAGGCGCCGCGACCGCTGTTGGTGGTGGATCTGGAGCCGCGCGCCGATGCCGCGCACCGCGACTGGCTGCGCCAGCGTATCGCCGAGCGCGGCGACGGGGCCCAGGTGTTCGTGCTCTGCACGGCGCTGGAAGACGCCTGGCTCGACGGCCTGGGCGCGCTGCTCGAGCGCCGCGCGGCGCATCTCCCCTGCAGCGAGGTGCCGCCGCTGCCGGCGCAGCACGCCTGGTCGCAGATCCCGCCGCACGCGCAGCGCCTGCTGTTGTGCAACGGCCCGCGCTGCACCCGCAAGGGCGCCCTCGGCCTGTGGAAAACCCTGCGCCAGCGGCTCAAGGCCGCCGGCCGGCTGGAGTGCGACGGCGGTGTGCATATCACCCGCAGCCAGTGCCAGTTCCCCTGCGACCTGGGGCCGACCGCGAGCCTTTATCCACAGGGCGAGTGGTACGGCATCAAGGATGAGGCGGCGGTGATCCGCCTGGTCGACGAGCGCCTGGTGGCGGGCCGGGCGCTGCCCGAACTGCGCATCGATCGGGACTGACCCTCGGGCCCACGGCGCGGCGTGTTGCGCGGGCAATTGAACCCTTGGCCTGACAGAGGGATCATCTGGACTAGGCTGGATGTGTCTTCACGTGCATCCGCAGGAGGGTTTCGCATGCTCGCGCAACTGCCATCCGTACTCCGCGAACTCCAGCTGCCGCTGCGTCTGAAGCTGTGGGACGGCAAGCAGATCGACCTGGGGCCGCGGCCCAAGGTGACCCTGGTGGTCAAGGATCCGAGCCTGGTCAGCCAGCTGGCCAGCCCCAGCCTGGACGCCCTCGGCGGCGCCTACGTCGAGGGCAAGCTCGACCTGGAAGGGCCGATCGATCAGGCCATCGCCGTGGGCGATGCGCTGAGCAGCGCGCTGCTCGGCGACGCCGCCGCGCCGGTGGAGCTGCGCACCGCCCACGACAAGCGCAGCGACGCCGAGGCCATCAGCTACCACTACGACCTGTCCAACGATTTCTACCGGCTGTGGCTGGACCGCGACATGGTCTATTCCTGCGCCTATTTCGAGACCGGCGAGGAAGACCTCGACCAGGCCCAGCAGGCCAAGCTGCGCCATCTGTGCCGCAAGCTGCGCCTGCAGGCCGGCGACAAGCTGCTCGACGTCGGCTGCGGCTGGGGCGGCCTGGCCCGCTTCGCCGCGCGCGAGTTCGGCGCCGAGGTGTTCGGCATCACCCTCAGCCAGGCGCAGCTGGAACTGGGCCGCCAGCGCGTGGCCGAGGAGGGCCTGGGCGACAGGGTCGAGCTGCAGCTGCTGGACTACCGCGACCTGCCGCAGGACGGCCGCTTCGACAAGGTGGTCAGCGTCGGCATGTTCGAGCATGTCGGCCACGCCAACCTGGCGCTGTACTGCCAGCGCCTGTTCGCTGCGGTGAAGACCGGCGGCCTGGTGCTGAACCACGGCATCACCTCGCGCTTCACCGACGGCCGCCCGGTGGGGCGCGGCGCCGGCGAGTTCATCGACCGCTACGTGTTTCCCCAGGGCGAGCTGCCGCACCTGGTCACCATCGGCACCGCGATCAGCGAGGCCGGCCTGGAAATCGTCGACGTCGAGAGCCTGCGCCTGCACTACGCGCGCACCCTGCAGCTGTGGAGCCAGGGCCTGGAGCAGCGTCTGCAGCAGGCGGCGGCGCTGGTGCCGGAAAAGGCCCTGCGCATCTGGCGGCTGTACCTGGCCGGCTGCGCCTACGGCTTCCAGCATGGCTGGATGAACCTGCACCAGATACTCGCGGTGAAGCCGCGCGAGGACGGCAGTCACGACCTGCCCTGGACCCGCGCCGACCTCTATCGCTGAGCAGCTGCTGGAGTAAGATGCGGCTCGACTCCGCCCTCCGAGCCGCCCATGCCGCAGCAGCACCGCTACCGCGTCGCCTTCACCGTTCTGGCCATTCTCGCCGGCCTGCTGCTCAGCGTATGGCTGGGCGGGCGCCATGCCGAGCAGCGCGCCTGGGCCGAGCGCAGCGTCGAGGCGCGCGGCCAGCTGCAGCTCTACGCCCAGTCGATCCGCACCCTGGTCGAGCGCTTCAGCTCGGTGCCCGAGGTGCTGGCGCTGGACAGCGACATCAAGAGCCTGCTGCGCGCGCCGCAGGATCGCCAGTTGCGCCATGCCCTCAACCAGCGCCTGGAACGGCTCAACGCCGCCGCCGGTTCCACCGTGCTGTACCTGCTCGATGCCCGCGGCGAGACCCTGGTGGCGAGCAACTGGCGCGACTGGAGCAGCTTCGTCGGCAACAACTACGCCTTCCGCCCCTACTTCCAGGACGCCTTGCGCGACGAGGGCGCGCGCTACTTCGCGGTGGGCGTGACCACCGGCATCCCCGGCTACTTCCTCTCCCATGTGGTGCGCGACGACGACGGCAGCCTGCTCGGCGTGCTGGTGGTCAAGCTGGAGCTGGAGGAGCTGCAGCGCGAATGGGTCGGCCAGCCCGGTGTGCTGCTGGTGGCCGACAGCTACCAGGTGGTGATCCTCAGCAACAAGCCGGCCTGGCGCTTCCGCGCCCTGCAGGCGCTCGACGAGCAGGCGCGGGCCGAGCTGGTGGAGGTGCGCAAGTACGCCGAACAGGCGCTGCAGCCGCTGGCTCAGGAGGTCCACCGGCGCATCGACGAGGATGCCCAGTGGGTGCGGGTGGACGGCCCGGACGGCAGCCGCGACTACCTCTGGCAGCGCCTGGCCATGCCCGAGGAGGGCTGGACCCTGCACCTGCTCGGCGAGCCGTCCGGCCTGGCCGACAGCGTGCGCAGCTACCGCCTGGCCGCCGCCGGGGTGTGGATGACCCTGGCCTTCCTCCTGCTGTTCCTCGCCCAGCGGCGCAAGAACCAGCGCCTGCAGGCCGGCATCCGCGAGCGCCTCGAACGCGAGGTGGAGCTGCGCACCGCCGAGCTGCGCCAGGCCCAGGACGGCCTGGTGCACGCCGCCAAGATGGCCGCCCTGGGGCAGATGTCGGCGGCCCTGGCCCACGAGATCAACCAGCCGCTGACCGCCCTGCAGATGCAGCTCGGCAGCCTGCGCCTGCTCCTCGACAGCGGCCGGCCGGAAGCGGTGCGCGAGGGCCTGCAGCGCATCGACGGCCTGCTGCAGCGCATGGCCGCGCTCACCGGTCACCTGAAGACCTTCGCCCGCAAGACCCCGGCCGGTCTCAGCGAGCGCCTGTGCCTGGGCGACGTGCTGGAACAGGCGCTGCAGCTGCTGGCGCCGCGCATGCGCAGCGAGCAGGTGGAACTGCGCACGCGGGTGGACGACGAGGCCGAGGTGCTCGGCGACGCCATCCGCCTCGAGCAGGTGCTGCTCAACCTGTTGCACAACGCCCTCGACGCCATGGCCGACAGCGAGGCGCGCATCCTCGAGGTGCGTATCGCCCGCGACGGCGACGCCTGCCTGCTGAGCGTCGAGGACAGCGGCGGCGGCATCGCCGAGGAAACCCTGGGCCGGGTGTTCGAGCCGTTCTTCACCACCAAGCCGGTGGGCCAGGGCCTGGGCCTCGGCCTGGCGGTGTCCTACGGCATCGTCCGCGAGTTGGGCGGCAGCCTGCAGGCGCACAACGGCGAGCGCGGTGCGCGGTTCACCCTGAGCTTGCCGGCGGCGCCGTGACCCTGTGGCAGGGGGCTATAGCCGCGACAGCAGCGCCGATGTTTCGCGGTTAAAGCCCCGCCCACGGCCCGTGCACGCTCCGTAGCCCGGCTGCAATCCGGGGAATTGGTGGTGCGTAGGGTGGATGGCGCTTCACCCATCCACCAGGCCATGGCAACCATGGTGGATGAAAACAGCGTCATCCACCCTACGGACCGCGTTGAATCTTGTGGGCTACACTGCCCGCCGTTTTCGAGAGGAGGTGCCATGAGCGCTCAGGTGATAGTGGTCGACGACGAGGCGGCGATTCGCGAGGCAGTGCAGCAGTGGCTGGAGCTGTCCGGTTTCACCGTGCGCAGCTGCGCCAGCGCGGCCGAGGCCCTGGCCCTGGTCGATCGCGACTACCCCGGCATAGTCGTCAGCGATGTACGCATGCCCGGCAGCGATGGCCTGCAGCTGCTCGACAAGCTGCTGGCGCTGGACGCCGACCTGCCGGTGATCCTGGTCACTGGCCACGGCGACGTGCCCATGGCGGTGCAGGCGCTGCGCCAGGGCGCCTACGACTTCATTGAGAAACCCTTCACCCCCGAGCGCCTGCTCGACAGCGTGCGCCGCGCCCTCGACAAGCGCCGCCTGGTCTGCGAGAACCGCCAGCTGCGCCAGCAGGTGGCCGACAAGGGCCGTATCGAGAGCCAGCTGATCGGCATCTCGCGGCCGATGGAGAACCTGCGCCGGCAGATCCTCGAGCTGGCCGGTACCTCGGTCAACGTGCTGATCCGCGGCGAGACTGGCAGCGGCAAGGAGCGCGTGGCGCGCTGCCTGCACGACTTCAGCCCGCGCGCCGGCAAGGCCTTCGCCGCGCTGAACTGCGCGGCGATTCCCGAGACCATCTTCGAGAGCGAGCTGTTCGGCCACGAGAGCGGCGCCTTCACCGGCGCCCAGGCCAAGCGCATCGGCCGCATCGAGCACGCCGACGGCGGCACCCTGTTCCTCGACGAGGTGGAGAGTCTGCCGCTGGCGCAGCAGGTCAAGTTGCTGCGCGTGCTGCAGGAGAAGACCCTGGAACGCCTCGGCTCGAACAAGAGCATCCAGGTCGACCTGCGGGTGATCAGCGCGGCCAAGCCGGATCTGCAGGGCGAGGTGAAGGCCGGTCGCTTTCGTGAGGACCTGCTGTACCGTCTGAACGTCGCCACCCTGCAGATTCCGCCGCTGCGCGAGCGCCGCGAGGACATTCCGCTGCTGTTCGAGCACTTCGCCCGCGCCGCCGCCGAACGCCACGGCCGCGAGGTGCCACCGCTGGCGCCCAGCGAGCTGGCGCGGCTGCTCGGCCACGACTGGCCGGGCAACGTGCGCGAGCTGATCAACGCCGCCGAGCGCCATGCCCTGGGCCTGTCCAGCCCGCCGCCGGCCGAGCGTTTCGCCGGCCAGGCGCTGGCCCAGCAGATGGAGGCCTTCGAGGCGCAATGCCTGCACAACGCCCTGCTGCAATGCCAGGGCAATATCGCCGCGGTGATGGAGATGCTGCAGCTGCCGCGCCGCACCCTCAACGAGAAGATGCAGCGCCACGGCCTGGCGCGCGGCGACTATCTGCCCGGCGGCGAGGAATAACCCCCCTCTTAGGAGTCCGCCTGCCGGCGATGTTGGTAACGCCGATCGCCCGCCGGCGGGCCATGGCTTTGCTGGCCTGCATCCGGGCGACCCGATAAGCGGATTTTCGCCGACTGCGTCACAGGGCTAGGCGGATTCCCGCTCAGCGACGCCCCCGTCTCTCGATAAAACCCCTCTATTGCGGGCCTTTCAGGCCCTGGCACGGCATCTGCTATGACTGTTTCAGTCGCCCGGCAGCTTGCCGCCGCGGCGACCATAACAACGACAAGAGGTCTGCCCATGAACTGCCCAGTCTTCCGCGCCATGCTGCCGTGCATGGGCCGCCTCTCGACCGCGCCAGCCGCGGCCCTTGTCCGACGCTGCACCCTGCGCCGCTGATCGCGCACCGCCGACGTCGCCTGACCGGCGTCGTCTAGAGTGAAACTCTGCATAAAGCCATAACAACGACGGAGATACTTCCATGCGACTGACCAAGAAACTCAGCCTGTTCGCCGCTGCCGCGGCCATCACTGCCAGCACCGCGGTGCTCGCCGCACCGACCTTCATCAACGTGCTGACCGGCGGCACCAGCGGCGTCTACTACCCGATCGGCGTGGCCCTGTCGCAGCTGTACAGCAACGGCATCGACGGCGCCAAGACCTCGGTGCAGGCGACCAAGGCGTCGGTGGAAAACCTCAACCTGCTGCAGGCCGGTCGCGGCGAACTGGCCTTCGCCCTCGGCGACTCGGTGGCCGATGCCTGGAACGGCGTGGAAGACGCCGGCTTCAAGGCGCCGCTGAAGAAGATCCGTGCCATCGCCGGCACCTACCCGAACTACATCCAGATCGTCGCCAACGCCGAATCCGGCATCAAGACCCTGGACGACCTCAAGGGCAAGCGCATCTCCGTCGGCGCGCCGAAGTCCGGCACCGAGCTCAACGCCCGCGCCATCTTCGAAGCCGCCGGCCTGAGCTACGAGGACATGGGCAAGGTCGAGTTCCTGCCCTACGCCGAGTCGGTCGAGCTGATCAAGAACCGCCAGCTGGACGCCACCCTGCAGTCCTCCGGGCTGGGCATGGCCGCCATCCGTGACCTGGCCTCGACCATGAAGATCAGCTTCGTCGCCATCCCGGCCGAAGTGACCGCGAAGATCGACAACGCCGCCTACCAGGCCGCCACCATCCCGGCCGGCACCTACGACGGCCAGGATAGCGACGTGCCCACCGTGGCCATCACCAACATCCTGGTCAGCCATGAAGGCGTCTCCGACGAGGTGGCCTACCAGATGACCAAGCTGATGTTCGACAACCTGGATCGTCTCGGCACCGCCCACTCCGCGGCCCAGGACATCAAGCTGGAAAGCGCCACGCAGAACCTGCCGATCCCGCTGCACCCGGGTGCCGAGCGCTTCTACAAGGAAGCCGGCGCGCTCTGATGCAGGGCGGGCCGTGGCATGGCGCCACGGCCCTGGTGGGCTGTCTCGGCAGCGTTGCAACGATCACCGGTGCGCATGGCCTGGGCGGCCCCGCGATACCCTGCCGATCGCCGCCGCGACAAGGTTTCGAGACAGCCCGCCGGCGATGAAGCTGGCCGCGTTGCGGCCGGCCCATCCGACGCAGAATCGCGAATAAAACCGGCGTTCACAGGCGGTGGGTTTTGTTGGCGACTCTGTCTCCGTATCGAAGTAGTCACGAGGTTTGCACTCCATGAGTGAGCAGAATCAGGGGCTGGGCGCCAGCCCGTCCGACTGGCCGAAGGCGCTTTTTGCCGTCGCGCTGCTGTTTTCCATCTTCCAGATCGTCACCGCGGCCTTCCACCCGGTGTCGACCCAGGTGCTGCGTGCGGTGCACGTCGGCTTCCTGCTGCTGCTGGTGTTCATCAGCGTGCCGGCCTTCGGCGCCAAGCGCCCCTGGCAACCGCTGGCCTGGCTGCTGGGCCTGGCCGGCATGGCCACGGCGGGCTACCAGTGGTACTTCGAGGCGGACCTGATCCAGCGCTCGGGCGACCTGACCACGGCCGACATGCTCATCGGCCTGACCCTGATCGTGCTGGTGTTCGAAGCCGCGCGGCGGGTCATGGGCATCGCCCTGCCGATCATCTGCGCGATGTTTCTGGTCTACGGCCTGTTCGGCCAGTACCTGCCGGGCGACCTGATGCACCGCGGCTACGGCATCGACCAGATCGTCAACCAGCTGTCGTTCGGCACCGAGGGGCTGTACGGCACGCCGACCTACGTCTCGGCCACCTACATCTTCCTGTTCATCCTGTTCGGCGCCTTCCTCGAGCAGGCCGGGATGATCAAGCTGTTCACCGACTTCGCCATGGGCCTGTTCGGCCACAAGGTCGGTGGCCCGGCCAAGGTGTCGGTGGTGTCCTCGGCGCTGATGGGCACCATCACCGGGTCCGGTGTGGCCAACGTGGTCACCACCGGGCAGTTCACCATCCCGCTGATGAAGCGCTTCGGCTACCGCCCGGCCTTCGCCGGCGGCGTCGAGGCGACCTCGTCGATGGGCAGCCAGATCATGCCGCCGATCATGGGCGCGGTGGCCTTCATCATGGCCGAGACCATCAACGTGCCGTTCTTCGAGGTGGCCAAGGCCGCGCTGATCCCGGCGCTGCTGTACTTCGGCTCGGTGTTCTGGATGGTCCACCTGGAGG
>MTEU01003049.1_pt1 | contig 35107 bp, 54 predicted proteins | sample 1042701 | NCBI WGS metagenome assembly MTEU01 (sample SAMN06185813, study PRJNA358809) | soil metagenome | isolation source: naturally attenuated soil | place: India | collected 2015-05-23
TGCTACTGGCAGGCGGCAAGTGCGGCTTCTAGGGACTGCTCGTAGGACTGGCGCTGCTTACGCTCGACCAGTAGAGCGCGCCCCTTCACGTACACGTCATCGTTTTTCGACACCCGATCGAAAGCGAACTGCGGCCTCTCGACGGCCGGCGCCTTGCATGGCACCGACACGGGAACCTTGACCTCGATCGTCCGCGTGATGACCTCGGGCGACGAGGCGCAGCCGGCGAGCGCGAGGGTGACGCAGAGGGCAGCGATCGGCTTCATTGGCGTTCCGCGATGGCTTCGTTCATGAGGGCATCGAGCGACCCGCACGCGTCGCCGGGCTTCGGCATGGGGCGGCTCGCGAGCGCGGCGGCCTCGTTACGGTATTTCGATGCGCGCTGCTCGGCAGCGGCCACGGCCTCAGCAGCCTTTCGCGCGCGCTCACTGGCCTCGTCCTGCAAATCCGAGACAGCCTTATTCGCGGCCGTCACGCTGGCCGCGCATTGCTTGTTGGCTGCGCCGAGTTCTCGGTTCGCGGATGCGAGACGCGTGTTCTCGGTTTCCAGCCTCGCGATATCGGCTTGCAAGCCGGATACCCGCACGAAGTAGATCGCGACCATCGCGACAAAGGCCGCGGCCGCCGCGATGGCAGCCCACGCGCGGGCAGAAAGGCTCGGGATAGGGATCATAGGTGATACAGCACTCGCTTACCCTGCGGCGTGTGGCACTCGGTCTGATTCCAATTCGCGAACGCCGAAACCGCAAGCCCCGCATTGATGACGACCTCGGCGACGCTAGGCTCGCGGAAGCCGTAGAAGGGCAACACGAGAACGGCGAACTCGCCGCACGCGATGATGATGTTCGCCACCATCGCGAGCGGTCGCTCAAGCCACCGCAGGACGTGAACCCTGAAGATCGAATAGGCAAGGACGACGACGGCTGCGATGATGTTTGCGAAGAGTGCGAAGGTCACGGGGTATCCCCTTTGTTGATCCGCCCTTTGATGAGGTCGACGAGCGTGCTCGCTTCACTCAGCTTCAGGACTGCCGGAATGAAATTCATTGCCGTCAACCCAACAAAGAAGGCGGCGCCGAGTTCGATTTCTCTCGGCAAACCGAGATAGTGCATCGCAATCGGCGTCACGTAGTTCGCGCACGCCACGCCGACCAGAACCGCCAGAAGAATTTGCTTCTTCGTGAGCCCTCGGACGAACGACAGCGAGACGACGCTTCCCATGAAACCAGCAAGCAGCACCGCGAACTTGACACCGAAGAATGCACCTTCTGGTGTGTTAAGCGGCTCGTTCATTTGACCCCCGGATACCCTTTTCCCCGCAAACGCAAGGGCGAACGCGATACCGCCGCGCCGCCCGCCTTGCCCGTTCTCTGCCGCCGATCCGGGGCGCCGTGACGGGCTTTCATGCAGCCGCCTTGCCGCTACGCACGAACGCCGAGGCTTGGACGTAGAACGCATCCCAAGTCTGGCGATGCGGCTTGCCGGGCCGCCAGTTTCGCACGTAGTAGTCCCACCCCGCTTGCGGATCATTTTCGGGGATCGGATTCGGATCGGTGAACAGCAGCAGGCGCGCAAAGCCGGCCGCAAGAACGTCGTCCATTTCAAGGGATCGATAAACCGTCGCCTCGTCGAAGGGGATGCCGCGCGCGTTGCAGAGCGTGTACGCGTGCGGACGGCTGGCGCTGTGACGCATAACGCCACGCACGCCGCCGCCGCGCTCGAACTGCCAGAAGCCGCGCGCCGGCCCCTTGATCTGACGACGATACTCGAAACGGCTTTCTTGCAAGCCGATCGCCAGAAGCTCGACCATCGCTGCATCCGAGGTCATGCGCGGCGGAAGCAGGCTCAATGCAGGATTGATCGCTTCGCGCACGATTTCGGTAAGAGTCATTCGAGCCCCCTCGCCTATTCCGACGATCTGCCGCAAGGCAAAAACTGTTTAGATTTCGGGGATTATAGCAAAGCCGGGAGTCATCATTGTCGCAAAGGCGGGAATTACCCCGCCAATGCGCGATTACAGCTTGATATGCGCGTGCAAAAATGCCGTCGGCTGCATATTGTTGTGAGCGACGCCGCCGCCGGCCGTCTGAATACTAATGCCGGTTCCTGCACCATAGATGCCGATGCCCGTCGCAGCAGCATGAATGCCGATGCCGGTGCCGACATGGCTCGTGGTGCCGGTGTCGTGATTGTTCGCGATGCCCACATCCGAACCTTGCCCGTTTGCCGTGGTCACGCGGTTGTAGGTGTGCGAGTGCCCCGGATCGTACACCGCGTGCGCATGGGTCGGATCGTAGACGTTGTGCGCGTGCGTCGGGTCGTTCACGCCGTGCCCGTGCGTCGGCATTTCGGCGGCCGACAGTTGATGCGTCTCGGCGCCGACGGTTTGCCCGAGAACGCGCGCGCTCAGGCTCGCGCCAGTGCCCGCCACGGCGAGGGCGCGGCCGAGCATCTTCGTCAGAGCGATCGGCTTGTTCGCCGACCAGTCAGCGTCAGCAGTCGCGCCGCGCCCTCCCGCAACAGGCGCATATGCGTTCGTGACGTTGTTCCACAGCAGCTTATACAGCGCTTCGCAGTCGGCGTTAGCGCGCGTCGTGGCACCGCTCAGTGCCGAGCCGATCGTGCCGTCGTTCGCGACGATCCATCCGGTATCGGCAGCCGGCCACAGCGACAACTTCACATCGCCAGTGCGCCAGCTTTGCGGCACGAGGCGCGGGATCGCCGCCAACAGTTGCGAGTTGTTCGCCTTGTCGAGCGCGATGCCGGCGCCGCGAATGGCGTTCGCGATTTCCAGTTGGACGGCATTGAGCCAGTCATCGGTAACGACAGTGCCCGGCGTGCCCGACACGGGATCGCCTTCGGTGAACAGGCCGCCGGCCGCTGCGGTTGCGTGATCGATTTGATGCATTTCGCTTGCCCCTTGTGTTGTTGATTGGCAAGCGAAGTTTCCGCCTTCGTCCGATCGTGGCCTATTTGCCGGCCTGCATATTGACAGCCTCGGCAACGTGTGATGCGCACAAAAAAGCCCGCACGAGGCGGGCAACATGGCGCGACTGCAAGTAATCTACTCTCCCGCCGTCGGCGCTGGCAGCCCCCACCGGGCCGGCTCAGGGACGGCGTAATAAAAGGCAGCCCAACGCTCGTCGCTTGCCTCGACTGTGCCAATGTTTGGCAAGACATCCGGGTTTTGCGGGGCGGCGAAATAGGCAATGATCTTCGTCTTCGAAGAATCCTCGAATTGCACGTTTATCATGATTTAGAACCTGTATCCGGAAAGGCCAATTATGGCAGTAAACCCCGTGCTGTTCGTGTTCCAATAGAGCGTGCGGGGGGTCATTAGGTTGAGCCTGAAGTTCCCGTAAATTGATTGCGTTCCGCTTGGTGTATATCCCGATACGGCCTGCATCCCGGTCGTCGCTGCCTCAGCGGCGACCACAATCTGCGGCTGCTGCGAAGAAGTAGTGGTTGCCTGCAAGAATCCACTCACAGATTTCGCATTGAGCGGCGCCGTCATCGTAAGCGCCGTCGGGCTCGTGATACCTGCGGCATTCAATTGCGTGACCGCCCGAATCGATACCTCTCGGTCAATCTGACACCCCGGAACAAGCTGCCGGCTCGCATCCGTCATCCAAACACTTATCAGCGCCGATGTCGTGTATCCACTTGGCATGTTCGCGCCGCTGTACATCTCGGGCTGCACCGCTATCGAAGCGTCTTTTCCGAGCAAGGCAGATGCGCCGGTGATCGGATTGTAGATAGCGTATATCGCTACAGCCCCATTCGCAGGAGCCTGCCCAACGTCCATCCCGTTCGCGCCGACCGTCGCAAGATTGATTGTCTTGTTGAAGCTGCGCAGCTTCAGGCGCGCCCCGGAGTCATTGCCGACTACGACCTCATCTGCGACGAATGCGATACTGGAACCAGCAGCCGCAAGCGACGCGCGAAGGTTTCGCGTCATCCCGATCACGCCGCCTGAAGTGAGGCGCAAAGCATCGCGAATCTGAGTGAACTTAGTCTTGTCCGGCTCGATCCCGGCGTCAGACAATATCGCAAGCAACTCTTCCTGAATTGCATTGAGAAAGTCTGCCTCGACGACGGTTGCCGGAACGCCGCCCACGGGATCACCGTTCGTGAAATACCCCGGCGTCCCTGCCGGCTTGGGTGTCGGCGGCGCCGCTACCGCCGTCGTGTTATCGATACGAAACATGATTTCCCCTCATGGATTACCCGCCATAGCCAAACAGTAAAACCGTGTGCGCCGGCTTGACCCGATTAAAAACGCATTCCAAAAGCTCATTCCCCCATTTCCGAAGCGGCTCGCCGGCCGCGCTAGCGCCGGAACGGAAGTCTACGATCGTAACGGCAGGCGCGTTAACTCGCCATGCAAAGGCCCATTGCTCGCCGTATAACGGATCACCGGCCCTACTGAATCCAGCGCGAAACGGACGGAATTCCGTGATTGTAATCGTGAAACCGAGATACTTCGCGAGTTCGATGAAGAAGGCCCGAGACTGGCCGCCAGTATTCGTTAGGCGCGACAGCAGTGCATTGCGCCGTTCTTGGATGGTTTGCTCCGTTGCGACGCACGTATCGGGCAGCCCTGCGGCGCGCTCCCAGTCAGCCAGCATTTCGACCGTCGTGTTCGGCAGCACTTCGCGAACGAGGTCATCGCCCCGCGCGTCCACGCGGGCGAATTCCTCGGCAAGCCCGCGAGTCAGCGCGCGCATCTTCGCGTCGCGGTCCCTCGGCCACGCAAGACCCTGCGGAAGCAGCGCATCCAACTGCGACGCGTACTCTTCAGGCGTCATTGCCATGTGATGCCCCCGAACGTGGCGATGCGGCCGGCGGCCCGAACGACATCCGAGGCCGGGGCGATGAGCGTATGCCGGAACTCGCCAGACGCGACGCTGATTGCCTCATTGATGCGCGAAAGGTACAGCGTGCCGCCGGGCTCGGCTTCGCGCGCATGGAAATCGCGTAGCTCTGCCTCGATCGCCGCCTTCACGGCCGCCGTGTTCGGCTGAACCGTGATCGTGTAGTCCACCGGCTCGGCGATTGGCGCGAACACCGTCACCTGCGCCGTGACGGGGCGAACCTCGTCGATATGTTCCTGCACTGCCTCGACCTCGACGGCATCCGGGATGATCGAGGGATCATCGTCCCGAACGAACGTGACGCCGACAGTCCCCGCGCCCATGTGCAGCGGGTAGACCCATGCACGCGTTACCCCTGGCACTTCAAGCGCCCACTGTTCATAGTCAGAACGGTTGCCCCCGTGCGGCGGCTGCTGAATACGGAACAGCAATCGGGCGCGAAGACTGTCATCGTCTTCGATGTCGCTGCCATTCGTCAGGCCGGCAGAGTCCACCGAAACGGACCCCTCGACGCTCGGAATCGGGAACACGAGGGAAAGGGTCGTGCCGGGGTCCGCGTTCCCTGCCGCGCCAGCCACAACGGCGACGATCGGCACGGACGTTGTGCCGATGCCAAGCACAGCATCGGCGGTCGTGACGTACTCCGCATCATCAGCGCGCCGCAACTGCGTACCCTCGGCGACCGTGATGCCGGCGACCGACGACTCAAACAATGCGTTCCCGGTCGCAAACTCAGCGTCCTTGCGCGCGATGCCCCAAATCGAAGCCCATCGCGGAAGGTTGTCGACGGCCGTGTCGGGGATCGCCTCTCGGGCGATATAGTCAAGATGCCCGTGCAGCATGTGCGATGCACCCGCGAGAACGCGGGAAAGCACCCCCACGACCGAACGCCGCAGCAGTGCGCCGGGAATCTGCAATCGGCTTGTGAGGTCAGCGAACGTGCGTTCGATCAGTTCGCTCAGTGTCGGTCGTTGAAAGGACATCTTTTGCCCCGTGTTAAGCCCTGCAATCGGTTCTGCCACTTTAGGAAGCCGCCTCGTTCGCCCATGCACTGCCGAACCGGAACCGGGCGGTTGATCCATTCGGACGGTAGATCGTTACCTCGATGTCGAGGCGCTGAAACGTCGTGTTTTCGGCGTTCACGTCGACGCGGCGCGCGACGCGATCATCGATAAGCCATTGCAACGCCTCGCGCGCGTACTCGTTGGCGCGGTCAATGACGCTCGCAAGCTGCTTTTCACGATGCAGCAGCCAAAGGCGCGAGCCGATGCGATCGTTCGGATCGTCCGCGAACGTATCGCCCCACCATCCGCGCCGCGCGTCTTCGCCGGCCGGCAATTCCTCGTTCGCGCTCACCCGGCGATCAGAGAACAGCGAGATAAGCACGGCCGTCTGCAATCCCTCGTCAGTCGCGAGGTCGGTCGGGCCGACTACGATGTCGCCCTGCTGCTGATCGCTCCATGCGAGCGCAACGTCGCCCATGCTCACATTCCTTGATTGGGCACGTTCGTCGTGCCGCCGCTATCGCCGGGGTGCGTGTGCGTGTTGTAGGTATCGCGCATGCCCTTCATTGTGCGTGCGTTGCCGGTCGATACGTTGTCGATCATGTCGCCGGTCGACTCGACGCGCGGGGTTTCGAAGCGCACCTTCGTCGCAGCCTTGACGACAAGCGTATTCGTTTCAATCTCGATCAGCTTGCCGCGCTTCAATACGATCTTGTCGCCTTCGTCCGTGTACAAGGCGACTTCGCCGGGTTGAAGGCCGCTCAGACGGTGACGGGCATCGCCAGTCGCGATGACGACGCCGTGACCGCGCTCGCCGCCTACGCACACGACAACGGCCTGCGCACCAGCAAGCGGAACACTCGTGAAACCGTACTCGGCCATACGCTCGACCTTGTCGCGCGTTTCATCATCGAGAAGCGAAGCCTGCACGAGTTGCACCTTGCCGCCGTCCGATACGGCATTGAGAACGGCGCGGCCGATGGCGAGCATGATCCGCCGGTGAATCGGCGCCATCATCCTTTGCATTTGGTCGATCATTGCTCAGTACCCCGGAAGTTCCCAATCGATCGGAGAGTCGCCTTCGCTCTTCTTTTTCTTCTTTTTGGGCTTCTTGCCCTTCTTGGCCTTCTCTTGCCCGAGAAGATACGCTTCGGGTTTCGTAAGGCCGAGTTCCGTCGTGATCCCGCTATCGTCCGAGACGTTGAAAGTGACCTCGGAAATCAGAAGCTCGACATCGTCTGCCGACAGCATAGGCGAGTCGATCGTTACAAGGCCGTTCAGCGGCCAAAGCTCGCCGCTACTCATTGTCCAGCCCTGCACCGTGACACTGATTTTAGTCGATTTCCCGGCTCTTGCGGCAGCCTCTAGGCGCGCTCGATCCTTCGCGCTGCCCTCGCTCGATTGCATTTCCGCCGTGATGATCTTCGGGCGATAGCGCTTGATCGCGGGATCGGTCGCCTTCGACTGAACACTGTTCTTCGCAGCTTGGTTGCCGTCCGCCGTGGCGGCGGCCTGCCCCTTGACGATGTACTCGCTGAATCGGTGCGAATAGTCGTAGTCCGCCCGAGCCGCCTTGATGTTCATCCCCTCGACGAGTTTGTCGGCCGCCTTGGTCGTTCCGATGTCGGCAATCACAAGATCGCCCTCGCCGTTCGTCGTGACGACCATGAACCTTTGTCGGGCAGCGCGCTCGATCGCTTCCCACGCCGATTCCCCCGGCTGAATAGCAAAGACCGGAAACGCCGGGCCGGTGTTGACCTGCGTTTTGACCTTCAGGCCGAACGGCTTTGCCAGCGCCTCGGCGATGCCTTCCAGCTTCAGCCCGCGAATCTCGCTCGATTTCACGATCGCCGAGCAGTCGACGAGGTCGGCCGTCTTGTCGCGGCCGGAAATCCGAATCCCGTGCGACCCGTGGTCGTACATCGGGGACGCCCGGTCGACGTAGCCGGTGATGATCGCCTGCCCGTCGATCATGAGTTTGCACTCGTCGCCGGGGTAGATCGTCCACGGTTGCGCGCTGGCTTCCCATCGATCCATTGTGGACAGGTCGAAGCGACCCGCGACGGCGTCGACGCTTCGCGTTACGGCCGCCTCTTTCCAGCCGCTATAAATCCGGCCGTTCACGTGCAGCGCGATACTAGGCATCGTCGGTCACCAGAAGGATAGGCTCGGCGCCCGGCACAAATCCGGGGTAGCGCAATTGATTTCGCTCGACGATTTCCTGCTCACGATCGGCATCTTCATACAGGTCGTATGCCAGCACGACAGACGGCATTGTGACCGGCGGCCGGATCGTGACGAGGTCGGGAAGGTCGGCGATTTGCACGCCCTGCACGACAACGGTGCGCACCTGCTGAAGAGCGTTGTACACGACATCGGATGTCGTCGGCTCTTCCATTACAGCATCGAGTTCGTCGGCGATCGCGTCACGGGTCTTCGTCGCTTCCTGCTCGGTTTCAAACGTCGCAGCCGGCGCGTTGCGGGCGGCCTCGATAACGGCGATCTGCCGCACAAGTCCGATAATCGCCTTGCGGTTCTGTTCCTGCCGCGCTCGCGTCGTGGTCGTGACGGGGATCGGCTTCGCGTCGTAGCCGAAATTGAACATGCGTGTCAGTCCGCGCGTCGCAGTCAGCGGCGAATCGAAGATCGTTGTAAAGCTGCGCATCAACCCCGCGAACGTGCTCGCCAGCGTGCGCGGCGTGCGGATCAGCGAAGAAATCGAGCCGATGAAACGGTTCACCACGCCAGAGAAGCCGACGGCCGTGCTCGGGATGTTGTTCACCATCCGGGCGATATCGTTGACCGTATTCGCGGCGTTCGTCAGCCATTCGACGGCGTCATCGACCGCGAAATCTGGCAGGCCATCCACCGAGAACAGGTCGGCGAAACTATCCAGCGTTGCGCCCTCGGCGATGTCTGCCGCCGCCCACCCCTGCGCGATTGGGTCGGTCGTATCGCTCGGAAACTCGGCCTCGCCGGATTCGACAAACGACAGCGAGAACCGAGCCATGCGGCCCTCGTTCTTCGACTCGCGAAGTGCCCACCCCGTACAGACGACGCTCAGGGTGCCGAGGTACGGGTGCACAAGCTCGGCCGATCCCGGCTCGTCGCAAGCCCGCATCAGCGCGTCGCGTTGCTGCATGTAGTCGTCGCCGATGACATAGGCGTCGACGCTGAATTCTTTCGCGCGGCGCCCCATGTCCTCGACATACGGGGTGTCGCGCTGCGGGAACTCATGCGTTACGGTGCGCCGGCCGCCCTGCGCATCGTGCGATTCGACTTTAAACGGCACGCCCCGGAACGAGGCGGCGCGAAGATTATCGGTCCATGCCATTTTTTGACCTCAAGGCGTCTGCATCGCGTAGCCCATCGACAAATCGACATCCGCCTTGTTTCCGGGTGCCGGACGTACTTCGGTGCCGCGCGGAACGTTTTTGAAGTCGACTTCTACCTTCGCGTTGTTCGTGATCGACTGCGTGCCGTAGGGCGCCACGGCTGCCGCAGCAGCGGGCGCCGCGCCGACTGGCTCGCCGAGTTGCAGCGCGCGCAGCGCCATCGGGGTTCGCGGTTTACCGCTCGGCGCTGGCGTCTCGTTACCGCTCTCGCCCTTGACCCAATCCCACGCGCGGCCGATGGCGTTGACGGGGTTGATCTTGGCAAGCATATCGCTCAGATACGCGACGCCCTCGGCGAACATGGTCTTAAGGCCGTCCCACATGCCCGAGAAAGCGCTTTTCACCGATTGAATTGCGCCGTCCACTGCGGCCCGCATTTGCCCCATTCCGGTCGCAAGCAGCGCGCCGAGTGCTCGCATCGCCGCGTCGGTGCCGGTGTTGATCGATGCCCATGCCGAGGAAAACACCGAAGCAATTGCCGAAATCGCCGTCGAGACGGCCGACGAGACAGCCGCGAGCCCCGAAGAAAATGCAGCCTTGATGCTGCCCCATGCATCATCCGCCGACTGTCCCAACATCGCCCACGCGTCAGCGAGCCACTTCGTGGTGTCGTCCCAATACACCCATAGAGCAACGCCTGCCGCCGCGACGGCAGCAATGCCGGCCACGATCCATCCGAACGGGGTCGCGGCAAAGGCAACGCCGAGCATGACGACGGCATGCACGAGCGAGGCGATCGCGGCAAGCAATGGCCCCGCCATCACGGCAGCGACGATCTTCATTGCGTTCTCGAAGCCGCCGACGAAGTTCACGAACCAAACCAGCATATCGCGCAGCTTCTTGAAGCCCTCGAACGCGCGGTCGAGGCCATCGGAAATCCTCTTGCCCCACTCTTCGGCAAGGTTCTTCAGTTCGCCGCTTTCCGCCATGCGATCGAGGCTGGCGAGGAAATCCGACAGCCGCCCCTTCAGGACGGTGAACGGGCCACTCTCCATGACCATTTTCGAGAAGCGCGCCCACTGATCCGAGACATTGGACATCATGCCGCCCCATGTCTTCGACAGCTTGTCCATCGCCCCGGCGTACTTCTTGTTGAAGATGGTTTCGAGCGTGGCTTGAATCTGCGCACGATTGTTTGCCTTTGCGGCTGCGCGGATGGTTTTTCCGTTTTCGGTGTACTCGTAGACGAATTTGTCGCCCTGTTTCCTCGCCTTGATGCCGAATTCTTTCAGACGCTCGTTCTCGCCAGTCACCGCATCCGCGATCGCCTCGACGGCTTGCATAATCGGCTTGCCCATCGCGGCAGCCGTGTCGCCAAGCGTCGCAAGCAGGCCCTTCGTCGGCTCCATACCGTAGGCGCGCAGCTTGACGAACGCGTCGGTCACTTCGGTAAGCTCGTACGGCGTTTTGGCCGAGAATTCCGAAATCCAGTTCATCGACTGCTTTGCCTTGGCGGAACTTCCCTCGATCGTTTCGAGGATCGTCTCGAACCGCTCGAACTCAGCCGCCACGTCGACGAATGCCTTCTTGAATAGAAAGCCGGCGCCGAGGCCGGCGACGCCGATCATCGAGACTTGGCTCGCGACATTGCTCGCCGCGTTGCCGATAGCGCCCATGCGATCGTGAATGTGCCCGAGGCCGGCGGCCTTGCCCATGATGGCAAGTTGATTGTTCACCTTGCGGAATGGCTCGACCATCGACTCGACGCGCCGGTTAAACGCGGCGAGCGGCGCCGTCGCTTTATCCAGCAGCGATAGAACGACTTCGATTTTGTTAGCTGCCATTTGGGGGCCGTCGGGCTTTATTCAGTTCGTCTACCCGCTCCATCCAGAAGCGGACATCGGCGGCCGTCAGTTCCCAAAGTTCGGACGGCTGCCAGCCGAATTCGTGTGCGAACAGCCCTAGCGCTTGCCGCCAGTCGGCAGGCCATTCGTCATGAAGTTTCCCACGACTTCCGCGACCTGCATCACGTCTTCGATGTCGAGTTCGTTGATGACCGACGGCGGCTGCCCGGCGCAGCGGCCGGCGAGGTCAAGCATGTGATCCATGCCCATGCCCTGCAAGGGAAGGTCGCGCATGTCCTTCGCCTTGGGGCGACGCAATTCGAGTTCGGTGATCGTTTCCGCGCCATGCGTGATCGGATGCTTCAGCTTGATTTTCATTTTCTTGCCTTCTCGTTGAAAAACGGCGGCGACTCTTTCGAGCAACGCCGCCGGAACACCCCACCGCCGAATGCGATTACCGTACTTCGTCGGCCGACAGACCCTCGAAGCGAATGCCGACGTTGCCCTCTTCGGTGTTGCCGGTGCCCTCGCCCGCGTACCATGCGTCGCGGAGCGTGATGACCTTGCCGACGGCGAGTTCGAGCGTGACGGTCGCGTTCTCGGCCGTTACCAGCGTTTCGAGGTCGTTGTTCCGCCAGTCGGTGATTTCGCCCTCGATGAACGCGACTTGCGGCACTTCCTTGTAGCCGTGAACCGAGTCGGCGCCGACGATCGCATCGCGCTTCGGCTTGCCGAGATTGTAAGTGAAGTTGCCCTTTGCGGGGAAAATCTCCCCGTTGATCTTCAGGAAGATCGTCCCGCCCCGGCGCTGTTCTGCTGCCATGTTTGTTCCCCTTCAGGATTCCGTAATTCTACGCTTGCGCGCTGATCTGCGGTTAAGCAAAGCCGGGATTTCCCCGGCTTCGCCCCTTACGCTTCGAGTTCCGAGCCTTGCAGCAGGAAGGCAATCTTCACGCCGCCAACCATGAAGTTATTCACGAGGTCAGGCGGCAGCAGCCAGTCGAGGCGATTCGGATCGCTCGCGTTGCGCTCGCAGATGAGGTCGCGCTTGAACTGCGCCGCGTTCTCGACGTAGCCGTTTTCTTCCCATTGCCGGAACTTGTTCACCGCGAACGCCTTGCCTTCGAGCGGCGTAATGATGGCTTGCCCTGCGCCGAACCGGGTGCCGTCGTTCGCCAGCTTGTGACGCGGGTAGCGAAGCAGCAGGCTCGTGCGGAAGTCGTAGCGCAGATAGCCGAGCAGTAGCGGCGTCATCAGGTCCAGATACGACGGATCGTCGGCACCGACCGCGTTCGTCTTGTAGGTCGTGATGACCCGCTCGAATCGCACCGTACCGCCATCGTCGACGGCGATCGTGCTGATGCCGTCGTACAGGTGAAGATTGCGCTCTTGCAGCGTGAACCGATCCTTCTGCGGCGGCGGCAGGACACCGGGCAGCGCCAGCGAGCGGAACTGCCGGGCCGGGTCGATGTTGCTGTAATACGCCACCACGCCCGCAGCCGTCGCAGCGAACTCCCAAGGGGTAGTGGGGCTGCCCGTCGCCGGGAGGATCGCCACGTGCGGCGAGTTGCGGCTTTCGCCGAGCGAAGTCAGGCCGGCATAGCTGGCGTTGTCGGCCGTGATCGCAACGCCCTCGATCTGGCGCAGCGGACCCCAACGGCTCGCGAGTTCGTCCTCGATCGCTTTCAGCGACACGGCGTCGGTGTACGGGAACGCAATCACGTTGTATTGCGTGTCGCCGAGCGCGGCGATCAGCGGCGCGAGGTCCGGGTTCGACGTGCCGCCCGACATGGCGGTAACGGTCGTGCCCACGCCGGCCGGGTTCGCCTCGCCGGTGTTGTAGTTCAGGCGAACATCGATCTTGTTGCCGGCGGCGCCCTTGTGCTTGGCCGTCAGATTGACATCGCCGAGCGCGGCGGCGGCGGTCACATCGATATCGGGGTTCGCGTTGATCGCGGCGGCAACGGCAGTCGCGATCGCGTCGGCGGCTTGGCCGCTCGCGACGCCAACGGTGACGCGGCGGCCGCCGATGTACACGTACAGGGTGCCCGACGAGGTCGCCGGCCCGGTGATCGCGATCTTGCCGGCGGCGGCGACACCGGCGGCGTCGTCATCGACGGCGATCGCGACGGTTTCGGTGAAGCTGTTGCCCTTGCGCAGAGCGACCAGCATGTTCGCCAGCATCGAGCCCTTGCCGAAATACTGTTTCGCCTGCGCCTCGCTCGTGACGCGCTTCGCGGTCAGTGCCTGCACGGTGCCAGAGGTCAGGCGCTGGCCGATCACGAGAATGCGGTACGGCTGCACCGACGGGCCTTGTACCGCGCGCTCGCTGCTGAATTCCGCATAGACGAACGGAACGCGCAGCGTCGACGGGATTGCGTCTAAGGAAATCGCCATTTCGTGTTACTCCCCGCTTTTCTTGGCAGCGGCCTTCGGTGCCTCGGCCGCCGGTTGTTGAACGACGATGACCTCGCCGGCCGCCACACGGCGCAGCCAGTAGGAATCGCGCTGCTTGTTCTCGCCCTCTTCAGCGAGGAATTGCTTCGTCACCGGATCGCGCACCTTTGCGCCCGGCGAAGGTTTGATAAAAAAGGTCTGGCTCATGTTGGCACCTATTGCGGCAAGGAAACTGCGTCTTTCGTTTCCGGGGAATCCTCGGTAGCGCCTTCCGGCAGCCACGTCGTATTGCCCCGCTCGAACGGGGTAACGATGTTCTCGGGCGGCACGCCGGGGCCGGCAACGCCGTAGGAAACGTCGTCGGTGTAGTACGTGACGATGAACTCGATCAGGCAGGCGCCGTGCACCTTTTCGCCGTCGCCGACGATCGTGATTTCGGTGCGGTCGAGCAGGATGTCGCCACATGCCCCGCCGAGCGTCTGATTCTCCGACATGATGCGCTCGACCTGATGCGCGATGTCGTCGAGCGTGTCGTCGAGCCCTTCGTTCGCCTTCGCGGCGATTTCGACCGCCACGCGCAGCGAGCGCTTCATTTCGCGCGGGGCGACCTGCCAGATTTCCGCCGATTCCTCGCGCGTGTAAACGAGAATCGCCGGCACCTGATCGCCTTCCTCGTCCCACCACAGCGGCAGCGCTCGCGAGGCGTAGACGTGTTTGCCCGCGCCCGTATTATTCATGAGCACTGCGGCGATACGCTGGCGGATCAGCTTCCGGTGCGAGGTCATTGCCGTTTGAGGATCAATTTCGCGTGCCCTTCGCTGTCCTTCTGCTGATCGACGACGCGGTAGGTGACGCCTTCGACGACAACCGTGTCGCCGCTGCGCGCTTTGCCGTCGGGCAGTTCTTCCAGACGAACGCCGAGCATCGGATTTTCCGACGTGATCGTCGCGCCCGTATCCGGGTCGACGGCGATGTAGTTCTTGTCGAAAACCGCTTTGCGGATCGACACTGTCAAGCCGTCACGCGTGTACGTGGCCGAGACGCCAAAGGCGTTCAGCGTCGTCCGTAGCATGGCGTCGAAGATTGGCAGTGTCATCGGCGAAGCGGGCACGCGCCGAGCGAACCCGGCGCGTACATCATCAGGCGGTGAAGTAGCCGTTCAGGCGCACGCGCCCGGTAGCGCTCGGGTTCGCCGCAGCAGCCACGGCGACGCCGATCAGCTTGTTCGCGCCGGCACCGTCAGCGGTCGTCGCTTCCTTCGCGGTGTTGTCCCAATAGATCGGGGCACCGACGGTCCACGCTTGCGCGCTCGTTTTCTTCAGGTCGAAGACGCCGACGACTTGCGCCTCGACTTCCTCGTTCTGTGCGGCATTGGTGGCCGCGATGCCGAAGATCGAGCCGACGAGCACGCCGTCGCCGCTCAACAGCGCTGCGGGCGCGATCAGCGTCAGAACGTTGCCCGGTTGAACGTAATTTTTCATTTCCGAAGTCCTTGAAGTGTTCGGGATGTCAGGGAAGCCGGCCCGAAGGCCGGCATTCACCGATTAGGCCGCGCCGGGGTTCTTGTAGGCGCTGCGCCACTCGATCGCCTTCGCGGCGAAGTCGAGGCGGCACTTGATTTCCATGCCGTCCACGTCGAAGCCGGTGCGAGTTTCGATCTGCGGGCCTTCCTCGCCTTCGAGGTAGCCGTAGATCAGGGTTTCGAGTTGCGCCGGGTCGGCGAACAGATACCACGCGGTAGCCGAGGCGGCGTCGAGGCGCGGCTCGGCGAACGCGACCAGCTTGTTCGCGAACACGTTGATATCGCCTTGCACGTTCGGCGTGTAGACGGTCGACGTGAACTGCTCGGCCTTCGTTTCGAGGGCGGTCGGCACGACCAGATAGCGCGGCGCGACGCTGATGAACGACTTCTTGTCGATGCCTTTCTGCTGGCGCATCGCAGCGCGGGCAGCTCCGACACTATCGACGCCGATCGCGCTACCAGCGGCAGCGAGATTGCCGTGGTCGGCATGGAACAGCGTCTTGCCGTCGCCCATCACGGGGTTCGCCGTGACCTGCGCCCACACGAGGTCGCTTTCGAGGTCGGCAGCCGAGCGGCCGAACATCTGCGGCACACGCGCCAGCGCGCCGAGGTCGTCGTTCACCAGCAGTTGACGGGTGAAGCCGACGATCTTGCCGTAGGTCAGCAGCTTCCACTGTTCCTTGCCTTCGCCGATCGTGCCGTGCTTGAACTCGCCATGTTCGTTGACCTTTTCCAGCGACGGCGCCTCGCCGAACTGCACGGCGGTCGACACGCGGAAGTCGGGTAGGTTCTGTTGCCGGGCGATCGCCTTGAAGGTCTGCGGCGCAGCCTGATAGGCATCGCGCAGCGTGACGTTCGCGATGTTCGACAGGATGTTCGGGAAGTCGGAAGTCGTGTGCATGCCCACGACGCCACGGGTGCCCGCCACGCCGAGCGCGAGTCCGGCGATGTCCATCTTCGACATGCCGCGAGTGCTCACGCCGAGGGCGCGCTCGCAGTAGTCGCGTGCGATTTCGAGCAGCGACATGCCACGGAACATGCGGCCGGCTTCGTCCAGCTTGTGAGCGCCCGGATTCAGGCGGTGCATGATGGCGTTGTGCACGCCCGAGCGGAAGCCCTCGCGTACGTTGTCGGTGCCGACCTCGATACGCACTTGCGAGCGCACTTCGGTCTGCGACTCGGCCAGCTTCGACAGCACGGCGGCGCGAGCCTTGTCGGCCGTCATGGTCGGATCGGCGAGCAGTTCCTCGGCGACCTTGGAACGCTGGCCCTCCGGCAGCACGGCGACGGCGGCACGCACGTCGATGCTCAGTTGACGAACGGCGGCGGCGCCTTCCTCGCGAGCACGCTGTTCGGCGGCTGCGATTTCAGCGTCGCGCGCTTCCTTGGCGCGCTTTTCCGCCTCTTCCTTCTCTTTCGGGTCCATACCTTCCCCTTTTTCAGCGGCGGCGCCGCGATTGACAAAAACACACGTGTTCATCTGCTCGGGTGCCGAGCGGACTTGCGAAGCGGCATCGGCCGGGATCGGCACGAACGAAATTTCGTGCGGCTCCCAATCGACAGCGCGGTAAACGGGAATTTCCTCGTCGCCGCCTTCGATCTTCTCGAAGCGATGCACGGCGTAGCCGACGGAAATGTTACGCAGGATGCCCGTTTTCACGTCCTGCATGATCGGCTTGACATCGTCGCGCTCGCTGAAGCGCACGAGCGCACGGCCTTCGCCCTGCTCGATCCATGCGCGTTCGACGACGCCGATCACGTCGCCGAGGTCGTACGAGGAATGCGAGTTGAGAACGGGCGCGCCGCTGTTCATGCGCCCCATGCGGACATGCTGCGGATCGAGCGAAAGCTCTTCGTAGAACCGATCCCAGAAACCGCGCAGCACGCGGGCGCCAGTCGACCACGTCACTTCGACGGTACGCGCTTCCTCGTTGAACGAGTTCGGCACGAACCCGGCGCGAACGCTCAGGCGCGGCGCTTGAACAGCAGTTTCGACGGGTGCGGGCATAAGTTCCCCTAAAGTATTGACCGAGATTCTATTACAAGTGCAGCACTTTGCAAGTGTGTTGCAAAAGAAAAACGGGCGGTTCCGAGTATTTCCGGGAACCGCCCGAAGTATTAGGCGTCGGCGTTACTTTCCGAGCGCGCCGTATCATCGGCCGCCGGTTCGGCCTGCGCCTGCCCGGCGCCGGACATCTTGCGCGGATCGGTATCGAGCACGATGCCGCGCGCGTCGACGTCCTTGTTCCACTGCTCGATTTCGTCGAGCATTTCCTCGGGCTCGTCGCCCATTTCGCGGATCGCGGCCGGCATCGACTGAATGCCAGCGCGAACGGCCTTGATGATCGCCGGGATTTCCCGCGTCGGGTCGACCAGCGTGCGCCGTGGCGGCGTGTGCTTCGCGGTCATGCCTTGCGCCGGCAGGTTCGTAAGCATCGCCGCCTGCGCGAACCATTGAAAGACGCCGCCGCAGACACGCGGGATGAACGTTTTCCACTGCCACGAGTCGAGCAACGTGTGGAACGCCGTCATGCTCATGCGACCAGACGAGAAACTGAATTTCTCATAGTCCCCCGTCAGCAGTTCGTACGGGATGCCGATCCCGGCGGCGACCTCGTGCAGCGTGATCGACGCGAAGTCGCGATACCCCTCGACGGCCGGCGGGGTCGAAAACTTGATGTCCTTGCCGGGTCCGAGACGCTGAATCGTGCCGGGTTCGAGCATATCGGGCAGCTTGGGCGCCTTGCGCGGCACGCCGCCGGTATTGGTTTGCTCGATCTGCGATCCGTCGCCGTCGTACTCGAACGCCGCGAAGCATGCGGCGATCTTCTGGCGCACGATCTGCGCGTCTTCGTACTCGTCGTAGTCGCGAAGACGGATGATGACGGGCGCGAACCATGTGATGCCCCGCACCTGCCCGGCGCGATCCTGCCGGAATAGGTGAATAATGTCCTCGGCCGGCACCCGCTTCGAGTTGTAGGACGTGCGCAGCCACGCCATGCTATCGCCGGGGTGCGTGTCAAACAGCCAATAGGCGGCGCGGCGGCCCTTGCGGTCGAACTCGACGCCCTGAATGACGATGTTCCCGCTGTCGAGCCGAACGCCGTCTTTGCCGGTATCGAGAAAATCGGGCTCCATGACGCGGATTTGCATCGGGATCGCGAGCCCTTCGTCGGGGCGCCAGACGCGTTGAATCAGGACCTCACCGGATTCCGCCCAACACCGCGCGATGGTGTCTTGCAGGCCGTACAGGTCATGCAGACCGTCGGCATCGCATGCGGTCGTCTCGGCCCAATTGCGCCACGCCGCGAGCATCGTCTTCGCGTTCTTCTTGTTCGGGGTGATCGGCGTCGTCTTGATGCCGTAGCCGACCACGTGCGAGGCAATGACGTTCACGGCCTTCGCCGCGTGCCCGTTGTCGCGGACGAGGGCGCGGGCTCGATCGCGCGTCGCGCTGATGCTGATCTTGATTTCGGTGTTTGCGCTCGTGCTGGCCGTGCACCATCCGTCGGTGCGCCGGCCCTTCGACGCCGCCTCGTAGGTGCGTTTCGCCTCGTGCGCCGACACGTAGCCGAGCGCCATGCGAGCCCGCGCGCGCTTGAGCGCGAACGTCGGCGCGACGCCCGCAATCAGCTTCTCGAAAGCATTCATCAAAGCCCCTTGGAAAACCCGGCAAGGCGCCGGCCGTTATCCGGCTCGATAAGGCCGAGCGATCGGGCGATCAGGTCGCGCAATGCGATCAGGTCGGCTTGCGATCGATACGTGACAGAACGATCGGCGTACTTCACCGTCAGCGCGCCAGACGCAAGCGCCTCTTCGACCGCCTGAAGTTGTTCCACAGTGAAAGCCATATTCCGCCCCAAATTTACACGGCGAATATTAGCACATGACGCGTGCTTTACCTGCGCCTGCGGCGCCAAAACGACGATTCTTGCCGCTCTTCTTCTTCCTCTTCCTCGTTTTGCCGCGCTTCTGCCTGCCTTTGCTCTTCCTGCGCCTGCTCGGCAGGATGAATCGGCGGATCGATGGCGCGCACGCCGAGCGCTTCCTCGCGTTCCTGCCAGTGATCTTCGGTCCAGCGATCCACGCCGAAGCCGTAGGCGATCGCGCGATTGCCGACGCGGCAGTCTAGCGCCTCGTTCCGCTCGCGCGTCTTCGTCCATTCCTCGCGGCGGTAGCCCTTCACGACCTTCGACACGATCTGCTCGGCCGTGAGCATCTTGAAATACTCGTCGCCGTACTGCGGGAAGTGGCACCAGCCGTACGGCATCGGCTCGGCCGGATCGATCGGCGATTCGAGACGCAGGAAACCGTAAAGCTCCGATTTCGCTAGGTTCGTGCCGATGTGCCAGACCTTGACACCGCGCAGCGCGCGCTTCCCGTCGACGCGGACCTCTTTCGCCTTCGGGATGCCGAGCAGCACGGGCGATTTCTCGTCGCCCTTCGTCACGATGACACGCGGGTCGGCCTTGTGCTTGCGAGCGAAGTTGTAGACGGTGTTCGTGTTGTAGCCGCTATCCACGCCGAGGCGGTCTAGTCGCATGAACGTGCCGCCTTCGTGCATCCATTCCTCGGACAGCATGCGGCCGAGCCCAACCCAACATTCCGAGTCGAGCGACGACGTGTCGCCGGGCAGCACCCTATATGCGATCGACCACGATTCGAGGTTGCGCCCCCACGCGACGACCTCGACCTCGATGCGATCCTTCTGCACGTCGGCGAAGGCCGTCAGCACGAGCGCGCGCATCGGCACGACATCCTGCTTGTAACCTTCGCGACGATCGTAAAGCCGTTTCCATTCCGGCGCCTCGCCCTTTTCCTTCCACGTCTCGGCAAGCTGCGTGTTGATGAATGTCTTCAGCATCTGCGGCGTCTTCGCCTCGACGAACTTCTTCGCCAGCACGGAAACAGGTTCCCACGGCGAAGCCAGTTTCGAGGCGCGGAAGCTCGCATGCCCGGCGAATGGCTTCGTCCCGCGCCAGCCGAAGCCCTCGTAGCAGAGGCCGAACACCGGCGGCGATGTCTCGGGCCGCTCGCTGGCTGCCCTGATCGCGCGTTGCCGCTCGGGCTCAGTCCACTTCTGTTTGCACTCGGGGCACTCGTAGAGCGCAAGCTCGGGCTTGCCCTCGGGCCACTTCACATTGCCCCATTGCATTTCGTGCCGGTAGTTGCAGTGCGGGCAGTCGACCTCGAAGACCCGTTCGTCGCCTTCGCGGTATTCCATCGCGATTCGGCTGCCGCCGTGCTCGTGCGGCTCGATGGTTGGCGAGCAGACGAAAATGCGTTTGTGATTCCAGAACGTGGCGGCGCGCTCGGAAAGCAGTTTGATCGGGTCGCCCTCGTTGCCGGCGCTGGCGGGATACTTGTCGACCTCGTCACAGAGGATCACGCGCACCGGACGCATTGCCAGTTCGCCCGGCGACTCGGCGCCGATCATGGTCAACTGTCCGCCGGGAAATTGCTTGTGAAGGATCGTGTTCCCGCTGTCGCGCGCCTTCGCGTCTGCGACCTTGCCCGTCAGCACTGGCGTATCGCGGATCATGGGCGCGATACGGTCTTTCGAGAACGCTTCGGCGAGCCCGACAGTCGGCTGCATGACGATGATCGGCGCCGGGTCCTGATGGATGAAATAGCCGATCGTGTTGAGGATTAGCTCGGTCTTAAGAAGCTGCGTGCAGCACATGACCGACACCGTGCGCGTCAGCGGGTTCGTGACGGCTTCCATCGGCCCGCGCGCCACGGCGACACGCGAGGTCTTCCATTTGCCGGGCTCGGCTGCCGACTCGGCCGGCAGCATCCGGTATTCGTCGGCCCACTGCGGCAGGGTCAGCTTCGGCGTCGGCTTCAGCGTCTCGCACCGAACCTGCGTCAGACGCGCGATCAGCCCGAGCGCCTGCGGGTCAAGATGCATCGTCATCGGTATCGCTCTTGATCGTGCCGGGGTTCTTCGCCGCCACGTCGGCCGACAGTTCCGTCAGCGCGTCATTGATGGCCGCCTCGATCGTCTCCCGGCAGAGGCCGACATCGTCGAGAAGCGCCACTTCGGGCGCCAGCTTCGACGGGATCGCCAGCAGCCGGGCGCGGACGCGGTTGTATTCCTGCTCGACGACCTTCGCGACGACATCGATCTTCACGAGGGTTCCGGCCTTCTCTTCGTAGGCCAGCCGAGCGAGTTTCGCCTTGTAGTGCTTTTCGAGCGCCTGCGCGCGATGGTAGTTGACGCCGCCCTCTTCGCCCGCGTCGGGCGCGTCTTCGTCTTCGTCGTCGACGGGCAGGATGCCGGGCACCGTGATCGGCTCGGCCTGCGGATGCTGGCGCGCCGGGGTGCCATCCTTGCGGGGTCGACCGCCCTTCTTGTGCGCGCGAACTTTGCCGAGGCTCTGCGTCGCTTCCCACGCGCGAGCGACCTCTTCCGGGTCGTACAGCTTGCGACCCTTCTCGTCGATCTTGGCGGGCTTGATGCGGCCGGCGTTCGTCGCCTTCGATACGGCGGCAGGCGATACCCCGCGAATGCGGGCAAGTTCGGATGCGGTGACGAGTTCCATCGGGTTCTGAAGTTTTAACCTGCTGCCGATTGTATCGGTAAGTTAAAACCTTGTGGGGACCTGCTTCCTTTTGCAACTCACTTGCATTCACGCGAAATCATTGCGCTTCCCGTTGTGCTTTATTGCGCCCTGAAACCCATTATTTCGCCCTATGACTAGTGCGGGTGCGGGGCTCGAATCACCCGCAATCGAAATGTGCTCAGAAGGACCCGCTAAGGGGGCCGGTAGGGGCTCGGGTGTTGTGTAGATGCGACACTTTCGTTGCTTTTTCGCAACATCGCACCATTTCGGTGCATCGATCATTCCATTCCGCGCAACAGTCATCGCGCCGTGCGCATCGCGTCAGCGAATGCCCTCTCGAACTCCCTCGGAAGCCGTGCCTTCGTGATGTTCTCGGCGATCTTCTCGAATGGCACACGAACTCGATAGCGAGGCGCCTGCGCGAATATGAAGATCGGCTTCACTCCCTCCCCGAAGGCAGACCGAACGCGCTGCCATACCCCTTCGCCCTCGCCGCCGGGATTGCCTACGAAGTACCGGCTCTTCGCCCCCTTGCGCTGGCTGCGCTTGCTCTTCGTCCGATTGGCTTGATAGCCCTGCTCCCCGAACGCTCGCAGTGCGGACAGGACCTGCACAATCTGCCCCCTCGACACGTTGCCGTAGCTGTCCAGCCTCGCACCTGCCGCCGGCACTGCGTACTGACTGCGTTTCATCAGGCCGCGATTGATGAGCGCGCGCTCGAAGCGCTTATGCGACCGTCCGCCGCCGTAGACCTCGGGCTTGAGGTACTTCGTCGCCGGTGTGCCCTTGAACGTGCTGTCGCGGAAATACACCTTCGCCTCGGCGACTGCCTGCGCCTTCCTCGCCGGCAGCGTGTAGAGCGAGTTCATGGTGTATGGCGTCGGCCGATCGAAGCGCGAGCGCATGACCTGAAGCTCGCCTTCCTTGACGAGCCGCGCCGTGCGGTTGAGTGCGACGACCTGCGCAAACTGCATTTGCTTCAGCGCCTTCTTATCGAGCCATCCGGCAACCTTGAGATTGTTCGCTGTGATCCTTGCGATTGGCATGTTCGATCCCCTGTTGATACTGCCGATTGTATGCCGGAAGGGATCGCTGCTGACGCAGCAATGGCGGGAAGGCTGCTGCTACGGCCCTACCTGAACGTAGCGCACCGTAACAGAAAACGTAACATCGAAATTTCCTTTGGAATCAAGACCTTACATAATAATAATAACAAAGTTACGATATTTATATATATATAGAGCCCCATATGCGACCCTCCCCCTCTACTAGTCTTCCTACTACTCTCTATACGACTCTCTAATAGCATCCCCTTCGGCATCGTAGTTCGTAACAGCCGAAAAGCGTAACGCATCGCCGTAAGTGCCTGATTTTAAAGGGTTTCGCTGTTACGTTAGCGCTACGATCGCAATACATCGCTAGCGTCGCTTTCGGTTTGTTGATTCCGCTTCCGCAAAGTTGCGTTACGGTTTTCGCGATCGTTGACATTTCGAGGCCGTTCCCGCTGTCCTCGGCTCAGCCCGTGCGCTGCTACGCGGACGCAAAAAGGCCGCCTCTGCGGACGGCTTCAAAGGCCCGCTCCCCCTCGTGTCAGGCTGGCTCGTCGATCGTCGCCGCGCGCGCGTGTGCCGCTGCGATGTCGGCCGGCGAGTTGATAAAGCGCCCCACGAATTCACGGGTCGTCGCCAGTATCTCGCCGCTGTTCTTGATCTGAATCTTCGTGTTCTGCTGTGCGCTGGCGTCGAACACCCGTAGGGCGCGCACAAACAGGTCCCACTTATCCGAGCGGTTCGCCACGCCGTTCGCAAGCTGGCGCAGGAAGGCATTTGCCACGGGCGGCAGGTTCTCATAGTCGAGCCGGACCATGCCCGAGAAATTGGCGTTGACCATCTTCGCATCCTCGCCCATCGCGACCCGGATCGCCGCTGCGGCCACCACGGGCGCCGAGGTCACGCCCTTGCGCAGATGCCGGCCACGCTTCGAGATAGCCGTCATGATTGGCCCGAAGGCGTCGATATAGGGCGCGAGCATCGATTGATGGCGCAGGCTGGCGTGCAGGTAGGCAATGAAGGCGCACGGCTGCGCTACAAACCTGTCCACGGCGTACAGGTCGGACGTTGAGCGCTTGAGCCCGACATCGATCATCAGCGCTCGATAGTCGTCGGCATTGACGCCGAAGGCGACTGGCATCTTGACCGTCATGCCCGATTTGATGACCGCCATAAGGCGATGCTGCCCGTCGACAAGCTCGCCACGGGTGTTCAGGGCTACGCCTTGGTGCGTCGTCTGGAACTGCCCTCGTGCCATCACGCCGGCAAGCGTGTTGACATGGCTCGGGCGCAGCGGGCGGTTCGTGGCGTTCTTCTGCAACAGTTCGGCAGCGAGCGTCGGCGTGATGTCCATCATCAGGATTTCCATTTGCATTCCCCCATCAGTGTGTTTGCGTTTCGGCTTTGGTTTTATTGATGGTAGGCGCTTAAACGGGAAATGCAGGTCATCCGAAGGGTTGAGGTACGTGCGGCGGCACACGCAAACGAAAAAGCCGCCCGAAGGCGGCTCTGCACGGCGGCGAGGCGGATTTACCGGCTCGCGATGCCCGAGACGAACTGCTCGATCTTGCGATCGGCGTCGGTGCCGTCGACGGCGTCGCCTTCCTGCTGCAAGAACAGCGCGAGGCTATCGCGGTTCTGATTGATCCAGCGTTGCACCGTCTCGACCCGAAGCTCGGGCTCGGCCGTCATGGTCTGCTGAATGCCCGTCGGCGTGGTCACGGTCGTATTGCGCTCAAACTGCGCGTCGGCGTCGCGGGCGGCGGCCTGTTTCGCGAGTTCGGTTTGCGCTGCGGCCTGCTGCTTGCCATCGGTCGAGGTGCCGGCGGCCTGCCGAGCCTCGGCGGTGCGCTCGGCGTCGGTTTTGGCTTGCGTCTGTTTGGTCATGGTCATCGTCCTATAGGATGCGGCGAAGGCGTCGCCGCCCGCACCAAAAGGGTAGCAGGACGACAGCATAGCGCATGTCGGGAAGCGTCTGAAAATCGGGAATGAAAAACCCCGCCGAAGCGGGGTCACGGTCAGGCGGCCGGCTGCGTATCGGGTTCTACCTTCGTCAGCTTCGACGCGATCGGCCAATAGTTGCGCGCGCCGCCGCGACCGTCATGCGAGGCATGTACGACGTAGCTTTCGGATCGCCTCGACAATCCCGTCGAGTCGACGCGGAATTTAACGTCAGGCAGGGCGCACGGCGGCACGACTTCGACAACCGTTCCGCGCTTCTTGCGCGTGTACCCGCCCGCTTGGCTTGTCCACTCGACGGTATCGCCGAGACTGATATTCGATCCCACTTCACCCTCCCCAACAGGACAGGTCTTCGTCGACATCTTCCTCGGGATTGTTTCGATCCCCGGAAGATTCCCAAGCCGATTCGGCGAACTGTTGCGCAAGCTGCTCGTCGAGCGCTGCCTTCTCCATGTAGCGGCGTTTCGCCCGCTCGATGTATTCCTTCTGATCCATTGCCCGCCCTCACTTGATGTTGAGATATTCGCGCCACGGCACCTTGCGGCCGTCGACCTTGAAGCCCCACGTACCGCGATAGCGCCACGTGATGAACAGGGTCCAGCATCCGCCGCGATCGCCGTTGTGATGCCAGATGGTATGAATGCGATGGTACTCGCCGAAACGTAGGCGCGTCGTGTCGCCGCGCTGTCGTCCGCAGAACGAATGATCGTATCCCGGCATCGGCTCGCGCTCTTCGAGGTATCCGCCACGCAGAATGATCGTGCGCGCGTTCCACGGGTGATCGTGAAGATGCCGATCGCCGTCCTCGACGCAGATATTGTGCAGCCGGATCGAGGGAAGGAAGCTGAATCGCTTCGAGTGCGACGCCTCGTCGTACGGATTGAAGAGCCAGTAGCGAAGCATGTACGGCCGCGATCCGTCAGGCGACATGATGTGCCGATACGGCCTGCGCACCGCCCGTCGAACGAGCCAGTTGAAAACAGCTTCAGTGCAGACGATGCGCGCCACGAGGCGCCAGAACAGTTCGATCATGGCAGAACCTCGACCTCGACGGGGACGGCGGCGGCGATGAGCCGGCAATCGGCGCGCGACACCGCGTTTGCTTGCGCCTCTTGCTCGCTATCGAAGTGGCGAGCGTTCGACCCGCCGGGGCGACCGTCTTCCCACAGATTCACATAACGAACCATCTTGCGCGGCTTCATCCGAAGCGCGTGCGTCGAGATTGTCACCCCATCATCGAATTGCACGATATGCCCGCCGCGCACGCGATCCGGCCCGACATAATGCACATCGACCCACTCTTGCGGAATCTTGCCGTCCATGCTGCCGCGCGAGAACTGAACGGGCTCACCATTGCGAGCGCGCTCGGCGTCGAATTCGTGATTCTCGACCGTGCCGTCGGCGCGAATGTCGCCGACATACTGCAAATCGGACATAGGTACGACCATTCCTGTGTTGCCCGGCAACCATACCCAAGCATGCCCTTCCTGCGCGTCCCATCGCTCGATGGTGACGGTCGTGCCGGCTACATACTTGCCGTGGTGGCGCGTCAGTCGAGCGACATCGCCCTTCCGCATTTTAATTTCGCTCATTTCCTTTCCTTGATGCGTGCAGCGAATCCGTCGCTGCTGCGGACTACCGAGACGGCTGCGGCTGCGGGATGAACGGCCGATCGCCGCGCGGCGGTGGCGGCGGCGCCATCGCTCGACCCGCATCCGGCAGCGCTTCGAGCGAGTCGGCGAGCGCCTTGATCGCCTTCGCCGTTTCCCGCCGCGTGATCGCAGTCAGATTGCGAGAACGGTACAGCTTCAGAAGCCGGATCATATCGCGCGCTGTAGCGTCTTGCGCGGTCGTGATGCCGGCTTGCATGGATGGCATGTGCATTATTTCCCCTCTGCCGCTTGCGAGGCGGCGCGCTCGCGCTGCCAAGCCAGTATCGTGTTAGCCGTATGGGTAACGGCGACCTGTAGGGAGGTGCCCCGCATCAGCGCCTCCACCTGCTGCCATGCGCAGAAGTCGATGACCTGATGCAACGTCATGTCCTTGAGCTCCGGCATCACGCCCCCTCCTTCGACGCGGCGAGGGCGGCGCGGTCCAGCCGCTCGATTTCGGCCAGGGTCAGGGCGCCGGCCTTCTCCAAATTGCGGCGGGGATCGTCGGATGGTTTCCACCATTGCGGGTCCCACGGCCAGTCAGCCAGCACGGTTTCGGAGGAATACCCCGCAGCGAAAAGTGCGTAGCACGCAGCGGCTTGCGCCATACTGGCATGCGTATGCTCGTCGTCATGCTCCGGCGTCCAGCCCTCGACCTCAATCTGCCGCTGGCGCTCGGCCAGCACGTCGCGTGCGGCTGCCGTCAGCCCCTGCGCCCCGGTAGCGACTTGCGGCGCGGTGTAGAGCCATTCGGCGTCACCAATGTCATAGGCAGCCTTCGGCACGCTCGGGTCTTTGGTTACATAGTCCCATGCCCCGACCACGCCGCGCTTTCTCCACGCCACCGGCTCCTGCCCCGTCCCTGCGGCGGACGCGGTGAGCGATAGCCAAACCTTCTTGCCGACCAATTCTGATGGCAGTTCGTCCGGAATGCCCGCCCATACACCGGCACCCATGAATGCAACTTCGAAGTGGCCGTACACCCCGCGCGCTTCCTCGGCGGGCTGCTCGGCCGCGCAGTCCAGTGCGGCATTCCAAATGATTGCCGCCCGTGCCGCAGGATTTGCCTTCTCTGCGCGCCGAATGGCGGCGGTAAAGGCGGCGTTTTGGTTGGCGACCTGCTCGGCCTGCTGCGCGCTCGGCTGCGGCGTGATGACTCCCAACGCCGTCCATGCGCCGGACTTCCGGCGCACATCGTCCATCCGAGGGTCTGTGTCCAGTATCGGACCTTCGATGCCGCCGTCGCTGCGGAATCGAACCCACGCCACCGGATGCGCGCTCGGCTGCGGGGCGAAAAGTAGTCCGCGGACATGCTTGGCACCGGCGAAAAATCCGTTGATCGCATCCGCGCGGGAATCGGGATCGTCGGAATAGTCCGCCACGAACATGAGTGCAGCTTTTGTGTCGGTATCGTCGTCAGTCTGCCCATTCGCCACGCGCGGCGCGGGTTCCCACCCCTTAAAAACAGACTCCTCGGCGGCATATGCGCTGCACGATGAGTTGTGGCACACCCGAATCAACTCGATTTCGTGCGTACCGCAGTGACGGCAAATCCGTCGCACGGATTGTTCGGCATGCTCCCCGCTCGGCGCGGCACGGGATAGCAGGGCGCGTAGGTCGGCCACTCGTACCGTTACAGAAACGGCACTGTCCCGATAGGCAATCTCATGCAAGCGCGAGTAGATGTCATCCGTCAGCCCCGCAGCCTGCGCTGCCGGCTGCTGCGCCTCGCGATAGAAACGATTTTCCTTCTTGTCCATTTCCTTTCCTGTTGATCGCGGCGAACCCGTCGCCGCAGCGGTATCAGCCCGGCAACGTGTAATCGCCGTCGTAGCGCGGATGCAGATGCACGAGCCGCGCCACGCCGGTCGCTTCGGCACGCAACAAGCCGCCCGTGATGCGGTGTGCATCGACGGCGCAACGCGGATCGACGCCGTACAGTTCGACAAGCTGCGCCGCGCTGACATAGTGCAAATCGCCATCGTTCTTGCTGACCACCGGGCCGCCGTGCATGACATAGATGGTCACCGGCTCGCGCGTGAATTCAGGCGCGCTCGATGCGTCGATGTCGACGTAGTTGATGTTGGGCATATTCAGTTCCCCGCGCAAGCCTGCGTCATCGCGTCCTCGACCATCCTCCGCAGCTTCGCGCGCGCCACGCGCAGCCGATGTGCGGACCAATGGCGTTCGTACATATCGAACCGCGAAAGCGTGACCTCGTAGCCGATCGACACGGGCTTACCGCCGATCACGAGGTTCCGCGTCATCCGCCAGCAGCGCCCGCCATCGAGTAGCGGGATGCGTTTGTTCTGAACGTTGTTCATGGCAGGTCCTGTACGTCGTCACCGAACTTGCTCGCCACGTAGGCGCGCATGGCGGCGATCAGCGGTGTTGCGCCGGGGCATACAGCCCACGGCTTGCCGGCCTTGATCGCTATCCACGGGCTACGATCCGGCACCGAAAGTGAAATGCGTTCGCGCTCGATGATCGGCCCGCCAAGCGCCCAATCAGCCGAGAACTTCGGGATCATGTCACCGACTGCGCCCTTCGGCGGGAACGTCCACCCGGAAGCCAGCAGCCCCGGCGGCAACAGCGCGCGACCTGCGTTCTCACCGCTGGCATCCGGCGGCACGTCGACATACTCGTACCCCTCCGCCCGCGCGACCCAATAATCGAGCGCCGCGCCTTCGAGTTCAGACACTCGCACGAGCCTTCCCCTTTCGCGCCTTCCGACGCTGCAAAGCATTGTGGATCGCCCTCGGGATCATCACGAAGACGACCGAGAACGCGACGCCGCCGATCAGGACGAAGGCGAGCATCGCACCGAAGATGCTGCCGAACAGTTGAGCGAAGAATTCCATGTTTTGACCTCGGGTTGTGCCTGCACGTGGCGGGCGGGTTATGCTGCCTGCCGGACGGCGAAGCGAGGGACGAAAAATCCGGTCAGCTTGCCGGTCTGTCGATCCATGTGTCGATCGATGCCGTACAGGTCGTGTCGGAAGTTGAAATCGTCGGCGGCGAGCCAGTCAGCCAGACGAAGCGACGTGCCGTTCAGATGGCAGGCCAGAATATCCATTTCGGTATTCAGGCGATTGCAGCGATCCAAGTCGCCCAAGCGTTCCGCGCGATCGAGAATCCTTTCGATCAGCGCTGCATCGTCGGCGCTGGCATTGAAGTTGATATCGTTCATGGTCGTTTGCGGTGAGTGCCCGCCGAAGCGGGCCGGGTTGGTTAGCTGCGGTCGTTGATGAATTTGCGCGCTTGCTGCGGCGTGTTCAGAAAGACCGCCTTGTGCTCGATGCCGTTGGCGCTGCTGCGCACCGGGTCTTGCACTTCCAGCACACCGTTTTGCATGACGCGAACTTCGTAACCCGCGCTTTCGATGTACTTGGCGAATTCGCGCATTTCCTGAAACTTTCCGATTGCCGTCATCTTGCTTCCCCTTGTGCGTTGCGTTTCGTTAGATAGGATTATAGAGAAAACGCAAAGGATTAGCGATCCTCGCTTAATGAAATTTTCCTATCGACTTGATAGGGTTGATCTATACGCACAAAAGCCGCCCGAAGGCGGCTTGTTGCAACTCAGTTGCGTTTGGCGATCAGTATTTCTTGCCGTTCTCGCCCCGCCGGTTCTCGATCTTGTGATCGGCACGCTGCGCGTTGTAAGCCAGCTTCTCGGCGATCGCCCCGCCGAGGTCGAGCCCGAGCGCGCCCGCAAGATCGGCGATGCGGATCACGGCATCTGCGAGTTCGACCTCGATCATCTTGCGATGCGGTAGCTTGTCATCCATCAGGTTTTTTCGGTGGCCTTCCATCGCCTCGGCGACCTCGCTGACGACGAGCATCAGCTTTTCGCCGACCACGTGCGGTCGGCTGACGATCGGCTCGCCGGTGTCGATGTCTTGCCACCATCCGGCGCGGCTCGAAGCCCCGTGGCACTCGCGCACCAATGCGGCGCCCGCCTCTTCCACGCTCACAAAACCATAGCCCATTACATTTCCTTGTGCGCCCGATCGCGGCCGGCGCGTCGCCATAGAAATTACTTGTCGAGCAGCTTCGGCGTCGGCACGCCCCACGTCGGAACGTGCGTAATCGCAAAGCCTCGCGGCTCGTGCCGTACTGCCCTCTTCCGACGCGCGCCCGCTTCACGCTCGCACGCGACGCAGTGCCTGTCGCCCTTCACGTATCGCAGGCCGTCGTGCCCGTTAGGGCATGGATCGCCCTTGAAGTATCGACTGCCTTCCCGCAGCGCACGCTTCCACGCTCGCATTGCCTTCGGTGTCACTTCTTCCGCCCCTTCGCCTTCCATCGTTGTAGGCGAGCGTAATGGTGTGACACGTTGTACGTGCGTTTGAGAACGGGCTTGCCATCGTGGCACGGCTCGCCCGGCATTGCGCCACAGTGCGGGCAGTCGACATGCACGACGCACACATGCGCCCGGATGTATCGACCTTCCTGCGAAGGGTCATGCACGAACGCATAGCTCGGGTCTGCGTCGGCGTGCGCGAGAAGATGGATTTTCGGGGTCATGACAGATTGTTGATGGCGGTGATGGCGGAAGCCGCAAGGCAGAGCAGCCAGAGAGTATGAATTGCCAGCGCCCACGGCAGCGGGGCGCGCTTCACGATCCAGTCTGACACGACCCAAGCCCCCACGAAAAGCAACGGAAGGTTGATGACCTTGTTCAGCAGTGCGCCGATGATAATGAGTGTTTCCACCTCAATTCCTTTACGCGCTCGCAGCGCTCAATAGTTCCAGTTGCTCGAACGACATGTCGGGCCACACGAAGGCACCTTTGCGCGCATTCTCGCGCCAGTGAATGACGCGCATGTTCCAGTGCACATGAAGCCCGCTTACGATCTTGCCCCGCAACGGAACAACATGATCGACGACATGCAACTCGCCGGTTTCTTCCGTCAGGCGCTGCGCCTCGGCGTACAGTGTGGCGATAGCATCGCGATCGGCCCAAGGCGGCGTAGCTATCCGCTCGTGTCGCCTGCGCCGTACGCCATGCATGCGACCCGTGTTCAGCTTGGGCGCGGCGCGCTTGACCACGATGAACAGCGGCCCGGCATGATATCCACCGATCAAGGGAAGGGTCAGCGCGCCTCGCATGTCAGTGCCCGCACGGGGTCGGCTCGCCATCGGCTACGAAGGCACCGCAGCCGATGCACACAACGCGCTGCTCGAACATTATCGGGGACCACGCGCAGGCTTCCGATTTTCGATCGCGCCCGATGGTCGCTTTGCAGCCGTCGAATCGCTTGCAGTCCCTGCACACCTTGCCGCTCGGCAACTTGTACTCGTCAGTCGTCATGCGGATTCCTCGATATCCATCTGCGCGGCCTTCGCGGCGCCCTCCCGCGCTTTCTTCTGCTGCTTCTCGCGAGCCTCGCCGATGCCGTTGTGCGCTTCGAGCAGCGCCAGCAGTTCGCCAGCCGGGATCGAGACGAGCGTATCGGGCCCGGCCGCCTTCGACTCGACTTCCCACAGCACCTTGCGAGCCTCGGCGTTCAGCGAGTCGATCAGGCTATCGACGCGCTCGATCACGTTGCTCACCACGGCGCGCGGCAGGTTCTTGCCCTTCACCGTCGACGCCGTGACGCGCGACTTGCCGACCGCCTTCGCCTCGCCGTGTTTCTTCGCGAGGAATTCGCCGGCCTTCTCGCCGTGCTTGCGAACCGCGTCGATCGCGATCGAGGCCGACACGGCGCCAGACTTCACGAAGGCATGAACATCGCTGTTTGCGTTCGCGAGGATGAGCAATTGGTCGACGTGCTGCCGGGTCTTGCCGACACGCGAGGCGACCTGCTGCGGCTCCCATCCGTAGGCGATCAGGCGCTTATACGCGAGGGATGTTTCGAGCGGCGTCAGCGCCTCGCCTTGACTGCTCGTGATGGCAGTCGCGACGCGATCGGCATCGTTGCCCGTGTCCGGCTGAACGTCGATCATTTCGATTTCAGCACCGTCGGCGATCGCGAGGCCGTACGCGGTGTATCGGCACTCGCCGTCGGTGATGACGCCGAAGCCATCCACGATGCGCACGAGCAGCGGCGGGATAAACGCGCCGGCCTTGATCGATTCCTTCATACCCTGAATCTTCGCCTGCGTCTCGGGCTTGTTCAGGTCGCGCGGATTGAAGCCGGGTTGCACCTTCAGCAGCCGATAGGGCATGCGGAAGATGTCTTTCTTCTTGATGTCGCCGCTCTGGTAAAGCTGTTTGAACGATGTTGCAGTCATGTTGTTATTCTCGCTGTTTGCGGGTTGGTTGATGGTCAGCGCTTCAGATGCTGGCGCGCCTTCGCGCCGATGGTCGACGCCCATTTCGCCATTTCATCGGCGTCGATGCCGTGAACGACGGCAAGCTCGGCCGCGAAATCGGAGAACAGAATTTCGAGCGCGGTTACTGCGATTTCGGTCGGAACCTTGCCGGACCCGACGCCCTTCACGAGCGCGATCACAGCGGGGACTTTCATCCACAGCAGCGCAATGCGCGCGAACGGCTCGCCTTTGATCGCCGCGAGATTCGACATCATGTCGTTGATGTCGGTTTGCAGTGCTTCGGTGTTCATGCGAACTCTTCCATGCGCCGATCCTTGAAATCAGCATCGCCGGGGTATCTGCCGCTGCCGTCGGCGCGGTAGTGGCAGAACAGACTTCCCTTGCGATGCGGGAACCAGTAGCCAGCACAGTTGCAGGACTGCGCGCGCGTGTTGCGCTTGTTCATCCATTTATCGAGGCGGTAATTGCGCTTTCCGCAACAATCGCAACTCGGAAGCCTTGTGTATTGCTCAGGATGCTTGCTCAACACGCGGCGCGTCAGGCAGTGCCGGCAGCGTGCGTGATACCGCGCCATCAGCGGATACGCGCTGCCACGAGGTAGAGCGGCTTCGGCGACGTGCGCTGCACGTGCTGCGACGGGTCGCAAATCCACCGCGTACCCATTTCTGCGATCGCCGCTTGCTGGCGGTAGTGATTGCGCTCGCGCAGTTGCGCAAGCATCTGATCGGTGATGACACCACGAAGCGAGTTGTTTTCGTACATAGTCAGACCTCGGGAATAAACATAAGAACGATCGCAATGACCACGCTCACAGCGCCCACGATGCCGGCGATTTCGCGCGCCTTGATCTGCATCAAGCGGGCTTCGGCTTCGTCGAGTAGGTCGTTATTCGGTCGACGCGCATCCGCGCCGACGACGATCCCCATTGCGAGCGCGGCCACTACCAGAAGCACGAACAGCACGACATAGAGCCAAGTCATTTCAGTTCCTCGGTTGCGCACGGCGCGCAGAGGCGAAAGCGCGCGAGCGGGTGATTGCTGTAAAAGTTGGGTGTGTTCGTGTCGAAGTACGGGCTACCCGCCAAGATCAAGCCGCCGCACCGCATGCCGCTCGTGTCGCGACGATCGCAGCGAGAGTCCTTGCGAGCGCTGCGCCAGCCGCCGCCGTACTTGCCTGCGTACCAGTCGCCGCGAGTCATATCGCCGCCACGTCCCAATGTTTCATGGCTTCGCGATAGGCTTCGCGCAGCGTATCGCCACGCCAAGGACCAGCAATGAGAGAGCAATCGTGCTCGATTTCGACTTGGTATCCGTCCACCAAGTACAGCGCCACAACCTTTCTGTGCAACGTGTGGTTTCGCTCCAGCCAATCAAGAATTTCAGACTCTTCGCGCAGCTTGGCATTCAGGTCGGCAAGCTGCCGGGTTGCGTAGGTTCCCACGATCGTTCCTTGGTGATGATCGCTGTAGTGTCAGGTAGCAACGTTGCCATTCACTTTCAGATTAAATTGCTTCGCGCGACGCGTAAGCATTGCCTTGCTACCGCGCTCAGTCATGCGACTTTCGCCGCAATAGAACCGGCTAGCATCAGAACGAGTCGCCAGCACGAACCAAGTTCCATCACTGTTCATGCCGCGCTGAAGATGTGTAACTCGATTCATCTTGCATCCCCTTGTGCGTCGATCTGTTTCAATGATGCAATTATATAGAAAACGCAAACTACCGCAAAGAAAAACGCAGTAGTCATTAGATCGATTTGGCATGACTACTGCGGTTTACTGTGACTTCTAGTTATTTGCCGGTCACAACATGATAGGGAACCATCACGCTTCGGTGCGTGCCGCCGGCGCCGAACCGCTCGGGTGCCCGCGCGTCGGCGCCCGGCAACCGCTTCAGGATGCGTCCCCATTGTTTCGCCCATTGCGTAGTCGACAGCACCTTTGCCAGCCCCGTGTGCGTGTTGGCAAACAAGACCCCCTCGGGCGCCAGCTTCAACCCGAGGCGAAGCAATTGATCTTCGGCCATATCGGGCGAGCATGCGGTCTCGGTATATCTCCTATTTACCGCGACATCGATCAACTCGCCGATGCTGCGCTCGTGGCTGCCGTTGTCGCCGGTGATCCGAACGGTGTATTCGAGGATGTGAGACAGGCACGATTGTTCGTCCCGAACCTCGCTCAGTGCGGTTTCCTCAGTCCAGTCCTGCTTCTCGATCCACGCGCGCGCCTCTTCCGGGGTGATGAGGCCGTTCTTGTGCAGCGCGTAGGCACCGGCAAGCATCGTGCCGATCTGATCGCCGAGGCGTTGCGTCCCGATCACTGCCGCGCCAGCCGCCGCAAACGTACGCGCGTTCTCGCGGATGGCGCCGATCATGCTCACGGCCCGAGCCCGTAGGCGCGAGCAGTATTCCGGCGTCAGGACCTCGGCGACGCGCTTTTCGAGCCGGCGGAATTCCTCGGCGCGCTGCTCTTCCGTCTTCGTCGGGTCCACGTGCAGGCCGAGTACCGAAATGCGCGTCTTGTCGGCGAACTGATGCACGCCGACGCCGATGCTGCTGAAGGCGAACATCGAGCGGACACGGAACTTCATTGCCTTGCCGTTCGCCGTGCCCTTGACGATTTCGC
>MTEU01005710.1_pt1 | contig 34637 bp, 37 predicted proteins | sample 1042701 | NCBI WGS metagenome assembly MTEU01 (sample SAMN06185813, study PRJNA358809) | soil metagenome | isolation source: naturally attenuated soil | place: India | collected 2015-05-23
ACCGATGTGCTGGCCGATCGCGATGGCCGGGCTTTCAGCGCCGAGAAATATCTGCAGGGCCTGCCGGTCGGCGACCAGCAGCAGCCCGGCAAGGGCTCCGGTCATCAGCACTGCGTAGATCGTTCCGATGCGGGTTATGGAGCTGACGCGATCCCATTTTCCGGCGCCGATGTTCTGGGCCGCCATCGCACTGACCGCAGCACCCAACGCCATTGCCGGCATCTGCACATAGGTCCACAGCTGCTGTGTGGCGCCGAAGGCGGCTGTCGTGTCCACACCCTCGCGATTGACGAGCCGCATCATGGTCAGCATCGAGCTTGAGACAACGATCATCTGGATGCCCATCGGCAGACCCTTGACAAAGATCAGCTTCAACAACTTCTGGTCCGGAACAAGAAGCCACAACTCCCTGCCGCGCAGACGCAACGGGAGATCGCGATGGTAGATATAGTAGAGCATCGCCGCCAGACTTATGTAATTGGCGACAGCTGTCGCCAGTGCGGACCCGGCAATACCGAGCGCAGGCAGCGGACCCCAACCCAGGATGAAGAAGGGGTTGAGCCCTATATCGAGGAGCACCGCCATTCCCATGAATATCAGCGGGGTCACGGCGTCGCCGCTGCCGCGCAGTGCCATCATCAGGATTGTCTGCATCAGGATCGCCGGCATGGCCAGAAAAGTGACCTGCAGGAACGCACGCGCCAGCGGTTCTATGGTTTCAGGAGTTCCCAGCAGCGCCAGAACTTTTGGGGCGAGCAGCCAGCCGATGACCGCGACCACGATGCTGAGCGGTACGAAAGTGCCGACCGTGGTGCCCGCTATGGTGCGCGCCGTTTCTATATCCCGTCGCCCGAAAGCCTGTCCGATGAGGATCGTCGATGCCATGCCGAAACCGAAGACGAAAGCGGTCAGCAGAAACATGACCAGATTGCCGTTCGTCGTTGCGGCAAGTGCGTATTCGCCCAGCAACTGCCCGATCCAGATCGTGTCGATGGAACCATTAGCCGATTGCAATATGGACGAGCCAAGGGTCGGCAGGGCAAAGAGCAGCAGAGCCTGGTTGATCGGGGCTGTCGTCAGGTCGATGCTCTGTTTCATAAGTCCTCGTGATCGAAACGATGTGCCGGGAGCAATTGACAGGAAACTTCGCAAACCTGGAACGACTGCCATCATTATTCTGTTCCGGTTTAAAGCATGATCCGACCCGAGTGGAACGAGGATCGATAAGGATTATGCCAGAAATAGAACAGCTTAGAGCGTCGATCTGATTCAGTCAGATCGAAACGCGCTCTAATGTTGGCAGTTTGCGCGCCGTGGGTAAAGTCACGGAAAAGAATGCCGCATAGGATGCAAAGCGCAGGTGTGGCTCTTTTATGCCATTCCCACCACCCAAAAGATTGCTAATATGAACTTGGGCATGGAGGGGCCCGATCCATGAAAGGTCTGGCAGACGCATCCACGCTGGGTGTCAACGAGGATAACGGCGAGAATGCCAGCGAGGGTGTCGGCGATCCGCGCCCCGGCGAAGGGCTGTACCGGTTGTCACAGCCAAGGCCGGGCGACAATGCCCCGACAGGCACGGACCAGCTCGACTGGCTCGCCGCCATGATCAATCACGTGCCGGATTTCATCTATGCCAAGGACCTGCAAGGGCGGTTCCTGTTTGCCAACGATGCGGTGGTCCGCAACAATGGCCTGTCAGACATCAATGAACTCATCGGGCTGACGGACGTCGATATTCACGGCCAAGCAGCGATTACGGCGCGCATTTCCGAGATCGAAAGGCGGGTCATGGAAAGCGGCGTGCCTGACCTCGGCTATGAAGAGCGCGCCATGCGCGGCGGAGCGGATCGCTGGCTGATGATTTCGCGCGTCCCACTGCGCGACAGGAGCGGCAACATCATCGGTGTCGTGGGCGTCTCGCGCGACATTTCCATCAAGAAGAAGGCCGAGCGCTTCATGCAGGTGCAGGCCCGCATTCTGGAAATGACGGTGAGCGCCGTTGCGATATCGGAATTCGTAGATCAACTGGCCAGGTTGCTGGAAAGCCTTGCCGGGGGCGTTCGATGCGTCGCCGTCGTGACCGGTCAAAACGCAGATGATGTCATTATTTCGGCCCCCTCGCTGCCTTCGCTGGCGACTGGTCTGAGACAGGCGCCGCTTTCCCCGGCGCGCCTTGAAGCTGCACTGGCAGCGCTTGCTCCTGAAAACGAAGCGATATTCTCCATCGAAATTCCTTCGGCGGACGGTACGGGGCATGGCGTTCTGGGTTTCATGGTCGATGGCGAGGTTTCCGATGATCGCGGCTTGCGGGAGTTTCTGGCCACCGCCGCAGGGATGGCTGGAATTGCCATCGACAGGCGCATCGCCGACGAGCGCATCCGCTATCTGGCCGAGCACGACGCGCTGACCGGGCTGGCGAACCGGGCCTTTCTGGAACGGCAACTCGAACAGATGCTCGATCAGGCGTCTAGCCATTCACGGAAGGTGGCCGTCGGCTTTCTCGATCTGGACCAGTTCAAGCCGGTCAACGATACGCTCGGCCATGCTGCCGGAGACAGGCTTTTGCAGCAGGTTGCCGGGCGGATTTTGCTTCTGCTCGGCGAGGGTGAACTTGCCGGTCGCATGGGCGGCGATGAATTCATTCTGGTTCTGAAGGCAGACGAAGGGGATTTCTGTTCCCGGCTTGATGAGATACGGCGCAGGGTAAGCGAGCCGGTGGAACTGGGTGGAACCTCTCTGGAGGTCACGTGCAGCATTGGTGTCGCCTGTTTTCCCAGACATGGCCGGTCGGCAGGGGATCTGCTCGCGGCTGCGGACGCTGCCATGTATGAGGCCAAGGCGAAGGGCCGCAACAGCGTCTGTATCTATTCTGTCGAGATGCCGCGCGACTTCGCATCAGATGGAAGCGGACAGCCATAGTTCTTGCGCGATGTTCAACCGATCTTCGCCTTGACGAACACGTCATAACGCGTGCTCTTGCCGAGGAACTGATGGGAGGGCTTGCGCAATCCGGCCATGGGATCGGCGCGCAACGGCCATTTGAGCACCACACGGTATTGCGCTGCCTCGAGCGCCACCTGCATCAACCTTTCGGCATCCGGATCGGTGCCGACGATTTCGCGAATCTGCCGCATTTCCTTTTTGACGAGCGCACTGTTGCCGCGCGGCGGATGCATCGGGTCAACCAGCACGACTTGCGGCTTCAATTCGGGCAGGAGCAGGCAGGAATCGCCGTGCAAAAGCGTCATGCGGGCAACAGTCTCGGCATAGCGGCCTCCTTCCGCGGCTGCACGCGCCAGCCCTTCGGCGAGAAGCCCGTGCATCTTTTCGGAGCGCTCGATCAAGGTCACTTTCGCGCCGAGGGAAGCCAGCAGAAAGGCATCGCGCCCAAGGCCAGCCGTTGCGTCGACGATTTCCGGCGTGGCATCCCGCGTCAGTCCGGCGGCCCTGGCGAGAGCCTGACCGCGTCCTTCGCCGGAGCGGAACCGGTGGCCGACAGCGCCGCCGACGAAATCAACGACCAGTTCTGATGTATCGATTTTCTGCGACATGGATGCTCTCAGAAAGGGCAGGGCGCGGTGAAGGTAACAGCGCGGCCATCGGGGTGCCGGAAGGAAAGTTCTTCCGCATGCAGCAACAGGCGGTCTGCGGCAGCAAGCGCTTCGCCTTCGGCGTAAAACTCGTCGCCGAGGATCACATGGCCAATCGCTTTCATATGCACGCGCAGCTGGTGCGTGCGGCCCGTCAGGGGAAAGAGCCGCAGCCGGGTCGTGCGCTCGCTGCGATCGAGCACCTGCCAGCGTGTCTGCGCGGGCTTGCCGTGCTCGTGATCGACACGATGACGCGGCTTGTTGTCGGGATCAATCGCCAGCGGCAGGTCGATGAGCCCTTCGTCTTCTTCAACGTTCCCCCAGACGATGGCTATATAGGATTTTTGCGTCGTGCGCGCCTCGAACTGCGCGGCGATGGCGGCATGCGCCTTGCGATCGAGCGACATCAGGACGATGCCTGACGTATCCTTGTCGAGACGGTTGATCATCTGCGCTTGCGGAAATGTTTCCTGAACGCGCGTTGCGAGACTGTCATACAGGGAAGGATGGCGTCCGGGTACGGACAGGAGACCGCTCGGTTTGTCCAGCACGAGAAAGCCCGCATCGCGATGAAGGATCGAGACATAGGGTTCCAGCGGGGGATGATAGATGGGAGCAACGGCTGATAACACACTCATGAGGCTCTTCTAGCACGGTTTGCGCCGTGCGGAGAAGCACGCGCTTATACCGGCGGCGGTAAATGATGCGCTGTTCACCGGATGGCTGGATGTTCTTGCAAGGAAATAAATGGCGGAGAGGGAGGGATTCGAACCCCCGATGGAGTTGCCCCCATGCCGCATTTCGAGTGCGGTGCTTTCAACCACTCAGCCACCTCTCCGCGTTGTGCAGCACTGTAAAACGACCCTTGAAGAATCGCACAGTAACAAGCATCAATGACGAATGCCGAGCGTGCAGCGGCTCAATAACGGGCCAGCGCCGATTAGACAAGAGCTAATTTGCATTCCCTTGTGAAAATTCTTGACTTTTCTGCCGCTTCGCACTTATAAGCACCAGACCTTAGGCGTGGGGTGATCCGCGCCTATTGTTTTGATTGCAGATTTCGGGCTTTTCCGGGGCTGCGATCAAGGGCAAAAGCCCGCTCATCAACCGACTGATAAAAAGACGGCCCATCGCTTCGACGCCAATGTCGCAGAATGAGAGCCGGACCGAACAACCGAAAGGACAACAAATGTTCGCAGTCATCAAGACCGGTGGCAAGCAGTATCGCGTTGCCGCAAACGACCTCATCAAGGTCGAAAAAGTTGCTGGCGAAGCCGGTGACATCGTAGAATTCGCAGAAGTCCTGATGGTCGGCTCGACCATTGGCGCCCCGACCGTCGCCGGTGCTCTCGTCACCGCCGAAGTCGTTGAACAGGGCCGTGCCCGCAAGGTCATCGCGTTCAAGAAGCGTCGCCGTCAGAACTCGAAGCGCACCCGCGGCCATCGTCAGGAACTGACGACCATCCGCATCTCGGAAATCCTCACCGACGGCGCGAAGCCTTCCAAGAAGGCCGCCGAGAAGAAGGCTCCGAAGGCAGACGCCGTCGAAGGCGAAGCCGCAAAGCCGAAGAAGGCAGCGCCCAAGAAGGCCGCAGCCAAGGCCGAGTCGGCTGAGTAAACAGAGAGATTAAAGGAGAACACCAATGGCACACAAAAAAGCTGGCGGTTCCTCGCGTAACGGTCGCGATTCAGAATCCAAACGCCTTGGCGTGAAGAAGTTCGGCGGCGAAGCTGTGCTCGCCGGCAACATCATCGTGCGCCAACGCGGCACGAAGTGGCATCCGGGCGCCAATGTCGGCCTCGGCAAGGACCACACGATTTTTGCAACCGTAAACGGCTCCGTGTCTTTCCGCACGAAAGCCAACGGTCGCACGTACGTGTCGGTTAACCCGATCGCGGAAGCAGCAGAGTAAGCCGGGCACTCTCACAAGCACCGGCGTCCCATCGGACCCGGTGTAAATGGCAGCCTAGCCAAAAGATCGAAGGGAAGATGGGGCCACCCATCTTCCCTTTTTGCATTTGGGCGCATCTCGAAAAGTGCGAAGCGGTTTTCAAACAAGGTGCGCTCAAATGAAACGCTCTGGAGGAACGAAAAATGGTTGTCGAAGTTCTGGAAGAAGATTGTTACGACGCAAGCAGTAGCGAAAGAAGAGGCAGTTACGCAGATCTGTCGCCCGGCCTGGAGGATGCAAAGGCTCCCGACCTGGCCTACGAGCTGGACTGCCCCGTCCTCGTCACCGAAAGGCTGGTGCTGCGCCCGCCGCATGTCGAAGACGTGGATGCGATTTCCTATCTTGCCAATAACGCCCGCGTCTCCAGTATGCTTGCCCGTATGCCGCATCCATACACGCGTGAAAACGCCGTCGACTTTGTCGAGCGCGTGCGAAAAGGCGAGATGGGCAATTGCATCTACGCGATCACGCAAGCGGAAACCGGCATCTTCATGGGCTGCTGCGGCATTCATCCGCTCGATCGTGGCGACGGGCTTGAAATCGGCTACTGGCTGGGCGAACCCTATTGGGGGCATGGCTTTGCCACCGAGGCCGCGCACGCCCTGATCGATCTGGCTTTTCGTGCGACCGCCATCGAACGGCTGCGTGTCTCGTGCCATGCCATCAATGGCGGTTCGCGCCGGGTGATCCACAAGTGCGGCTTCCAGTTCAGCAGCATGGGCATGGCCGACTCGCTCGCCGCAGGCAATGTGCCGGTCGAGCGCTATGTCCTCGATCGGCGTACCTGGATCGGGCTGAGAAGCTGGCAGTCGTAAGGGCTGTTCCAAAACTAGCCCTGTGTGGCTGCAAAATGGTCCTGCGTGAAGCCCTTCCGGCTGGCGCAGGACCGATAATCATCGGGGAATGACATGATGGATACCCACTCAATCGCACGCGACAGGATCGTGGTGCGCGCGCTCGAAAAGGGCGACCTGCATCGTTACCGGGCCATAAGGTTGAGCGCCTTGCAGCGCGCGCCGATGGCCTTCGGTTCGAGTTTCGAGGAAGAAAACGCCTATTCGGACAGCGTCTTCGCACGCCGCCTGGAACAGGTGAACGGCAATGTGGTCTTCGGGGCCTTCGATGGCGAAAACCTGCTGGGAACGGCGGGCATGTTCCGCCATGATCGCAGGTCCGAGCGCCATCGCGGCACGCTCTGGGGCGTCTATGTGGCTCCCGAAGCGCGCGGGCTGCAACTCGGCCAGGCGCTTGTCGGCAAGGTCATCGACCATGCGGCAACGCAGGTCGTCGTTCTGGATGCCAAGGTGGTCGCCACGAACGAAGCCGCAAAACGCGTCTATTATGCGCTCGGCTTCAAGACTTACGGCGTCGAACCCAAGTCGCTTTACGTTCAGGGCCAGTATCTGGATCAGGAATTGATCTATATCGATTTCACCGATCCTGAACGAAACCGGAAATAGGCGGAAACCGGCTTCCTCGACTGTTTGCAGGAAGCCGGTTTTGCTGTAATTGCAACACACCACATGCGGGCGCGCCCGCATGTAATTCCTATTCAGGGCGCGCGCCGCCCAAAAGCCTGCCGCAGCGCGGGCATCAAGAAGGTTACGTTCAGATGAAGTTTCTCGATCAGGCAAAGATCTATATCCGCTCCGGCAATGGCGGGGCGGGGGCGGTTTCGTTCCGCCGCGAGAAATTTCTCGAATTCGGCGGTCCAGACGGCGGCGACGGCGGACGCGGCGGCGATGTGTGGGTGGAGGCCGTGGACGGTCTCAACACGCTGATCGATTACCGCTATCAGCAGCACTTCCGGGCCAAGACCGGCATGCACGGCATGGGCCGCAACATGACCGGCGGCAAGGGCGACGACGTTGTTCTCAAGGTGCCGGTCGGCACGCAGATTTTCGAGGAAGACGACGAAACGCTGATCTGCGACATTACCGAGATAGGCCAGCGCTATCGTCTCGCCAAGGGCGGAAACGGGGGCTTCGGCAACCTGCATTTCACCACCTCGACCAACCGCGCGCCGCGCCGCGCCAATCCCGGGCAGGAAGGCATCGAGCGCACCATCTGGCTGCGCCTGAAGCTGATTGCCGATGCCGGTCTGGTCGGCCTGCCCAATGCCGGAAAGTCCACTTTCCTCGCAAGCGTGACAGCGGCGAAGCCGAAGATTGCCGATTATCCTTTCACCACGCTGCATCCCAATCTGGGCGTCGCGCGTGTGGATGGCCGCGAGTTCGTCATTGCCGATATTCCGGGCCTGATCGAAGGGGCGAGCGAAGGCGTCGGCCTTGGCGACCGTTTCCTCGGTCATGTCGAGCGCACGCGGGTTCTGCTCCATCTGGTGTCAGCGCAGGAAGAAGATGTGGCCAAGGCCTATCGGGTCATTCGCGGCGAGCTGGAAGCCTATGAGCACGGGCTTGCGGACAAGCCGGAAATCGTGGCGCTGTCGCAGGTGGATACGCTGGATGCGGAAGCGCGCAAGGCCAAGGTCAAGGCGCTGAAAAAGGCATGCGGACGCGATCCGCTGCTGCTTTCGGCGGTCAGCCATGAAGGTTTGAACGATGCGTTGCGCCAGCTTGCTGCCGTGATTGATCAGAGCCGCGCCGCAGAGGCCGGTACGGCGCAAGCCGAAGACTAAGCGTCGGATTTTATTTGGGCGCGCATCTTATCCGAAAACCGTTTCACACTTTTCGGGATGCGCTTTGGATGCGGCGAGGGAATGAAACATGCTGAAGAAACTGAAGGACTATCGCCGCATCGTTGTCAAAATCGGGTCCGCCCTTCTGGTGGATCGCGCAACCGGCCTCAAGCGCGACTGGCTGGAAAGCCTGGGGCAGGATATTGCAGCGCTTCATCACGCAGGCGTCGAGGTGCTGGTGGTTTCTTCCGGTGCGATCGCGCTTGGCCGCACCGTCCTCGGCCTGCCGAAAAAGGCGCTCAAGCTTGAGGAAAGCCAGGCCGCTGCCGCCGCCGGCCAGATCGCGCTCGCCAAGGCCTATGCGGATGTGCTCGGCGGACATTCCATCCGTTCCGGACAGATTCTGGTCACGCTTTCCGATACCGAGGAGCGCCGCCGCTATCTCAATGCGCGCGCGACCATCGAGACGCTTTTGAAGCTGAAGGCTGTGCCGGTCATCAACGAGAACGACACGGTGGCAACCACCGAAATCCGCTATGGCGACAATGATCGTCTCGCTGCGCGCGTGGCGACCATGATGGGCGCGGACCTTCTGGTTCTGCTCTCCGACATTGACGGGCTTTATACGGCCCCGCCGCACAAGAACCCGGACGCGGAGTTTCTGCCGCTGGTCGAAACCATCACGCCGCAGATCGAAGCCATGGCGGGAGCGGCGGCTTCCGAACTGTCGCGCGGCGGCATGAAGACCAAGCTCGATGCGGGCAAGATCGCCAATGCGGCCGGGACCGCGATGATCATCACATCGGGCACGCGTTTCGGCCCGCTTTCAGCCATCGATCGCGGCGAGCGCGCAACGCTGTTTGAACCGGCGCGTGCGCCGGTCAATGCGTGGAAGACGTGGATTTCCGGCAATCTGGAACCGGCTGGCCGGTTGACGGTGGATGCCGGTGCGGCCAAGGCGCTGAAATCCGGCAAATCGCTTCTGCCGGCGGGTGTGAAGGAAATCGACGGTCAATTCGAGCGCGGCGATACGGTCGCGGTGCTCAATGAGGACGGCCGCGAGATCGCGCGCGGACTGATCGCTTACGATGCCGAGGATGCGCGCAAGATCGCCGGCCATAAAAGCGATGAGATCAGCGAAATTCTTGGCTATGATGCGCGCGCGGCGATGATCCATCGCAACGATCTGGTCGTGCGCGCGGCCAGCAATGCGGAAGCGGTGTAAGGGGAGAGGACATGCTGACCAAGGCAGATACGGCAAACGATATTGCTGCCGTGATGGCGGAAGTGGGGCGCAAGGCGCGCGCTGCCGCCGCCCCACTTTCCATCGCCACTACCGAACAGAAGAACAAGGCGCTGATTGCCGCCGCCGAGGCGATGTTGGAAGCTCGGTCCGAGATTTTGGAAGCCAACAAGCTCGATCTCGCCAATGCGGAAAAGAACGGCATGGCGGCTTCTTTCGTCGACCGCCTGACGCTCGATGACAGCCGGATCGATGCCATCGCCGATGGTATCCGCGCCATCGCGGCGCTCCCTGATCCGGTGGGCGAGGTGATTGCCGAATGGGACCGTCCGAACGGCCTTCACATCGAGCGCGTGCGCACGCCGCTCGGTGTGATTGGCGTCATTTATGAGAGCCGCCCCAATGTAACCGCCGATGCCGGTGCGCTCTGCCTCAAGGCGGGTAATGCGGTTATCCTGCGCGGCGGCTCGGATTCGGCGCATTCGTCGGCTGCCATTCACAAAGCGCTGGTCAGGGGGCTTGAAGCCGCCAACCTGCCTGCCGATGCGATCCAGATCGTGCCGGTGACCGACCGCGCCGCTGTCGGCGAAATGCTGAAGGGCCTCAATGGCGCGATTGACGTAATCGTGCCGCGTGGCGGCAAAAGTCTTGTTGCGCGGGTCCAGTCGGAAGCGCGGGTGCCGGTCTTCGCGCATCTGGAAGGCATCTGCCATCTCTATATCGATAAAACAGCCGGTCTCGATATGGCGCGCAGAATTGCGCTCGACGCCAAGATGCGGCGCACCGGCATTTGCGGCGCTGCGGAAACGCTTCTGGTGGATCGTGCGGTGGCTGCGACACATCTGGCGCCGATCCTTGACGATCTTGCCGCCGCGGGCTGCGAAATTCGCGGCAGCACCGATGTGCTGGCGCTCTATCCGGCGAAGCCCGCCACGCAGGAGGACTGGTCGACAGAATATCTCGATGCGATCATTTCCGTTGCGCTGGTCGATGGCATTTCGGGCGCAATCGAACATATCAACCGCTATTCCTCGCATCACACCGAAGCCCTCGTGGCGGAAGATGCGGCAGCGGTTGCGCGTTTCTTCAACGAAATCGACTCGGCCATTCTCCTGCACAATGCCTCGACGCAATTTGCCGATGGCGGCGAGTTCGGCATGGGCGCCGAAATCGGCATCGCCACCGGCAAGATGCATGCGCGCGGGCCGGTTGGCGTCGAGCAGCTGACCTCGTTCAAATATCGCGTGCGCGGCAGCGGACAGGTTCGTGGTTAGTTTCGGATGAAGTTCGGCTTCGGGCTTTCCGCATTGAAGGAAAAATATCCGGGTGTCAGTGCGCATTATCTGCGCATGCCGCATGTCGAAAAGGGCATGGCGGTGGGGCTGTTCGGCGGCTCGTTCAATCCGCCGCATGGAGGCCATGCGCTGGTGGCGGAAATCGCGATCAGGCGGCTGAAGCTCGACCAGCTCTGGTGGATGGTGACGCCGGGAAATCCGCTGAAGGACAGCCGTGAACTGGCGCCGCTTGCCGAGCGGCTGAAGCTGAGCGAGGAAGTGGCGGAAGACCCACGCATCAAGGTGACGGCGCTGGAAGCTGCCTTCAACGTCCGCTATACGGCGGATACGCTGGCGCTCATCCGCGACGCCAATCCAGGCGTTCACTTCGTATGGGTGATGGGCGCCGACAATCTCGCCTCGTTCCATCGCTGGCAGCGCTGGCGCGAGATTGCGCAGAATTTCCCGATTGCGGTCATCGACCGGCCGGGCTCCACGCTCGCCTATCTGTCGTCGCGCATGGCGCAGACTTTTTCCGACAGCCGCATCGACGAACAATATGCGCCCATGCTGGCGCGGCGCACGCCTCCGGCCTGGACCTTCATCCATGGGCCGCGGTCGTCGCTTTCCTCCACCGCTATCCGCAAAACCCGTACCGCATCTTGATGGTTTCATGACAATTTCTGCAAGATATGGGTAGAACGGGCAAAGAAACTGAAAAAGTGAACGGGCTGGAAAAGCTCGTGCACTTGAAACAAAACAGGGACTCTGCCTATTTTAGGGAGTGTGGTGCTTACAACTGCCACATTGCGTTGTTCTGTTGAGAAAGGGATTACACTGAGAACAGCAATTGAGAAGAAGGCTCATCACGTGCCTTCCACGGTCGGGATGGACGAGTCCAATCTCGTGTCCCAGACCTTCGACGCGGCCTTGGCCAGTCTCGAAAACTCCAAGGCGGAATCCATCATCCCCATCGACATTCGCGGAAGATCAACGATCGGCGATTTTATGATCGTCGCGTCGGGCCGTTCGCATCGCCATGTGACGGCGGTTGCCGACCATCTTTTGCAGGCCCTGCGTGAAACAGGCTGCAAGGACATCCGGGTCGAAGGTCTCGAGAGTGGCGACTGGGTTCTCATCGATACCGGCGATATCATCGTCCATATCTTCCGACCGGAAGTCCGTGACTTCTACAATATCGAGAAGATCTGGCTCGACGAGGGTTTCGACGACGAACGAGCGCTGGAAACGGTGCATTAGGCCATTCTCGAGCCAAAAGTGCGAAGCGCTTTTGCGCGGAAGAATGCGTGAAAGAAAAGATTAAAGCGTGACACGCTTTAATTCGATGAATTGAGAGCGTCATGCGTGTGAGTGTTTTTGCCGTGGGCCGAATGAAAACCGGCCCCGAACGGGAACTGGTTGAGCGTTATTTCGACCGGTTTTCCAAGGCTGGGCCGCCTTTGGGGCTTGAATTCGCCGGTGTGAGCGAAATTCCGGAAAGCCGTGGCCAGACGGCGGAACTGCGCAAGGCCGAGGAAGCCCAGCGCATCCACGACGCGCTCGATAATGCCAGTTCTGGCGGCGCGGCCCTGATCCTGCTCGACGAGCGCGGCAAGGCGCTCGGATCGGAAGCTTTTGCGGCAGCGGTCGGACGGATGCGCGACGACGGCAAGCGCCAGCTTATCGTCGCCATTGGCGGGCCGGACGGTCACGATCCGGCATTGCGATCACGCGCCGATCTCGTTCTGGCGCTGGGCGAACTGACATGGCCGCACCAGATTGCCCGCATATTGATTGCCGAGCAGCTTTATCGCGCCGCCACCATTCTGGCAGGCCATCCCTATCATCGGTCGTGACGGTTTTTCATATTGAAGATTTCTGATTTCTCGTGAAGGTATTTTTTACTCTTCTTGATAGAACAAGGTATGGTACAAATATCAATGACGCCGAACTTGAAAGAAATGATTGGCCAGTTTTCTCGATTCCATCAATGATGAAATCGTATGAAAGTTCATTCAAGTTTGCTTTTGCGATATTGAGCGTTATTACTTTTATTATGAAGAATGCAATAAGGCACCCTGTTGTTTTTATATCGCGCCTTATCATGAAGTATAAAGATAATATGCCTAGAATAACAAGAAATACTTGTAATATTATAACAAAAACTATGGATGATCCGAGTAATATATTTTGGCGATATATTTCAATAATGACTTCCTCAGGAAATGCCTCTATTGTATAAAATATATCAAGTGAAATGAATATTACTGAGGATATTACGGCTACAATTGGAATTAGCAGAAAACCACCAATTCCAATTGGTTCTTTTTTAAAAAAATCATTAAACACTGTTTTTCCTTATATGATCATCAGGCTGATCTCAATCGCTTTTGGTTCTGTGGCCATCCCTATCATCAGTCGTGAAATGCGTAATGCAGGCGTACGCAGCCGCGGTCAAGCGTCTTGGCGCTGAGGAGAACAGGGCTCGCCTTGAAGCCGGTCGGCGGAAACAGCGGCATGCCGCCGCCGATGAGTTCGGGGATGACGTAAATCTCGATTTCATCCAGCGCGCCGCGTTCCAGAAATGCCATTTGCAACTGGCCGCCGCCGAGCATCCACACATCGCCGTCATCGAGCGCGCGCAGTTCCGCGATCAGCGCATCGACGTCGTGGCGGGTTTCAAGCGGCCCCCTGGGGTTTTCGACAGGCCGTGACGTGACCACGATGCATCTTTGGTCGCCATAGGCCCAGGGCGCATCGCTTTCAGCCACGAAGTCATAGGTGGCGCGACCCATGACAACAGTGCGGACCGACTGGATGAAGGTGCGGTAATCGTGCTCGCCCAGATCAGCGCCATCATATTTGAACAGCCAGTCGAGCCTGCCGTTCTCGTCCGCGATGAAGCCGTCGAGACTGGCGGCGATGTAGCCGACAATTTTCGCCATTGTGATTTCTCCGGTTGATTTATAAATGAATATACGTTTATATATTCACCATGGCAAGAACCAAATCCGTGCCCGATGAGGCAGTGCTCGACCGATTGTTGGCTGTCGTGGCGAAAGCCGGTCCCGATGGACTGACCTTCGCGCGGGCTGCAAAGGCGGCGGGGCTTTCTGCCGCCACGCTGGTCCAGCGTTACGGCAACAGCCAATCCATGCTTGAGGCGGTGCTGCTGCGGGCGTGGGACAAGCTCGATGCGGCAACGCGCGCGGCCGATGAAGATGCAGAGCCCGGCCCGCAGGGCGCGATCGACCTGCTGATGGCGCTGATGCCATCGGACGCCGCTGAATATAATGCCACCGACGGGCTTCTGCTTTTGCGCGAGGATATTCGCAATCCGGTGCTGCGGGCGCGGGGCGCGGCATGGGGCGTCTATCTGGCCGGTGCGCTCGGGCGACGTCTTTCCAGCGATGCGGAAAAAGCCGAACGTCTCGGCTGGCAGATGGCCAGCATCTGGCAGGGCGCGCATATCTGGTGGGCTTTCACGCGTTGCGAGCCAGCGGAGACCGCAATCCGCCGTGCCCTCACGGAGTGGCTGGAGGCGGCGACACCGTCCTGATTTCTGTTGTACGGTCATGCCCCGCTTTGTAGGCTTGATCGCAAGCAGCGGGAGGGCATTATGCGCGTCGAGCAACTGGATCATGTACAGCTTGCCATGCCGGAAGGCGGAGAAGAGCAGGCACGCGCCTTTTATGGAGACCTTCTGGGGCTGCCGGAGGTTCCGAAGCCGTCGAACCTTGCGGCCCGCGGCGGCTGCTGGTTCGAGCGCGGGGCTCTGAAAATTCATCTGGGCGTCGATCCGGCCTTCGTGGCTGCGCGCAAGGCGCATCCGGCATTTCTGATCGATGATCTTGATGATCTGATCGGTATCCTGTCCGAAGCCGGTCATCCGGTGAGCGAGGATGAGCCGCTGGCAGGCTACAAGCGCTGCTATGTTTCCGATCCTTTCGGAAACCGCATCGAGCTGATGGAGCGCCTTCCAACCTGATGCTGGCTGTTATGGTTGATGGTTCGTTAACGGTATCGGTCTAGGTTGCGGTTTCAGCCCTGAATTTCGCCTTGTTTCGTCCCGATAGAACAGCATGTACCCTGTACGCCTTTTCAAAAAACCAAGATTGCTTGCATCTGTGCACGCCGGCCTTGTCGTTGCCGGGTTGGCCGGACTGTCTGTGTGTGCGCCGTCCGCTCTTGCGCAGGAAGCCTTGCAGCAGCAGCGCGATCAGGCGGCGAGCGAATATGAAAAGCTCAGCAACGAACTTACCGTCACCGGCGACAGGCTGAAACAGCTCGAGGACGAGGTGGCCGGGCTGAAGAAGGACCAGACGACCATTACCGCTGCGCTGATCCAGTCGGCCAAGACCGACAAGAAGCTGCAGCAGGATATTGCCGATATCGCCGACAAGCTGACCGCGCTGCGCGAGCAGGAAGACGGCATCCGCGCCTCCCTGCGCGCAAGGCGTGGCGTTCTGGCCGAAGTGCTGGCCGCATTGCAGCGCATGGGCCTCAATCCGCCGCCCGCAATTCTGGTACGGCCCGACGACGCGCTCGCCTCGGTGCGCAGCGCCGTGCTTCTGGGCGCCGTGGTGCCCGAAATGCGCGAGCAGGTGGAGGAGCTGACCGGCGATCTGAAAGACATGCAGCGGGTCACCGCTTCCATTGCGGAAGAGCAGGAAAAGCTGAAGACGACGCGCACCGACCAGGCCGAAGAACAGAAACGGCAATCACTTCTTCTTGAGGAGAAGAAGAAATTGCAGGCGCAGTCGGAACAGGAAATCGAGGCGCAGCGCAAGCGTTCGGAAGAACTGGCGGCCAGGGCAGGCAGCCTGAAAGACCTTATCGACGGGCTCGACAAGCAGATGGCGGGCGTGCGCGATGCGGCCGAAGCAGCCCGCAAAGCCGAGGCGGATCGCCTTGCCGCAGCAAGGGAAAAGGCCGGGGAAACCGCGCCCGACGACAATCATCTGCGCGCGCAGGTCGATTTTGCCTCCTTGCAGGGCAAGCTCGCATTGCCTGCTGCGGGCAAGACGGTGCGCCGCTACGGCGAAAAGGACGGCGTCGGCGGTTCCATGATGGGGCAGGTGGTCGAAACCTTGCCCTCTGCCACGATTACGTCACCTTCCGATGGCGTGATACTTTACGCGGGCACATTCCGTTCCTACGGGCAGCTCTTGATACTCGACGCGGGCAATGGATATCATGTCGTAATGGCTGGCATGGGTCGAATCGACGTGTCGCAAGGCCAATTTGTACTTGCGGGAGAGCCGGTCGGCGCAATGGGAGAAAAACTTCTCGCAAGTGTTGCACCGATAGAGGTGGGCAATGGCGCGCCATTGCTTTACATTGAATTTCGAAAGGATGGAAAACCCGTCGATCCCGCACCGTGGTGGACCGAACGGCTTTCTGGAAGGACGTGAAAATGATGCGTAAACTGTCGCTGCTGTTCGCCGGGGCCCTTCTGGGGGCGTCAGCCATGGTGATGGTCCAGGGCGCGCCGGCTTCCACTGCTTTTGCGGCAGGGAAAGATAGCGATGTCTACAAGGAACTGGCCCTTTTCGGCGATATTTTCGAGCGTGTGCGCGCACAATATGTGACGCCGCCCGACGACAAGAAGCTGACCGAAAGCGCGATCAACGGCATGTTGACCTCGCTCGATCCCCATTCGTCCTATCTCAACCCGGAAGCCGCGCAGGACATGCGTGCGCAGACCAAGGGTGAGTTCGGCGGTCTCGGCATCGAAGTGACGATGGACAACGATCTCGTCAAGGTCATCGCGCCGATCGACGATACGCCCGCTTCCAAGGCCGGTGTGCTGGCAGGCGATCTCATCACCAAGATCGACGGGCAGGAAGTTCGCGGGCTTTCGCTGAACGACGCCGTGGACAAGATGCGCGGTGAAGTGGGGTCGCAGATCGAACTGACGATCCAGCGCGAAGGCGCCGACAAGCCGATCACGCTGAAGATCGCCCGCGCCGTCATCAAGGTGAAGGCCGTTCGCTATCGCGTCGAGAACGATGTCGGTTATCTGCGCGTCATCTCGTTTACCGAACAGACGTCCGACGACCTGAAAAAGGCGATCAAGGATATTCAGGACAAGATTCCGGGCGACAAGCTCAAGGGCTTCGTGCTGGACCTGCGCCTCAATCCGGGTGGCCTGCTCGACCAGGCGGTCGCTGTCTCCGATGCCTTCCTCGACAAGGGCGAGGTCGTCTCGACCCGTGGCCGCGATCCGCAGGACGTGACCCGTTTCGATGCGCGCAAGGGCGACCTGACCGACGGCAAGCCGGTTATCGTCCTGATCAATGGCGGTTCGGCCAGCGCTTCGGAAATCGTTGCCGGTGCCCTGCAGGATCATCGCCGGGCCACCGTGCTCGGCACGCAGTCCTTCGGCAAGGGTTCGGTGCAGACGATCATCCCGCTGGGTGAAAACGGCTCGCTGCGTCTGACGACGGCGCTTTATTACACGCCGTCGGGCAAGTCGATCCAGGGCAAGGGCATCACGCCTGACATCAAGGTGGACCAGCCTTTGCCGCCGGAACTGAAGGGTGAGGACGTCGTTCGCGGCGAATCCGAACTCAAGGGCCACATCAAGGGCAATGCCGAGGATGATAACGGCTCCGGTTCGTCGGCTTATGTCCCGGCCGATCCGAAAGACGACATCCAGCTCAACGAAGCCATTAAGCTCCTGCGTGGCGAGGTTGCCAATGCCGCCTTCCCGCCGGACCCGAAGAAGGGCGTGTTGAACTGATCGCTCCATGCTGGATCTGAACAGCCCGTTAGGACTGGACAAGAAACCGCAAAAGCGCGGGGGCTTACGCTCCCGCGCTTTTCGTTCTTCCATGAAAGCCTTGGCCTTGGTGGCCGGGCTTTGCCTTGCCGGGGGCGCGGTGTTCGCCATCTGGCAGACCAATCAGGCAGGTTTCCGCAAGACGGAAACCGCCGCCGTGGAACCGGCGCAACCCGAAGCCCCCGTCGTCAAGCCCGTCATGAAACCCGCGACCGGCAACACGCCGCCGCCCGGCAGCGCGCTGCGCGGGGTAGGCGGACAGCCGGGACCGGCCATCATCAAGGTCACGCCGGACATGCCAACCGGCATGCCAAATGTTGCTGCGGGTACGGCGGATGGCAATGTGGTCGTGGTGCAGAACACGCATCAGTCCGGACAGGATCAGCGCGTCGCGCATCTGCCGGAACCGGCGCTGGTCGAGCAGAGCCCGACCGGGCCGCTTCCGGTGCGCAGTGCGGACGGCCTGCGCCCGATGGATGCCTATGCGGTCGGCTGGTCCGGCGCGCGCGGCGCGCGGATTGCGCTTGTGATTGGCGGTCTCGGGCTTTCCCAGACCGGCAGCATGGAAGCAATCGACAAGCTGCCGCAGGAAGTCACGCTCGGTTTTGCGCCGCAGGGCAACAGTTTGCAGCGCTGGATGCAGGCAGCACGGCAAAACGGTCATGAACTTGTGCTGCAATTGCCGATGGAGCCGTTCGATTATCCGCGCGTCAATCCCGGTCGCAATACGCTGACGGTCGGTGACGGGGCGAAGAAGAATGAGGCTTCCTTGCTGTGGGCGCTGTCGCGCATGACCAACTATGCCGGAGTGATGAACTATATGGGCGCGCGTTTCACATCCGAGACGGAAGTTTTCTCGCCGGTGCTGGGCGAGATCGGCAGGCGCGGCCTCTATTATCTGGATGACGGCACCTCGGCGCGCAGCGAGGCCGACCGGATTGCTTCCAGCGATGCCGTGCCTTTCGCGGCGGCGGATGTGCTGATCGATGCGGCGCAGGAGCGCGGCGCGATCCTCGACCGTCTTGATGAGCTGGAACGGATAGCGCGGGCCAATGGCAGCGCCATCGGCACCGGTTCGGCCTTTGCCGTCACCGTCGATGCGGTTGCCGCATGGGCCAATGAGGTCAAGAAGCGCGGCATTGAAATCGTGCCGGTTTCGGCGCTGGTCCGCGATCCCGAACGGCAGTAAAGCACTTTCAGCAAAAGTGCGAAGCGGTCTTGCGTCGGATAATGCGCAAAACAAAAAGATAGAGCATTTCCAATGGTTCAATTTAAGCTGGAAATGCTCTGAGTCTGCATATCATGGAGAATGTCATGTCGAAGCATAAAGCTTCAGCCCGTCATCCGGTCGATCCTGAAAGCCTGCCTTACCGCCCCTGTGTCGGGCTGATGGTGCTGAACAAGTCCGGTCTGGTCTGGGCTGGCCGTCGTATCGTCATTCCGGGCGACGAGATGGATGGCGCGACGCAGCTCTGGCAGATGCCGCAGGGCGGCATCGACAAGGGCGAAGACCCGGTCGAAGCCGCGGTGCGCGAGCTTTATGAGGAAACCGGCATGAAGTCGGTCTCGCTGCTCGATGAAGCTTCGGACTGGATCAATTACGATCTGCCGCCGCATCTGGTCGGCATCGCGCTCAAGGGCAAGTATCGCGGGCAGACGCAGAAGTGGTTTGCCTATCGTTTCGAGGGCGACGAGAGCGAAATCGCCATCAACCCGCCGCCGGGCGGCCATACCGCCGAGTTCGACCGCTGGGAATGGAAGCCGATGGCCGAGTTGCCGGGCCTGATCGTTCCCTTCAAGCGCAAGGTTTACGAGGATGTGGTGGCTGCTTTCCGGCATCTCGTGGACTGATTTAACGGGGGAGGTGTTCGCGCCCCCCTTGTGCCTTCCGCCAACATATAGTCAACTCGCGTCAGGCGCGCCGGACGGCGCGTTCTGAGAGGGAGAAAAACGCATGGATGTTGGAAGTCTTCTCGTATTTCTTTTTGTGGGTCTCATCGCCGGCTGGCTGGCTGGCAAGGTCGTGCAAGGCGGCGGTTTCGGCCTGATCGGCAATATTATCGTCGGCGTGATCGGCGCTTTCTTTGCGGGCTGGTTGCTGCCGCGCCTTGGGTTTTCCATCGGCGGAGGGATCATCGCCGCAATCGTCAATGCCTTTATCGGCGCGGCCATCCTGCTTATCATCCTGCGCATCGTCAAACGCGCCTGATCTGCAAATATTTTTCTGAACAGGCCCGGCTTCCCGCAAGCCGGGTTTCTTCATTGCGAAGTTCTATCAGATGACACCGAATTCCAAACTGTCGCTCGGGCTGGTTCTCACCGCATCGGCTGGTTTCGTCGATGCGATTGCCTTCCTGCAGCTTGGCGGGTTCTTCGCATCCTTCATGAGCGGCAACACGACCCAGCTTGGCGTCGGGCTGGCGGGACAGCCGGGCGTGCAGGGCACCGTGCTGGTCTGGTTTCCGGCCATCCTGATCGTGTTGTTCTTTGCCGGAGCCTTTTTCGGCACGCTGACGGTGCGGGCGTGCGGGCGTCGCGGCAGTCTCTATGTGATGGCAAGCGTGGTGGTTATATTGCTGCTGGTCGGTGTGCTGCGACGCGAGGGCGCGCTGCTTGTCCAGCCGGTGCTGCTGCTTGCCGCAGCCATGGGCGCGCAGAACGCGGCGGTGCAGCCGATTGGTGCCGCACGTCTCGGCGTGACCTATGTGACCGGCACGCTCTTCAACGCTGCCGCAGATCTCGCCTGTTCGCTGCGCGGGGAAACGCCGAAATGGCGCTGGCTCCAGCATGTGGCCGTATGGCTTTCCCTGATGCTGGGCGCTGTCGGCGGCGGGCTTGGACATTATTACATCGGCCTCGACGCCCTGTTCGTTCCGGCTGCGATGATTGTCGGCGTGATGATCGCCTATATGCGGCTCGATTGATTCAGCATGATCTGACCCGAAAGCCGCTTCACGCTTTTCGGGGTCATGCTCAACTGAACAGCGATTTCTCGCTTTCCACCAGTTCGGAAATGAGCGCCGAAACCGCCGTCACGCGCCGCAATGTGCGGGCGGATTCGTGATAGGCGAGCCAGTAGGCGCGGCGGATCACCCGGTCCGGCAGCACGGGCACAAGGTCGGGATCGGCGCGTGCGATGAAGGCGTGAAGAATGCCGATGCCCGCACCGGCCCGCACGGCCTCGACCTGTCCCAGAGCGCTCGACACTTCAAAGGCCGGTTTCCAGTCGCGGCTGATTTCCGGCGCATAGGCGAGCGACGGATTGATGACGAGATCCTCCACATAGCCGATGAGCCGGTGCCGGGCGAGGTCTTCCGGGCTTTCCGGCGTGCCGTTTTCTTCCAGATAGCGGCGATGCGCATAGAGACCCAGCGTATAATCGACGAGCCTGCGGGCAATCAGCCTGCCTTGCTCCGGGCGTTCGACGGTGATGGCGATATCGGCCTCGCGACGCGACAGCGAAAAGGAGCGCGGCACCGGCACAAGCTGGATGGTCAGGTCCGGGTATTTCTGCGTCAGCCGCGCCAGCCGGGGCGCCAGGAAATTGACGCCGAAACCATCCGGCGCGCCGATGCGCACCGTGCCCGACACGGCAATATCGGCATTGCCGACCTGCGAGCGGGCGGCGAGCATTTCGGCTTCCATGCGTTCAGCCGCCAGCAGAAACTCCTCGCCCGCCTGCGTCAGCGTCGAACCGTTGGTGCGGCGCGTCAAAAGCGTGGTGGAAAGCGCTGTTTCAAGCGCGGTGAGCCGCCGCGCGACGGTGGTGTGGTTGAGGCCGAGCCTCCTGGCCGCGCCCAGAATCTGGCCCGAGCGGGCAACGGCGAGAAAAATGCGGATATCGTCCCAGTTCATGATGTTCCCTGCATGAGGATGCGTCTTTGTTACTATAAAATTTGCACAACAGATACGCTTTTCAGCGCCTTGCAATCACGAATTTGCAGAGTCAAGATGAGGGCAACGATGGGGGCGCCTGCGCCCTCCAAAGCGATCATCAGGGAGGTTCTTCGATGCGCAATATCGGACATTTCATCGGCGGCAAGCATGTGGCAGGCAAGAGCGGCCGCACGGCGGACGTCTTCCAGCCGCTCGACGGCTCGGTGCAGGCCAAGGTGGCGCTGGCCACCAAGGACGAAGTGCGCGCCGCTGTCGAAAACGCCAAGGCCGCGCAGCCCGCTTGGGCTGCGACCAACCCGCAGCGCCGGGTCCGCATCCTGCGCAAGTTCATCGAACTGGTCGAAGCCGAATATGACAGCCTTGCCGAACTGCTGGCGCGCGAACACGGCAAGACCGTTGCCGACGCCAAGGGCGATATCCAGCGCGGCCTCGAAGTGGTGGAAGTCTGCCTCGGCGCGGCGCATATGCTGAAAGGCGAGTTCACCGACAATGCCGGTACCGGCATCGACACCTATTCCATGCGCCAGCCGCTCGGCGTCGTTGCAGGCATCACGCCGTTCAACTTCCCGGCCATGATCCCGCTGTGGAAGGCCGGTCCGGCGATTGCCTGCGGCAATGCCTTCGTGCTGAAGCCGTCCGAACGCGATCCGGGCGTGCCGATGCGCCTTGCCGAACTGTTCATGGAAGCCGGTCTTCCGGCAGGCATCTTCAACGTCGTCAACGGCGACAAGGAATCGGTCGATGCGCTGCTCGATGATCCGGATGTGCAGGCCATCGGCTTTGTCGGCTCGACGCCGATCGCGCAATATATCTATGGTCGCGGCTGCTCGAACGGCAAGCGCGTGCAGTGCTTCGGCGGTGCGAAGAACCATCTTCTCATCATGCCGGATGCCGACATGGACCAGACCGTCGATGCGCTGATCGGCGCAGGCTATGGTTCGGCTGGCGAACGCTGCATGGCGATCTCGGTCGCGGTGCCGGTCGGTGAAGACACCGCCAACCGCCTGATGGAAAAGCTCATCCCGCGCGTTGAATCGCTGAAGATCGGCACCTCCACCGACAATTCCGCCGATTACGGCCCGCTGGTCACCAAGGCAGCGCTCGACCGCGTGCGCGGCTATGTCGATCTCGGTGTCGAGGAAGGCGCGAAGCTGGTCGTCGATGGCCGTAACTTCAAGATGCAGGGCTATGAAGATGGCTTCTACATGGGTGGCTGCCTGTTCGATCATGTGACGCCGGACATGCGCATCTACAAGGAAGAAATCTTCGGCCCGGTTCTCTCGGTCGTGCGTGCCAAGAATTACGAGGAAGCGCTGGCCCTGCCGAACGACCATGAATATGGCAACGGCGTTGCGATCTTCACCCGTGATGGTGATGCGGCCCGCGATTTCGCCAGCCGCGTGCAGGTCGGCATGGTCGGCATCAACGTGCCGATCCCGGTTCCGATCGCCTATTACACCTTCGGCGGCTGGAAAGCTTCCGGCTTCGGCGATCTCAACCAGCACGGCCCGGATGCGTTCCGCTTCTACACCAAGACCAAGACTGTCACCTCGCGCTGGCCGTCTGGTGTTAAGGACGGTGCGGAATTCGTCATCCCGACGATGAAGTAAGCATTGCGCTAAACACCTCGTCCTTCGAGACGGCGCTTTGCGCCTCCTCAGGATGAGGTGGTTGGCAATCTTTACTGCCCCCAAGCGAAACCCCGCCCTTGTGGCGGGGTTTTTGTTTGTATCCGGGCATCAATAAGGGCGCAGAGTTGGTCATCATCGACAACGAAGCAGGCGGCATGGCGTCTGTCACCTCATCCTGAGGAGGCGCAAAGCGCCGTCTCGAAGGACGAGGTGAGGGCCCCCCACCGCCAATGCCCAACGTCATCCTGAGCCTGTCAAGGGTCGGGGGATGACTGTGAGGCTGGCTTTCAGGGATGCAGGGGTGGAAATCCGTGCCGTTCCGTTAGGGCGGCCAATATCTTGTGCGGGTCGGCAATCAGCGAACGTCCTTCATGCACGCCGGTCTCGAATGCGGAGCGGTCGCCATCCTTCACAATCAGCAAAGGCAGGCTCTGGTTGTCCTCGCCAGCCAGCGCGATTACGGCCTTGCGCGGGCGCTGCCATTCCACGCGCTCGATGTCCAGATCGCTTCCCAATGCTGGAAACGAAGCCAGCACGCCCTCGATGAGCGCGCAGTGCCAGCAATAAAATTTCTGGCCGGGATAGGCCGGATCTTCAAAACCCGGTTTCAAGAGAAAAAGCTTGTCCTGATTCATGCTGTCATCCAAGGGTTGCTGCAAAAGGGCGATGCGTGGCGCAAAATCCCAGGCTTCGGAGCGCGCATTCCGTAAACCGCTTCGCACTTTTCGGAATGCGATTTGGAACAGCTTTCCAAGCCAGGCGTTCACAACCGATGTATAGCTTGGTTCGGCTGCGGGCGGTCAGTTTTTTCGATCCCGGCTTAAAACAAATGCTTGGAGCGCCGATCCCTTTCAATAAGATCGGAACGCTCGAAGCCGATCATCAGGAGTTCCGTCCATGAGCCAAAAGATCAATCGCCGTATCGTGCTGGCGTCCCGCCCCGAAGGTCGCCCGACCGCGGAAAATTTCCGGCTGGAGCAGGCGGCGCTCCCCGCTCCCGGTGATGGCGAGGTTCTGCTGCGCCTGCGCTATCTGTCGCTCGATCCCTATATGCGCGGGCGCATGAGCGCGGCGAAATCCTATGCCGCGCCGGTGGCCATCGGCGATGTGATGGAGGGCGGCACGGTCGGCGAAGTCGTTGAAAGCAGGAGCGCGGGCTTTGCACCGGGCGATTTCGTGCTGTCCCATTCGGGCTGGCAGGATTATGCGGTGGCCGATGCTTCCACCCTGCGCAAGCTCGACCCGAAACAGGCACCGGTGACGACGGCGCTCGGCGTTCTCGGCATGCCGGGCTTTACCGCCTATTCCGGCCTTCTGACCATCGGCCAGCCGAAATCCGGCGAAACCGTGGCGGTTGCGGCGGCGACCGGCCCGGTCGGGTCTGCCGTCGGGCAGATTGCCCGGATGAAGGGCGCGCGCGCCGTGGGCATCGCGGGCGGGGCAGACAAGTGCAAGGCGCTGATCGATGAATTCGGCTTCGATGCAGCCATCGACCACCACAGCCAGAATTTCGCGCAGGAACTGGCGCAGGCCTGCCCGAAGGGCATCGACGTCTATTTCGAGAATGTCGGCGGCAAGGTCTTCGATGCGGTGTTTCCGCTGCTGAACCAGTTTGCGCGCGTGCCGGTCTGCGGGTTGATCGCACAGTATAATCAGAGCGGGCCTTTCGACGGGCCGGACCGGCTGCCATTGGTGATGCGGGACATCCTGTCGAAAAGCCTGACCATTCGCGGCTTCATCCAGCGCGATTTCGCCGATCAGCGGCCAGCCTTCTATCACGACATGGTGAAGTGGATTGCCGACGGCCAGCTGCGCTACCGCGAAGACATTGTCAAAGGTCTGGAGAACGCGCCGAAAGCCTTCATTTCCCTGCTCGAAGGCGGCAATTTCGGAAAGCTTATCATAAAGCTCTCTTGAGCTCGCAATATTCTGCTTGCAGAACGGCCTTTTGAGCGTGATGCTGTGCCCGTCAATTCAAACTGAAGCGCGTTTCGATCTCCTGAATCGGATCGGCGCTCCGGTCATTTGTTTTAACGCGCATCTGTTCTGAAAGCCGTTTCACACGTTTCAGGATGCGCTCCAAGGGCAGGCAGAGCATGGGCGAGCGCCAGCAGGCGGGCATAGGGGAAGGCGGCGGGCCGGGACGTGAGCGCCAGGAAGAGGCCCGGCGCATTCTCGACCGGCTTGAGCGCGAGCAGACCGGCGCAGAAGGCATCGTGCGGCGTGGATTTACCCGCACGGCACAGCATCTTTCAGCCGCCGACGCTCCTGAAAACGACGCTGTCGAACTGTGGGCCACACGTGTCGGACGCGGGCTCGGCTTCCTCATCACGCTGGCCATCATCGTCTGGCTCATTTTCTATCTCATGCAAAGCTAGGTACCCAATGACGCTTTCTGCGCCTTCGGATGCGACAACCGTTATTGTCATCTCAAGCCATGTCGTGCGCGGTTCGGTCGGCAATCGGGCCGCCGTTTTCGCATTGGAAACACTGGGCTTTCCCGTCTGGGCCGTGCCGACCGTGGTGCTGCCATGGCATCCGGGACACGGGGTTCCAGGCGCTCCGGCGGGCCGCATCGTGCCGCCGGCGGAAGAGTTTTCGCGCCTGATGCAGGATCTTCAGCGCGCGCCGTGGCTTGGCGAAGTGGGCGCCATCCTGACCGGCTATCTCGGCCATCCCGAACAGGCGGCAGCCGTCGCCGAACTGGTGAAGACCGTGAAGGCGAAAAACCCCGACGCGGTCTATCTGTGCGACCCGGTCATCGGCGACGAGAAGGGGCTTTACGTGCCCGAGGCGACGGCGACCGGCATTCGCGACAAGCTCCTGCCGCTCGCCGATATCGCAACGCCCAACCGATTCGAGCTTTCCTGGCTGACCGGCGTGCCGCTCGAAGACAATACAGCCCTGATGGAAGCCGCGCTGGAGGCTGGTCCGGCAACCATGCTGGTCACATCGGCCTTTCCGCTGATGAGCGGCAGCATCGGCAATATTCTGCTGACGCCGACCATGGCGCTGATGGCCGAACATCGCCGCGTGGAAGGCCCGACCAACGGGCTTGGCGATCTGACCTCCGCCGTGTTTCTGGCGCGGCGTCTTTCCGGCATGACAGAGGAGAAAATGCTGCAAAGCACCACGGCGGCGGTGTTCGAGATCATGGCGCGCTCGGCAAAGCGCGGGGCGGACGAACTGATGCTGGAGGCCGATGCGTCGAGCCTCGCCACGCCGATGGCCATGGTGCAGACGCGGCGGCTGATGCATCCGACCAAGGGGTTCCGCGCTTGACGCAAGCCGTGCTTGCCGGTGTCGACGGTTGCCCCGGCGGCTGGATCGCGGTGGCCGGTGAGGGCGGGAGTTTGCGGGCCGAAGTGTTCGGCAGTTTTGCCGCCTTGACGGCTTCGCTTCCCGGCGAGGCGATCATTGCCGTGGACATGCCGATCGGCCTGCCGGAAAGGGGTGTGCGTTCGGCGGAACGGGCAGCGCGCGCCCATCTTGGCGAAAGGCAGTCGAGCCTTTTCTCCATTCCGCCGCGCGCCGCCGTCTATGCCGGGGATTACCGCGAAAGCTGTTCCCTGTCGCTCGAACGGACCGATCCGCCGCGCAAGGTTTCAAGGCAGGCATTCGGGCTTTTCCCTAAGATCTGCGAGCTGGACACTCTGTTGCGAAGCGATGCCGCATTGGCGGCGCGCATCATTGAATCGCATCCGGAACTGGCTTTTGCCGCGCTGAACGGCATGAATTCCATGTCCCTGCCGAAGAAGATCAAGGGGCGCGTAAACCCGGAAGGGCTGGCGGAGCGCCGGGCCTTGTTGCAGCGCTGCGGACTGCCGGAGGATTTTTTAAAAAGTCCCGTTCCGCGCGGCGCGAAGGAGGATGACTTTCTCGATGCCTGCGCCATGTATCTCGTGGCCCGTCGCCATGCACGTGGCGAGGCGCGTCCGTATCCTGATCATGTGGAACGCGACGATTTCGGTCTCCGCATGGCGATTTGGGCTTGAGAAACATGCGTGAATGCGAACGGAAACATGCGTCCAATTCGACGCAGCCCGTTCAATGCATTTCGATTGATCTCGGTTTTCGATAGGGATATTGGAAAAATATGGTTGATCTTCCAGACACACTTCTCGCCGGTTATCGAACCTTCATGCGCGAGCATTTTGCCCACGAAACTGCACGATATCGCCATCTGGCCGACAAGGGACAATCACCGGAAACGCTGGTTATCGCTTGTTGTGATTCCCGTGCGGCCCCCGAAACCATCTTCAACGCGGCACCCGGCGAAATCTTCGTCCTGCGCAATGTTGCCAATCTCATCCCGCCCTACGAACCCGATGGCGAATATCATGCGGCTTCCGCAGCGCTGGAATTTGCGGTGCAGAGCCTCAAGGTGAAGAACATTGTCGTCATGGGCCATGGCCGCTGCGGCGGCATCAAGGCGGCGCTCGACACCGAAAGCGCACCGCTTTCGCCGGGTGACTTCATCGGCAAGTGGATGAGCCTGATCGCCCCCGCCGCCGAAGCCGTCAGCGGCAACCAGCTCATGACGCAGAGCGAACGCCAGACAGCGCTGGAACGGATATCGATCCGCTACTCCATCAACAATCTGCGCACATTCCCCTGCGTCGATATTCTGGAGAAGAAGGGTAAGCTCACCCTGCATGGCGCATGGTTCGATATTTCGACCGGCGAGCTGTGGGTGATGGATCATCAGACGGGCGATTTCAAACGTCCTGACCCTGCCTGATCCGGCTCCCCGAAAATGCCTTCCGAAACGGTTCCTCTCTGATCGAGAGGGGCCGTTTTGTTTTTTCTGAAATACCGAAAATCGGTGTTTTTCGTTGCCAAAACGCGAAAAACCGCACCAGAACATGCAAAAATAGCCCCAAATCTTGGGGCTATTTTGTGTCGCGTGTGGCTTTTCTGTGGCAATTTCAAAGCGAAATTGCGGATTTGGGCTTCAGAGCGGGGTGTTTATAAACTGAGCCCTCGTCCCGCTCCGAATTTTGTAGAGCATAATTTATCCGAAAACCGGGTTCCGACTTTTCGGAATCATGCTCTAGTTGCCGTCGATGGCCTTGCCCATGACGGCGATGGCGCGCTGGTAGACCTGTGCGGCATTCCAGCCCTGGATCGCGCCATAGTTCGGTTCGCCCGGCTGATAGCCTGCGCCGCGCTGCCAGCCGTGGCCGACGAGGAAGTTCGCGGTCGAATGGAGCGCGTCCGCCTTGTTGCGCAGGTCGAAATGGGAGCCGCCCGAGCCGCTGACGCCGTATTTCAGGACGTTTGCGGGCATGAACTGGGTCTGGCCGACTTCGCCATGCATCGCGCCAACGGCCTGCGGGCTGAGGTCGCCCTGATCGATGAGCTTGAGAGCGGCATAGAGCTGGCCGGTGAAGTAATCGGAACGGCGGCAGTCATAGGCCAGCGTTGCGACGGCCGACAGGGTGTGCTGCTTGCCGAGATAGGAACCGAAGCCGGTTTCCATGCCCCAGATCGCGATCAGCGGGCCGGCCGGAACGCCATAGCGCTTCTCGATTGCGGCGAAGAGAGCGGCGTTCTGCTGCTTCTGCGCGCGGCCGCGCTTGATGATGGTGTCGGCGCCGCGCTTCTTCATGAAGTCTTCAAAGGAGAGCTTGAAGCTCTTCTGATTGCGGTCGGCATTGATGGTGGCCTGCGCATATTTGGTGCCGGCCAGCGCATTGAGGCCCGCCTTGCCAACGCCGCGCGACGGCGCTTCCTTCAGGGTCTGCTGGAGCCAGGCATTATAGCCTGCGGCGTTGTTGCCGCACTGGGCCGCCTCGGCAATGCCTGTTCCCGTCATCATGCCCATTGCAAGAACTGCTGCTGCCGTCCAAGTCCGGCCCTTGGCAACCAACGCCATTCGTTTCTCCTTTGGAATTGATTCGACTTCAACGCGAACTTGCCATTCCTTACACCAAATGTCATGTCGGAATGGCAGCTGAAGAGTGGTCGAGCGGCGCGGTTTCAAGCATTTTTGCACCGGATCGGCAAGTGTTTCTTTGGTCGCAGAAGAAATGCAGCCCGCCGGCAGGTCCCACGATCTGCCTCTTCAGGCTACCTCTTGGGGGCGGCAAGCGGGAGAATGCGCTGGAGGATACTTCCGGTGCGGGTTTCAGCCCGTTTCGGGCCTTTTGCTTGACATTGCGGGCTGATCGCCTTAAAGCCTGCTCCAATCTATCCGCGATCTTCAGAACGCGAGCCACCGACCGGGACCCATCATGGTATAAAGCGATCCCGGAGGTCCACATCCGACAGCGCGATGCGCCCTCGGGTGCTGTACCGCTTTGGTTGCTTCTTGAACTGGCAGACACACGGGACGATTTATCCCTGACGAAGCATAAGCCTCTTCTCGGATTAAAAGGAAATTCGATGTTTGAATCACTTCAGGAGCGTCTTGGCTCCATCCTGAACGGCCTTACCGGACGCGGCGCTCTTTCAGAAGCCGACGTGACGGCGGCGCTGCGCGAAGTGCGCCGCGCGCTGATCGAGGCCGACGTTTCGCTGGAAGTGGTTCGCTCCTTCACCGACCGCGTTCGCGAGAAGGCTGTCGGCGCGGAAATCCTGAAAAGCATCAAGCCCGGCCAGATGGTCGTCAAGATCGTCCATGACGAACTTGTCGAAATGCTTGGCACCGAAGGCGTCTCCATCGATCTGAATGCGCCGGCCCCGGTCGTGATCATGATGGTGGGCTTGCAGGGTTCGGGCAAGACGACGACGACGGGCAAGATCGCCAAGCGCCTGACCGAGCGCCAGCGCAAGAAAGTGCTGATGGCCTCGCTCGATACGCGCCGTCCGGCTGCGCAGGAACAGCTTCGCCAGCTTGGCATACAGACCGGCGTCGACACGCTGCCGATCATTGCCGGACAGTCGCCGGTGGAAATCGCCAAGCGCGCCGTTCAGGCTGCAAAGCTTGGCGCGCATGATGTCGTCATTCTCGATACGGCAGGCCGCACGCATATCGACGAGCCGCTGATGGTGGAAATGGCGGATATCCGCAAGGCCGCCAATCCGCATGAAATCCTGCTCGTCGCCGATAGCCTGACCGGTCAGGACGCCGTCAATCTGGCGCGCAATTTCGATGAGCGCGTCGGCATTACCGGCATCGTGCTCACCCGCATGGACGGCGATGGCCGTGGCGGCGCGGCACTTTCGATGCGCGCCATCACCGGCAAGCCGATCAAGCTGATCGCCACCGGCGAAAAGATGGATGCGCTCGAGGAGTTCTATCCGAAGCGCATTGCCGACCGCATTCTCGGCATGGGCGACATTGTTTCGCTGGTCGAAAAAGCCGCCGAAAACATCGACGCGGAAAAAGCCGCGGCGATGGCCAAGAAGATGCAGTCGGGCAAGTTCGATCTCAACGATCTTGCCGAACAGCTCAAGCAGATGAAGAAGCTCGGCGGCATGGGCGGCATCATGGGCATGATGCCGGGCATGAGCGGGATGAAGGACAAGGTGGCCGCTGCCGGTCTCGACGACAAGGTGTTCGACCGCCAGCTCGCCATCATCGGCTCGATGACCAAGGCCGAGCGCGCCAATCCCGACATTCTCAAGCACAGCCGCAAGCAGCGCATCGCCAAGGGTTCCGGCACCAGCGCCGCCGACATCAACAAGCTTCTCAAGATGCATCGCCAGATGGCCGACATGATGAAAGTCATGGGCAAGGGCAAGGGCGGAATGATGAAGCAGATGATGGGCGGCCTTGCCAACAAGATGGGGCTGGGCGGTCTGGGTGGAGGAATGGGCATGCCTGACCTCTCCAAGATGGACCCCAAGCAGCTTGAGGCGCTTGCCAAGCAGGCGGAAGCAGCGGGCCTGACGAAAGGCGGCGGTCTGCCGGGCCTGCCCGGCGGCGGTCTTCCGGGCGGTCTGCCCGATCTGGGCGGACCCAAGCTTCCCGGTCTCGGTGGCGGTCTTCCGGGCCTGCCGAAGAAGAAGTGAGAATCATGAGCGACGAACAGAACACTGCACCGGCTGAACTTCTGGCACTGCGCGCCTCCATCGACAATATCGATGCGGCGCTGATCCATATGCTGGCCGAACGTTTTCGCTGCACAAAGGCCGTTGGCGTACTCAAGGCCGAACGCGGCCTCGCACCGGCTGATCCCGCCCGCGAAAAGCGTCAGGTGGAGCGTCTGCGCGCGCTGGCAGTCGATGCCCATCTCGATCCCGATTTCGCCGAAAAATTCCTGAACTTCATCGTGAAGGAAGTCATTCGGCATCATGAGCATGCCGCCGCCAATCACGGCGGAAAACAATAGCTATATCGATAGCTTAACCCGTTTTGCCACGGCCATTCCCCGGGCGAAGCAATTGTCTAAAGGAAAGAAAAAATGTCTCTGAAGATTCGTCTGGCCCGCGCTGGCTCCAAGAAGCGTCCTTACTACCACATCGTCGTTGCCGACGTCCGCAGCCCGCGTGACGGCCGCTTCATCGAAACCGTTGGCGCATGGAACCCGATGCTGGCCAAGGACGCTGAACGCGTGAAGCTCGACGCCGACCGCATCCAGCATTGGATTGCACAGGGCGCACAGCCGACCGACCGCGTTCTGCGCTTCCTCGACCAGGCTGGCCTTGCCAAGCGTCCGGCCCGCAGCAACCCGACCAAGGGCGAGCCGGGCAAGAAGGCCCAGGAACGTCTGGCCATGGCCAAGCAGGCTGAAGAAGAAGCCGCTGCAAAGGCTGCTGAAGCTGCTGCGGCCGCCGCAGAAGCCGCTGCTGCCCCGGCTGAAGAAGCTGCAAGCGAATAATCTTTCGCGCAGTTTGCGTTATAAAAAGGCGGCGGAGCAATCCGCCGCTTTTTTGTTGACCGCTTTCCTGGAGGGCAAATGGGGATTACATTGAAACTCGCCGCCGTGCTGCCCGCGCTTATTGTCGCCGTACTTGCCAGTCCGGCGCGCGCGATCGACGCGCAGCTACTGGCTGCGGCGGCCGCCTCTTATCGAGACGGAGCGGCAGCGCAACAATTGGAAGACCGGATTGCCGACCTCATCGAAGCGGGTGACAAGGCTGGGCTGGAGGCACTGGCCTCGCAAATCTCGAGGGAGGACGGCCCCTTTCTCGATGCATTGACAGCACTTGCGGAACAGAATCAAGCGCCGGCAGGTGAGGCGAAGCCTGCTCCCGGCAGCGAACTGGCACGCTTGGCGAGCGCCCTGGGCCCCTGTCATCAGGCGAACATCGCTCTCAGGATCATTGTGCTTCTCATTTCGAACGGCGGAGCTGAACCGGTTGTCAGGAATGGTATTGTCATGATCGAAGGGAGTGAGATCGATAGTACCTATGCAACCCTGATCCACATATGCGAGAACGTCAACGCGCTGCCCGCCCACAAGGCGAGGATTGGGTCCAGATGCTATTTCACGGGTGCTTGTGGCGATGATCCCGATATGGATTGAGATATCGGGACTGACCTGATGGCATTCCATGATAAGGTCGGATCATGGAACATTCTGGTGAAATTCTTATCCTGACCGGCACGCCGGGCGCCGGTAAAACCACGACCGCCGAGAGGCTTGCGAACCAGCCGGGTTCGCCGAAGGTTCATCTTCATTCGGACGATTTCTGGCACTTCATCAAGAATGGTGCGATCCAGCCCTATCTGCCGGAAGCCCATGCGCAAAATGTCATTGTGATGGATGCGCTGACCAAGGCGGCCAAGGCCTATGCCGACGGCGGCTATTTCGTCATCGTCGACGGCATAATCGGGCCATGGTTCCTCGAGCCATTCCGAAACCTTGCCACGCCGCTTCACTATGTGGTTCTGCGTCCATCTCTCGATGAGGCGATCCGGCGCTGCCGCGAGCGTGGCGGCAATACGCTTGCCGATCCGGGTCCGATTGCGGAACTGCACGGGCAATTGTCCGCGCTGGGGCCGCTAGAGCCGCACGTGCTGGCTGCCGAAGGGTGGTCTCGCAGTCAGACGCTTGCCGCTGTTCGCGCTGCGGTCGAAAGCGGCGCTTTCCGCCTGCATCCCTGAAACAGGCGGTCGCGGTTTTACCTTGTTGTCCAAACCGACTGGAAAACGAGTGAATTTCGACTATCTTGCTGATTTGACGGCTCGCATTTGCGTGAACGCACTCATGCGGGTGTTGAATTTGTTTCCCCGGCGCTTGGCAAAGCGCCCTTTTCAGGAGAAATCCATGTCGGGTACGACGGTTGCCACTTCTTTCTCGCTTGCAGCCCTGGGCCGCCGTATTTTCATCGCTCTTGGTCTGGCTGTTCTGGTTCCGCTGCTCTCCGCCTGCGGTTTCAACACTATCCCGACCAATGAGGAACGGGCGAAGGCCGCCTGGGGCGAGGTGCAGAACCAGTATCAGCGGCGCGCCGATCTCGTGCCCAATCTGGTCGAGACCGTGAAGGGCTATGCCGCTCACGAACAGGAGACGCTGCAGGCCGTGATCGAGGCGCGCGCCAAGGCGACGCAGGTGCAGATCACGCCCGAAACGCTCAACAATCCCGAACTCTTCAAGCAGTTTCAGGATAATCAGGCCAACCTGACGAGCGCGCTGTCGCGCCTGATGGTGGTGGTCGAGCGTTATCCGGACCTGAAAGCCAACCAGAACTTCCTTGCATTGCAATCGCAGCTCGAAGGCACTGAAAACCGCATCGCCGTCGCCCGCCGTGACTATATCGAGGCGGTTCGCGTCTACAATACGTCGCTGCGCACCATGCCGACGATGATCTGGACGTGGATCTGGTATCGCGATGCGCAGCCCATGCAGAGCTTCAGCGCCGATGCAGGCAGCCAGACCGCGCCCAAAGTCAACTTCAACTGACGGCGCGTCTCATGATGCGTCTGGAGGCGGGTGCAGCACCCATGCGTGATCGTCGCGGCTTTTATTGGCCGCGGCATCTTATTGCGCTTGTCTTTCTGCTGTTTTCCGCAGCCTTGATGCTGCATACGGCAGCCTTGGCACAGGATGCATCGAAACCCGCACAGACCCTGACTGGCCGCGTGGTGGATGCGGCGGGGATCATCGATCCGGCAGAGCGCCAGAGCCTCACGCAGAAGCTTGCCGATTTCGAAGCCAAATCGTCGGATCAGGTGGTCGTGGTGACAGTCCCGAGCCTCAATGGCGAAGACATCGAAACCTATTCCAACCGTCTGTTCCGCGCCTGGGCGCTTGGCCAGAAACAGGAAAACAACGGCATATTGCTGGTGGTGGCGCCCAATGACCGCAAGGTGCGCATCGAGGTCGGCTACGGCCTCGAAGGCGTGATGACCGATGCGCTTTCAAGCGTCATCATCAATGGCACCATCATTCCCGAATTCCGCACGGGCGATTATTCGAAAGGCATCGTGCAGGGCGTTGACGGCATTCTTTCGGTGCTTTCCGGCGATGCCGCCGAGCTTGAAGCGCGCGCCAGGCGCAATGTGCAGTCGAGTTCCGATGATGTCGACTGGGTGTTCGTCGTCTTCATTGCCTTCTGGTGCCTGATCTTCTTCGGCGGTTTCGGCATGGCGATCCTGACGCCGGTTTTCGGGCGCAAGATCGGGCCGGGCCGGTATCAGTGGCTCGGCATGGTGGTGGATTATAACAATCGCGGCGGCGGGTCTGGCGGCAGGGGTGGCGGAAGCTGGGGCGGCGGCGGTGGCTGGTCGTC
>MTEU01005567.1_pt1 | contig 34239 bp, 32 predicted proteins | sample 1042701 | NCBI WGS metagenome assembly MTEU01 (sample SAMN06185813, study PRJNA358809) | soil metagenome | isolation source: naturally attenuated soil | place: India | collected 2015-05-23
GGGGGTGATTTGGTCGCGCATTACACGCGCCGTCATAAGCCTGTGGATAACTAAAGTTATCCTAGGTGAAATGGTCGCGCTTATCGAGGTGAAATGGTCGCGGCACCTGAGGTGCAATGGTCGCGCTGTGGGGGTGAAGTTGTCGCGTCTGGGGGGTGAATTGGTCGCATCAATTTGCCGGCAAGCCAAGCTGCTGGCGGCTTGGCACGTATACCCTGTAGTACCTGTATTTCTTCCTTTAGGTTTTCCTATATATCCCTGTAGTTAACCGACGCATCGCTGTGGAAAACTCTTCGGTCGAGGACTTGCCCGAACAACCTATGGACAGCCCGCTTTGCGGGTCCCCGCCTAACCGCTACGCGGTTCCCCGTGGAGAAGCACAGGACAACCCTGCGGGTTGCCCTGCCCTTCCCCACCGGTCGGCGGCTGCCCACAGGTTCCTCGGGCGCGGCGACCGAATTTGAGATAGGGATCTGGCCAACCGCGGTGATCTGGAGGAATGTTGGTCCATTGCTGCGTCCTTGGTCACAGTGCGACAGCTCGAAAATGGCTTGCATGGTCGTTAGTGTGTCCGATATATTCGGCGTGACGGATACACGGCGGGGTCAAAATGGCGATGGATATGCTTTTCATGGGGCAGGCAAGGGCAAATGCGCGGGTCGCGAATGCGAACGCACAGGCTGCCGATGACTGGGCCGCATACGCCCATCGACTGGAGCAGCTGCTGCTCGAAGCAAACGCCCGCGAGAAGGCCGTTAATGCCGTCAAGGATGCGGCGCTTGCCGAACTGGCACGGGTCGATCCTCGCAACTACCTCTTGGTCCAGAAGAACCGCCAGGCGTTGGGCAACGCGGCCTACTATGAGGCCCTCGAGGAACGCAAGGCATCCTGAGCGAAACCGCCGATACGGCCAGATGGCGAGTCTGAAGACTCGCCATTTTTTTGCTGGGACATGGACCCAGTGAGAGGGAACCTCGAAGTAGCCAATCAATCCCGACGGAGAAAGCAAACTATCACGACGGGATTCCAGATGAAAAGGCCCGGTGGCGGGCCTTTCGTTGGTTTAGAACGAGGGCGGCCTAGAGGGGGCATCGCCAGAGGGAGCCTTTGGTGGCTTGGGCCCTGGCGTCGCACGCGGAGCCCGGCCCATTCCCGCCATAGAGTTCCGTGCCGCGTCCTTGCCTGTTGCGACGCCACCGACGAAGACATGCTTCGCGCGATCCTCTGTATCACGTCCGACCTGGCCGGACATATGCCCTCCAACCCACGAGAAAACCTGATCGGGAACGACGTGGATTAAGTTGAAGCATCCGTGGATAAGGGTCAGGCACAAGCCTACGTACAAGGCGATGAATCCGATAATGCTCACCAGGCCCGTCGTGCTATCGAACTGTGCGTTTGCCATGGCAACGCCGAACATTGTGTTCAACAGCGTTCCAAGCACGATGACACCGGCACCGCCAAGCGCAAAACCGACCATCATCAGCGCGGGCCTGAAGAGGACATTCAGCAGGAAGATGTAGCCGTGCGTCGACCGCTGCCCCACGCCTTCGCCATCTCCATCCAGATGCGTAATACCCCACAAGGGCGACGCGATCAGAGCCTCTCCCACCACCGCATACCATGAGGTGACTCCGCCAAACCAGACGATGAACGGCACCATCGGGATATAGATCGACAGCATCGCGCCAAAGAAGAACAGCGAGAGAAGGGCGACAATGATGAAGGGCCCCAAAGCATCTAGCACCCCCAACGCTGCCTTTTTCAAGGCGCCAGCAGCTCCGAACGTAACCGCATCGGCCACAGCGGTGGCCGCCTTTCCCACCGTTGAATCTGCCGCGGCGAGGCCGCCCTTAATAGCCGTGTAGGTTCCAAGGGCGCCCCAGCCTCCCATCAGGATGTAGTCCCCGAGATTCTTCATCCCGATCATAGGATTCGTGGTTCCGCCTCCGCCGTTGTTTCCGTTCAAATTGATGGCGGCCTTGACCCACTCTTGCCCACTGAAGATGCTCGCGACAAAGCCCTTTGCATCCGTGGATTCCGTCTTCAATGCTGCCACTGCATTCGCACTGCTGGCCGCACTCGACCCGTCCTTCGCGCGCTGCTGCTGATAGGCGCTCAGAACCTTGCGATACAGTTGTGGGTATGCCAAATTGTTGGTGTCCGTCCCTGCAATGCCAGCGGCGGTCGCGTTAGCCAACGCCGTTGCCTGGGCGTTTGCCTGTGCAAAGGTCTGATACCAGGCCCCCGTCATGATCCAACCGTCGCGTTTGAGGTTCTGCTCGATCTTGCTGGTCAGCGAGTCGATAGACCCCCGAGATCCGGCAATTGCTTGGCGAATCGTGTGCTCATACGCTTGCGCTGCCGAAGCCAGCGCCGCGCTCACGTCAGGCGGAGCGCTGCCACCGTTCACCGCACTTACGTACTGCTGGGCAAGCCTACTTAGCGTGGACTGCATGGTCGACAGCCCCGCCTCGTGAGCCGATTGCATTGGACTATACAAAGTCGAAGTATCTAACCCATAGCCCGCAATGCTCTCGCCCCCTCCCGTCATTGAGACGGGCTGAGGAAGCTCAAGCTTCGCCCCACCGCAAGACTGCCCTCGCCCATTCGCAATATTGATGCTCTTGCTGGAGATTGATGGCGAGAATCGTTCCGCCGCATCGGCGCTGACTCCGCTTTCCGCTGGCATCTGCGTAATTGCGGTGTTCACTGACTCACCACAGAGGTTCGCCTCGAATAGCGCCTGGGCCAGCGTATTTGCCGCGGGCGCGGCTGGCGTGGCCACCATCGAACCTCCCGACTTGAGCACAGCGATGGTCGCGTCTTGAGTGAGGTTCGCTACGCCGACACCCATCATCGTGGCCCACAGCATGACAACTTGCGCGCCGCAGTAGCCGCCAAAAATGGGCACCAAGGAGCAAAAGCCAACGACCATGCGAATCATGAACCAGGGGGACGACTTCTTCTGTCCCAAAAATTCGCCGTCCTGGCCGGTGGCGATCATGCTTGACGCGAAATGATAGATCGCCCAGATCACGCCCACAGCAAGAATGCAGGACGTGATAACCAGAAAGATGCTGGCCAACATGCCGCCGCCCGCACCACCCGACGCCGAGAGCGGGTTCCGGACGATGCTGCCGAAGACAAGCTCCAGCAGCGCCATGGATTTGTCGCCAGTTCGATTTGCTGCATTCTGGATCTCTCCAACGGACGTCTGAGCAAACAACGCCGAACTGGTCATAGCAAGAGCAAGCGTGCTGGCCACGCCGACCAAAGCCACCGCGAAACGGCCCACACCACGAGCCTTTGTACAAGGGGCACGATACATAGTCATACGCCTATTCGAAAAGCTGCGGATCGAAGGTATTTCGCAAGAAGTCACTGGAGCGCACGAAATCGCTCACGCCTCGCAGCGGCTCGTCGGGGGAGGACTGTCCCATGGCAATCTGCCAGGACCGGTGCGCGTAACGCGTCGCCAGGATGGCGCATAGTACGGAAAAAAGCGTACCGGTCAAAGCACCGAAGAGATTGCCAGGCACCATGCTGGCGAGCGCATAAATGAGCGCAAGGACGCCGAACGCGAGTGCGATGCGCTTGTTGGTCAGACAGTTGCGTTGGATCTCCTCCAGAGGCGCAGCGTCCATAGGGCGCGTCGCCATGGCCTCCCGGAAGGTTCGGATCCGCCGATTCTGACGTTGATGCGCAAGGTCGGCCTGCAGATCTTGAATCGTTTGCCAACCGCTGCTCACCGTTCGTTTCATCGACGTCAGTGGTGATAATGGATTCATGACGCGCCCGACCGACCGCAGGACGCTTCGTTTTTGTTCTCCGCTCATGCTGCCATCCTCTCCGCTTGAATCTCAGCTTGGTACTTCGCGATCAGTTCACCGGCGACTATGTCGATGATGCCATCCGCCTCACTTTCGCTCAGCTCCTTCTGCCGCTGCTCCATGTATGCCTCTGCCGTGCCTGCGGGGAACTCCTTGGCGAGGATCTTTCGGGCCGTCGCAGGCGACATGTGACGATACAACCTTCGGCGGAGGCCCGTATCCTTCGGTGTCGTGGAGAAGGCCCACAGCTCGATAGCACCAGGGGCGTTGTGCAAGACCTGGGTAACCACGCCGGACTTGACCTGATGCCATACCAAGAACTTGCCAGGGCCATGCACATCTCGCTTCAGGCGCTCGATGGCCGAATCGGAAAGGCCGAACAGCTCTTGCGCAGCCTTCTGCGTTTCGCTGGTACCGGCATTCATGATGTAGACCGAAAATGCCGACTCCGTGATGGACTCGCCATCGGAGTTGAAGTCGTTCATGAATTGCGACGCGAGCGATACGCGAATGCCCCACTTGCGCCCTTCCCGCCGATCAAGGGACAGCAATTTCCGGAAGGCCTTCTTGCCACCAGTGCGATGCAGCTCATCAACGCAAAGCCCCTTCATCTGATCTCGGATCTCCTCGATGCGCTCCTGGTGATAGCGCTGGTACTGAGCGGGACAAAGCTTCAAGATCTCTTCTGAGAGGTAATACTGCCGTGCAGCGATCTGGCGCGCGAACACGAACATGATGCCGGCACGCCGCTCGCCATCCTCCCCGCCACCGCGCGCCACTTCGTCCAAGTCCAGCGCCACCACACGGGAGTTCTCGTTGATTTCGAAGCGGCTGTGGCTCGAGATAATCCGGAAATCCCGCAATGCGGTCGTCAGCACCTGTGCCATCTTGTCGATCAATGTCAGACCGGAGGCAGTGCGGGCCTGCGAATCTTCACTTGGCGAGAAGATCGAGCGAATTGAGGGACTGCGGACAACGTCAATGAGATCCGACAGAACTGGCACAGCGAACCGCTGGGCCAATCTCGCCTCGCGCGGCTTGCCGGCAGCCATCAGTGCATCGGTGACCTCCCACCAGGTCGTCATGTCGTCTGCTGCGAACCGGATATCGGACAGAGCCTGATCGACTGCTTCATCAGTCATGGCATCGTAGCGCTTCATGGATCCGGGGGAGGCATACAGCTTGTATGCCTCATCGATCATCATGGCGGCCAACTCAGGGGCGCTTTCTGGAGGGTCCGTGTGTCCGGCCGGCGTCGCGAGCATGCTGATGAGTGCAATCTGAAACTCGCGCTCGAACTGCGTTGGGTATCGGCAACCCAGTTGCGTATCGAACGGATTAATAGCGAACTCATCTGTGTTGCGGAGACGAACGTAGATGGCCTCGTGCTTTCGCTCTTCGGGCAGCGCGCTTTGCAATAGATCGATGAGACCTGCGGAACTTGGCCCCACGTCAATGATGGTGATCAGCGGGATCCGCTTCAGGCCTGGGGAGAGAATCGATCCGAGGTTCAGGGTGTTCAGCCAGACTGACTTGCCCGATCCCATGATCGCCCAGATCAAGTCAATCCACGCGGTTTGCTTCGACGAAGTCGGCTGGTAGGGGTAGAGCTTCCCATCGAGCGAACGAAGAGGGATTGAACCGCCTTCGAACCAAGGCGACGCCGGTCGCTGCCAAGGCAGCATCCGAACCACGTCACTCAGCAACGCCACCATGCGCGGCGCGATGTTCTTCTCGCTGAATCCCGGCAGAGTCGAAACCAGGCCTTGAATCGGATCTCCGGCATCGGTAGTGACTTGGGTAATTCCCCAACCTTCCAACGCCTTGGCGATGGTCGATACCTGCCGCTGGCAGTCTGCTTTGCTGTCAGCCCAGGTAGACGCACAGATCTTCACCGTGACGGTATGTTCACCGTCATCAATTGCTGCCTGCAGCGCGTCGAACGAGCGCTTGATAGCGGCGTTCGTGGAACTCAAGAAGGCCGTGATATCGACAATTGTCTTTTTCATGGCCATGGATTCGATGCCACCAGGTTCAACGGTCCACTTGACTCTCCATGGCAGCTGGTCGCCCATCCGGCGGAACAGGGTCATGAAGTCACGTGGATCCTGCGGTCCAAGCTCCATAAAGCAATACCCGTGGTACTGCCCGTTGATGACCACAAACTCTCCATCGGTCTCCACTTTCGATTTGCACAGCTGATGGGATAGCTTCGGAAGCAGCAGGTTCGAAGCATCATCCTTGCGCGACGAGGCCCGCGGCGTGTACCGATCACCAGGCAACGCTGCTTTCCAATCCAAGCCGGTATTCCGTCGATCAAAGGACCGGCGGATCTCGCGCAGTGCGTGGTGAGTAGAGAGGCGTCCGACGTGCATCTTCGCCGAGCGAAGATCCTCCTCAATGGCTTCGATCAAAGTCTCATGCGTGTGAAGGAGGCCTTTGATCAATGCCGTTGGGGACTGCGCATACTTGGCATTGGGAACCGCATGCTCCTTAATTCGCTGGCGGTGGTCCGCCATCTCGCGCTTGAGTTCCTCCGACGACATCGATGATAGATGCGTATAAACGAGCAGCAGGCAGGACTCGTGCTGGCATAGCGCTGCCACACGCGCACAACGGTCGTCCAGCACATCACACAGGCCGTCCAACCCCAGCCGCCTTGCTGTCGCATATGCAGGCTCCATCATCCTGTCCACATGCGCCCGCATAAGCGCTGGATCCCGTTCAAACGAAATTTCGATGCTGTGACCGGGCCGCTGAAAGTACGACGCGAGCGCGTCGTGAACTTTCGAGGTGATGGTCTCAAACTCTGCATCGCCGACCACGTCCATCGAGCCCGTCAACTCGAATGCAGTGAGCATGGAGCATTCGCGGGTCAGAAGAATATAAGGCTTGACCCCGTCCGGATTCTTGGCTCGCGCTGCAATTGTGCGAGGATCGTCTTCGTCTAGTCCGATGGCGGATTCCAAATGGCAGTACGACGGAAGATCGGCCCCTAGTCCGAAACTGGCTAGCCAAGCCAGGATCGATTCCACACCCTCGACCACGTTCGTTGCGAGTGCCCTGCTCATTGTGCATTCCTTCGTTTCATGAATTCTGTCTTCAGTAGGGGGGCTGCTCCCGTCTCGCTCAGCACCTTTGCGACCGCCGGATCTGCGCTCAGGGATTCGTTCGCCGTCTTCACGGCGTGGACCACACGCTGTAGTGGCGTCATGGTGGCAAGCACGTCGAGGCTTAGAAAATCGCCAGCTCGGATTGCCACGGCGCAGAGGATCTCGCTTAGATCCTCCAGATCGACGGCTTGGTCATGCTGCTGCAGCTGCATCGACGTCTCCTGCATGAATAATCCGGCCGAAGTTGGGCGCAACGAGCTGGTTCTCGATGGCGAATTCGAGCGCTTGGAACAACTCGGACCGCTGAATGCGCACCCGTACGGCCCCCGTTCCGTATCCCGTCACCACGAACCCCTTGTCGACGGCCTTCTTCGCCAGAGCGAAGCACAACGCGCGGTCTGCTGCCCGCAACCACACAGCGCGGGATGAAAGCGTTTTCCTTTTCGTGATCTTGTTGTACTCGTCACTGGCAAGGCTCATCCAGTGATTCTCCGCCAACAGCCCCGCGGAATACGACAGCTGCAGCAGAGGGTCGGTGGTGAGGGCGGCTGGCAACTGCAGCGTATCCGGCAGGGCGACGTATCGCGATGAGCGGAACACGGACTTGATTTCCAGAGGTGCGAAGCGCGACAACCAATGCAGCTCAGGGTGGGACACCCACTCACGCAACACCATGCGGCTGCTGGCCTTCTGTCCGAAGGCTGAGAGCGCGGCGTATTGCGAGTCGGCCCTCGACATGTCGACGAGCACTTCCGCGAGGACAGGATGCTCGTGGCCAAGGCAGAATGCGAGACGCTCTCTCTGGCTACTCGGCAAGGCGACGCCCGGGATGTACTCCCACGCGTCTTCTGGAACCGGACATGACATGACTCTTTTCGCGTGTGCGAGGCGGTTCATACGAAGCGTCAGGAATATGGAATCCGCGATGAAGTCGGCTTTCGACAATGCGGAATCGGTCTGATAGGCAGCCAGCAAGCCTCGTTCAAGCGCGGGGTTGTTCAGGCTCACGTCGCGCGGGAAGCGTGACCTGATGTTCTGGTGGAGCTTCTCCGCGTTGGCAAGTTCGTTAGGCTTCCATTCGTAGCACTCCGCCAGCAGCTTGAACGTCCGAGATGCGATGAGGCTGATCGTCGGCGCAACCTGGGCAGAATTTGTCGTGCTCATGTCGAGGCCGAGATCCGCGCCGATCTGACTGACGTTTGTCCGAAAGAAGTCAGAGCCGCGTAGATTGTGAACGTTGCGGTGACCCTGGACCATGAATTGGCTCCAAGCACCGTTCGTGATCCAGATGACGTTGTTTGCGAGATCCGAATGCTGACGAACGTGTGTCGCCGGCGATCCATTGACGGAGGCATGCCCTGAAGTGCATTCGTTCGGGTTGTCGTACAGTAAGACGCCCACCTCAGGGATGACGATGTCGCTTTCCGCTTCTGTGGACGTGCCTTGCCTCCTATTGTTTTCCAACTGCACGGTCATGGATGCGCTGCCAGGTATTCGTGGGCAGAGACTTGTACAGCTCGTCTACCCAGCGGCCGATATAGTTCACAAATCGCGATGGTCGGTAAAGGAGCCCCAGGCCGGCGAAAGCGCTCTCCCGCTTCTCCATTTCGTGCTCCTTCAATTCAAGCATTGCGTTCGCAAAGTCGGACGGATTGGCGCTGCCCCACACCTTGATGACCAGTTCCCCACGGCTGGCGAGGTGTTGAAGAAGTGACGACGCTTCGCGCTTTTCGTCGTCCGTCCCGATCTCCAGCACCACGGCAAGCGTTCGCTGCAGGTGATTCAGCTCTGCCTGCGGCAGGCCTGCCGCTTCAATCATCAGCCCATGCCGGTTGGCCCCCACCTGACCGATGTGCTGAGTGCCATGGCAGAGTGGATCCGCCACGATGAGGTTTTCACCTCGGTTATCCGCGTGGTTGTCGTTCTTGTGGTGAATCTCCGTGTGCTTGGAGCGGAAGCCACAGAACACACATTGATAGTTGCCTTTCTGAAGCCGCGACTCCCGTTTTGCGCGGTACTCGGCGTCAGCGGCTTCCATGTTGTCGTCGTTCTTGCGCCAGAGATGGCGCTTGACGGAGAACACGATGGGCGCGAAGCGGCGAACCGCAAAATTGGCACCCAGGGACTCAGCGGGACGCGACATTCCCTCGGTCGCCTCCTCCCATGAGATGCCGGTCGCGACGGCTTCCGCCAAGTCGTCGCCCATGCTGCCGGTGCTCTCCGACATTCAGTGGTCTCCTTAGAGACCGCCCGGCATCCGGTTCATTTGACCGGAGCTGCCGCCGACGGACTCTGCGAGCGAGTCCGCGAGGTAACCGAACATCATGAGTGCGATGCCACCGATACCGTTGCCATAGATGCTCGCGGTCTTGATGCTCTGGTCGCCATTCGACTTCTTCTTGCCGTTCGCCACCGCGGTAATCAGGGCGACCATGCCGCCGCCATAGGCACCATAGATCAGCAGGTCGTAGATGTCGCCGAGTTGCGTCTTGATGGCTCGAGCCCAGCCAGCAATTCCCCCAGCGGCGTGGGCGACGTCTGGCGAGAGCAACATCGCGAGCGTGAGTGAGGCAACGACCATCGACGCCAAGCTGCCGGCCTCCAGCCGCGGCTTCTTGCCAGCTGCAACGAGGACGTACAGGCAGATAGCGGTCGAAAGGAGTAGCGTGCAAGCCAGCGACGGGTTGCGATACAGTAAACCGCCGAAAATGATGGTCACTGCAGTGCCGACTTTCAGGGCATTGGCGTGGGTCTGGGCGGCAATGTGCGCCTGGTTGATCCAGTGTTGCATTTCGATCTCCGAGAGGGGAACAGTTAAAAGGTCAAGCCAATGGTTTCTTTGAACGCATCCACGGTGCTGCCGATGTTGACCATCGCGGCCCCGCCCATGGCGTGGATGAATCCTTTCCATGCGTAGTCTTCGTATCCGCCGCTACCGTGTCCCTCCGATGCCTTCTTGAACATCGTTAATCCCTTAAATCCGTACCACCAGCCGAATGTCGAAACAATGGTGAAGATCGCATTGATGGCCGGCGCAAACACCCCAGCAGCGCTGGCCCCAGAGTAGGACACCATGCCGAACCCAGCGCCACGTTCGCCTGTCATGGTTTCCCAAAGATCACCCATAGTGCTCGTGAAATTGAGCAAAACCGCGCCGATCAAAAGTGCGGTGAGAATGGCTGCACCGGACGTTTCACCGCCGCCCGGTTGACTAGAGGCTTTGATCCCTCGGTTTACGGCCTTAGCGATGTACCAGAGGCCGACTCCGTAGGCTGCAGCCGCCGCGAGCGACTGAAACTCGACTATCGAGGCGGCAATCTGCGTGACAATCGTTGTGAGGTCCATCAACGAATGACGCCAGCGGTCGTGCGAACGATGTACTTGTCGGCGTCAATCTCGACAATTTCGCTCCCCCCGAGCTTGTCTCCCTTGGCTTTCACATACTGTTTTCCGGTCTCATCCTCGAGCCAGGCCTGTCCGGGAATGACTTGCTTGATCTTGTAGCCTAGTTGAACTTCATCTTTTGGGGTCGGGCGCGCACGGGTCGCCTTGGCCCTGACTACACCGGCGGCCTTCTCGCGCGCGCGGTCTTCGTCAGACAGAGGCTTGGTAGCTCGCGCAGCCTTCGGTCGCGGCTGCGCTTCAACACGACGAGTTTCGAGCGCGGCAAGTCGCTTTCCCATGTCCTCGAGCTGAGCCGTCTGGGCCTTCAGCTGCGCGAGGATGGCCGTGTCCGTGTCGCTCGTATCCCGTCTGTCCGGATCATTGATGGCGGCCTTCCGACTGCCCATATCAGTGGACTCGTTCACGGCGCTCGCAGTCGAGGGCGCAGCGGACACGTCGCTCGCCGAGCTGTTGGACGGTACCGACCCAGACCCGCTCACGCCCGCGCTCAGGCTGTCACCGTTCATGGCGGGCCCTGCGCCATTGACGGCGAACCCTTGTGGTGCCGCCTCTTGCTGCATACGGCTTGGGGAGAACGAACTTGGTGCGGGGCCTGCATCATTAGGCGGCAGTGCAGCCATCATTCCACCTTCGCTCATCGGCGCACTCGCCGTGAAAGCGGCCTCGCTCGAAGGCTTGGTCAACTTCTTGTAGCTCCAGAAGCCAAAGACGGCGAGCGCGACCGCGCCATAGATCAGGTAGTTGGCGGGCAGCTTGCGCTTCGGTTTATCCGAAGTCGGCACGTCGGTGATCTCATCCTGGGAAGGATCGTATGCGGCGGCGTCGTGATCGCCGGTGTCGAGGTGGGCGTCAAAGTGGTTCGTCTGGCTCATGCGGATCCCCGGTTTCGTATCCGTACAATTATACGTAAGAATGCAAACGGATAAATCCTACTCTTTCAAGTACGCGTCTTCCTTGAACAGCACCATGATCGGCGTGCCTCGCTTGATGCGTCCGCGGCGCGGGGGGATACTCGCATTCTCCTGTTGGATCACTTGTTGCGTTGCTTGTAGGCCCGCCGATACGGCCGCACCGCCAAGTTGCTTTCCGCTTGGATCCGGATTGGTCGTCGTTGATACGCCTCCGAGCGGCGTCTGTTGCACGACAGAACCTGCATTCTGGTAAACCGAACCTGCCGCTCCCAGCGCGCCTAGCAGGGCCGGAACGCCAATTCGCTGCAGGTATCTGTGATCGATGTCTGCTGGCTGGGCCGTCCGCATTTCTGCCTCGTCCAGGGCCACCGCAGTGATGGTGATCATTTGTCCAGACGGCACCTTCATCTTCGTGAATTCGGTGACGACGACTTCGTTGGAGAGGCGAGCGGTCCCGTACAACAGGCTGCCAGCATACTTGCCGCTCTCTACGTTAGCGAGCACATCCGACGGTGCATCTGTATCCACGCTGTTTTGATAGACCGCTGGGATCTGATCCAAACCTCGAATGTATGGAGTGGCTTGGCGGTTCGTGCCGGTTTCTCCAGCTGCTGTTGATGTGCTTCCCCCGGCCGCACTCGTCGCCGTTGCGTTGGAGTTGCGAGCATCACCGGCTTGCGCGGCAATGTTCAGAATTTGCTGCGAAGATTCGTCGCGGGTCCATACTGCCCGCAGCCCTTGCAGTTGATCGCCCAGACCTGTGGACGTGGCCTGTACCTGTTGAGCGTCAGCGGACGTTGCCACATTGGTTTGATTGGGACGGGCGTAGTCACGCGCCTGCTGCGGAGGATTCGCCTCGGCGCGTTTTGAAAGCTCGTCCTCAAGGCTCGTAGTCCTGCCGCTGTTCTCGGACAGCGTAGGGATGAACGTACCGCCAGCGTGCTCGGCCTGCTGGAACCCTTTTTCGTTGGCGCGGTTCAGCGCCCGTGAGTAGTTCGGCGTCTCCTCGGTTTTCTTCGCACCATGTGTGTCGATAGCCGGCACTTCAACGATGGCGGCCTGTGAACTGCGTCCCTGCATAGCCATGTATGCAACCCCTACCCCAGCTACGGCTACTCCTGTAACGACGGCCATGACCTTGGCATTCTTCTTGAATCCGGGATGCAGCTTCTTGCGTTCAGCCATGGGTCATTCCAAGTCAAGGTAGATATTGCGCAGCGCGCCGTTTTCGCTCAGTGTGGCGACGGGTGTTGGAGCCAGCTCGTACACCCGCGTACCGTCAGCTGCAGCTATCGTTGCTTGGTATGCGGGGTTGTTAAGGAACAAGGTGGTACGGAGAACTACATTTCCACCGACTATCCATGCGCGCGTCCCCGGCGGGGCATGTTCGACCCGAATTGGCTTTGCGTTTGGTGTGTCGATGCCATCCAGCAAGGTTTGCAGATAGTTGGCGGGCAAGTTGATCGACGGCGTGCCCGCGACCGGATCGATTGCATTGGGCCCACGCCGCGGAATGCGCAGATCGAGCCGGTAGTCGGTCTCGCGCTGACCGGCGACCATTCGCAACATCACGGGAATCGGAAGACCCTTCAAGAAGATGGCAACGTTGCCTTCCACGTAGTCGCCCATTGCCGTGATCGTAATGGTGGGAACATCCTTGGCCGGCTGCTTGACTTCAAATGAGCGCTTGGCAAGGTTGTTGACCTCGAGGATGTCCCATGGCGCGCCAGTGATATCGACCAGTGAAACGGCAGCTCCCTGGTTGCTCACTCGCACAATCGGTGGAGTTGATCCGGGAGAGAGATCGACGGTTGTTGTTGAGATGACCGGCTTCGGCGGGACCCCCGGATACGTCGCGGCGGCGCGCCTGGCGCTGTCTACTCGTTTCCGCAGGTCTAAGATCTCGTTGGTCGTGAGGGGAGAGATCGTATCCACAGCGCTGTTGAAGTTCGCCGAACCGACCGGCGGCGCTTTGAGAGGCGGGAGTGCACGCGGAGCGTTTGCATCGTCCGCACCGCTTTGACTGCCCGCCGCGGCAGCGTGGCCGCAGACAGTCGAGATCGACAGGATCAACAGTGCGTAGAACCGCGGAATCGAAAGGCGCATGGCTAGAATGGCACTCCAGTAACGGCAGCTACCATGCAGCGGGTGTCGATGATGCCTTGCAACCAGTCATGGCACCGGCGCGACGGCGCGTTCTGTTGCAATTCGGTCAGGGTATCCCGCGATGCCGCGAAGACGTCGATTAGATCGAGCTGGACCGCCCAGTCGGTTTGCATCGCTGAGCTGAGAGGGTGACCGTGCTCCCCGCAGGCCGCCTGCTGAACGATGTCCAGCGATGTCGGCAAGGAGAATTCTTCTGCTTCTTGTGGCATGACTTAACCTAGTTGATTTTCGTGTTGCAAGTAAGCCGCAGGGATTGGGTGGCAATGCCTGCCGGGTTGTCTTCGACTGGGAGACGCTTGACGGTTTGCTTGACCAGGCACTCATAGGTCTTGCGTTCGCTCTGGCCGGTGATGGTTATAGCGATGGGCATCTCGGTTTCCCATGTGTACACACCGCTCTGGTCGTACTCGTTCGCAATCACCCCCGCACCAGTGGCTACGGCCGACGTGACCAAACGACGGGAGCGGATCTTCTCGATCAGGCCCGACGTGTCGTACTGCTGCATTAGGGAGGCGTACCCGTCCCGGGTGAACTGTGGTCGCAGCGCAACTAGCTTCGCCTTGAGGTTCGTGTCATCGAAGTCCAAGGAGAAAGCGCCCGTCGCGGTTTTCTGCACTTTCTGCAGCACAGCTTCGCTACTGACGAAGGGCTTGGACAGAGGAACTATTGGGATCAGTCGCCCCCCTTCTGTCATGCCAAGCAATTGCGGGCCAGGGCGCGCTACGAATTGGACGATGTTCAGGGCAACGGAACCAACGAGGGCGAGTCCGAGGACCAGGTTGTTCGTTAGTTGGCGGCTGAAGCCTGATTTGTAGAAGCCGGAAGTGGCCAGCGTCCTCATGATGGGATCTGTGTTCGCGGCGGGGCGGGCGCTGCCTGCGGCTTTCGGGACGGACGAGGTCATTACAAAGCGTCCTTCTCTGGCTGGCGAGCGGCAAATCGCTCGGGATAAAGAAGGTGGATTTCGGACACGATCATGTACACGCCTCCCATGCGGTCCAGCAGCTCCTTGCAAGCCGCCAAGAGTTTGGTCTTCTGTTCCGAGGGCGCCCCGTCCTTATCGCGGCCGCACGTTCCAGAGTTCAGAATGCGCGCAAGACTCGCGGCGACTTCCGGGGTTGGTACCCCTCCTTGCTCGAGACGCGTGAAGTACGAACGGGAAATCCCAGCGGCTTCACAAAGCTTGTCTGGGCTGAGGTTGCGCGCCACGCGGATGGCCTTGAGCGCCGTCAGCGGTCTATCGGATGCGGACATTGGTACGGGCGTAATTATGTATCGTGTAAATGGTACGGAATTAAACCGCGCGCGGATTTTGACTGTCAAGAACATTCACTGACGGGAAACAAATCTGCGACGGGAGGGGTCACGGCTGGCGCGCGGTATTTCTTTGCCCCCTCTTGGGTCGGTGGGCTGCGCGCCGGCCTACGGAAATGATGTACGAAGCACGTGGTGTTGAGCGCTATGTGATGTAAGCGCTTCTTTAATCTGATTTGTCCATTGTGTTAAACGGCTCCAACGACCATTTTCTGCATACCCCACTAGGGGGGGCAACGTGGTCCGACCAGCTCCTTGGCTGCGTCTGCAGCCTGGATCGAGTTATCGGCATTGGCTTTTTCTCGACAATCCGGGCAGGAGGATTTCAGGCTCGAGCCCGGTGCCTTATGGATCAATGACTTGCCAATGCGCCCTCCTCTTGCTGTAAGCAGAGTCGACTGGTAGCAAGGCAGGACCCGTTCCGCGTCGAGACGGCGGCAGCGGATGGCGCGACGGGGTTCAGGAGGAAGAGCCGCCGTAGCGGCATGCCGAGAAAGGTGGAGACCCAGACGGGGCGAGGAAAATAATTTGCATTAAACTTTCCTCTGCAGAACTGGGGGGAGTGCGCCATCCAGTGGGCACTTTGGCTTTCGAATCAGTCACTTACGGATGCTACATGCGGTGAGTCGACCCCAATGGGCTCGCTCATGTGCCGTCTGGTTTTGCAGCGGGCACCGGCTTTGTCCGGTCACGATACTTCGGCCAGGCTGAGCGCTTCGGAGCGTAGTGTGTCCGGGCGGTTCTTGTGGACGCGTGCCCTAATAGGCGCGCGACTTCTTCGTGGGAGTGAACGGCCTTGACGTTCGCGCTGAATTGGTGGCGTGCGGAGTACAAAGCATAGCGTTTCGTGGGGTCGTTTCCCCACAGAGCTTTACAGGCTCGATACACAGCCACCGCGCAATTCTCGTGGATCTCCGTAAACGACCTCCCTGCAGCGAGCATCTCGCGGACCGAGGCGATATGCGCACGTACGACCCCCATGTCTTCGGGCGCGACAGGGACAGAACGCATCGGGCCGGTTCCTCGTCCGTTGGTCGCCTTCGCGTTACGTGCATGCAGCAGACCGGTCACCTCGTCCAGTTCGGCATGCTCCCACTCACGTGGACGCAGGCCGGTAGCGACCGCCGCCATCAGCCACAGGCTTGCGCGTTTGGCGTAGTAACCGTTCCGGGTAGGGTTCGAGAGGTTAGCGACAAGAAGGTCGTAGTCGGCCTTCCGGATTCCCTTGCGCTTTCGCGACGAAGTCTGACCCACGGCATTCGCGGGGACGCAGTCCCCGTACGGTAGGCGACGGATTTCCTCGGCTGTCCGCATGAAGAGCGCGTTGCCAGTTCGTTCCGCTTCGATCTCATAGCGGCACGCCAAACTTGCCTGATATTGCCGGAAAGTCGACCACTTCCATTGGGATGCGTTCTGTCTCATGAAGGCGACAACCGCCTCGGGCGGCGGATACGCGTCGTCTGGAAGCGCCATCTCTTTCGCCAAGCGAGTCATCAGCCCGTTTGCACGCCGTAGGTAACTCTCAACGGTTGCCGACGTCCGGGACTGCTCACGTGCTCTGTTCGGATTCATCTCCGTCGCACTCCATAGGTTTGTCTTCGGCCGCGGCCGTGCCGCCCTGCTCTCTTGATCTGCGGCATCCGTATGCACTCTCGCACCTTGCTTATCGGATGGCGTCGTCCGCGAGGTAGGGTCCAGTCTTCGCGGCCACAGTCGGACCCTGTGTCCGCCCCCCTTCCGATACCTGCATCGGTTGATGTCGACTCTGCCCCGGTGCCGGCCGCGCGGCTCGCGCCTTAGGTTGGTATCCGGGCTGCGGTATCCGGCCTGCTCGATTTCTCCGTAGCTGGAGCCGCGGGTGCTGTCCGCCCAGTGGTGACCGGCCTACGGGACCTACCTGGTGGCTTCTATTCTTGCGGTGGCCGGCCGCTGGAGGTTGCGATGCTGGTTGATTCCGTTACTTGGATTGGTATCGGCGGCGGCTATGTTTCCACATAGCCGCGTTACACGAGCATCGGCTGCGTCGTGTAACGGGCGGATGGTGGCGGAATCCTAGCAGATACCATGTTCGTCGGGAATCAGATGTTGTGTGTTCTTGCATGTCGCTGTGCCGGTTGTGAGCGTCGGTTGGTTGGCGAGCATATTGGTGACATGGTCTTTCCGAGAGAACGCGATATCGGGTTCCACAGTCCATGAGCCGGCTGTCCTTGGCGGCGCGCCCGCGGCACGCCAGCACCCTCTTCGTGCTTCCCTCCCCTGATGCCGACATGTCCATCACGATCCGTCTCTTGGGGGTCATCGTCAGTGCTTGTTACCAGGCATATTAATGTGCTCGGTAACGCGCACTGACTGTAACCCCATAGTGGCTTTCTTCCCATGTAGCGCAAGGCAATCCTGGCCACTTTGGGCGGTCAGCGTTTGAACGCTTTCCCATTGAACTGTCGGCATCAAGTGGTCCGTTACCGAGCGTTACGTCGACCCCCCGCTTAGTGGCGAGCGCACGAAGTGTTCTCTGCAGGTGCACTGCGTATGGATTGCCTGTTCACTGCAAGGGCACTGCACTATCAGTGCGCTGACACTGCATAGCGCCCGCTCTTTTACCCCCTTCTGACTGCGGACAGCGCTAATTCCGTATAATTCATACGATACACACTGCAGGAGGTCCATTTTGATGGAGAACAGCGTGGTCTGCGCGCTGCGGGCGCTAGCAGCAGACAACAAGGGGCGCTCCGAAACTGCGCGTCTCCGAGATGTGATTGAAGACGTCGAAGCGGCACTCAATGCCGGCGTGAAGCGTCGGGCCATCCTGGAGGCACTGAACCAGCAGGGATTCAAGATGACCCTCAAGGGCTTCGAGAGCGCGATGTACCGGATTCGCAAGCAACGAAGCCGAGCGACTCCATCCGCGTGCGGGGTGGCGTTCGCCGCCATCCCGGCCTCGACCCCGACCCCGATTGGAGCCGCATATGTGCCGCCCATGGCTAAGGAGCAGCTGGCGGAAGCCGAGGCGGTACGTGATGCACTGACCAATCAGAAGTCTCGCGAGGAGAAGTTCTCCCGTTACTCAACCAGCACCACCCTTTCCAAGCGTCTCGGACAGAAAAAGGAGTCATAAATGCGTCTCGCCTTCGTCAACTTTTCAGGCAACACTGGCAAGTCCACCCTCGCCCATCACCTCGCGGCACCGCGGTTGAACACCGACGTGATTACCGTCGAAACGATCAACGCCGACGAAGGCGGCGAGAACATTAAGGCCAGCCAGTTCCACGAGCTACAACGCCATCTGCTCACGACGAGCGTTGCAGTGGTCGACATTGGGTCGTCAAACATCGAGGTGTTCATCCATGCGATGGCTCAATATCGTCGGTCACATGAGGACTTCGACTATTTTGTCGTTCCTGTCGTGAAGGAAGCGAAGCAACAGAAGGACACCATTGCCACCATTGACGCCCTGGCCGCTCTTGGCGTGCCCGCCAAGAAAATCCGCGTGGTCTTCAATAAGCTGGCCATCGATGACGATGTGCAGAGCCAGTTCGGCGCGATCTTCGGTTATGCCGCCGAGGAAAAGAAGTGTGTGGTAAGGCCTGACGCTGCCGTCTTCGAAAGCGATGTCTTCGAAAGAAGCAAGGCGCTTAGCAAGACCATTACCGACATTCTCGCCGACTCGACGGACTTCCGCGTCAAACTCAAGGAGGCCAAAGACGAACAGGAAAAGGAGTATTGCGTTCAGATGATCCTCGCAAAGCGCCTGGCTGACTCGGCCAACGAGAACCTCGACGCGGTCTACAAGGTATTGTTTAAGTAGAGCCAACAGCCATGCGCGAAATCCGAAAGATCCATGAGGCTCTGCTGGCTCAGCACTTCGAAGACGTCGACCAGCTCGCCGACAAGATCTCGGACGCCGCCGAAAAGGTGGAGCGGGCCACTGCCACGCTCACGGCGGTCTGTGGCAAGCCTCGCCCGGTGCCGCCCCACAACATCCGTCACCGCAATGCGGTGGCTGTGCGAACGGGTTGGGCGAGAGGAGGCGTGGTCGCGGCGATCATGGTAGGAGTCATGACATCGGCCGGCGTGGCTGCTTGGGTGAGCCGAAATCAGCCGATGCAGACACCAGAGCAGAGGCGAGCCGCGGAGATCGGAGACGCCATCGTGCAAGTCTGGCCGACGCTTGATGTCGCAACCCAGAGAAGAATCTGGAACGCGTTGACGCCGGAGACTCAAGAAGCTCTGGCCCGCTCCGCGCATCGTAGGTAACGGGGTTGGCGTGAGGTGTTAAGGGCTGCCTTTGCATGCCTTATGCGCCCTGCTCTGTACACCGATGTACGCAAAGAAATCGTTCGGAGGGTCACCGTGCATTGCATTGGCCAGGGCTGCAGCATTCGCAGCGCCCGTGCCAAGGCGTCGCCTGCACTACATACCGGGTAGACATCGAGTGCAGCGTGGTCCCTGGGTGCATCATCGTTCATGCAATGCGAAAGACCGAATCGGCATTGCAGGGGAGGGCAGTTCCGCATTAGTGGCAATTCAACCGCCGCTCAACATCGAAGGTGGCCAGCACCATGTCGCCACGTTCCACGGCCTGCAGCCAGGGCAAGAGATTGTTCATCGGTGCAGTGCCGCTGCGGTCGGCCCCGAGGACCTGCACGTAGCGAGCATCGCGGTCGATGCGGTAGAGACGGTCGCCATTGCGGCTTGCTAACGTTGCACCGCGGAAGCGCTCTTTGAATCGCGCCAGGCGCGCATGGAGGAGTGCGGCCTCATGTGCCTTCGCGGCGGCCTCGCGGACGCCAGCTGCGGCCACGGTGAAGTCAGTCGGACCACTGGCGAGCTTAGCGAGGTAGGCATACAAGCGGCCGCCTTTGAGATCCGCGAGGCGGTTAGCCATTGCTGTCACGATGTCGGATAGTCGCTTGCCGTGGGCTTTGGCAATGCCCATCAGTTTGAAAAGACCCGCCTTCGACATGCCTTGTCCGGTGAGGTGAGCTAAGTCGGCGGGCAGGCCCCCGATGGTGGCTTCCGGGCGATGAGTCTTTGCAATAGTGGGTTCAGATAACGATTGGCCGTCTGACAATTTGTCATACGGTAGCGTGTGGATAACGTCCGCCTGTGGCTCGATTAGGCCAACCAACATTGCGGCCTTGGGGGTGAGACGGATTCGAGCGACGGCGTACCGCCCGTTACGGGACTTCCGTTCTTGAGGCATCACCTCGATGAGGCCGGCGCTTTTGAGTCCAGCCAGATAGCGGTACAGGGTCCGCTCAGTGACACTGAGCCGCTCAGCGATCTTTGCCTTGTGCGCGAAGACAGTGGCGAAAGGCTCGTTCTGTGGGACGTAGCGAACAAGCTCGGCCAGTGCTGCGCGGAGGCTCTTGCTCAAGCCTTCAATATGCTTGGCCGCATCAAATGCGCGGAGGATACGGTTGGGGAGGTTGCGGCGCTTAGCGGGCGTAAGGCACGTGGTATGGTCGTGCCGGTCATCGTGGCTCAGGCGAACGCCACCCTCGCCAGCAACGGAGTGTTGCGCGATAGACATGTCAAGCTTCCATTTCAAAAATGGCCAAACAATGCTTGACTGCCCCTCTCGTTTCGCTACACTCCGAGTTACGGTTCTCATCCGGTTCCAGCCGGTGAGTCTAGCGGGTGAGGTTCCAGCCAAGCCCTTTTTGCAAAAGCCTTCGGTTCCAGCCGAAGGCTTTTGTCTTTATGGCTCTGTCCTGGTCAGGTCGTCATGTCGGGACCTTTTTCGCTAAGTGATTGATTTTAAAAGATTCCCCACTGGGAACATTCGCAAGGATCTTAGTTGTCCGCTGCGTTAATCTGCGAGCGGATGAAGGCTTCAATCTTGCCGGCCCAGTCCTCAACCGCGGCCTCATTGTTCTTGCCGTTGAACCGCAGCCCGATTACGCCTCCCCGCACCGATACATCACAGAGCTTCCTCTTCCCGACGAATATCGTTCGGACAGCAGGTGCCGCTGGCTTCGAAGCTTTTGGCTTTGCAAGCTCCAACGCTCGCTTCTGTGTCATTGATTCGTCGCTGATGAGCGCTTCAATTGCCTTGACGACGGCCTCGGCATTTCCGCCGCTTGCGATTGCAGCAAATTCCTCGGCCGCATGCCCACCGACTCTGTCGGGTCGCATGGCAATCGCCGTCCGCGCTGCTGCCGGGAGCTTCTCGAACGCGAGGATTCGCGACACATGTGACGAACTGAGGCCCGATGCCTCAAGAATGTCGCTGCGGGTAAACCCCGATTCTTCCTGGAGCCTGACAAATTGCCGGTATTTCTCAAAATCCGGCAGGGCAGGGGCCAGCAAGTTGGAGAATGTGGCGCCCAGTTCGGCACTCTTGGCATCGCCAGAGAAAGGGATGCCCAAAATCGTGGTGCGACCGAGATCACGGTAAATGGCCACACGATTGTGGCCGGACACGATCTCGTTCGTTCCGTCTGGTCGCGGCAGGTAGACGATCGGATGGATCAGCTTGTTCTTAGCCAGATTGGCTCGGAGTTCTTCGTACTCAACGGGCGACAAGACGCGACGCCGGCCCGGAACTTCCACCAAGGTTGCAATCGCGATCTCGATTGCGCCGGCCGAGCCCTGCCCCTGCTGAAGGATCTCAATTTTCTGACGGGCCTCTTCGAGCTGCTTCTTTACTTCAGCCGCCTCGGCTGAGGCAGCTGCGGCCCGATCTTCAGCTTCGTTAATTCGGCTCGTGAACTCGAACATCCTCCCCGGTGCCGTGCGGGCCGTGGAGGAGCGTTCGGTCCGTTGGGTCCCCTTGCTCGGCTCCAGGGCGGCCGTCTTCTCAAGTAGTTTGCTCATTCTTGGTGTCCTTCATCCAAGCTTTGACGAGTTGATCATCGATGAACTCGGAAAGTGCGTCCAATGGCGCTTTGAGGCGTTCATACTGTTCACCAGACATTCGCGTTTCGCCGTCTGCGTCCACGTCAAGGCGCTTCTGGTCATAGACGGTGGACAACGCCCCCAGTGCTGCAGCCTGCACTTTCGAATCCGGCACATGAAGCGGAAAGACCCGCTCTCCGTACGCTTTGCGGATCCAACCCTGTACGCCTTTGGCGGCGTCGAAAGGCCGCACCTTGGTCATGAAGACGTTGACGAAGTCATACCGCTTATGCTCGGCGTTGGGGAGGCGCGACGCGATCTCACCAAACATTTGCCAGAATTGCGTCGAGCTAGCGAAGTCCAGCGCCTCGGGGGGGAGCGGCATAATGATTGCGTCTGCCGCCATTAGCACGTTGGTAGTCAGATAGCTCAAAGCAGGCGGAGTATCAATGACGACCGCATCGTACTCTTCGAGCAGAGATTGCAGCCCGTAGTGGAGGATGTTCCAGAACTCGAAGCGGCTGTCCTCGAGGATGTGGGACGGGATCGAGAACTCCGCATCCTGCAAGGCGTTGCATGCCGGGATCAGGTCCAGGTTCTTCCAGTACGTGTCCTTGACGGCGTACTTTAGGGACGTCTCATCACCGTAGATCAGGGGAAGGAGCGTGTCCGTGTCCGAGATCTCCGCATCGGGAGCGAATCCGCACAATTGTGTAGCTGAACCTTGAGGGTCGCTGTCCAACAAGAGGACCTTTCGGCCTAGCAGAGTGAGCTTTTGCGCGACGCTTACCGAGGTCGACGTCTTTGCAACGCCCCCTTTAAAGTTGGCGAAAGCAATCACACGCCCTCTGACCCCTTTTGGCCGCTGAACGCGATTCGACGTAGCGCTGATCCAAGCCAGGGTCTCTTCAAGGGTAAATATCTTCGCGCGACCTGTGCCGGTTTGGGTTCCAGTGGGCAAGCCCAGTTTGGTCGTTAGGTACTTCATCCGCGTCTTATCGAACCCGCATAAGGAAGCGATGTTGGCCGCGGTGAAAGTTGGTGGCTTCTTGCGAGGGTAGGGCTCAAGCATCGTAGCCCTGACCTGATCCAACATGTCCAGTGCCCGGCCAGCGATCACATCGCGGATGTCCGCGATTGAGACTGACTGGTCAATCTCAGGCACCCTGGAGATGAGCAAATCGTTCGCAGTCACAGTTCTGTCCCAAGTAAGCTGGAAATTTTCCGGGTTGGCGTGGATAATTCGGCTAACCCGGAGAATAAAACGCCGCTTGGTAAACTTCAAGTAAACTCTTAAGAGTTTGTGCGGAGGAGGGCGAGGAGCCACCAGAGTGCTTCAAGAGTCTCTTGAGCGGTGGCGCGATACTGCCGGGCGGCAGTAATAGAAGAAGAGTGAAGGAAGGTGGCGCGAATGAGGTTGCAGCCTCATCCGCGCCTGCACCCCAAACCTGTACGAGAGGACTGGAATGCAAAAGCAATCATACACGGCTGCCCGTGTTGCGCCGGACGACGTCGGCTTGGCCCCGTGGGCCTATACGGTGCTTGCGTTGCTCGCTGGCACAGCTGGACTGGCTTCGTCTGCCATAACAACTAAGTTCTTCATGATCGGTCTGGACCGGCTAGAAGCAGATGCCCCAGCCCGACATGCCTTAATGGCGGCGGGTGCCCTCATGGTCGTGGTGGAACTGCTTGCATTCTTTCTTGCAGCCACACTTCCGAAAAGTGGGCTACGCGCTGTAAGGATCAAACTCCTGGCGCTTGGAATTGCACTTCTCGTTTTCGAAGCCGGCACACTCTACTTCACGCAGGTTGCTTTGGTAGAGGCCTCCCAAGCAGTCGCTCGCGGCCAGAAGACCCGCATCGAGGAATTGCGGCTTTCCATCTCGGCGCAACGCGCCGCGCTCGCCTCCATTCAAGACGCAGCGAACCGCCAATCGCAGAGCCGCCACGCCTGGATCCGCGAAGCCGGCGTGGACCACGTTCATAAGGCCCTGACCATTAACGCGGCCGTGTCGGCTCAGGCCGTGGAGCTAGCTGACCTAGAAGCAAAAGTTGTCCCAACCACAACTGACATCCTTGGTAAGCAGGGCATGGTCGTCTACGCGCTAGCTCGCTCTCTTTTGCTAGTGCTGATTGGAGTAGTGCTGTTTTCCGTTGCTGGCGCGTTGGTTCGAGCGCGACGCGGCCATCTCGCTGTCCAATCCTTCTGCGCGAAAGAGTCGGTCGACGCTCCTGTCGCGAGGGCGCCAGCGCCGCCTCTACACGCTGGCGGTAGGTATGCAGCAGTGCCCTTGGCGTTTATGAGTCTTCTGCCTTCGGCTGTTGCGCAGCACGTAGGCGTGCAGTCATGGAAACCGCCGCAGTCTTCTATCAAAGACTCCCAGCGGGCCGCACCCGCTCGCGACGCCGCCGCAGGAGTGACTGGAATTTCCGCTTCACGCGATGAGCAGCGGAGAGTTCAGAGCGTGAAGGATTCTGGCACCAGCGATGAGGACGGATCTCGGTTTGTTCGCGTCCGGGCGGACATCCTTGCGGGCAAGATAAAGCCATCACTCCGGTCAATCTACACCGCGCACGGCGCGACGCAAGCAGTCGCTAGCCGGTACCTCGCCGCAATGCTTGCCGCGGGGGAACTGAAGCGAGCGGGCAAAGGGTACACCCTCATTTAGCTATTCCTGCGGCGTCCTCACTCCCGGACATCCCTCGGACTCGTCCATTCCAGTCTGCCTCGACCCCGCGTAGGCTCAAGCTGCGAGTGAGGCAGACTTTTGTTTGGCAGTAAAATTACGTATGATATGATCGATACGAAATTTTACTGACCGGCAAAACGATGACGTGCAAACGTGCCTACCTGCTTTCTTTGACCGCGCTCAGCTGCATGGCGGCATGCACGACAGCACCTGCACCTGTTGACGAGACCGCCCGCATGCTTGATACCCGGCTGAATGCTTCCGCTCAGCGGATCGACGCCATGCTGGTCGATATCGCCCGAGCAGGCGCTTTGACATCGCCGGCGCAGAAGGTGGGTAAGGTCGAGATCAATGGAGATACGGTCACCGTCGTGTGGCACGGCGATGCGCCGGAGGTCATCAAGAAGTTGGCCGAGGCCAAGGGTCTAGCCTTCGATGTCAAGGGACGACGAGTCCCGTCGCCCGTCGCTATCGAAGCGGTCAACGCGCCGTTCGTCTCGGTACTGGAAAACATCGGCGTGCAACTTGGCGGACGCGGCGACGTTGTGCTTCGTCAGCAGTCCTTGGAAATCCATTACCGTGCGAATTGACATCAGAGCGCTGTTGCCACTTGCAGCCGCGCTCATGTTCGCCAGCCAGGCTGCGCATGCCCAGATGTCGCTGGACCAGATCTCGTCGCTGTCAGCCGATAGTGTGCCAGCTGAGGCCGAGGTCACGCCCGTTCGCGCCGCGATGTTGCGCGAGGCCGCGTTGAGCCTAGGCTCCAAGGCCGGGCTGGCTGATCGCTGTGCCGTTCTGGTGGCGGACCTAGAGAAGCGCGCTTATGTGCTCGACAGGCAATACCGCTTCTCCGCGTACGTCACCAAGAGCGGCCTCCTGCCGCCCGTCATCACTGAAGCGCGCGACGCCGTTCAGTCCACCGACGAGCAGGTACGCGTGGCGGACAGAATCTACAAGATTGTCGTCAAGGCGAGGCCGGTCACGACGCCACCTTCCTGGCGCGACTACCTCTTCGTTGGCTTGCGTCTGACAAAGGATTTGCCGATGCCTGTGGCGTCGGCACTGCCGAAGACTGCGGCAGAAAAAGCCTTTTGGAAAAAGGCGGTGGCCGAAGGTTGGGCACATGGACAAAAACTTGCGGACGAGATTCTCGAGCGAAACCTTGCCAGGCTGGACCGCGACTTCATCGGAATCATGCGGTACTCGTATCTATTGAACAACGGCATGGTCTCGGAGCCGACGGTCGCCGTGGCCCCGCGCGTGGTGAGCGGAGATCGCAACGAGCTGCGCTTGGGTGACACGCTAATGCGCGTCACCGATACGGGGGGATTCATCACCGACCCCATGAAGTGGCAGCCTACTGTGCTGCCGGGCTCGAAGGCGGCGCAATGACATACGACTATATCCAGCCGTTCGACCTGGCTCCAAATTTCTCCGAGAGCGAGTGCCAGTCCTTTCTTAGCTACTGCTCAGAAAAGGGCGCCTCGGACATCGTCCTGCAGACCAACGACTATGCCTGGGTCGAAATCAAGGGACGGCAACGCAGGGCGACTACTCGCCCCCTGCGGGACCAGGAGATCAAGGCCCTCTTGAGCGGTGCATTTGGCGCGGACTTGATCGGCGTTATCCGTGGCGGTCGCGATGCGGACCGGCCCTATCGCTTCACGGTTGCGCGCGAAAATTTCCGTTATCGCGTCAACATCGCGAGCGGCCAGATCGGCGATGCTGACGATGGGATCTCCGTGACCATGCGGTCCATCCCAGAGACCCCTGTTGCGATGGCCGCGCTCGGGCTTCCTGCGGGGATTGAGGAGAACCTCTATCAGCCGCGGGGCCTAGTGCTGATCTGCGGGCCCACCGGCTCTGGCAAGACGACATTGATGTCGGCGTTCTATGCCCACTGCTCGGAGCACGCCGGAGACGCAAAGATTCTCCTTTACGAGGACCCCATTGAGTTCCTTTATACGAAGGTGAAGAACAACGGCCCACGGATCCGCCAGATGCAGATTGGTCGGCACATCCCCGACTTCGCGGCGGGCGTGCGAAACGCGATGCGCTGTAAGCCAACGATCATCGGCATTGGCGAAGCGCGCGATGCTGAGACTATCGGCACGCTGGTCGAGGCTGCGCTCACTGGGCACGGTGCCTACGCGACCATGCACACCGACAGCGTCGCAGAAACCATCAGCCGCGCGATTCAGGTCTTTCCACCCGCACAACATTCGGCAGTCGCATCCAAGTTGCTGGGGTCCATCCGTCTTGTCGTCGTGCAGATCTTGGTGCCGACTTTAGATGGTGACCGGGTGGCGGTTCGCGAATGGCTGTACTTCGATGACGTGATCCGCGCCGAGATGGGAGAGATGGACTATACGAAATGGGGCAGCTTCCTGCGCCGCCAGGTCGGCGAGCGTAAGCAAGCCATGAGCGACGGACTGAAGGCGCTGCTGGAAGCAGGACGCATCGATGCCAAGGCCTACAAGCGCTACGCGGGGGAGTCGAACGGATGAACGGCAGGAAATCAATCTGGCGGGACGCAGCCCGTACGCCTCGTATTGCGTCGGTCGACGCGCGGGCGTTCTTCCCGCTTATTTTCGCGCTGTTTCACATGCGTGTCTGGACGTTCGGCCTGGCATTCGTTGTTGTCGTTATGTTCCGACTGATGGAAACGCGAGGCTATACGTTGCCCGTGTTCTTGAGAGCGGTCCGGCACTGGCTACGGGGCAGGAGTGTGCCTTCTCGCGGGTGGTGGGTGCACCGCCGCTTCTTTGATTGAAGGATCTCAGAGCAAATGAATAAGAAGAACCTGGTGGCAGCGCTAATGGCGAGCGGACTGCTATGTAGCAGCGGAGCCATGGCCGGCTTCATCAATGAAGCAGCGGCAGTTGCCGCTACGCCTGCCGAGGCGGCGGCACCTGCCGCTGTCGCCCAGAGCACGGCTGGTGCCGGACAGACCCCGGCCGGCACGACAACCGACCCGGCCCATCGTGGAAAGCCACTTTCCGAGACACGGGTTTCGGCTGGCCGCCTGATCGAGATCGGGGCTCGGCCCGCAAGTGTCAAGGAAGCGCGAGGCAAGGGGTCTGCCATGGCGCTCGCCGATGTCGTGCCCGCAATCCTGCCCTCGACGTTTCAAGCCAACTACGCGGACGTAAACCGTACGGTGCCGGTTAGCTGGGCCGGAGGAAAGCCCTGGCCGGTGGTCATGGGTGAAGTCGTTTCTCAGCTGCCGGGCGTTATCGCAACCCTTGACTGGACCAACCAATCCATCACGTTCGGCATGCAGCAGGTGCGCCGCAACGAGACCGATTTGGCCCATGCAATCTCGGCCGCGGCTCGATGGGAAGTCCGCGCGAGCGATCTCACGCTGCGCCAGTCGCTGATGCGATGGGCGAAGGATGCCGGTTGGCAGGTTTCGTGGGAAGTGAAGTACGACTTCCCGGTCCAGCTGGAGGCTGTGTTCGGAGGCACGTTCGAAAACGCAGTGGAGCAATTCACTGCGTCGCTGCGAACCAGCGAATTTCCGCTGCTGGGCTGCATGTACGAAGGGAATCGTGTGGTCCGGATCCTCCATTACGGCGACAAGAAGGAATGCGAACAGTGAACCTTAACCCTACCTCGCGCGGAGCCATTGCCGCATCCACTCTGTTGCTGGCCTCGTGCGGCACGGTGCAGCAGACGGTCGATAGTCAATACCTGGCAAACCGCGATGCTGTTACCGCCTACAGCAACAAGGTACTCACGCAAAATGCGACGAGCAACGTGCCGTTGGTCCAGAAGAGCAGCGGAGCTTGGCTTGGCGGCAAGGCACTTCCGCTGCAAGCCGATCTGACGCTGCCAGAGGTCTTTCGGAAACGCTACGCGTTCAAGTTCCCAGGGAAGGTAGGGATCGAGACGGTCGCCCAGCGCATCACACAAGTGACCGGGATTCCAGTCCGCGTGAAGCCGGATGTAATGCTGCCCGCCACCGCGTTCGTGACAGGCGGAAACCTTGCTCAGGTGGCACGCCAACCCGCGCAGACCACAACGGTCGGCAACGGGTCCATGCTGCCACCACTGCCCGCACCGCAAACGGTGGGTACACAGTCGTCGTTGCTAGCGACCGGCCTATCCGCAAGCGGTGCGTTCAACCCGGGCCTCGCAGAATACGAGATGAACTACGAGGGCGCGGTCAGTGGCTTTCTTGATCTTCTGTCGGCTCGCGCGGGTATCTCTTGGGAATACCGCGAGGGCGTGATATCGCTGCATCGCCTCGTGACGAAAATCTTCACGCTTAAAGCGATCCCCGGTGATTCCACCTTTAAATCGTCCATCGGCAAACAGGGTCAGACGCAAGCTGGCGCGGTCGGCTCCACAAACGCCACGCAGTCGAGCGCCGGTTACAACTCGCAAACCAACATCGAGATGAACTCGAAGTTCAGCTTGTGGGAATCCGTCGAGGACGCCATCAAATCGGTGATCTCGCCCGCTGGAAAGTACGCAATCTCACAGGCTTCCGGGACTATCACAGTCACCGATACACGGGATGTTGTGGACCAAGTGGCTAAGATCGTCGAGCATGAGAATGCAGCGAACACGCGTCAGATTGCCATGCGCGTCGAGGTCTTATCGGTCAAGCTGAACAACGGCCAGGAGTTCGGTGTCGACTGGGACTTGGTATTTAACCAGGTATCAAATCTGGTCCCATGGACGCTACGCTTCTCGTCGCCTGCGTCGTTGGTCAGCAACAACGCTTCGAACCTCGGAGTATCGATCCTCGCGCCCACCAATGGCGCAATGTCGGCATCTCAGGCTCGTTGGGGAGGTTCGAAGGCATTCTTCAAAGCGCTTTCGAGTTTCGGACGTGTGAGCGTGGTCACAACTGCGAACGCGATGACCTTGAATCGCCAGCCGGTGCCGGTGGCGATCACGAACCAGACTACCTACCTTGCGAAGGTCACGCCCGCGCCCGCCGGGGCAAGTGGCAGTGCCGGTGGAACCCCCGGTCTGGAGCCCGGCACGGTGACAACCGGCTTCCTCCTCAATCTTCTGCCGACAGTGCTGGACAGCAACAGCATCCTGCTGCAGTTTGGCCTCGGGATCTCGGACCTCACCGCACTCGTCGACGTGCCATCTGGCGATCAAAAGATTCAGGCGCCCGAAATCTCCTCGACGGACTTCCTGCAGAAGGTCGCGATCCGACCTGGAGAGACGCTTGTACTGTCAGGATACGAGCGCAGCACGGGGCAATATGACAAGCGCACGCTGACGTCCGGCGCGCCTATCGGGCTGGGCGGGTCGCTCAACGGAGCATCGAATCGTGAGGCGGTCGTCATCCTTGTCACGCCGGTGTTGTCCGAAGGCGCAATTTAAGGCGGAACGACTGTATGTCTGTGCATATCGTTCCAGCTGGCGACGCGTTGGCGGTCTTCGGGCTCAGCTGGCACCCGCTCAGCGACACTGATCGCGAACGGGCAGAGGCGCGCCAGCTCTTCAAGGAGTTCGACGCTTCGCATTGCGTGCGTGCTGCAAGCCAGGTGGAGGTGCTCTACGGCCTGCTCACTGCGGATGATCGCCGTTCGATGGTTGCAGCCGGCACGGTCCCGCGTAACGCAAAGCTGGTATCGCCCGCAATCCTGCTGGCGACCATGCCCGAAGCTGGCGCAAACCTGCTTTGGGCCGAGTTTCGAGGCGACTCGGCCCATATGGCAGTCGTTGAGAATGGAGTTCCTTTCCCGGGCGGGGACTATCGCGGGACGAAGTCGGAAGTGCTGGCTGCGGCCGAATCTATCCTGGCGCAGACGGACTCGAAGTTCCAGTTCTTTGGGAACCTGCTTCCGGAGAGCATCCCACTTCCACTCGCGGACCTGGTGAAAGAGGGGGACATCAAAGCGGCGACCCTCGCGCCCGCGTCACGCGGGATCGATCCGAAGCTATTGTTCCTCGCGACTCTTGTCGCAGTGGTTGCCGCGGGATACGGATACTCGAGCTGGAGTAAGGAGCGCGAACGCCAAGCGCGTTTGGCGGCGCGCGCACAGCAGCAGGATCCTCAGAAGATGTACGCAGCAAGCCTCGCAGCCGCTCTCTCGACCGCCGGCCCGCCCGTGGCAGAGGCTGCGCCTCCTCTCATCGAATCGGCGATGCAGCAAGAGGTGTACGAAGGCGGCTGGATGATGAAGCAGGTTGTCTGCGAACCGAACGGCTGCACTTACTCATGGGAGAACGTCGGCGGGAACAATCTGTCGCTGAAGGAGGCCATGGACGGGATGACGATCACCGCGTCCTTGGATGGAAAAGGCGCGTCGTTCACTGTCCCAGTCAAGAAGGCATCGCCTTCACTCCCGGATCCCTCGCGTCTCCCGACCATGCAGCGCTTCATGGAAGAGACAGGTTCTTTCTCGCAGGACATCCGACTCGTTGGGGTCGAATTCAGCTTCACTCCAACGGAAATATTCGGGGCCGACCCAACTATACCCGCTGGTTCGATCAAGTCGCCCGTTCGCGCGGGCGCGTACACCTACACAGGCCCTTTGGCTCTCGCAGCAGAAGTCGCGTCGATGCTGCCGCGGAACATGACGTTTGGTCGCATAACGATGGGCTCCGATAGCACTGGGCCGATATTCAACCTTGAAGGCAAATACTATGTCAAAGACTAAGCCGGTCGTGGTCATCTCCGCGGCCCTGCTGCTGGCTCAGGTCGCACAGGGTGCGCCGCTGCGGGAGCTTGTCGACGAGCAGCGCGCCGCGATGGCTGACGAAATCGCAAAGAAGCGAGCCGAGTCCCGCGCCAGGGTAGAGGTGCCGACGGCCGCCGCGCCGACGGCGATTGTCCCGGTCCAGACGCAGGTTTCGCGAGACGACACCACGCCGCGCATTGCCGACGTCGCAGTGGTCGCCGTCTATGGTGAAGTTGGGAAACTCACCGCCGATGTCTCGGTCAAGGGCGGGGTGCCTACCGCCGTCAAGGAAGGCTACGAAGTCATGCCCGGGTGGTACGTCGACTCGATCACATCGCAGCGCGTCAACTTCACGCGCGGGAAAAAGAACGGTAAGGGGGGGGCACGTCACGTCGTCTACTTGTCCGAGCCTGCAACGATTTCGACCACGCAGTCGCGCGGCATTTCGTCGCAGACTGGCTTCGGCGCATCCTTGCCGCCAATCGTCGCGCCGACGCCGACGCATGTCAGTCCCTTGGCGCAGGCCTTGACGAACATGGCGGCCAGCGCTGAAAAGCGCTGAGAGCCACGAGGGCACGCAGATGAACGCCATTGCGAACCTCCTTGGTTTTGGGCCAAAGAAGCCGGCCATTGTGACGCCGGTGCCGAAGCGCAAGAGCGTGGCGAAGCCGGCCGGACAGCCAATTGCTGAGCAGCATAAATGGGTGCGCAGCTTCGCGGAGGTTCCTCCGTACCGTTGCATTCATACGGGGAAGAAGAGTGATCTGGCTAAAGGCGTCACGGACGACTTTCGCCGCGGATGCATCGCTCTGGGTAACGAGAAGGCGGCGTCCTTCTACGTCGATCCTCGGTTTCACGAAGAGCGCAAGTCGTTGGTGCGCTCCATGGCGGCGCAGCTCAAGACAGCTGGGATTAGGATCGAGAGCTATTACTACGCGCCCCCGGAGTTGATCGCGCAGCTGTATGCGACGGAATCCACGCTGGAGGCGGGCAACCGCGTGCTGACCGAAGGTCTGACGCCTGCCGAGGTCTTCTGGAACGAAATGATCGATCACGGTCTCGCACTGGGCGCGACCGACCTGCACGTCTTGCTCGAGGAGGCAAGCCGCACCGCGCACTTGCTGTACCGAGTGAACGGTGACTTGATACCTCCGAGGACGGATGACAAAGGCATTCATCCCATCGACACGGTGAAGGATGCGGTGGCGTTCGCTTACAACAAGTTGCATGCCGAGAAGACCAACAACGATGCCGGCTTTAGCACCGAGATCGACCTCGAGTGCATGGTGCCCTATGACAATGGCAAGGAGGCCTTCAACATCCGCTACACGGGCACGCCGATGTTCGGAGGGTTCACCGTCTATTTGCGCTACCTGTTCTCGAAGACCACTGACTGGTCGTCGCCCCAGGGGGCTGGGTACTCTCCCGACCAAGAGGCGTTGCTTTTTTCCGCCATGCGGGCGCGAAAGGGTGCAATCAGCATCTCGGGAATTACGGGATCGGGTAAGTCGACCACCGCGAAATACTTCCTTGAAGCAGTCGACAAGCTAAACGGACACCGTCTAAACATCATCACCGTCGAACACCCAGTTGAATACAAGATCCAGGGTGCCCGCCAAAAGACCATTCAAGAAACGACACCTGACGCTTGGCGGGATGTGCAGCGGCGGCTAGTACGGGAAGATCCGGATGCCGTTTTCATCGGTGAAGTGCGGTGCATCGAGTCAGGCCAGACGGCCAAGATTATGAACGAAACGGGGCACCTCACGCTGTTCACGGTGCACGCGGACTCTGTGCTCGGTGTCTTCAACCGCCTGGTCGACCCGACGATTGGATTCACACTGGGCACGCTGACCATGCCCAACTTCTGGAATCTGATCGTCTACCAGGCGCTTGTCCCGACACTGTGTGCGGACTGCAAAGAACCGCTAGCCGACCATCTTCCAGATTTGGCGCAGTTCCTTGAGACGCGGTTCAGTCTCGATACGAGCGGCATGCGCGTGCGCAACCCGCAGGGGTGCCCCACGTGCAACCACACCGGCGTCGCTGGCGTGGAAGTCGTAGCCGAGATGCTTCAGCCCACGCGCGCCATCCTAGACAAGATCCGCAAGGGCGAGATCTTTGAGGCCGAGCGGCTGTGGCGTAGCTCTTGGGACGGCCGCTTTGACACGCCAAACATGACCGGAAAGACCGTCTTCCAGCACGCACTCTACAAGGCGTACGTCGGCCGCATCGACCCTCGCACGGTCGAGACTTTCGAGACGTTCGACCGCTTTGAGATCGTACTTTGAGACACACCATGGCAATTCAGGAACTCATCGAAGAGGTCAAGCATCGCGCTGCGGTACGCGCCTTCCGCAAGACACGGGAGAAATTCTATGACTCCCTCGCGGAATCGATCGCGGACGGCGAGGCTATGGCGAGGTACTTCAGCGCCTTGGCCGCGCGCGCTGCAGCTCAGAAGGATCCCCTTGCTGTGCTGTACAGGCAGTGGCTGCGGCGCATGGACATGCCTGGCGCTGACGGCGGGCGACTCTCGTACGTGTTGAAGGGATGCGCGCCGGAGATGGACCTGATGATCATCTCCGCACAAGACCTCACACTGCACCGGTTGCCGGAGACGCTTCGATTCCTCGCGACAACCATCAAGTCTCAGCGAAAGCTGAACAGCGTGTTGGTGAAGGCGGTAACCGTCCCGGCCGTCGCGCTCGTCATCACGGTGGTCTTCATGGTGGTCCTGTCGTTGCTAGTGGTACCGGTTTTCTCATTGATCGCGCCACCGGACAAATGGGGCACGGCCGGCTACTCGCTGTACCTGATTTCCTATGCGGTTACGCACTACGGGATCCTCATCGCCGTTGTGCTCGCAGTCGGGGTGTGGGCATATGTCTGGTCGATCCGAAACTGGACCGGTCCCTACCGCGTAAAGGCGGATCGCTGGGTCTTCTACCGGGTGTTTCGCGACTACTACGCTGCTCAGTTCCTTGTTGCCGTGGCGTCCATGCTGGCCGCAGGCGTGGGCCTAGATACGACACTGGAGGAATTGAAGAAGCGATCTAGCCCTTGGTTGCGATGGCACATCGGCAAGATCGCGAAGAATCGACTGCGCGCTTCACGGTCGCATGGCGAGGCGTTCAACACCGGCGTGCTTGCCCAGCCCATTGCAAACCGCCTGATCGACAGCAGCCGCCGTAGCAGCGACTTCCCAGCCGTCATGAAACGTATCGGCATCGAGGGGATGGACGAAACGAGGCAGCAAGTCGAGGAGAGCGCCTTCAAACTGAACATCACGATGGTGTTGATCATGGGGGTCG
>MTEU01000985.1_pt1 | contig 33792 bp, 35 predicted proteins | sample 1042701 | NCBI WGS metagenome assembly MTEU01 (sample SAMN06185813, study PRJNA358809) | soil metagenome | isolation source: naturally attenuated soil | place: India | collected 2015-05-23
CCACAGTAACCGCGCCGGCCTGAAGCCATGTTTAGTGCCTGTGGGAGCTGGCTTGCCGGCGATAGGGCCCTTGCAGGTTCACACCGGATCCGCATGCACCATCACATCCGCCTGTGGATAACGCTGGCGGATCACCTTCGAGGCCTCCTCGCACAAGGCATGCGCATCATGCAGCGGCAATTGCCCCGGCATCTCCAGATGCAGCTGCACGAACCACTGGTTGCCCGACACCCGCGTGCGCAGGTCGTGCACGCCTTCAACCCCGGGAATGGCCAGCACCAGCGCAGCCATGTCTTCACCAACATCGCCGGGCAGTTCCTGGTCCATCAGGATGGCCGTACTCTCCCGCGCGATCTGCAGCGCGCTCCAGAGGATATAGACAGCGATACCCAAGCCGAACAGCGCATCCAACTGCGGCCAGCCAAAGCGTGCCAGCAGCAGGGCCAGCAGGATGCTGCCGTTGAGCAGCAGGTCCGAGCGGTAGTGCACGGAGTCGGCCCGCACCGCCGTGGAGCCGGTCAGGCGGATGACCTTGTGTTGCAGTGCCAGCAGGGCAAGGGTCAGCACCAGCGACAGCAGCATCACCCCGATACCGACGGCGGTATCGCCCAAGGGTTGCGGACTGTGCAGGCGGTCAACCGCTTGCACCCCGATCAGCACCGCACTGACCCCGATGAACAGCGCCTGCGCCATACCGGCCAGGGCTTCGGCCTTGCCATGGCCGAACCGGTGGTCGTTGTCGGCTGGCCGCAGGGCGTAGTGCACGGCCAGCAGGTTCAGGAACGAGGCAACAGCGTCCAGTGCCGAGTCGGTCAGCCCGGCCAGCAGGCTGACCGACCCGCTCAGCCACCAGGCCAGCGCCTTGCTCAGGACCAGGATGCTGGCCACCGCCAGCGATGCGCGAGTGGCCAGGCGTAGCAGGCGCTGGTGTTCAGCCGGGGTGGTCATCATCCGTGGGTAGCGTCCTTGTGCTTCAGGCAGCAGGCACCAGGCCCAGGCTGGCCAACTGCTCGATGCTGCCGCGATGCTGGATCAGCCGTGGGTCGTTCAGCGGCAGGCGCTGGCCCAATTCGCTTTCCAGAATGGCCTGCAACTTCAGGTTGTCGACCTTGCCATCGGGGCTCACGGCTTCGCGCAGTTTGACTGGGTCGACCTGGGCGGATCGCCCGCCTGGGTAATAGATGGCGCCCGTGGCGAAGTCGATACCGAAGGCGATCAGCCCCGGGATCACATAGAACAGGATGCCGATGGCATCCATTGCGGCAACCACTGGGTCGATCTTGCCGCCGATCTGGCCACGACGTTCCGGGTACAGAATGGTGCCGCAGGCCGTCAGTTGGGTCAGCAAGGTGACGATGAGGGCGCCACCGATGACGCGGGATGGGATGCGCATGTAAAAACTCCGAAAAGGTATTCAGCAGGGCAAGCGAAACGCCTGCACCTGAAGCTAAGACCATGATAGGGCAGCTTGGGTTCGCCGTTATACTCGCCAGACTGTTCGAGGACCACCATGATTTCATTACCGATCGATGCTGTCTTGCCGGCCCTGCGCCAGGCCCTGGAAAACCGTGACGAAGCGGTGCTGGAGGCGCCGCCTGGCGCCGGCAAGACCACCCGAGTACCGCTGGCGCTGCTCAACGAGCCGTGGCTGGCCGGGCAGAACATTCTCATGCTCGAGCCCCGGCGTCTGGCAGCGCGGGCTGCGGCCGAGCGGCTGGCCAGCGAACTGGGCGAAAAGGTCGGCGAAACCGTGGGCTATCGCATCCGCCTGGACAGCAAGGTCGGGCCGAAAACCCGCATCGAAGTAGTGACCGAAGGCATCCTCACCCGCCGCCTGCAGGCCGACCCGGCGCTTGAGGGCGTGGGGCTGGTGATCTTTGACGAGTTTCACGTTTTGTCACTTTCACCGAAAAAACCTACTTTCTTGTCAAAATGCAGGGAATTCCACTCCCTCCACTGAGTTCCATCCAAGACATCTCTAGGGTCTTCCTCCGATTCCCTCTCCAAAGCAACCTCGGTGCGATCTCACATCCCACCGCCGGTAGGTGCCACGATCTCAAACCCAACCCACCTACCCACGTCGACCTAAGCCACCCCTCGAAGCTTTCCCGACGCATCCTACCCATCCCACCCGGCCTTACCATCACTGATCGCAATCCACTCGATTTCCAAGCATCATCAGCACATCCAAATTCATGATCAGGACAGTGCATGAGTGGGCCGAAATCCAAGCCGAAAACCAGCGCAAAGAAGAAAGCAGCAGTTGCTCCAAAGCGCGACAACTTCAATTCTCTGACATGGCATAAGCTTCGTGACAGTGCTGGAAACGTATGCTCATTTCCTGGTTGCTATGTACACACTCATGGTGCGAGTTCAGACGGAGAGGGTGCTGTAGGTATTGGTGTCGCATGCCACATCAAAGCAGCTGCACCAGGTGGCCCTCGTTACGATGAGTTCCAGACTAAAGATCAACGCAAGCATTTCGATAACGGTATCTGGATGTGCCAGACCCACTCGAAACTGATTGACGCTGACGACTCGGCTTACAGTGTCGAGACGTTGATCGAGTGGAAGCAAAAAGCTGAAGCACGATCCAACAGCCTCATCAACCAAAAGAGTTTCACAGAGAGTGAAGTGAAGGCTGCTGTTGAAGAGGGAACTGTCTCGGTGCTGCAGCGATGGGTGAACAAGGGTAACAATCCTTTCGATACCCCCATAGCGGAAGTGTTTGAGGGGTATGAGTCCGGACTAGCGTCTCTCGACCCAAGATTCAACGTACAGGTCGACAAAGTAGGAAAGAGCTACCATCACTTCATCAGCGCTGCGCAAGAAAATGTTAGTCTGCAACTAGTCCTAAAGGATCTGGATCAGCTGGAGGGTTTCTGGGAGGCCGAAAGAGCGCTGTTTGAAGAAGGACGGCAGCTGGAGATCCCCGGAGCGCATTTCAAGTTTGAAGGCTCCAAGCTGTTCGACGCTATTCATCAAAGAACTCATCGATCAGGCCAGGGCGTGCTTACTGTAGGGGTACCGAAGCGAGCGCTGACAGCCAATCTTTACGTCCGCAGCCCTGATGGTCACGAGCGCGCTATCGATAGATTCACGTGTTACTACACCTCAGGCAGCGTGCGGACTGTTTTCAACGGGACGGCGTTGGGCGGTTTCTTTGCCGTCAAAGCGACATGCGCTCATGACGGGAGTGATACGAAGTTCGATCTGACCTTCAACATGGACGCTTGGCGCGACAAGAACATTCTTGACCTACCTGGTTTCTCCCGTTTAGCCAGGGCTGCACAAAACCTTGAAAAAGGGCGTTTGGTCGTTGAGATCGAGGTCGGCAATAACGTCGCTTCTTTTGACACCAAGAGCAGCCCCATCAATGAGGAATATCACGATCAGTTGCGTTGGTTGATCGAGTATCTGGATTTGGCTCGCAAGGTGGCAGAGCATTGCAGTGAGCCTATCCTACTGAAGAAGATCGATTTTGACGCCGAGGTCTACACGGCACTTCGAAAGTACGCGAGGTTGCTCAGTGGGCCGGTGCTAAGCACACGCAAGCCTGGTTGGCTGTGCGGTGGTTCGTTTAATTACTTCGATGGGTGTGATCTTTCAACTTTTGAGTCGACTGGCGTACCACCAGTGATCAAGCTTGCGCAGAAGGACACAATGACCTTTGAACTCTTCGGTCAGGCGATCACTGCCCCACGAGTGGAGACGATTTACACCGACGTTGAGTTCTCCTTGTTCACTAATCTGGATGATCGCGAGAAGCCGAAAATCGAGCTCTATACGACGGATAACTCAGCTATAACCACGCAGCTCCAGGCAGAGGATTCGTGGATTGTTTACCGGGACGAAAGCGTGCTTGAAGAGCTTAGTCCCTTGGGTAAATGAGTGTGCGCCGATGCCGGGAAAGGCTTTTCAGCAACTGAAGAATGGCGGGTAGCGGCCCGGTTTGGCCAGCTATCCGCTACTCAGATCCGTCACCTGACAAACCTTTGTATACTGCGCGTCTGCCGCAGGAGTACACATGAGTTCGTTGCCAATCAACGCCGCGATGCCGGCCCTTCTGAAAGCCCTCCAAGAGCGAGATGAGGTAGTGCTCCAGGCACCGCCTGGCGCCGGTAAAACGACTCGCGTCCCGCTTGCCTTGCTCAATGAACCATGGCTCCAAGGGCAGACGATCATCATGTTAGAACCTCGCCGGCTCGCAGCCCGAGCTGCCGCCGAGCGCATGGCGAACGAGCTAGGTGAGAAGGTTGGTGAGACCGTTGGCTATCGGATTCGCCTGGACAGCAAAGTCGGGCCTAAGACTCGGATCGAGGTGGTGACCGAAGGAATACTGACGCGCCGTCTGCAGAGCGATCCTGCACTTGAAGGTGTGGGACTCGTAATCTTCGACGAGTTCCACCTGAGAAACCTGGATGCCGATCTCGCCTTGGCCCTGACGCTCAATGGTCGCGAGCTTTTCAGGGACGATGCACCGCTGAAGGTGCTGCTGATGTCGGCAACGCTGGAAGGTGAAAGGTTGTCCCGCCTGCTGGATGACGCACCGATCGTGACGAGCGAAGGGCGCATGTTCCCTGTCTCGACAGTCTGGGGAAAACCTCAGCAACCTGGAGAATACATCGAGCCGAGAGTCATCAGTGCGTGCCTTGAAGCACTTACTGATCAAACTGGTAGCTTGTTGGTTTTCCTCCCTGGTCAAGCCGAGATCCGTCGAGTCGTGACAGGCCTGGAAGATGCTTTGACCCAGTCCCCATCACTTCAGCGTGACGTTCTTCTTTGTCCCCTTCATGGAGAACTCGATCTGAATCAGCAGCGGGCTGCGATTGATCCGGCACCGGCAGGCAAGCGGAAGGTTGTGCTGGCCACAAACATCGCTGAGACCAGTATCACCATTGACGGTGTGCGGGTTGTGCTCGATGCCGGTCTTGAGCGGGTTCCACGCTTCGATCCTCGTAGTGGGATGACGCGACTCGATACTCAGCGAATATCCAAGGCTAGTGCAACTCAACGAGCAGGTCGGGCAGGTCGAGTCGAGCCCGGTGTGTGCTACCGACTCTGGTCTGAGACGCAACATGACCAAATGGCCTCTTTCAGCTCGCCTGAAATTCAGCAGGCTGACCTAACTGGCTTGGCGCTTCAACTGGCCAAATGGGGCGTTCAGCCGGGCGACCTAAAGTGGCTTGATGCTCCGCCCGCAGCTGCTTACTCCCAAGCCAACGACTTACTTCGGCGCCTTGGCGCATTACAGCCTGATGGGCCACTGACAAAGCACGGCCAAGCGATGGCCGAGCTGCCAAGCCACCCTCGAATCGCCCACCTACTGTTGCGAGGTCACCAGCTGGGTCTGACAGAGACTGCTTGCAATATCGCTGCGTTGCTCGGCGAGCGTGATATCCAGCGTGGTGGTGGAGCAGACCTTCACAGTCGTTTGGCCATCCTGTCCGGTGAGCAGAGAGCACAGCGGGGTGAGCAAGGCGGTGCTCAAAGAGCGAAGCAACTAGCGAGGCAATACCGGTCGTACTTGCGCGACCCAGCATCGCAACCAGTCGCTGATTCAGACCACCCGAGGTGGGTGGGCTGCCTTCTTGCTTTGGCGTATCCAGACCGGGTCGCCCATCAGCGTCGTGCGGGTGGGGCTGAGTATCGCTTGGCGAATGGTCGAGCAACGATGTTCACCGAAGCTGATGCACTGATGAAGCATTCATGGCTGGTGATCGCCGACTTGGGAAGTCGGCAGGGCCAGCGTGAGGAGCGGATCTACCTGGCTGCCGATCTGGATCAAACGTTGTTTGACACTGTCCTTCAAGAGCAGGTCATCCAGGTGGATGAACTTGATTGGGATGAGCGAGAAGGTGTCCTTCGCGCAGAGCGGCATGTGAAAGTCGGGGAGTTGATCTTGTCCCGCGCGCCGTTGTCCGACCTAAGCGATGACGCACGCGTTCAGGCTTTGCTCAACTACATTCGCCGGAAGGGTCTGCAGCTTTTGCCCTGGACACCTGAATTGCGTCAGTGGCAGGCGAGGGTGGAGCTGCTGCGCCTGTTGGATGAAGAGTCGGGTAAGGAGAGCGATTGGCCTGATCTACGAGATGAGGCATTGCTGCAGTCGCTGGAGGAGTGGTTGGGGCCATACGTAGGTAAGGTTACTCGGCTCAGTCATTTTGGTCAGCTCGATCTGTCCTCTATTATCCGCAACCTGCTGCCGTGGCCCCTTCCGCAGCAGTTGGATGCGCAGGCGCCCCAGACGGTTTCGGTACCGTCCGGGTCGAATATTCGAATCGACTACAGTGAGCGTCCGCCGGTTCTCGCAGTGAGGTTACAGGAGCTGTTCGGGCAAGCTGACACGCCACGCATCGCGAGTGGTCGCCAAGTGCTCAAACTGCATCTGTTATCGCCTGCGCGCCGCCCGGTACAGGTTACCCAGGACTTGGCCAATTTCTGGCGCACGACCTATGCCGAGGTGAAGAAGGATTTGAAGGGTAGATACCCGAAGCATTTTTGGCCTGACGATCCACTCGTTGCGCAAGCTACTGCGCGAGCCAAGCCGAGGGGGACTTGATTCTCCAGGCCAGAAGGTGAGGTTTTGATAGGGGGAGGAGGCGGCATTCGTTCTCCGCCTCCACCATTGCCTCGCCTTGTCAGTCTCCTGATGGCATGTGCCAAATCTTGTGCACTGTGGACGTTGGAATACCCAGCCTCGCCGACGTCTCTTTCTGGGTCAGTCCATCTGCTTTGCAGTTCAGCACTGATCGTATCTTTTCAGCTGGGATTGGTGGCTTACCCGCTTTCGCTGTGATCAGTTCCCCATCCGAGAATTGAGCGGGGACGTTTTCCAGGACACCCATGTCACGCAGCTTGGTGAGCTCTGACCAGAGGTGGGTCATGAAGTCTTCGAGATTCTCCCCACGCTCATAGCTTGCCGCTGCGGCCATCACGGCTACGACATCTACCTCCAGGCGATCGCTGATGCCCTGCAGCATCTCGATCGTGGCGTTGGATTTTGCGTGCTCGATGTTGTGAAGGTGGCGAGCTTCCAGAGTGCTTCTGAGCTGCTCTTGGGATAGGCCGCGCGCTGCCCGAGTGGCGCGGAGTACTGCAGCCAATGAGTATCGCGATGGCATGACGGCTTGGCTTCCCAAAGGGAAGGATAAGGCCATAACCGAAAATCCCCATCTACGAAATATAGTAAGCTAATGTGGATTGGTGGTATGGTTGCTCAGCCGTTCCATAAGGATAAATGAGGGGTGGTAGGACAATCACCGGCGGATGGGAAAGTGTCAATTTATATGAATTGTTATTTGGGCTCGGCGCTTTCCTAGGGCCCAGACGAGATAGGCGGATAGAGCTGTGTTGGTCACTAAACGGACAGAATTACAGGGGCAATTTCTTGCTGAAGATAGCCTGCGCTTACTCTGGAATTCGGCGAGTCTCAACGCTGACTGTTACTACTTCGTGGTGGAAGGATGCGGGCTGGTAGATGGGGCATTCGGCCCGTCTGTACGTCTGGTCACGAGCGTTGAAGTGGTCGACTCACTGTGCAAAGGGGATACGGCGGAGTTCTTGAGCGTGAACAAGATTCAGCTGATGGCTCCTCCGTCGATGACAAAGCAGAACGAGTTCTCCATGCAGGTGCTCTCGGAGATACGAATCCAGGAGGGCAGTGAACCGAACCCTATTTACGAATTTGTTACGCGTGATGGGCAGGTCTACTCGAGCGCGAGGGGTTGAGCTATGGCTGCATCCCTAGAAGAGATCGTGTCGTTTCTCTACGGCGCCGGCGACTTGGTAGAAGGGTGGACTAGTGATGCTGCAGACCTCGTCCATGCAGCCCAACAACGTTTTCCTGGCAAACCTTTTTGTTTAGTCAAGCGGTGGATCATCATCGATGTCGTAGCCAATGAGGGTGAACTATCGCCGGCAGAAGTACCGCCAATGGTGGTCTTTGCTCATGAGGTTGTTCAGGACAGCAGGAGGCGTTTCTATCCTGGGCATTGGGTGCGGACGACGTATGCAGTTTCTCATCCGGAACGGTGCATGTTTGAAACGAGGAGCACCGTCTATTTGCTTCTTGGCGATGGATACAGGAAGGAAGCGACCCTTGATGTGGTCTTCTCGCTGCACCCATAACCGATTTGGGAGGTGCCATGGAAATTGATGAGTTCGAGCGCGAACGCCGCCGTGAGGCTGTGGCAGCAGAAATCGCTTGTCTAGCTCTCGACGGAGGCCGGCTTGCTGCTGAACGTCTGGCTCGATTGCAGGGGTATGTAGACGGCCAAGTTAGCCTTGAAGACCTCAGGGCAGAGCTAATTGAACGTATGCGACACGATAGCTGGGGCATCGCAGACGAGGACGAAATGCGCCGGGCCTGGGGTGACTCGGAGTGACTTGAATCTTCCACCGCTAGCCGGCTAAGCCGAAGAAGCGAGCTCCCCCGCCGACGCCCCCTTTTGGAGTATTCATCTGGGAGCTCCGATCGATGCCTGAACGGTGTTGAACAGCCGTCACAAGGTTTCGATGGGCAACACGTTTCCGCATCAAATAACTAATCAGTAGTCCGGCCTCCATGGGACACCGGAGACACTATCAGCCCTCGTAAAGGACTCTGCTGACTCGATGAAAATCTTGGTCTATTCAGATCTGCATTTGGAGTTTTCGGACTTCCAGCCTCCCCCGACGGAGTGGGACTTGGTGGTGCTGGCCGGTGACATCTCTGTGCGTGGCCGGGCAGTGACATGGGCGAACGATGCCTTCGAATGCCCAGTGATCTACGTCTGTGGCAACCATGAGTACTACCGAGGCCACATCGACCGCACACTGACCAAGATGCGCGATGCGGCTGCAGGTCATGTGCACGTCCTGGATAACCAGTCCCTGACCATTGGGGACACGCGCTTTCTGGTCGCGACAGCCTGGACGGACTATACCGCCACGGGCGACTACAAAGCGGCGATGAGGGTCTGTGCCGAATGGATGACCGACTTCAAGAGGATCCGGATCGGGGAGGGCTACCGCAAGCTTCGCCCTGTTGATCTCATCGCTCGAAATATCGGGACACGAGAGTTCCTGGCTACAGAGTTAGCGAAGGATTTCGACGGCAAGACAGTGGTCATTACCCATCATTGCCCCATCCAGGATGTCGCCGGCGATGGTCATGAAGGCCATCTTGGCGCGGCGTACTTCAACCAGTGGCATGACCTGGTCGCTCAAGCTGATGTCTGGGTTTTTGGTCACACGCATCACGCGGCCGACACGGTCATTTCCGGCTGCCGACTGGTATCGAACCCTCGAGGCTATCCAGGCGAGCGTACCGGCTTCTCGCCGAATTTCACCATCGAGATTTAAATTGCCGTGAGGCGTTGCTCGAGCGACGAGCACCAGCGGGAGGAGTAGGAACAACGAATGTCAGACGAAGTCATCATCGAGTACCACGTCAAAGAGTTCTCGGATTTCCAGCTCAAGCGCATCGGGCGTGCCATGGCTCAGCAGTACCCTGTGCCGATCACTGCCTACCTGAGCGATGTGTTCATCTCGTCTGAGTGCGCAGTAGGAATCGTATTTGGCCACAACGATCCAGGGCCCCACGAGCAGCATGCGGACGGGCACATTCTGCAGACCGCGCCGATCTACGAATTGCGAAGGTTTGGAAGGTTTTGGGTGGCGTTCACGAACAGCGGCAACTACGTGCTGGCGACGTTCAAGCGAGGCTTGGGGAGGAGAAGTTTAAGGGCGCTTATTGCCGTTGCTGACAAACCAGATTTGCCAGCTTGATCAGGGTAGCCAGGCGCCTCCATGCGCTGGAGCATCGAATCGAGGTGCAGTTCAACTGGTTCTTAAGACTATGCGCCTCCGATGAACGCTGCTGAGGATTTTGTAATCTCGAAGTCGGTCGGTAGTGAGATGTCCCGCATCCACCAGTCCCTGGATGTAGCCTTCAGCTTTGCCGCGGGATTCACGCAGGTCAGCTTCCGTGCTGCTGAGGTGGATGTCATCAACGATGAGTTGCCAGCGCTGGTTCTGACGAACACCAATCGGGTCGTTGGAGAACACAGGGGCGGTGAGAAGAGTTTCGTAGTAGCCAGGAACAGGATTGCTCAAGTAGGGCGCTCCGCAGATTGAACCTGGGCAAAGGCTAACATAGGCATGCTCAATCGCCTGTTACTGGTAGGCCTTTTGGTTGACGTCCCGTGAGTAGTGTTCAGAGATCGTCATGAGCAGGAGAGAAAAATGATCAAACGGCGAGCGTCGCTTTCCACGTCCAAAATTGTCGATGTCTCGCCATCAGCCATGCCCAGTACGGTGGCCAAAGCGATGCAGATCGACTTCGATTTGGATGTTACGGCGTACCTGTCTTCGGTTGAGTATGGGCCGCATGAGCTGTTCCTGAGAGGTGTTGTCTTCGGTGACCGCGAGCGGCGTTTTGATGATGGTGATCCGATTCGCACCTCCAATATCGTGACCTACGAAGACCTCCAGGGCTATGTGATCGCGCGCACTCTCAACAGTACTTACGTCGTCTGTGACTGGGCGGCAGATGGTGCGAGAGGGGGATCAAAGGCTCAGCACTAGCAATGTCAGCTGAGCTTTGATCCGATGATTCACCACCTGAAAGCGGCGAGGGGGATAGCAGATGAAGGTCGTTAGCGAAATCGATCCAGGTATCGTCACAGATGTCATCTGCGACATGTGTGGAGATTCAACTCGCGGTGAGGGCGGCGGGCTTCAGTTCGGGACGATGCATGCGTCATGGGGCGAGGGCTCTTCACATCGCGGTGAGGAGTACGAGCTCCACCTCTGCGAGAACTGCTTCTTCGTCCAAAAATCAACCATGCAGCGCACGCGTTGGATCGGCGTGATGTTTAAGGATGGCGGTGATGAAATCTTGAAAAATCAGGCTTACGGTCTCATTGGGCAGCACAGCGCCTCATGCGATAAGAAATGATTCATCCAGGCTGAGCTGAATGGCTGGCCGATCAGCTATGGACTGCGGCGTTTTTGGCAGCAAAGCAATTGAGAGCTCAGGAATCATTTGGTCTTATCCAGCCGACTTATGCATGTCTAGTGGATCGCCACGATACTCCAAGAGCTTTAATCCAGTTGCTTAACTCAGATCATCCAGAGGCCCTAAGCCTCGGCGAGAATCAAATCAGCGTCCCATAAAAAAGCCCCGGAGAACGTTCTATCGTGGAAAACGTTCACCGGGGCAAAGGAAATCAAAGTTTAGTGGTTCGCCGCTGCTAAAATCTGCGGCGCTTTAGGCGTGTCATGGGACAGCTTAGTCATGGTGAAACCTGTGTAGCCGTACACGATGCAGAGCACTGATGCGACGATGTTGAAGAACATGTAAGGAATGACCGAGACGACATCAATGTTGAACGTCGCGCTGATAAACAACCCTGCCAAGCCCCAAGGCACGAAGGTCGCCATGCACGCACTCAGATCATTGATGATGCGCGTCGCGTTTTCCGGCTTGTAGCCCATTTTCACGTAAAGCGGGGTGAGTAGGGTGCAGTTCAGGATGATGGAGAAGTAGTTGGTCGAGACCACACCCAGGCACAGCGTGCAGCCCAGCGTCGAGGCAGTAGTCAAGCCCATCCGACCTTGGATCAGTTTGCTGAAAGACTCAACGATCACGTCCAGAATCTGGGTGCCCTTCAAGATCCCGCCCATCCCGAGGGAGGCGATGATCATGCTCAGCAGGGAGAGCATGCTGCTGATGCCGCCGCGGTTGAGGATCGGGTCGAGGTAGGGGTTGCCGGTGCTGATCGTGAATCCGTTGGCCATGTAGTTACCCACTTCTGCCACGGAGAAGCCTTGGTAGAACACGGCGATCAACAGGCCGACCAGGTTGCCCACGAAAATGGCGGTCAGGGCCGGTTTACGCATCACCAGCAGGGTGACAATGACGGCGAGCGGCAGGAGGGTGAAGATGTTGAGCTTCATCACGTGATGAAGGTCGTTCAGGAGACCGGTGATGATGCTCGGATCCATCTCGGAGTTCACGTATGTGAAGCCGAAGAACATGTACATGAGCGCAGTAATCAACGCAGCAGGGATAATGAGTTTGGCGTTGTGCTTGACCAGCACCATCAGATCGACTTTCGAAGTGCTGGAGGCAAGCAGGCAGTTGTCTGCCGTGGGGGACAGCGAATTACCTACGTGAGCCCCCGAAACCGTTGCGCCTACCACGATCGCTGGATCGATGCCGAGGCCGATACCGACGCCAAGCATTGCGACCCCTGCGGTGCTCATGGTGCCCCAGGAACTCCCGGTGGCCATGGACACTACGGTGCAGAGCAAAAAGGCTACCACCAGGAACATCTGAGGTGTGACGAGGCTCAGGCCCCAGTAGGTCAATGTGGGAATGGTACCTGCACAAAGCCAGATAGCGACCATGCAACCGATCGAGAGCAAGAGAGCGAACACTCCGACCCCGGACTTAAGCATTTCGTAGATCGTTCCTTCGATTTCCTTGATGCTATAACCCAGTCGAAGGGCAAAAAGGCCAAGGAAAAGCCACGACGAAAACAGGACAATAAGAATTGGAAGTTTAAGCGTGACCAGAGAAACAACGATGAACAATACCAGAGAAGCCAAGGTTATCAGGGCAAATGATAGGGTCGGTTTCTTTATTGTTTTGGCTTGCGACATGGAAGGGGCTCCTTCGACTTCGGATCGGCTAATCGGCTGCGTTTTTATAGGTTGTGAAGCTGCATGGCCTAGTGCATCACCTCGCAGACCCTGATCTCCGGGGCCTGGAGCGCGATGGAGGGAAATCATTTCACATTAAAAAAATTCAGTCAATAAAAAGAATTTCAGTCATTGCGATCTGTCTTGACCCCGTGCAGCCACGCGCTCAGCAGGTTTTTTCTCCTTGGTGAGAGCAAGCCCCATGGGATAGCATGGAAATAATTGACGCCAAATTTTATCGGATGAAGTTCTCAATGAAGCTGTCTGCTACCGATCAAGCCATCCTTGACTCCTACAAATCCGTACTCGATGGGCTCTCGCTTTTTTTGGGCGACGGGTTTGAGTTTGTCCTGCATAGCCTTGAGGATTTGGACAAATCTGCGATCAAGGTCGTTAACGGGCATTATTCAAAGCGGACAGAGGGCGCACCGATCACTGATTTGGCGATGACGATGTTGCAAGAGATCAAGCAGGGTGGTGACATCCGTAAGAACATGGTCTACGTCAATCGAAGTCGCGGCAAAACGCCCATCAAGTCGGCAACCCTCCCTGTCATAGGCCAGGGTGAGCGCATCATCGGCTTGCTCTGCATCAACCTGCACATGAGCATACCGCTGGGGTCTTTCCTGGAGAGCTTCTTCGGCGCTCAAGGGGGCGATACCCTTCCTCCAGTAACCGAAAACTACGCAGCAAATTCAGAGCTGTTGATTACTTCGGCCATTGATGCGGCTCGCGAGGAGGTTCAGAGTGATCCTAGCATTGCAGCCGTCAATCAAAACAAGACCATCGTGTCACTGTTGAGCGACAAAGGAATTTTTGAGCTCAAGGATGCCGTCAATATCGTCGCGAATGAGTTGAAGGTTTCGAAGAATACGGTGTATCTGCATATCCGAAATAGCGCTAAGTAGACTGAACCCTTAGGTTTGAGAAGCCGCAGCTTAGCCTGCGGCTTTTTGCATTCTACAGCTCACACAGCCAAATCAAGGTCGATCCCATGGCGGGATTGCGATACTAAATTTCATTGACTGAAATAAATTAATGCGATAGCGTTTGGGGATGCATTCACCTCAAGGAACCCCGTGATGAGCGATATTCGTGTGATTCAAACCGCTTCCGCCCCCGCTGCGGTAGGCCCCTACTCGCAGGCCATGGTGTTCAATGGCTGCCTGTTCACTTCGGGTCAGATTCCCCTCGACCCTGTTTCCGGCCAGGTAGTCGGGACGAACGTGCGCGAGCAGGCAGAGCTCGTGATGAAAAACGTCGCAGCAATTCTGGACGCTGCTGGCACTTCGTTTGAGAAAGTCATCAAGACTACTTGCTTCCTGAGCGACATGGCTGATTTCGCAGAATTCAACGAAATTTACGCAGAATACTTCGTGAGCAAGCCGGCGCGCTCCTGTGTCGCCGCTAAAACGCTGCCTAAGAATGTACTGTGTGAAGTAGAAGTCATCGCTGCAGTGTAATTGAGTTCAGTTTGGGCAACTTGCTGATTGCCTTTGGAGTGGATATGTCGAAAAAATTTGATACCGTAATTGATCGCCGCAACACTTCGTCCATGAAATGGGCGGGGGTCAATAGCGAGCAGACCATCTCTGTAGGCGTAGCAGATATGGATTTCCTGACTGCCGATGTGGTCGTGGAAGAGGTCAGAAAGCTCGCTGAATTTGGCGTTTTCGGTTATTCGATCCTTTCCGAAGGCTATTACAGCTCTTTCATCGATTGGTGCGCCCGTCGCTACGATTGGCAGGTGAAAGAAGAGTGGCTGAGCTACACCCCTGGCGTCATCGCCGGTATGGGTAGTGCCGTGCGGGCCTTCTCGGAGGTTGGCGATCACGTCATTTTCCAGACCCCTGCCTTCTATCTGCTGAACGAGCTGACAGTTACCAATGATCGTGTTTCAGTCAGGAACCCGCTCATCTATAAGGACGGTGTTTACTCCATCGACTTCGATGACCTAGAGCAGAAAGCAAGCCACCCCAAAGCCAAGATCTTCATGCTGTGTAACCCTCAAAACCCTTCGGGGCGCGTATACACACGTGATGAGCTGGTAAAAATTGCCGATATTTGCTTGCGGCACAACGTCCTGATCGTCTCGGATGAAGTGCACTGCGACATGGTTTACCAGCCGCATAAGCATATTCCTATCGCATCCTTGAGTGAAGCAGTGGCGGATATCACCATCAGTTGCCTTTCGCCTACCAAAACATTCAACATGGCGGGTCTGCAGATCTCGGTGAACGTGATTTCCAACCCTGATCTACGCGCTCGCTTTGCAAAAGATCTGCTGTCCAGGGACAGCAAACGGCCCAATGTCTTTGCAAACATTGGTTTGAAGGCGGCTTATGGGAAAGGTGAGGCATGGTTGGATGAAGCTATCGATTACATTCAAGGCAACGCCAACTACCTGATGGACTTCGTTGAGAAGAACATTCCTGAATTCAAGGTCGTCAAGCCGGAAGGCACGTATCTGATTTGGGTAGATTGCTCGAAAACGGGTATGCAGGGCATGCAGCTCAAAGAGTTCTTCCTGAAAAATGCCAATGTTCTGGTATCGGCAGGGAGTGAATACGGCCCTGAAGGTGACGATTTCATCCGCATCAACCCAGCATGCCCTCGGGAAATGTTGGTTCAAGTCATGGAACGCATGGCGTCAGCAATTGCAGCAGCGCGGTAAGCTCCCCTTGGCGCCTCTTAGGAGGCGCTTTTTTTTCGGCCTCAAAATTCGCAAGGCCGGTGCTGAGAATAGCAATGTAAAGGTACGAACGATGCAAAGCATTCCACGGTTGCCACTCGGATGTTTCCCTACTCCTATTCACGATTTGCCCAGTCTCAGCGAAGATCTCGGCATCACGCTGAAGATCAAGCGGGATGATCTGACAGGCCTCGCCGCTGGAGGCAATAAAATCCGTAAGTTGGAATACTTGATTGCCGATGCTCAGAGCCAGGGGTGTTCGGTGCTCATCACCGCAGGGGCTCTTCAGTCGAACCATGTGTTACAGACCACCGCGGCAGGTCGCAAGAGTGGGATGCGTGTGATCGCTGTGATGGATGGTGCTGCGCCTCAGACATACTCCGGGAATCTGCGGCTCAGTAAGCTCTTGGGTGCGGAGTTGGAGTTCTTTGAAAGCGACCGGTTTGTCGAAGATGTCAGGGATTACATGGCGCAACGCCAGGCGCAATTAGCCCAAGAGGGAGAGGCGGCTTACATCGTACCGGTAGGTGGGTCGAATGCGCTTGGCAGCCAAGGGTACGTGAACTGCGTGCACGAGATGGCGGAGCAGTACCAGGCTGCCGGGGAGGCGCCGCCCGATTATCTGGTGGTTGCCGGGGGCTCTGGGGGTACCTTTGCTGGCATCGCTGCCGGCTGCGCTCATTTCTGGCCAGGTACCAAGGTAATTGGCATTGTGATCACCACGAATTACTTCGCTCAGCGTGAGCACATGGCCAAGCTGACGGAGGAAGCCGCTGCAATGGCAGGATTCGATCAAAGCTGGACTGCTGCTGATATCGGGCTGGACTATAGCTACATCGGGCCTGGCTATGGCATTCCGAGTCCTGCGGGAGACTTTGCTGTGAATACCATGGCTTCAAGGGAGGGCATTCTCCTGGATCCCACGTACACGGGTAAAGTCCTGTCGGGGCTGATCGGACAGGTCGAATCTGGACAAATTGCTCCAGGAAGTCGTGTGCTCTTTGTCCATACAGGCGGGGCAACTGCTTTGCTGGCCTAGCTGCCCTTTCCTGCGCTGCGTCTTTTCACTAGGAGTGGGATTTCTCGGCAGCCTCTATAAGTGCTGCGGCCTGGGCCGCGGCAGCTTCGAAGCTTTCTGCGGAGCAGTATGTCACCCCCATCCCCTTGGTGCGCTTCTCAGCATTTTTCTTGAAATCCTCGCGATCAGAGGCATCCGGCATGATCGCGATCATCGCAGCACAACGCCCGGCGAATCTTGCCTTATTTTGCTTCAACCAGAGCCCTCGGGCTTTGTAATCCTCTGGGGTCTCCAGGGAGGAGCCTGGCTCGTAGGCCACCACGAATGGCTGATTGCTGTCGAGTAGCGCTTCCATCTCCGCGCCCCATTGTGATGAGTAACCCGGGTAACAGTACGATGCCTTCAGGCTGACAAATGGAAACTGGGTGACGTCGTGCAGTCGGTAATCCATCGCGTGCTGTCTCTGTCTTCATAAGGTTTATACATCCTAACATCCCATGTATGATGCGCAAATGAGATTTCATCTCATAAAGGTGCGTTATGCCCTAGGGTGTGGCGTGAGCTGGGGGTGCGGCAAGCGTGGCACCAAGTCGTTGGAATGCGTGAATCTGTGAGGTTGTGATGAGCCGTGTTATGTACTTGCACCATCAGTGCTCAGCGATGGAGAAGAAGCTGCTGAAGGCTCTACGGGCTTTGAATTGGCGAGAGGCGTGGCCTACGCAAGCAGGCTTTCTTCTAGAGGAAATAGGTGTTAGCCCCGAGCATACCTTTCTGTTCGCCCGGCTCATCATGGGGCTGGTGGAAGCTGCTCCTGAATTTGAGTTGCTCGGCCCGGACTCCCAGTTCGTCTCCAGGGATGAGCTGAACATGATGGTTGCTCTAGGAGGCGTAACTCGTAACAAGGTTATCGCTGGAGATCATCCAAACCCTTTCCAGCCTGTTGCTTTCGGCGGGCTCTTGGAAGCATGCGGTTCGGCTTTGAGAAAGGATGGCATCATCATCAAGTCTCGGTCGACGCTGATCCCTACGGGCAACATTCCGGATTTAAGTGAGCACATTCAGCCTCTTCGGAAACAGACCTCGCTGACATTGGCCCGAGTGAAACGCATTGAAAGCCTTGCGCCGCTGGTGCGCAGAGTCGTGTTGGAGGGGCAAGGCCTGGAGTCGTATAGAGATCTCCAGCCTGCGGAGTGGGTAAAAATCTTTCTACCCTCGGAGAAGCCAGCGGCAGAGGGGCGTGCATTCACGATTCAGAATTACGGGCCGAATGGCGACGAGCTTGGATTCGAGATTGCGCTCCACTCTGGTGGTGTCATGAGCCAATGGGTTCAGCAAGCAAATGTCGGGGATGAAGTGCACCTTTCCAGCATCAGGGGTGGGCTATGGCCAGTAGATTCCGGTAAGTGGCTGTTGCTTGCCGGTGATGAAACTGCTCTTCCTGCCATCAAATCCATCCTGAAAAGCCTTCCCGGTGACATGCTGGCGTACGTCTTCATTGAGGTGGCTAACCCCAGCGAACGGCAGGTGTTGCCCATTAGTGAACGAGTGCTCGTGCAATGGATATACCGTTCGCAAGGTGCCTCAGTTGAGCGCGAGGGCTTGTTGAGCGCAGTGAACTCCGCGGCGTTTCCTTCCAAAGGCGGGCATGCCTGGTTAGCGGGAGAGGCATCGGTGGTGCGAGCCTTACGTCAACGCTTGCTCCGCGAGCGGAGCATTGAAGCAGGAAGAATCCAGGCGGCGGGATACTGGAAGGTTGGAGAAATCGACCATCGAGACCTGGCAGTAGGGTAGACCTATTCCTTGAGGCGGCTTATCTGGGGAGCCAGCATTCCACGGGCTGCCTGTGCCGCGGCTTCATCGTTGCCTGCGAGGATTGCCTCGTATATCGCGAGATGGTCTGCGTGGCTGGGATCGGGCAATGCTTCGTTGGCCATGGTGGTCTTGGTCAGCGCCCGGAGCGACGAGGAGAAGTACCCATAAAGCGCCTGAAGGGCTTCGTTGTGCGAAGCGTCTACGATCGCTTCATGAAACTCGCGATCATGCTCTATGAGTTGATCCACGTTAGTGCCACTTGCATGCGCGGCTCGTAGATCTAGCGCCTTCTTTAACCGTACCAAGTCGTCAGATGTCCGCCGCATGGCTGCAAAGCGGGCGGCCTCCGATTCGAGGATGCACTGCATTTCCAAGTGATCGCTCAATGCTGATTGGTTGAGTCGAGTGATCGTCTCGGCAGGATCCAGCTCCCGGCGAACGTAAGTTCCATCTCCTTGGCGGACTTCGAGCATTCCTGAATGGGAAAGGACGCGAATTGCCTCACGCACGGTGTTTCTTCCTACCTGAAACAGCTCTACCAGCTCTGCCTCACGCGGGATGCACTCGCCGACTCTCCAAGTCTTCGCCCGAATCAGTTGACGGATGGCGTCAATGGTTTGCTCGACAAGTGAGCGTCGTTGGATGGTTGGAGTGATCAAGCGCTGTCCGTGAGTTAGGGCGTTCCCGGTCAATTATACGGGAAGCTGGAGGGGTGGGCGTAGGCGCAGAAAACCCTCGGAGATACGCCTCGAACGGATTGGCGAGAATTCGATATATCTAGTCGTAGTGGCTCGATGTGTAATCTGACCAAATCGGTAAACTATGCATGATTGAAAATCATTCACAGTTGTAGAGGTCTTTGTTATGAGTCAGTACAACGCTGGTGAGGCCACCAGCGCAACCATCAGCAACGTTTCGGAAAATGCAGATCGTGTGGTCAAAGGCGGTAAGCGCTCCACTCGCCTGGCATTTTTCATCGCTGGTTTTGCGTTGGCGTGCTGGGCGCCCCTGGTGCCATTTGCTCAAGCTCGCATGCATGCCGATTCGGCACTTCTGGGCACGATTCTTCTCTGCCTGGGCTTCGGCGCGGTGTTGGGTATGCCCTTGGCATCCGCCCTTGCGGGTCGCGTAGGTACCAAGCCGCTGATCATCGCTGGTGGCTTTGGTTTGGTCATTACAATGCCATTGCTCGCTACCCTGTCTTCTCCGGAGCTGCTGGGGCTGTGCCTGATCGGATTCGGCGCCTCGATTGGTGCAATTGATGTTGCGGCCAACATTCACGGCATCGAAGTTCAAAACTTGGCTGAGACTCCCCTCATGTCCGGGTTCCATGGCATGTACAGCCTGGGTGGCCTGATCGGTGCCAGTGGCATGGCTGGATTGCTGACGGCTGGTGTGCCAGTTGCCATCGCTGCAGCGGTCGCGTGCTTGGTTATCTTGGGGTGCGTGCTCACTGCCATGCCTGGCTTCCTCATCACCAAGTCCGAAGAGAAGCATCCACTGTTTGTCGCCCCTAAAGGTTACGTCATCACGATTGGCGTTTTGCTCTTCATCATCTTCCTGGCTGAGGGCGCGATGCTGGATTGGAGCGCTATTCTGTTTACTCAACACAAGCATGTAGACGTTTCTGCTTCGGGTACCGGTTATGCCGCTTTCGCAATTGCAATGGCCGTAAGCCGGGTCGTTGGTGACAAGCTGGTTAGCCGTTTCGGTGAACGCACCATGTTGATGTTTGGCTTCCTTGTCACCGGCCTGGGGGTCGCAATGGTTGCCGCGCTCCCGAGCTATGTTGGCGTGATGATCGGTATGGTGGTTGCAGGTTTCGCCGCAGGCAACATTGTCCCGGCCCTGTTCAACCTGACCAGCCGTCAGAAGGTAATGCCAGCGCAACAAGCCGTCGCCGCGGTAAGCATCCTGGGCTACCTCGGTGTCCTGGCTGGCCCTGGCGCGATTGGCCACGCTGCCCATTACATCGGCCTGATTGCTTCCTTCTACTCGGTAGCAGCATTGGTGATTGTGGTCATGCTGGTGGTGCCATCCCTCTGTGCCAAAGTCGGGCACTGATAAAGGCACCTTCATACGGCGCAAAGCGCGGCCCTCTCGGGCCGCCTTTGTGCGTTCGGCATTTGAGTAGCATTAGATAGATGGGCACGAACCATGGTGGCGGCTTTGAAAGCAATCAACCAAAGCAACAATGATCCGGACTTGGCAACAGCGCTCGTCGTAGGTGCGACAGAGAGCTGGAATGCTGACAGCTTGCCCACGCACAGCCACGAGCGGCATCAGTTGATGTATGCCATCAGAGGCTCCATCCACGTTGAAACACAGCAGGGTAGCTGGATGCTGCCTCCGAGCCGCGCGATCTGGATTCGAGGAGGCACGGAACACAGCTTTTCGGCAAAGCGCACTGTCGAGCTCAAGGTGCTCTACATCGAACCGTCGATCATGGAGGCACCCGACTGGCAAGAATGTGCCGTGATCAATGTCACTCCACTGGTTAAGGAGCTCGTCGCCACGAGCGTAGAGTTGCCGTGGGATTATCTGCCTGACTCTCCATCCGCCCGACTGGTGAGAGTTCTTATTGAGCAGCTGATCGAAATGCCAAGAGCCCCGGTCAATCTGCCAGAGGCTGTCGATCATCGAGCTCGGCGCGTGACTGCTCGTTTGCGGGCCGATCCGGCATCTAAAGAGACCTTGATTGAACTGGCCAATTTCGCAGGCGCAAGCCCTCGCACCCTTGAGCGAATATTCCGGGATGAAACGGGAATGTCTTTCACTGAGTGGCGACACCGCCTTCGTCTGGTCGAAGCTTTGGAAAAACTATCAGAAGGTTTGGCTGTGAATCAGGTTGCGTCGGCTGTTGGGTATGACAGTACATCTGCATTCATCAACGCTTTCAGAAGCCACTTCGGAACCACACCTGGCGGTTATTTCAAATAGCCGCAATGTGAGAGTGGTCTTGTTTTTTATTTGACCATTGCCTTTAATACAAATCATTAGTGTTCTGATGACGAAAAGAATCTTTCTGTCAATTCTGCTGGGCTTGGCACTTTCATGCTCAAGTGGGCTGGTCTATGCCAATATCAATCCTATTCATCAAGGGGGCATACATGTTCCTGTTCGACCCTCGTCTGTCCTGGTGTTTGATCCTGGCTCCCTCGACACTCTGAGTGAGCTTGGTATCGAACCTGGTGGTGTGCCTGTGGATCACTGGGTAGGGGCACTGCGCAAGTACGCCGACTCACGTTTTCTGAAAGTAGGTTCGTTATTCGATCCAAATTTTGAGGCGGTGTACCGGGCGCATCCAGATCTCATACTGATTGCTGACAGGTCGCGGTCGCATCTCAAGCAATTGTCTGAAATCGCCCCAACGCTTGATCTGACGGTGGATGATCGAAATCTGCTTATCGAAAGTGAACGCAACGCCCTAAAGCTCGGGGAGCTTTTTGGCAGGGTTTCTGCCGCGGTTGAGAAGATAAATCACCTTGAGCATTCAATTAAAAGCCTGAAGGCCTTGGCTTCGCGTCAAGGTAGAGGTTTGATTCTACTGACGTCCGGTGGGCGCATGAGTGCGTACGGGCCGGGATCTAGGTTTGGAATACTTCATGACACATTTGGTATCAGGCCTGTCGATCCAAATCTGGAAGTTGCTGTGCACGGGCAGCCGGTTTCCTATGAGTATCTAAGCAAAATGCAGCCGGACTGGTTATTTGTCATCGATCGAGACTCCGCGATCGGGGAAGATGGCGCTGCGGCCTCGCAATTGCTGGACAATGCGCTGGTTCATCAAACACCGGCTTGGAAACGAAATCAGATCATCTATTTGGATACCGATGACTGGTACATGATCGGTTTGACTGGTCTCGGGTCGCTTCAACGAACAGTTGATAGCTTGATCTTACGGCTATCCGGTGACTCCTCTGATTGTGCAGCAGAGGGCTACAATTGTGAGGTTGTCAAATGAGGCCTTGGCAATCTTTCTCAGTAGCTACGCTAATTGTCCTGATAATTTCAAGTTTGCTCCTGGGTGCTGATAGTTTCAGACCATGGGAGCTATGGGGCGGGGCTGCTCGGCATTATCAGCTTGTTCTATTCGAAAGCCGCGTGCCGAGGACTTTCGCTCTGATCTTAGCTGGGGCATCGCTCGGAGTGGCGGGCCTGCTCATGCAAATGATCGTTCGTAATCGTTTCGCCGAACCTTCTACCACAGGAACAATGGAAGGCGCTGTATTAGGCTTTGTGTTAGCTGCCATCTTCTTTCCTGGCCTAGGCATGGCAGGGAAAACGCTGGTTTCGGCGGCGTGTGCAGCAGCTTGTGCAGTGGTCTATCTGGTGATTTTGAATCGAATTCCCCTGCGCTCGACTTACCTGGCTCCACTCATAGGTCTGATATTTGGAGGAATCATTCACTCCATTTCTACGGCCATTGCACTTGACCATAATTTGACCCAATCACTTTATGCCTGGACAGCCGGCGATTTCGCTAGCGTGATTCGAGGGCGTTACGAGCTGCTTTGGCTGGCGGTTCCGTTAGTTTTGTTGGTCTACCACTTGGCAAATCAATTTACAGTCTCCGGTTTTGGGCGGGACTTTTCGACCGGCCTCGGCTTAAATCACAACATGCTAACGGCAATCGGGTTGGCCATCGTCTCAGCCATTTCTGCATTGGTTGTTATTGTGGCAGGAGGCATAGCCTTTATTGGTTTGATTATTCCCAATCTTGTCAGGCTTAAATGCGGCGACAACGTTAAGGTTACATTGCCCTGGATTGCAGTTTGGTCGTCTTCGTTTCTTTTGTTGTGTGACGTGCTGGGTAGGGTCTTGATATATCCTCACGAAATTCCAGTCGGTACTGTGATAGGTGTTCTTGGTAGCATCTTGCTTCTTGTTATGTTAAAGGTTCGGAAATTAAATGTTGGCTAAGCCTGGAGTTAAGCTAGTGCTGCTAGGCGTTCTTTGTCTAGTGGCCGTCTATGCATTCATGACATTAGAGGCATATGGTCAATGGGAATATGTCCTGCCTTTTCGCGCTGGGAAATTGGCGGTTATGATAGTGGTCGCATATTGTGTTGCGGTCTCTTCTGTGATTTTTCAAACCATCACGCAGAATAATATTCTCAGTCCCTCAGTAATGGGTTTCGATTCCCTCTATATACTGATCCAGGCACTAGGTATTTTGCTGTATGGCCAAGCCGGAATGTTCGGAGAGAACGAGCTTATAGGGTTTGTGGCGAACACCTTGATCATGTCGATTGCAGCTACTGCTCTGTTTCGTTGGGTGGCGCCCAAAAATGCTCAGGGCATTCACATGCTTTTACTGATGGGGATTGTATTTAGCCTGTTATTTAAAAGCCTCACCGGCTTTGTGATGCGTATGATCAATCCCAATGATTTTATGCTTTTGCAAGGGTTGATGTTCGCAAACTTTAATTCACTCCATGCGAAGCTTATACCGCTGGCCTTGGTGTTGGTCGCTGCAGGAACGCTAATTTTCTGGATCTGCCGCTGGCAATACGATGTTGTCGCGCTAGGTAGAGAGACTGCTATAGGGTTGGGCGTAAATTACTCTCGGACTGTAATTGTCAGTCTTGTAGGGGTGTCTATCCTGGTTTCTGTATCCACCGCTTTGGTGGGGCCGGTGACATTTCTTGGAGTCTTGGTCAGCAACCTTGCCTACTGGGTGATGAAGGATTATCGCCATCGTCTCACGGTTCCGGCGGCGTTCTTCAGTGCTGTGTTGTGCCTCGTAGGCGGCCAAACGTTGCTGGAGCATGTTTTCGCGTTGCGCCTTCCCATCAGTGCCGTAATTGAATTCTCGGGCGGAATTCTATTTATTATCTTGGTCATGAAGCGGTTGAAGAAATGATAGATGTTCGTAAATTAAGCAAGCGCTATAATGAGCGCACTGTAGTTGATGATGTCTCGCTCACCATTGACCAAGGCGGGATAACGGTAATTATTGGGCCCAATGGCGCCGGTAAGTCATCACTTCTTTCTTTGATGAGTAGGCTGTCAGAGCCCAGCGCTGGATCCGTCAGTATCGATGGCATGGATGTGATGATGACTGCTAATGGCGAGTTGGCTAAGCACCTTGCAGTCCTGCGTCAGGATAACCAGGTGGCCGTGAGGCTGACGGTTCGGGATCTGGTTTCATTTGGTCGATTCCCTCACTCTAAAGGCCGGCTGACCGAGCATGACCAAGCATTGGTGACCCGATCCATTGGATATCTGAACCTGGCCGCTTTAGCTGATCGCTATCTGGATGAGCTCTCTGGCGGCGAGCGTCAGCGGGCATTTATCGCAATGGTGCTTTGCCAGGACACTCGCTACGTATTCCTGGATGAGCCTTTGAATGGCTTGGATATGAAGCAAGCCGCGGCCATGATGGGGACGATCAGGCGGGCTGCTGATGAGCTGGGCAAGACGATGGTCATCGTGCTGCACGATATCAATTTCGCATCCGCCTACGCTGATCAGATCATCGCTATGCGTGACGGGTGTGTCGTGCACCATGGCTCGCCCGATGCCATTATTCAAGCTGATCTGCTGTCCGACCTCTACGACACGCCTATCGTGATTCATGACGTCGGTGATGCCAGAATCTGCACGTACTACAGGGCCGAGCCAGTTTTTTGATCGAGGCGTTTGGGCTGGAAGCGAAGGGCAATTGCTATGTCAATGATTCATGGTGGTCACGACGATCCGGACGCGGCACCCGCTTTGATGGTGGGGCGAGTGGAGGAGTGGGAGCCTGGCTATGTGGATAGCCATCTGCACCTGAAGCATCAATTGATGTTTGCCACTCAAGGGGTGTTGCACGTGGCCACCGCATCCAATGAGTGGATTTTGCCGCCGTCGCGTGCGATCTGGATCACCTCGAACACGCTTCACAGCGTTCGGCTCAAAAAGCCAGCCTTGGCCAATGTTCTCTACATCCAGCCTGATGCGCTCACTGGCCCGGATCTCGGGGAGTGCTTTGTGCTCGACGCCTCGCCTTTGGTAAAAGAGCTCATCACCACCTGCACTCAATTCGCCTGGGACTATCCGCTGGATTCTCGCCAGGCACGACTGGCTCAGGTGCTGCTCGATCAGCTAAGCGAGGTAGGGCAGACTCCTGTTAGCTTGCCGCTCCCAACCGATGAGCGCGCATTGGCAGTGGCCAATGCGGTGAAGACAGATCCAGGTGGGCGTTTGCCCCTCACAGACATCGCGAAAAAGAATGATACGAGCGCGAGGACAGTAGAGCGGCTGTTCGCCAGCGAAACTGGGCTGTCATTTGGAGCTTGGCGACAGCGCTTGCGTCTGATCGTTGGCTTGGAGCTATTGGCATACGGTGCGCCTGTGGCAACAGTCGCTGCTGAGATCGGATACAGCACGTCATCAGCTTTCGTCGCAGCGTTCAGGGAAATGTTTGGAGTAACGCCAGCGCGCTATTTCAGCTGAGGTTGTAAGGGGCGGTCGGTGACCGCCCCTCATGTAGCTCTCATACAACGGTCAGAAACGATAGCGGAGGGTCACGCTGGCGTTACGTGGAGCCCCATACACGTAGGTGCCGTAGAAGCCAGTCATGGTGGAGTAGGTTTTATCGAATAGGTTGTTCACGTTGAGGGTGACGTCCGTATCCTCTGTCACATCGTAGCGAGCCATGAGCGACGCCAGTGCATATGACTCCTGGCTGACTGTGACTGCGCCTTGAGGCCCGGTGGTTTGCTGGTAGAACCGGCTCTGCCAATTCACTCCGCCGCCCACTGTCAGCTTATTGAAGTCGCCCGGCATACGATACGTAGTGAACAGCTTGGCAGTCGTGCGGGGGATATTGCTGTTCAACCGACTGCCGTCTGCAGACGAAGCTGTGAAATGAGAGATCCCAGTGAACACGTTCCAATTGGGCGTCAGCTCGCCCTGAATGTCGATGTCGAAACCTTTGCTCTTGGTGCCACTCACCGCGTTGTAGGCTGTAGCGCCATCGGGGGTTCGGTTGGCAGGATCCTGTTCAGCCACGTTATCCAGTTTGGCTTCAAATACTGCCACGCTCGCACTCAAACGACCGTCCAGGTATTCGCCTTTCAAACCGATCTCGGTTGTCTTGCCCTCTGTCGGGGCGAGTACAGAGCCGCTACTGTCACGATAGGTCTGAGGGTTGAAGATGCTGGTGTAACTCACGTAGGTCGAGTAGGTGTCGTTGATGTCGTAGATCAGGCCTGCATATGGCACGAATTTTCGCTTGGTGAGACTGTTATTGGCGCTGTCACTCTCGTATTCGTAATAGTTGAACCGACCACCGATGATCAGATGGAGCGGGTCAGCCAAAGAAAAGCGACCGACCGTGTAAAGCCCCTTCTGCTTGATGGTGCTGTCTGAAAGGGTGTCGAAACCTGCGGCATCGAAATCGAGGTTAGGGTAGTTCCCAGAGTAGTTTCCAAAATCAGCAATTGGGTCGAGCGTCATCTTCCTGGCGAGATAACCGGTGCTCGCGTCATTTTGCTTTCTCTTCGATTGCATTGCGCCGATCACCATCTCATGCTCCCTGCCCATGAAGGTGAAGGGCCCCGATGCCATCACGTCGAAGCTGTTCTGTCGCACTTTCCCGTCGTCCCCAAGAGCATCGACAGACACCGATCCGTCAGCGGCGACAGTCGACCCCACGCCAAACAGGCGTTCTTCATAATCAATGCGGCCTTGGTTGAAAACGCCACGCAGTGTCCAGTCATTGTCTAAACGATGCTCTACATCCACGAATGCGGTTGTCACCCGGTTGTCCCACCGACTCCAAGGCGCGGCAGCGGTTTGCGACCTTGACCAGTCAGTGCGGCTGCCATCGCTATTGAAGAGTGGCAGGCCTCCCCAAGGCATGCCTCGCGGCTTGAGGTTCTGGTAGTCATAACCGACAGTCACCGTCGTATCGTCAGTCAGATCCGCAGCAAGAGCGCCATAGTAGGCGCGACGCTTGTCGGTGTAGCCATCGATGAACGAGTGCGCATCCTGTTCTACAGCAATGAAGCGCCCTCTAAGTTTGCCTGTTTCTGAGAGAGGGCCGGACAAGTCGATCGTCCCTCGGTAATTGTCCCAGCTGCCGGCGCTTAGCGAGAGTTCGCCACGAAACTCCTGGGTCGGTCGTTTCCTGACCAAGTTGATCGAGGCCGACGGGTTTCCCGCACCTGTGAGCAGTCCCGTCGACCCTCTGACGACTTCGACTCGATCGTAGAAAGCCGTGTCGAGGTAGTCAGTCCCACTCATGAAAGTCGTGGGGATACCGTCATATTGGAAACTGTCGACCTTGAAGCCGCGGGCGTAGTAGCTGGAACGATAGTCAAGCGTGGAAGGGGAGATCCCAGTGGTATTGTCCAAAACTTCCTTGACGGAGTTGAGGTGCTGATCGTCCATCCGTTGGCGCGTGACCACCGTAACCGACTGGGGTGTTTCCTTGATGGTTAATGGAAGCCGGGTCGCCGCCGCAGTTTGCCCTGTCGTATAGGAACCCGAGTCTTCGGTCACGGCTACGGGGTAATAGGCGTCAGCCGTCACATCCGAAGCTGGGATCTCATACACGCCTGGCTGCGAGGACTCTGGTTGTTCCGCTGCTTGAAGCAGGAGGGGTTTGGCCAGGGTGCCCGTGGCTACGATGAAGCTACTGATAAGGCTAATGCGACGCATTTACACTCCGACTCGCTTCTCATCCAGAAATTGCCGGCTATTCTGCGATGCTCCGCGATGCATCAGATATTGCGAAGGCGCCAATTAGTAACTTCGTCACGCCAAGGTGCGCCCTGCACCGATTGACACGTGGTTTGCCCCAGAATTAGATATGCCTATGGCATAGGTCATTGCCTGCACAGCCAGGTGCATGCACTACCTATCTTCATCATTTCCTTCGCTCTCGCCGCCCCGCGTAGATTGCGAAAGCGCTGGCTCATTTCAAGGCACGCCATCGAGGGCGCAACCCAAGCGTTCGGCTGCTCATCACACTCAAAAACCGTCAGATCAGCATGCCTTTGATTTTTGCATGCAATTTTATGCGTCTGTATTTTTTCGTTTCGATTTCTATCCTGTTGATTTTATTGAATAAAAATTTTCTGCATGCAATTTTCTACGGAAGGGTCTTGTCAAGTCTTTGTGATTGTATAAAGTGGGCAAAAACAAGAAATCACCGCTAGCTGTACTCAGCGTTGCCGTTTTTCACTGCCACAAATAAGTCCACAAGAAAGGATCCAGTGATGAAAAGCAGACGTTCCAGCCCTGTTGTGCGCACCGCATTCACGGCCATCACCCTTGGGGTGTTGAGCCTAGGAAGTAGCGCATTTGCCGAAGTCGATCGCCTCCAAGGCGTCGTCCCTCCCTTAACTGCCACCAAGCCATTGACCATCGGCGCAAGCCTCGTGCACTTGCAGGATGATTTCTGGAAGGGCATCGCCTATGGCATCGCTGATGAGGCCAAACTGTCCAATGTGAAAGTCGTTCAGCTCACTGTGGCGGGCGGGTACGGGAAGGTGCGGGAGCAGTTTGGTCAGCTGGAGACCTTGCAATCTCTAGGTGTCAATACGGTTGTTTTGGGCGCTGCAGCCTTCGATGGTTACACGCCACTTCTGAAGCGGCTGAAGGCAAGCGGGATCAACGTTGCGGCTGCTGGGATCCCAGTGAACAGCCCTAGTGTGGACTTCGGTGTTGGTCAAAGTGACGTTGGTATCGGGGCGGCCTTGGCCGGGGCGGTGTGCACTGATAAGGGCGCTGAGCACCGGAAGGTCATCGTGGTACCTGGCCCAGCCGGTGCAGAGTGGGCTCGTCTGCGAGCAGTTGGCTTCAACGATGCGGCGGCTAAATGCGCGGGCCTGGAAGTCATCAACGGCGCACAGGGTGGCGGCATGAACCTGGAGTCGGGGCTCGCGATGACCTCCGACTTGCTGCAGACCAATTCTGATGCGAGCTATGTCTACACCCCTGCAATCCCCACGGGTATGGGCGCAGTTCAAGCTGTGAAGCAGCAGGGTAGTCAGGCAAAAGTCGTGACCGGCACGATTACCCGCCGAGTAGTGCCACTCATTGAAAACAAGCAGCTGCTGGCAGTGGCCTCAGAGCCAGGCATTCTCATCGGGCGTTTGATCGTTCAGTACGCCATCAGGCAGAACGAAGGGTTGCCGATGCCTGCTATGCAGAAGTCTGAAGGCATGCCTTACCCACAAATTGCTGTACCTAATCAGCTCCTGCAGTCGAGCAACGTAAAAACCTACCCCTACGATGTTTATGACCTGCCACCTGAGGGGTGGTCGCCAGAACAGCTGTCGAGTGCATCGCGATGAGTGCGGTCATGTATTCGCAGCTGGGCGGCGAGTGTGCCTCTGAACCTCTGGTTGAGGTGCGCAATTTGAGTAAGGCGTTCGGCGCTACCCAGGCACTCAAGGACGTTTCGCTCAGCTTTTATCAGGGGCAGGTTCATTGCCTGCTTGGTGAAAATGGCGCGGGTAAGTCAACCATCGGCAAGATCATTTGCGGGCTCTATCCTCAGGATGATGGAAAGGTCTTGTTCCGCGCCGCTGAGGCCCAGGTGCGTAGTATCCGGGATTCTCAGGCGCTGGGGGTTGCGGTGGTTTTCCAGGAGCTTTCCGTCCTGCCCGACCTGACGGTTCGCGAGAACATATGCCTGGGCAGCGAGACCCGGTTGTGGCGCAGTGCCCCCGGGTCGGAAATCCAGACCGTGAAGGGGTTGCTCGACGAGCTCGACCTGGACGTGGATCTCGATACCAGAACGGGAGATCTTCCTGTTGCTTCTCAGCAACTGATCGAGATAGCCAAGGCTTTGATCAAGTCGCCAAGGTTGCTCATCCTGGATGAGCCTACGGCGATGCTCAACGCCAATGAAAAGGCAAAGCTCTATCGAGTGATCGACCGATTGAAGGGGCAGGGTATCGGAATCATTTTCGTCACTCACCACCTTGAAGAGGTTATGCAGCTTGCTGACCAGGTCAGCATCATGCGCAGCGGTCAGCTCGTTCAGTCTGCATCGATTAGCAGCATTCGAGACCAGGATCACCTTTCAGAGTTGATTGCCGGCAGGCGACTCGCCGGTACTGTTACCAGAACGGCGCGCCGCTGCGACTCCGCTCCCGTCATGACAATCCATGGGGTGGCCGGTGCGCCAGTTGCCGGGATCGAGATCAAGCGTGGGCAGATTGTCAGTCTGTACGGTGTCGTTGGTTGCGGTCGTGAGCAAGTCATGGATGCGGTCGTTGGGCTGGCTCCTCGTACACCTTTGTTGATCGAGATCGACGGAGCTAAATACTGCCCGAAAAGTCCTGCCCATGCGGCGGAGCGAGGGATTGCATTCCTGCCTACCGGGCGAGCTGCGAACTGCGTTTTCGCTGATATGAACATCCGTGAAAACCTGAGCATTCAATACGTGCGCAGCTTCAGTCGTTTCGGTTGGATCAATGCCAAGCGCGAGCGGGATGATGTCGCCAAGCGTGTTGCCGAGGTGCGGACTCGTTTGGCAACTCCTGAGCAGCCACTCACTGACCTCAGTGGTGGCAATCAGCAAAAGGTTTTGCTGGCGAGGTGTCTTACCTACTCAACATCGCTGCTGGTTCTTGAAGATCCCACGGCAGGTATCGATGTCGGCGCTAAGGAAGAAGTTCACAACCTCCTCAGGACGCTGACCGATCAAGGGCTTTCGGTGCTTCTGCTGTCAAGCGATCTGCCGGAGACCTTATCGCTCTCCGACGTGGTTTACACGATGTACCACGGTTCGGTGGCCGGCTTTTACCCGCAACCTGATCCCCAGCTCACCCCTGAAATTCTCCGTGATGTTTTAGGCGGTACCGTGCAACGCAGTGAGGAATTGATCCATGGCAGCAATTAAAGAAGTCTCGATGAGTGCCCCAGCGGTCAGCCGGCGCCGCCGAATCAAGAAGGGTGAGCTCATTCTTCCTCTTTTCATCGTGGTGATTGCGGTAGTGGCCACGCTCATCGAGCCACGGTTCATGTCAGCGAGCAACCTGGCGAACCTTGGCAAGCAGATGGTGCCGCTTGCGATAGCAGCTGTCGGTCAATGCCTGGCAGTAATCAGTGGAGGTCTTGACCTCTCCATTGCGGCGGTGATGTCCCTTGCCGGTGTCTCCGGAATCCTGGTGATGGAGCAGTACGGCGTATGGGCGGGGATTGCCACAATGCTGATCACGGGTAGCGTCATGGGGTTGTTCAGTGGCGCCATCATTTCCTACATGAAGACGACCCCTTTGATCGTTACGCTTGGCATGCTCTCAATTTCGCAGGCGCTGGCCCTGATCCTGTCCCACGGTGTTCCTATCTATAACATCCCTGAGAGCTTCGCTAACGCCGTAGGCTTTGGCACGCTCCTGGGGCTGCCAGTGATCATCTGGATCGGTGGCGCGACCGTAGTTGCAGCATGGATTCTTTTGCGCAAAACCGTTTTCGGTCGCTATGTATACGCGATCGGTTCCAACAGCAGCGCGGCGACCAAATCAGGATTGAATGTGCCACGCTATACCACGCTGGTCTACGGGTTCTCGGGTTTGACCGCAGGTATCTGTGCCATCGTCATGACCAGCTGGACTAGCGCTGCCGAGCCAGTGGCCTCACCTAATTTGACGCTCGAATCCATTGCGGCGGTCGTCTTGGGCGGCGTTGCGCTCAAGGGTGGTAGCGGCGGCATCCATCACGTTCTGTATGGCGTGATCATTCTGAGCATGCTGACGAACGCCATGAACATCACCGGCGTATCGACCTTCTACCAGATGCTTGCAGTAGGCCTGGTGATCATCCTGGCTGTGATGCTTGACCGCTTCCGCGGCAAAGCTAACTGATAATCGCCATTCAATGCTTGGCCCGCAGATTCGTTTGCGGGTCATCGGCAGACGCTGGGAGTAAGGGGATGAAAGTTGGATTTCAGGTGCGGCGCATTGGCGCCAACATCAAGCAGTTCGGGCGAAAACTTGTTCGATCCTGGGAGATGCTTCAATACATTCGGTGGTAGTCCGGGCGAGGGAGAGCATGCTTAAGGTGCTCTCCCTGATCGTCAAGCTTCGACTTGTCTCTCCAGCCCGCTAAGCAACCGATTCTTGGTATGGAAGGAGTGCTCACGAATGAGTGAAAGAAACCCTTCCTCATCTCCAGTGGCGAATGCTCGTGCAATTTCACTGTGCTCAGCTTGCGCCTCCGTCAGGTCTCCCGTGAGTCGTACCTCTGCGCGAACGTAGCACTCGATGGCGCCGCGCGTGCCATTCAAGGCTCTCATGTATTGAGGTCGGTTAGCACTGGCAAACAAGGCGAGGTGGAACTGAGCATTCAGCTCAAACCACTGATTCATGTCCTCCTCTGACAGCTCTGCCGCTGTTCCCATTGCCGCAAGGATTGAATAGACCTCCGCGATTTCGGCATTCGTGCGTCTGCGGATCGCGTGTCGCCCGAGCTCCTGCTCCAGGAGTGTTCGTAGCTCGAATGCTTCGATGATGTGCTCAGCTTCAAGTTTGGCAACTGAATAGCCGCGGCGAGGATTGAGCACAACCATTCCCTCCGATTCAAGCCTCGGCAGAGCTTCCCTGAGCGGACTGCGACTGACCCCCAGCCGATTAGCCACTTCTTCTTGACGCAAAACCTGACCTGGACTGAACACACCGTTGAGGATGGCATTGCGCAATTCGCGGTATGCCACCTCGTGAAGGGAGAGGGGTGGGTTGGCCCCAATGCGTTGCTGAGATTTTTGTGCCATGAAAATGACCATCGCTATGAGAAAAATAATATTGCATACAAACGACAAAAAATCACTGTATCTCGCCACTTCTGATTTTTATCTTAAAAATATCCTCAAAAATCAGCTAGTTATGTGATTTCTGCGTAAACGTTGTTGGCGGTCTTTCGGTATTGCCGGGCAAAATTTCATTGTGTAGAGTCGATTTTATACAAAATAAGCGACGCCGAGAACGGCGCAAAAAACTCATTCCTACCTGCCCACAACAAAAGTAAAAACAGGAGAATTCTATGAGTCAGCAAAAGGGCTACATCCTCAAGGGACGTGTCGTCGATGGGAGCTTGAACGCTCCTCTCGAACAAGGTGCCGTAGTCACCGAGGGCGAGCTGATCGCCTGGGTTGGGCCGGCAGCTTCACTCCCGGTTCAGTATCAAGGGCCCGCCTATCAAGTGATCGCTCTTGAAGGGCGAACCATCATGCCAGGCCTCATCGATGGGCATACCCATATCTCCTTCGGCGAGTCTCGTTCCGAGGAAGAAAATGCGCTGTACACACCCGTAGAGTTCCGTACCGCCAAGGCTCTCTACTACGCCAAAAAGGTACTCCAGGCTGGCGTGACCAGCGCCTTTGATGCTGCTACCACCTACGCAGTCGCCCAAGCGGTACGAGACGCTGTTGATACCGACATGTTCCCTGGGCCGCGCTTCACCGTTTCGGGGAAACAGCTGACCAACCACCAGGGCTTGGAGGACTCTTTCCCAAGCAACATGGAGTTCCCGCTTGGCCAAAGCGCGGTGTTGGTTAAGACTCACAGCGACTTGGTTGAAGCGATCCGTCTGCAGGCTAAAGAAGAAGTCGATGCCATCAAGGTGTCTGGTTCCA
>MTEU01005103.1_pt1 | contig 32725 bp, 29 predicted proteins | sample 1042701 | NCBI WGS metagenome assembly MTEU01 (sample SAMN06185813, study PRJNA358809) | soil metagenome | isolation source: naturally attenuated soil | place: India | collected 2015-05-23
ACCGACATCTACACCTCGCTGTCGTACACCCTGAACAAGGATGGTTCGGCTCTGGGCGTGTCGGGCTTCAACACCGCCGCTACCGCCACCGCGCCTGCCACGTTCAACGTGGAGCCGGGCAAGGACCAGTTCGGTGCCATCATCGGCGTGCGCCACAAGTTCTAATTTGACGCGAGCAATCGCATCAAGTTAGCTTGATCGAAACGCCGGCATCCTTCGGGATGCCGGCGTTTTGTTTTGTAGGGTCCGTTTTGTCAGGTCCGGATCTGCAGGATCGGGCGCTGCGACGCGCGCTATGCAAGCGGCGCGCTGCCCCGCCGAAGTGCTCTAGCTGTGGATTGCAGTCGACGAGCAGACGAACAGGCGGCGGCATGCTGTCGGGCTCCAACCGTCTCCTGGTATCTCCACGCTGGCGTCGACGTTTAGCCGAACGCCTGTCGGTGCGGCAGCATCGCCTTCATCGGTCCCCCAAAGCATGGCCGGGTTCGGTGTGGGTGGGCAGGGCAGCGCGAAGACCGGCTCTGCGCCATCAGCACGCGCATCTCGAAAGATCGCGCGGCGTAGGCCATACCGATCGGCAATCCGAATGGCAATCCATACCGCTCGGCTCATCCACGATCGGTAGACGCCAATAAAAAAGCCCCTTGGCAAACACCAAGGGGCTTTTGTTCGACCGCCGACGGGAAGGGAGGATCCTCCTCAATCTTCCTCGTCGTACGGCAACACACGCCGCGGCGGCGGAGGACGCTTGCCGATCATCACCGTGACTTCGGTCGGCTTGCCGCGGCGTACGACCTTCATCTTGACTTCCGTGCCCGGCTTGAGCTGCGCGATCGCATTGAGCAGGGCCGTGGTATCGGTGATCGGTTGATCCTGGACGGCGACCAGCACGTCTCCCGGACGCACGCCGGCCTTGTCGGCGGGGCCGCCCTGGACGATCGCGGCGATCAGCGCGCCCTCCTTCGCTTCGAGCCCGAACGATTCGGCGATCTCCGGCGTCATGTCCTGCGGCTCGACCCCGATCCAGCCGCGCGTCACCGAACCGGTCGAAATGATCGACTCCATTACCTGCTTGGCGGTCGACACCGGAATCGCGAAGCCGATCCCCAGCGAACCACCCGAGCGCGAGTAGATTGCCGTATTGATGCCCAGCAGATTGCCCTGCGCGTCGACCAGCGCGCCGCCAGAGTTGCCCGGGTTGATCGCGGCGTCGGTCTGGATGAAGTTTTCGAAGGTATTGATGCCGAGGTGGCTGCGGCCCAGCGCCGACACGATGCCCATCGTCACCGTCTGGCCCACGCCGAACGGGTTGCCGATCGCCAGCACCACATCGCCGACCTTGACGTTCTCGAGGCGCCCCAGCGTGATCGCCGGCAGATCCGTCAGCGTGATCTTGAGCACCGCCAGGTCCGTTTCCGGGTCGGAGCCCACGACCTTGGCGTTGGCCTTGCGGCCATCGGTCAGCGCGACCTCGATCTCGTCGGCGCCGTCCACCACATGATGGTTGGTTAGAATGTAGCCCTCGGCGCTGACGATCACCCCCGAGCCCAGGCTCGATACCGGCTCCTGCCGCTCGGGCAGCCGGTCACCGAAGAAGAAGCGGAACCACGGATCGTCGGCCTGCGGATTGCCCCGGCGCGCGCCGTTCTTGCTGGTGAAGATGTTGACGACCGCCGGCATCGCCAGCTGCGCCGCCTCGCTATACGAGCGTTCCGCCGATGGTCCGGTGACATTCGGCACCACTTCCTTGAGCGCGACGATCGGCGAACCGGATTGGACCGCGACGCGCCCGCGTTGCAGCCAATCCGGTTTCAACGTCGCCACGACAAACCAGATGGCCAGCACAACCGTGACGGCCTGGGCAAAGAACAGCCAGAAGCGGCGCAACATATTGGAGTTTGGGCTGAAAATGAAAACAAAAGAGCTTGAATTGTACTTGAACGACCTGTTGGAGGTCCCCCGCTACAAGGACTATTGTCCGAATGGTCTGCAAGTACAAGGTCGGCCGGAAGTCACTCATATCGTGACCGGAGTGACCGCCAGTGTTGCTCTGCTCGATGCCGCGATCGAAGCCGGTGCCGATGCCATCCTGGTCCATCACGGCTATTTCTGGCGCGGCGAGGATGCCCGCGTGATCGGCCAAAAGCATGGCCGGCTGCGCCGCCTGCTGGTGTCGGACACCAATCTGCTGGCCTACCACCTGCCGCTCGACGGCCATCCCGAACTAGGCAACAACGCCCAACTGGGACGCGAGCTCGGCTTGAATCCGACCGGACGTTTCGGCGACGACCAGCTCGGCTGGACCGGCACGCTGCCGCAATCGATGACGCTGCGCATGCTGGCCGACCACATCGCCGGCGTGCTCGGCCGCGAGCCGCTGGCGATCGGCGATCCGGATCTGCCGGTACGCACGGTTGGCTGGTGTACCGGCGGCGCGCAAGGCTATTTCGACGGAGCGATTGCCGCGGGAGTCGATGTCTATCTGAGCGGCGAGGTGTCCGAGCAGACCACGCATCTGGCGCGCGAGAGCGGCGTCGGCTATATCGCCGCCGGCCATCACGCCACCGAGCGCTACGGCGTCCGCGCGCTCGGCACCCATCTGGCGCAGCAGTTCGGCCTGCGCCATACCTTCATCGACATTCCGAACCCGGTATAAAGCGGGCTTTCTCGGCCGGCTTTCTCACCGGGCGCCGGCCGTGAGGCCGGTACCGACTGCACTCAGGCGCGGCTGCTCTTCAGGCTGTCTCGGATCTCGCGCAGCAGCTTGATGTCTTCCGGATCCTCTGGCGCCGGTGCCGGCGGTTCGGCGGCGCGCAGGCGATTGATCGCACGTACCATCATGAAAATGATGAAGGCCAGGATCAGGAAGTTGACCAGGATGGTCAGGAAATTGCCGTAGGCGAATACCGGCACGCCGGCCTTTTTCAAGGCATCGAGCGTCATTGGCGTTCCCGCGGGGGGATCGGACAACACCAGAAACAGATTGGAAAAGTCCAGTTTGCCGATGATGCGGCCCACCAAGGGCATGATCAGGTCATTGACCACGGAATCCACGATTTTTCCGAAAGCCGCGCCGATAATCACGCCGACCGCGAGGTCGACCACGTTGCCGCGCATCGCGAAGGTCTTGAATTCCGACATCATGCTCATGGCTTAACTCCTTGCTGTTGTTCATTTTTCACCACGGACCGCAGCGCAAGACTGCCGCAACGATGCCGCAAACGCAAGCCTGAAGCGGCTTTGCGGCAGACTGATGTCGCTCCCCTACACCCTGGCGCGATGACCGAACACCCCCGGGTAACCGCGCTTTCACTGGCCAATGTGCCTAAGGTACAATTTACGGTTGACGCAAAATCTAAATTGACTTCCCCTGGGGTTTGGAATGAGTGACCAGCAAAGCGTGAAGAGCGTGGATAAGGGGCGTCGCAATTGGTTGATCGCGACGTCTGTGGCTGGCGGCATCGGAGGAGTGGCAGTTGCGGTGCCGTTTGTCAGTACGTTTGCACCGTCGGAAAAGGCCAAGGCGGCAGGCGCGCCGGTCGAGGCCGACATCAGCGGGCTCAAGCCCGGCGAAATGATGACGGTCGAATGGCGCGGCAAGCCCGTCTGGATTCTGCGTCGCACCGACGAAATGCTGGCGTCGCTGAAAAAGACCGACGCCGAAGTGGCCGACCCGGACTCGGAAATCCCGTTCACGATGGAGACCCCCGAGTACTGCAGGAACGAAACCCGCTCCCGGCCCGAGCACAAGGACATTCTCGTCGTCGTCGGTATCTGCTCCCATCTCGGTTGCTCCCCGTCCGGCCCGTTCGCGGCTGGCGCCAATCCCACCCTCGGTTCCGACCCCGGGTTCCTCTGCCCGTGCCACGGCTCGACCTTCGACCTGGCAGGCCGCGTCTTCAAGAACAAGCCGGCACCCCAGAACCTTGACGTTCCCCCATACCAGTTCCTCACCGACACCACGATCGTGATCGGCAAAGACGAAAAAGGAGAGGCTTGATCATGGCGGCGGAAAAGCAAGTCAAGACGACCGGCCTGCTGGGCTGGATCGACGCGCGCTTCCCGGCGACGCAGCTGTGGGAAGACCATCTGTCGAAGTACTACGCACCGAAGAACTTCAACTTCTGGTACTTCTTCGGCTCGCTGGCGCTGCTGGTCCTGGTGATCCAGATCGTCACCGGCATTTTCCTGGTGATGAACTACAAGCCGGACGGCACGCTGAACGCCGCCGGCATCCCGGTGGCCTACGCCAGCGTCGAATTCATCATGCGCGAGGTGCCCTGGGGCTGGTTGATCCGCTACATGCACTCGACCGGCGCCTCGGCGTTCTTCGTGGTTGTCTATCTTCATATGTTCCGCGGGCTGCTGTACGGTTCGTACCGCAAGCCGCGCGAACTGGTCTGGATCTTCGGCTGCCTGATCTTCCTGACGCTGATGGCCGAGGCCTTCATGGGCTATCTGCTGCCGTGGGGCCAGATGTCGTACTGGGGCGCCCAGGTGATCGTCAACCTGTTCTCGGCGATCCCGGTGATCGGCCAGGACCTGTCGCTGTTCATCCGCGGTGACTACGTGGTCAGCGACGCAACGCTGAACCGCTTCTTCTCGTTCCACGTGATCGCGGTGCCGCTGGTGCTGCTGGGTCTGGTGGTCGCGCACATCATCGCGCTGCACGAAGTGGGCTCGAACAACCCGGATGGCGTCGAGATCAAGGCCAACAAGGACGAGAACGGCGTGCCGATCGACGGCATCCCGTTCCACCCGTACTACTCGGTCCATGACCTGATGGGTGTGGGCGTGTTCCTGATCCTCTTCTCGGCCGTGATCTTCTTCTTCCCCGAGATGGGCGGCTACTTCCTGGAACACAACAACTTCTTCCCGGCCGATCCGCTGAAGACGCCGCCGCACATCGCGCCGGTCTGGTACTTCACGCCGTTCTATTCGATGCTGCGTGCCACCACGGCCAACTTCCTGCCGATCCTGTGGATCTTCTTCGCGGTGCTGCTGGGCATCCTGTTCCTGCGCAGCAAGAGCCTGAAGGTCAAGGGCATCGCGGTCGCGATCGCCGTGCTGCTGGCGCTGGGCTTCTACTTCATCGACGCCAAGTTCTGGGGCGTGGTGATCATGGGCGGTTCGGTGATCATCCTGTTCTTCCTGCCCTGGCTCGACCATTCGCCGGTCAAGTCGATCCGCTACCGTCCGGCTTTCCACAAGACGATCCTGATGGTCTTCGTCGTGTTCTTCCTGATCCTGGGCTACCTCGGCGTGCAGCCGCCGTCGCCGATCGGTGAGAAGGTGTCGCAGCTGGGTACGCTGCTGTACTTCGCCTTCTTCCTCGCGATGCCGCTGTGGAGCCGCGTCGGCACCTTCCAGCCGGTGCCCGACCGCGTGACGTTCAAGCACCACTAAGCCAGGCCCAAGGACAAGGAACAACGATGAAAAAGCTGCTTTCCATTCTCGCGCTGGCCGGTGCGTGCTTTGCCGGTGCGCCCGCCATCGCCGCCGAAGGGGGCTATCCGCTCGAGCCGGCGCCGGTCAACACCAGCGACCTGTTCTCGCTGCAGCGTGGCGCCAAGCTGTTCGTCAACTACTGCCTGAACTGCCACGGCGCGTCGATGATGCGCTACAACCGGTTGCGCGATATCGGCCTGACCGAAGAGCAGATCCGCGAGAACCTGATGTTCACCGCGGACAAGGTTGGCGAAACGATGACCATCGCGATGCAGCCGAAGGACGCCAAGGCGTGGTTCGGCGCCGCGCCGCCGGATCTGTCGGTGATCGCCCGCGCCCGCGGCGACGCGTGGCTGTATACGTATCTACGTACCTTCTATCGCGACGACACCCGTGCGACCGGCTGGAACAACCTGGTCTTCCCGAGCGTCGGCATGCCGCACGTGCTGTGGGAACTGCAGGGCCAACGCGCCGCCAAGTTCGCCGAGGCGGAAGAGCATGGTCAGAAAGTGCACAAGTTCGTCGGTTTCGAACAGCTGACGCCCGGCAGCATGACGCCGCTGCAGTACGATACCGCCGTCGCCGACCTGGTCGCCTATCTGGACTGGATGGCCGAGCCGGCGCAGAACCATCGCCGCCGTCTGGGCGTGTGGGTGCTGCTGTTCCTGGGCATCTTCACCGTGTTCGCCTGGCGCCTGAACGCCGCCTACTGGAAAGACGTCAAGTAATCCCGGTAGACCGCCTGAGGGCTAGTGCGGAGTTGCGTATGCGGCACCGCCTGGCCCTTTTTCCTTTGTGACGGAATGAATTGGATCGAGCCACTGGGCGCCCCATGCGGCGCCCGCCGAGCCACCAATCCAGCATTCCGTTACGCTATTTGTAACGAATTTGCTTTCCGATGGTGGGTTCTGACAGAATGTTTGACCCAACTTCGGCCTAGCGCCGCCTCCAAGGAATCCCAACCATGATGGTGTTGTATTCGGGCACCACCTGCCCGTTCTCTCAGCGTTGCCGCCTGGTCCTGTTCGAAAAGGGCATGGACTTCGAAATCCGCGACGTCGACCTGTTCAACAAGCCGGAAGATATCTCGGTGATGAATCCCTACGGCCAGGTGCCCATCCTGGTCGAGCGCGACCTGATCCTGTACGAATCCAACATCATTAACGAGTACATCGACGAGCGCTTCCCGCACCCGCAGCTGATGCCGGCCGATCCGGTACAGCGCGCCCGCGCCCGCCTGTTCCTGTTCAACTTCGAGAAGGAACTGTTCACCCACGTCTACGTGCTGGAGAACGAAAAGGGCAAGACCGCCGAGAAGAGCCACGAGCGTGCCCGCGGCGCGATCCGCGACCGCCTGACGCAACTGGCGCCGATCTTCGTCAAGAACAAGTACATGCTCGGCGAAGAGTTCTCGATGCTGGACGTGGCCATCGCGCCGCTGCTGTGGCGCCTGGATCATTACGGCATCGAGCTGTCGAAGAACGCCGCCCCGCTGCTGAAATACGCGGAACGGATCTTCAGCCGCCCCGCCTATATCGAAGCGCTGACCCCGTCGGAAAAGGTGATGCGCCGCTAAGCCGGCCCGGCTCGAGTTCGCTCGGGCCATCGGCGCGACGCCACTGGAAGTCTTATGCCTGAAACCTCGACCAAGCCCTACCTGATCCGCGCCATTTACGAATGGTGCACGGACAACGGCTTCACTCCGTATATCGCCGTGTTCGTCGACGCGAACACCAACGTGCCGCGCGAATTCGTCAAGAACAACGAGATCGTGCTGAACGTCAGCTTCGACGCGACCAGCGGTCTGGAAATGGGCAACGAGTGGATCAGCTTTTCCGCCCGCTTCGGCGGCGTCTCGCGCAAGCTCGACGTGCCGGTCGAGAACGTGCTGGCGATCTATGCGCGCGAGAACGGGCAGGGCATGGCCTTCCCGGTCGAACGCAGCGTGCCAGAGACCCAGGCCGCGACCGAACGCGAACTGAATCCGCCGCCGAAACTGGCCCCGGTCGAAAGCGACGGCGCTGCGCAAGCCGACGGCGCCGACGCGTCGGACGACGACGATCCGAATCCGCCGCCGGTCCCGCGGATCGGCACGCGCAAGCCTTCGCTGAAGGTCGTCAAGTAAGTCCCTTCGGCCGGTCTATTCTTGACCGGCCAACCATCGCCAACGCAGCCCGCATGCAGTAGAATCGCGGTCTGCCTTCATGCCGGCTTAGCTCATCAGGTAGAGCAGTTGATTTGTAATCATCAGGTGGCGGGTTCGAGTCCTGCAGCCGGCACCATACGACTAAGGGGTAACGCGATTCGCGCCTGACCCCTTTGCTTTTGTGGCCGCCTCTGTGCCAGCGTGGCAAACACATAACATAGCTTAAGCCACAAACTCGTCGACGCTTGGGCGACCACGCCATGCCGCTAGCCGATCCGTACGCTCGTGCCGATCAGTACTGTCGGTGGCAAAAAGCGGGATCACATTAGTGATGGTCCCGAATTGGCCACGCCTCCAGGACTTTCCAAGTCTTTCCAGTAAGTGCTAGTCAGTCTTCCGTAGCTCAAGCCACGGTCCCGGACAAGAGCTTCGATCAAGCTAGGTGAAATCCTGCGAATCCATTCGGTAGCGCTGACCCATTGGACTTGGACGCACCAATATTCGCGGTCGGGCTCCGGATGCCCCATAGCAAGGATCCCAGCCCTTGAAATGCATTCCGGCTGCGAGACGATGCGAGCAAGCGCCACGTGCTGAGTGGTGGGGCCGTACAGCAAAAGGAAGGGGCTTTCAAGCAACGCAGCATCCGGATGGCTGCCACGGTTCTCTTCTTTGGTGTCAACGCTATAAAGCTTGTGCTCATGGATCCAATCCCAGTGCCCAAGGCTCTTTACCAGTCCAAGCAAAACTCTACTGCCGGGTGGCGGTGAAGCAACGCGACGCGATCGGTCGTTGGGACGTGGCTGACCATACAACTCATTAAGCCAATACCGGCTGCGCTCATGTCGCGTTAGCCGGGTTGCAACGTGGTCTAGTGCGTCGCTAATGAACCGCGCTAGCGCTGTGGCGCCGGCGGCCTCACCGTCTTCGGTAGGGCGTAGTGCAAAGGCGCCCAAGCTCGGAAGAAGCTCGTTAGATTGAAGATACTCGACTGGTGTTGGATCGCTCTCACTTCCCGGATAAAGAATGTACGCACCTGCCGTATGTCGAATTGCATCGCGGTAAGCGTGCATCTTGAGCAAATCTTCTCGTAAGGGGCTACCCCCAAACGACCCAGTGCTGCTTTCCGCTGCACCGTTTCCTTCACTCCCGAAGATCTCGCTAGCGAAATTGACTCGATACTTTGCGTCGAAATGAAGGGCGATGGGAGGGAAAGCGGCGGGCTCGTCATCAGCCGGGCTTATCCATAGCGAATAATCGGGGCGCATCGAAATAGTCCATGAGGCCACGCGGCCGGTGCCATGGCGATAGGTGCGGTTGAACCAAAGCTCAACCTTCATTCGGCGGTCGATGCGTTCGACCACTCCAGAAAGCACAGTTTCCGCGCCCGTTCGAATACCAACGGATAGTCCGTCTGATCGGTCTTGAACCAGCGAACCCATGTCGAATGTTTCGCCGATGGCGCTCGCTACGATTTGAGAGAGCTGGACGAACGCCCAGTACTCGTACAGTGTGGCAACGTCTTGCTGGCCTGCGCTGTAGTCCGTGGCGGTGTGCCAAGACAGGCGAGCTGCGAACTCGGTCTCTACATACGCTTTGAAGATGTCCCGGTAGCCCTCCCGTTTTTGCAGCACCTGGTCGTCGGCGGGAAACCGCGTCAAGCGGCCAACGTCAGCAAATAGGTCATGCTGGCGTAACTCCTCCAAGTGGGCGGCTACGACCCCGATCTCTCTGCGTCCACGCGAGGCGGCGGGTGTTTCGGCAAATTTCGAAAGGCTACGGTCAATATCGCCCAGAATCTGGCACCAGTGCTCGAGAGCGAATTTGATGAAGCGGTTCGGGGTTGTGTCATGGGTTGCCACCGTCTTCTTTGAATGCAAGAGCGATGGTACAGATTCAAAAGGTCCGCTCGGCCAAGCCGACCTTGGCCCACCCTTGGCGACCTGTCGAAGTACGTGTGAGTCTGCTCTTATGCCCCCGCCGGCGCGCTTAACGTCTATCGCCGTTTCCCAAGCTGTATGCGGTCGCCGTAAGATCTCGTTGAAAGCGCCTTGGAGTTTTTCGCTTTCCAGCATAGCCCGCAGAAAGGCGAAGCGTTGATAGAGTGTCGCTGCGTCGCGCGTGCTGTCTAGCTCAAACTTCGCCTCGCTTGCAGCAAAGCGGTCCATCAGTAGCTCCGTCATCCGTTCCGCGATGTCACGGAGCATCCACCGGTACTCGGATAGATATGAGAGCTTCCGCGACCGCACTTCCAGGTCTAACTCACCTAAGGTGACATCTCCAATGCGGACCCGTACTCGGATGGTGCCGGTAGACAATCTGGTTCGGAGACGGCCCACCAGTCCCTCTGAAGTATCGGGCTGGAAGACCTCCTCGGGATCGGCTATCAAGCTTGAAAACGATGATTCAATCAGTTCCCACGTATATCGGTATTCGGCTCCTTCCAATAAGTGGACGGCATTTTCATCGTCACCCGTGTTCGATGCAACTGCAGAGCACCAGAGTGCCGGGCTAGTCCCGCTACCTTTTTGCGGGAGAACCGCAATGCGCAAGATGGCGGCAGTTTTGCCATTCGAATCCCGAAGCGGGACTGTCGCTTCCGATACGACCTGCACGGCTATTCCGTGAAGCTAGCGAACTGGTTGGCACGCAGGCTTCGCAGCATGCGCATGACCTTGTCATAGGAGACGGGTAGCGCCGCACCGAGGTTCGGCGGTTGCTCTACTTGCAAGGTAGAGAGCCGCTCGTCGTTTGGGATCGCATCAGGAAAATCACGGCAGAAGTGAGCGAGACCGAGCAACGGGAGCTCCAATCGTCGACGGGATCCGTGCAATCTAGGTAAGATCTTCTGCATGACAACTCGGTCCACAACCGATGCGACACCCGAGGACCGCGCCTCATGCTCGAACGCCGCGAACCTCATTGCCTCATAAAAGGTGCGATGGCCGAACTCCAGGTTGTAGCGGCTAAGTAGCTCATGCAGCTGGCGCAAGCGGTGCCCGATATCCTCGGCCAACCCGTTCAGTCGATTCAGGTGCCACCTGTCGTTCTTGGCCATGCTAAGCAGGCCACGCGCTAGTTCCGGATCGCCCGATTCGATTGGTTCAGGCTTGATGGCGTTAATAGCAAGATCCCTGGAGCGAACGCGGAATTCGAAGGTGTTGGCCCGGTCGAGCACCTTCGGAGAGAACATATAGGTTGTTTCGTCGATGTTGACAGTGCCCACGATCCACAGATTTCGGGGGAAGGGAATACGCTGATCAGGGCCCGGACGTAGACGCCAACAACCGTCAGCGCCCTTATGAAGGTTGGGGATACATGGCTGCCTAGACTCCATCCCGGACAAAACGTCGGCTAGATAGCGCTCAACATGAGCAAGGTTCATTTCGTCGAGCAGCAGAATATGCGGGTGTTGAGGGTCGGCTGCCGCCTTCAAGATGAACTCAAGTGTCCCAGGTACGTTCCAGGCCGGCCGGCCATCTACTTCTCGCTTCAGCGCATCCTCATAGCCAAAAAGCGCCTCTGCGCCGGTCCAATCGGGGCGCACCGCGGCCACGTGTAGGCGGTCATTTCCTAGCCATTCACCGAAGCGAATCGCAATTTGCGTTTTACCCGATCCCGAAAGCCCAGTCAGGATGACTAAGGGTTTAGTAAGCAAGCTGGAGATGAATGCCGACACGAGTTCTTCGTGGTGGTCTCCGAATTGCACGCCACACTTCCGTAAGGCCGCACCAAACGCTTGAATCGCTCCCGGTAGATCCTCCTTTACAGGAAGAGGAGAGTCGGCCTCGTTAACTTCGGGCTCAGTGTTCCCCTCATGTTCCCCCGACGCTTCCAGAATGGTGTTATAGAGATCGATGACGTCGTCCAAGTCTTGCTCTAGCTCTGCCATGGACATCGGCTGCGTCAGATCGTACGACGCGCGCAAAAACGAGCTCCCGTAGCGTTCCGGCGCTCGACCGAATCGCTCTTTGAACCAAGCACTAACGCTCAGCGCACCGTCGAGATCGCCCCACTTGAGGGGCGCAGCGCCATCTTCGCTGACACCGTAGCAAAGCAGAAGGTGTTGTTGTTTCGGATAGAGCAGCAGGACGGGATAGATTCCTTCCGAGACCGACTGACCTTGCCCGAGGAACGCAATCCATGGGATTCGGGCAAAGTTTCCTTTGCCAAAGCTGACTCGGATTTTGAGTCCTCGATACTCGCTCAGATACCCTTGAGTGGTGAGCTCCTTCCCCTCCTTGGCTTGCCGCAGGAAGCGGCCTAGCAACTCCTCAATACCAGTCCTAGATAGCTCCTTTGGCTCCACCTTGAATCCCAAGCGCCGTAGTAACCGGAATGCAGTGGATGAGTCGCCTCCAGAGAATGTCGCACGGTCCAGTGGCTCACCTGTGGCGTACTTGACGGCCAGCGACAGAACGAGCTTGGGCGGGTAACGCTTTCCATCCTCCATCAGGTCGTAACCGGTTGACTCAGCGTCTTCTGGCACACCGAATTCATCAATCTCGTTCAGCGCTTGTCGGATGTGTTGCTCCGATACCCCCTCGGTGGCGGCAGCAAAGGTCTCGCTACGCCATTCGCCCTTCAGCGGAGGTACATAGTAGTCAAGTTGCGTTGTTCCTCGGTCCACTGAGAGCCGCTTGCGGATGGCATGGAGCTCTCGGTCCAGTTGGACCGGATCCATTCCGTTCACCTCACGGCGATCTCGCTTTGAGTAGTGCCGAACAATGCTGCGCCGATCGTTTTGCCCAAAAACGCGCTCGAAGTCGTCTGGGAATAGGAGAAAGAGCAGCATGTGACGAAACTGCCTGGCTTCCCAGTCAGGGACTTGGCGCAGCCACTCATCGAACTTCCAACCGTCCTCTAATACGGCCTTTTGATTGTCGGGGTTCAACGCCATAAAAAGGCGAAGGAAGTTAATCAGAAAAACAAGTTCGCGCCATTGATTCTGATTGAATCCCGGGCCGGCGCTGCCGACTCCGGCCAGAACGTCATCGTCGAGCCAGCGTGAATCTGTCGGCACCGCTTCATCAGACCAGGCCCAAATTGATTCAATCGTCTTCCGCTTATGGCTTGCGGTGAGGCTGCTGGGACATAGATAAAGCAACCACATCATCTCGGCCACCAGCTGCTTCACAGCAGCATCGGTGGGCGCCAGTTGCTTTGTCAGCTTCTCCAAGAATTTGCCATCGCCAAGCTCGGGGCGTTTTATAAAATACTCGTCGAGTGAATTTAGCGCAGACGACGTCCAAAGTTGTTTGGTAGTAAAGACAGAGCCTTTGCCAAGGAGAGCTGCTTCACGCCAATGTGCCGCGGCTTCAAGGATTAACTTAGGATCGTCGTCGCCACAGTACCTGCTCATACATTCTCCAAAACCATTTTCACTATTCCAAACGCTCTGGCAGCGTCATTGGTAACGAGAAGGTTACAGTGAAAGTGATTTTTGGGGTACCCCTCTTCTGTTCGGTGTGACTAAACTAGTGCGAAGTCTTCTGGTATAAGCTCGACGGAATGAGCGAAAATACACCGATATTCACTAATGGACGGCCGCGCAATTACCTGCGCGGCGCGATCGGTATTCCCTAAGGAGTCGAGATACGTCGCTGGTCTGCTGCCACTGATCTGGGCCTGCGGTTCGAGAACATGATCCACAATTGTTCTATCCGCGTATGGTACGAGCGGAGCAGCGGCTATTCCCGCTATGGGGGGCGCTCCAAGGGACTCGGAGTTCGTTATCCGGGTCCGAGGCCAAGTTGCATCAGATCGATGCGGCGTTGCCGTACTACCGCACCAGCAAGCTTTCGCGGACGACCCAGCAGGCATCTTGGGGGCATGACCGTCAGTCGCCGGCGACGATCTATCGGTACAACTATCTCACCCGCCATCCAAACTCGTCGGAAAATGCACCCCCGCCCGCTGCGCCGCCTGAACGATGTGCTCGGCCATCGCCCGTTGCGCGAGTGAAGGATCCCCCGCAGCCAGCGCATCAATAATCGCCGTGTGCTCGTTGAACGTAGCCCGCCGCGCACCGCGCTTGTAGAACGGCAGCCGCTGGCTTTCTTGGATGATCTCCGCGCTGTTGCGCAGGATCTCCGCAATCGCCCGATTGCCGGAGATCGCGATGATCTGCATGTGGAAATCGAAATCGAGCTGCGCCGCCTGGGTGAAGTCCGATGCTTCGATGCAGGCCTGCATCGCTTCCGCATTGGCACGCAGCGCGTCGATATCGGCGGGCTCGACTACCAGTGCGGCGAGCCGCGCGGTGAAATTCTCCAGCGCGAAGCGCAGCTGGTAGATATCCGTCAGCGAGTGCGAATCGGCGAAGCGCCAGGGGTGGGCGGAGGGCGAGGGATTCTCGGCGACGTAGACGCCCTTGCCGGGGCGCGGCACGATCAGACCCAGTCCCTGCAGGGTCGAGAACGCTTCCCGCAGCGAGGTGCGGCTGATGCCGAGGCGCTCGGAAAGCTCGCGCTGGGAGGGCAGCAGCGAGCCGGCGGGGTAGGTGCCGTCGTTGATCCACTGCTGGATCAGCCGGGCGGCGTTGGCGGCGACTGCGGTCGAGTTGAACATGCCTGGATGTCTGAACGAGGAAGAGCGCCGAGGCAGCTGCGGAAGAACTAGCTGCGCAACGAAGCGGAAGGGGGCCGCTCAGGCCAACGATTGTACCCGAGCGTCGCCACGCCCCCCGCGCCGCGACGCCTACTTGTTGACCAGCTTGGCAGGCACCGTGTACGTCAGCAGGGCGCCCATCAGCAGCACGCCGGCGAGGACGAACATCGCCAGGTTGGTGCTCTGCGTCGCGTCCTTGATCAGCCCGATCATGTAGGGGCTGAGGAAGCCGGCGAGGTTGGCGAACGAGTTGATCATCGCGATGCCCGCAGCCGCGCCGGCGCCCGACAGGATCGCGGTCGGCAGGCTCCAGAACAGCGGGGAGGTGGCAAGGCTGCCGCCGGCGGCCAGTGCCAGCGCGGCGAGGGACCATGCCACGTTGTCGCTGAACACGGCGCTGAGCATCAGGCCCGTGGCGCCGCAGCAGAATGGCACGATCAGGTGCCAGCGCCGCTCGCGCATGCGATCGGAGCTGCGGCTGACCAGAATCATCGAGCAGACCGCGACCGAGAACGGCACCGCGGTCAGCAGGCCGATATGCAGCGCGCCCGATACGCCCGACTGCTTGATCAGCGTCGGCAGCCAGAAGGTCAATCCGTACTGGCCCATCACCGTGCAGAAGCAGATGAAGGCCATCTTGACGATGCGCGTATCGGCGAACAACGCGCGCAGCGTCGGATGGGCGTCCTTGGTTTGGCGTTCGTTCGCGATATTGCGTTCGAGCACGGCCTTCTCGGATTCGGTCAGCCACTTCGCGGAACGGATGTTGTTGTCGAGGTAGAACATCACCGCGACGCCGACCAACAGCGAGGGGATCGCCTCGATCAGGAACATCCACTGCCAGCCGCGCAGCCCCGATACGCCCTGCATCGATTCCATGATCCAGCCCGACAGCGGCCCGCCGAAGATGCCCGACACGGGGATGGCACACATGAACAGCGCCACCATCTTGGCGCGCCGATGCGATGGGAACCAGTAGGTCAGGTACAGGATCATGCCGGGATAGAAGCCGGCCTCCGCGGCGCCGAGCAGAAGGCGCAGCACGTAGAACTGCGTCGGCGTGGTGACGAACATCATCGCCGCCGAGATCAGCGCCCAGGTAATCATGATGCGCGAGATGGTCGCCTTGGCGCCGATCCGGTGCATCAGCATGTTGCTGGGCACCTCGAAGAAGAAGTAGCCGATGAAGAAGAGGCCCGCACCCAGGCCGTACATGGCTTCGCTGAACTGCAGGTCGGCGAGCATGTGCAGCTTGGCGAAGCCGACGTTCACGCGGTCGAGGTAGGCGACGACGTAGCACAGCATCAGGAACGGCAGCAGTCGCCATGCCACCTTGCGGTAGAGCGCGTTTTCTTGCGCGACGGCCGGGATGTCGGCCTCGGCTGCCGGCGTTATTGCCTGGCCGGCTTGGTAGGGTGTCATGGCAAGTCTCCTCGTCTTTGTTGTGTCACCGGGTCGAATCTCAACTGGTATTACCAGTATGATCCACGCGTCAGGGCGCAACGATAACTTCTTGCCGATCTGCGCATATATCGGCGTTTACCCGTTGTCAGTGTGCGTTGACAATGGACACTCATATCGTAATACTGGTAAGACCAGTATGCGAACCCGACTCCGAATTGCCATGCCGCTGCTCACCGATTCACTGCCCCTGATCGCGCAACCGCTGACCGCGGACGCCTTCGCGCCGTTTGGCGACGTCATCGAAAGCGATGGCCACGCGCCCATCGTCATCAACCGCGGCATGTGTCATCGCTTTCATGACCTTGCCGAAGTCGACGTGTCCTCGAACGACGGACGGCCGCTGATCAATCTGTTCGAGTCGCAGCCCTATGCGCTGCCGCTGGCACTGACCTCGTTCGAGCGGCACCCGCTCGGCAGCCAGGCATTCATTCCGCTGGGGGATGCGCCGTTCCTGGTCGTGGTTGCGCCGCCTGGCGACACGGTGGAACCGCATGCGGTGCGGGCCTTCGTCACCAATGGCCGGCAGGGCGTCAACTATCGGAAGGGCGTGTGGCACCACTCCCTGATCGTGACGGAAGGCGTTGCCCGGTTCATCGTGGTGGACCGTGGCGGGCCCGGCAATAACTGCGATGAACTGGAGCTGGCCGGGGGCGCCACGCTGCGGCTGACCTTGTCGCAGACAGAGTTGGAACAGGCATCGGGAACCGAAGCCACGCTGTTCTGAGCTTCCGGCCGTATCGTTGGCCGTAACGCGGGGAAGCGAAAGGCGAAGGGGCCCTCGCCTTTCGCTCGACGTATTGCGCTACTGATACTGCAGCAAGATATCCAGCTGCTCCGAAACATCCGCGAGCTTGCGCTCCATCACGCGTTTCGCGTCGAGCACGCCTTCGTTGTAGGCCTGCGATCGCACCAGCTTGTACAGCTTTTCGGCAAAGGGGACGACTTCCATATTGCCGACCGATACCTGAAGCTCGCTGTCGAGCAGATCCCGGACTGCGGAAGAAAACTTGATCAGGTCGAAATTGTCGTTTTGCATCGGGCTCATCGGTGTCTCCTCGGTCGAGTTCAGGAATGTAATCCATCGAGCCGACCTGCCGGAGCGGGGCGGTAACCAATCCAAGCGCGCCGGACGCCGATGCCCGATTTCCGGGCCCGTCACGGGGGATATGCGATCATTGGCCGCAACCGCAGAACCCGCTTTCCCCATTTGATGCTGTTGAAGTCTCTTTCCAAAATCCGCCGCTCGCGGACCGATTCGCCACCCGAAGTCTCCATCATCGTCCCCTGCTACAACCAGGCGGCCGTGATCGCCGACACGCTGAAATCGGTGCAGCGCCAGACCTACCGGCACTGGCGCTGCATCGTGGTCGACGACGGCTCCACCGACGATACCGCGCAGCGCGTGCAGGCCTTCGTGCAGAAGGACCGCCGCTTCACCTATATCCGCAAGCAGAACGGCGGCGTGGCGTCGGCGCGCAATCTCGGCATCCGGCTGACTGGCGGCGAATACATCGTGCCGCTCGATGGAGACGACAAGATCCATCCGGACTACCTGCGCCGCGCGATCCGGCATTTCCGCAGCCAGCCGGATACCGCGCTGGTCTACTGCCAGGTCAAGCGATTTGGCGCGAAGAAGGGCAAATGGCGCTTGCCCGAATACAGCTATCAGCGCCTGCGGTTCGAGAACATGATCCACAACTGCGCGGTCTACCCGCGCGCGTTGTACGACCGGACCAGCGGCTATTCCGAAGCGATGAAGCACGGCTTCGAGGACTGGGAGTTCTATATCCGGCTGCTGGATTCCGAAGCGAAGGTGCATCGGATCGATGCGCCGCTGTTCTACTACCGCATCAGCAAGCGTTCGCGAACGACGCAGCAGTTATCGGGCGGCCATGAGCGCGAGTCGTTGGCGACGATCTATCGCAACAATACGGACGTCTATGCGGACGTAGTCGACGATCCGATTACCAGCTTCAAGATGGCGCGCCAGCTGTTCCTGCCGGATGTGGTGCGGCGCTACAAGCGGCAGCGCACGCGCATGCATCTAGGCTATCTGGCGGTGATTCTGTTGTTGGCGGTGCAGGCGTTCGATTGAGCGGCGGAGCGGAACTCCAAAGCGGTGGCGACGCCCACCGCTTCAGATCAGAGCACCGCGCCCGGCACGGCCGCGATATCGAACAGACTCCCCCGGAACTCATGGCTGCCGATATGCCCGACCTCGAACCAGGGCGCGCCATGGATCTTGCCGCCGATGTCTCGCCATCGTTTGCAGAACATCAGATCCTCCGACAGCATGTCGCCGTGCTCGTCCCGTCCGAGATCGAAGAACACATGGATCCGCTCATCGCTTGAGCGATCGGGCGACTTCATGGTCGCGTCCGGATACGCCGTGGCCATTCTCTCGAATACGCCCCGCTTGATCAGCATGATGCCGGTGCCGATTCCATTGACCTCCACCGGCGTGTGGGTCTTGATACCGAGCTCCGGCCGAACGAGTTCAAACGTGCCATAGGACGCCGACACTTTGGCAAGCTGATGAGGCGCCATGTCAGGATGATTCCGCGCGGCGGCCGCGACGTTACTCCAATTGATTTCCTTGCGCGGACACATCGCCGCAATTACATCGAGATTGGCCTCCAGCATCGCCAGCACATCGGCGCTTTGAAACACCATGTCAGCATCGATGAAAAGCAAGTGGCTGCAAGTCGTTCGCTTCAAAAACCAGTTGACCAGCAGATTGCGCGCGATGGTGATCAGGCTCGAGCTCTTGGTCCATGCATACTCGAAGCCAATACCCCGTTGATAGAACGCCGCCTGCAATTGCAGCAGCGAGTGGGTATAGGAGCCGTAGCATTGATCGTTGTAGATCGGCGATGCCACCAGCACGCTGGCGGGAAGTCGATTGGAGTCGTGTGGGGCCATGGCGCGTCTGTTGTGTCATCAAGACGCCGAACTATATCCCGCTATTGATGAGAAAAGGTCACCTCTCCGTTGGTCGTGCGGTGGATTACCGATCGGTAATTTATCGCTTGACGATAGTCCCATTTGGTACAAAAATTACCGAACGGTAATTTCAGGGGCGAGACATGGCGAAAAGGGCATCCGACTTGCCGATCGGTAACTTGGAGACCGGCGCCGTCGCCATCCGCAGTTCAACCGAACTCGGCGCCGCCATCCGCCAACGTCGCGAACAGCTTCAACTGAAGCAGACCGATCTCGCTGGACTCGGCGGCACTGGCAACCGTTTTGTCGTCGACCTCGAAAGGGGCAAGCCAACCGTCCAATTGCAGAAGGTTCTCGACCTGATGGACTTGCTCGGTCTGGAAATAGTGGTGAAGCCGAAGACAAGTGGGGGCTTGTGATGGTCCGGCCAGAGCGGCTTAGCGTCCTGTTGGGCGATGAAGTGGTCGGGACCATTTACGATACCGCGCCTTTGGCCTTCGCCTACTCGCCGGCGTGGCTTGGCCGGCAAGTTCAATTCCAGGTCGCCGCCATTCCGCTGATACCAGGGCGGCAGGACACCGAGGTGGTGCAGGCCTTCTTCGAGAACCTGCTGCCCGAAGGCGAGTTGCGCGACTATCTCGCGCAGCAGAAGAAGGCATCGACCTTGTTTTCAATGTTGCTCGAGTTCGCCGGGGATACGGCTGGCGCCTTCGTCATCGTGCCGGAAGGCGATGCGCCGAAACCGCCTACGTATCAGAAGACGTCATGGCAAGCGCTGGGCGAGGCGCTGAGCCAGCCGTCTGCGGCAGCGGTCGATCTGAAAGGCGCCAGAGCGCGCATTTCCCTTGCCGGAGCCCGGGACAAGACCAGCCTCGCGATTTTCGATGACGGCGTGCCGCGACTTCCTCGAGGCGTCGCGCCGTCGACGCACATCCTGAAGCCGGACATCAAGCGTCTTGCCAAGGTATGGCACTCCGCCGCGAATGAGACCATCGTGATGCGAACTGCGGCCGAATGTGGTTTGCCTACCGCCGATGTCTTTTATGAGCCGATGACGCGAGCTTGCGTGGTGCGGCGCTTTGACAGATACCAGCGGCCGGATGGAGTGTTGGAACGGTTGGTCCAGTACGATCTGTGCCAATTGGCCGGTACCGTTTCCGACCGGAAGTACGAAAAAGAGGGAGGCCCGGGCATTGCGGCCTGTGCCGCCCTGATACGGCAGCGCAGCGTTCAGTCAGCAGTGGACCTGCGAAACTTCCTGAACTGGATCTTCTTCAACCTGTACGTCGGCAACAACGACAGCCACGCGAAGAACCTGTCGCTGTACCTGCTGCCCGGACACGGCGTGAGGTTGACCCCGTTCTACGATCTGATGTGCACCCGCTTGTATGCCGGCCTGTCAGGCGAGTTCGCTTTTTCGATCGGTGGGGAAAATCGGCCGGGCGAGATAGGGCGCCAGCACGTCGTGGCAATGGCGGAAACTCTCGGGATGCAGCCGCGGTTCGTATTGAACCAGGCGGCCGAACTGGCGCAGAAGATGCCCGGCGCCGTGGCGCGGGCGGTAGAGCAGACGTTGCCCTCGTTGCCGCATGGCGCGCGCGATCTCGCGGATCGCCTCGCGCGATTCATTCAGTCGACGACGCGGAAGGTCTCCGCTCGTATCGCGTCCTGAGCCTGGCGTGCCATCAATGATGATGGTGATGATGCGCCCAATGAATGTCGTTCGACTCCACGAACGACGCGACCGCATCCTTGTCGCCGGTGGCGTGGCGCATCATTTCGCCGCACTTGCAGAAGCCCTGGTACGGCGTGATATGCGAGCAGGCGGAGACCTTTTGCAGGTATAGCGTCACGGGCTTGTTGCACTTGTTGCACTTGAAGGTCAGCGTGCGGGCGGGTTTGGGGCTCATGGTGGTATTCGGCAAGCGGAAATTGGCCCGGAGGCGAGGGGCATGATGATACCGCGCCCGCACCAATCGGGTGCGGCGGCCGCGCCCGGTTTGCTACACTGCGCCATCCCCTCCAACACCGTCATTTCACTGGATAAGCCGCATGGCACAGTACGTCTATACGATGAATCGCGTGGGCAAGATCGTTCCGCCCAAGCGTCAGATCCTGAAGGATATTTCGCTGTCGTTTTTCCCCGGTGCCAAGATCGGCGTGCTGGGCCTGAATGGTTCGGGCAAGTCGACCCTGCTCAAGATCATGGCCGGCGTCGACAAGGACATCGAGGGCGAAGCGATCCCGATGCCGAACCTGAATATCGGCTATCTGTCGCAGGAGCCGCAGCTCGATCCCGAGCAGACCGTGCGTGAAGCGGTTGAGGGCGGCCTGGGTGAGGTGTTCGAGGCGCGCAAGAAGCTCGAGGAGATCTACGCGGCCTACGCTGAGCCGGACGCCGACTTCGACCAGCTGGCTGCCGATCAGGCCAAGTACGAGGCGATCCTGGCCGCCAGCGACGGCAACAATGCCGAGCAGCAGCTGGAAGTCGCCGCCGACGCGCTGCGGCTGCCGCCGTGGGACGCCAAGGTCGGTCATCTGTCCGGCGGCGAGAAGCGCCGCGTCGCGCTGTGCCGGCTGCTGCTGTCGCGCCCCGACATGCTGCTGCTCGACGAGCCGACCAACCACCTGGACGCCGAGTCTGTCGAATGGCTCGAGCAGTTCCTGACCCGGTTCCCGGGCACGGTCGTCGCCGTGACCCACGATCGCTACTTCCTGGACAACGCGGCCGAGTGGATCCTGGAACTGGACCGCGGCCACGGCATTCCGTGGAAGGGCAACTACAGCTCGTGGCTGGACCAGAAGGAAAACCGGCTGAAGCAGGAGGAGTCCAGCGAATCGGCGCGGCAGAAGGCGCTGAAGAAGGAGCTGGAATGGGTACGCCAGAATCCAAAGGGCCGGCAGGCCAAGTCGAAGGCGCGTCTGGCGCGCTTCGACGAACTGAACAGCCAGGAATACCAGAAGCGCAACGAAACCCAGGAGATCTTCATTCCGGTCGGCGAGCGGCTCGGCAATGAGGTGATCGAGTTCGAAAACGTGTCGAAGGCCTACGGCGATCGGCTGCTGATCGACAACCTGAGCTTCAAGGTGCCGCCGGGCGCGATCGTCGGCGTGATCGGTCCGAACGGTGCCGGTAAATCGACGCTGTTCCGCATGCTGACCGGCAAGGAACAGCCGGACAGCGGCTCGATCAAGATCGGCCCGACCGTCAAGCTGGCCTATGTCGACCAGAGCCGCGATGCGCTCGACGGCAGCAAGACGGTGTTCGAGGAAATCTCCGGCGGCGCCGACGTGCTGACGGTGGGCCGCTACGAAACGCCGTCGCGCGCCTATATCGGCCGCTTCAACTTCAAGGGCTCGGACCAGCAGAAGCACGTGGGCACGCTGTCGGGCGGCGAACGTGGCCGCCTGCATCTGGCCAAGACACTGATCGCCGGCGGCAATGTGCTGCTGCTCGACGAGCCGTCCAACGACCTCGACGTCGAAACGCTGCGCGCGCTGGAAGACGCGCTGCTGGAGTTCGCCGGCTGCGTGATGGTGATCTCGCACGATCGCTGGTTCCTGGACCGGATCGCGACGCATATCCTGGCCTTCGAAGGCGACTCGCACGTCGAGTTCTTCGCCGGCAACTATCAGGAATACGAGGCCGACAAGAAGCGCCGTCTGGGCGAGGAAGCGGCCAAGCCGAAGCGTATCCGCTACAAGCCGATCGCCCGTTGAGGCGGGCGCCAAGGCGCGCTTTCCCGCTCCCCCGGCCCCTCTCCCGCCTGGCGGGAGAGGGGAGAATACCGGCAGCGCTCTCAAGTTCATCACGCCTCGCGTCCGGCTTCCCCGAAGATCGGCAGCGCTTGCGATCATCATCACGGCTCGCGTCCGGCTCCCCTCTCCCACTGGTGGGAGAGGGGTGGAGGAGAGGGCAGGGCAGTTATTCCGGCGAGACCGTTCGCGCGTAAAAATCCAGTCAGCCTCCCCGGCCCGCCGCCTTCTCGCGATACCGCTGCCGCAATTCATTCTTCAGCACCTTGCCGGCGGCCGACAGCGGCAGCCCATCGACATAGGCGAAACTGCGCGGGCACTTGTAGCCCGCCAGCCGTTCGCGGCACCACTGCGTCAGTTCGTCCGACAGCGCGGCGTCGTCCGGCTGCGCCAGCGAAGCACGGTCCTCCACGACCACCACCGCATGCACGCGCTCGCCCCAGCGGGCATCGGGCACGCCGATCACCGCGGCCTGCGCGACGCGCGGATGGCCGCGCAGCGCGGTCTCGACCTCCGCCGAGTAGATGTTCTCGCCGCCCGAAATGATCATGTCCTTGAGCCGGTCCGCAATGAACAGATAGCCGTCCTCGTCCATCCAGCCGCCATCGCCGGTGTGCAGCCAGCCGTCGCGCAGCGCTTGCGCGGTGGCGTCCGGCTGGTTCCAGTAGCCGCGCATCACCATCGGCCCGCGCACGACGATCTCGCCGACGGTGCCGCGCGGCACTTCGTTGCCTTGCGGATCGATGACGCGGATCTCGGCGCCAAGGCCGGCGCGGCCAACCGAATGCCGGTGCCGTTCGGCGCCGGGACCCGGACGATGATTGGCCGGCGGATTGATGCAGACCGCGGCGGCGGTCTCGGTCATGCCGTAGGCCTGGAAGAACTCGGCGTTGGGCCAGGCCTCGAGTGCGCGCGCCAGCAGGTCCGGCGGCATCGGGGCGGCGCCGAAGGCGATGCGGTTCAGGCTCTGCAGCCGCGCCGCGTCGAAGCCGGGATGATCGAGCAGCGACTGCAGCATGGTCGGCACCACGATGATGTCGGAAATCCGATGCGTCTCGATGGCCGACAGCACGATGTCGGCCCGAAACTGCGGCAGCGTCACGCAGCTACCGCCGGCGATCAGCTGTCCGATCAGCCGGCCCAGCCCGGCGACATGGAACAGCGGCGCGACCAGCAGCGATACGCTGTCCGGCGCGTTATTCAGCTCCGCGGCGCGTGCAATCGAAGCCGCCCAGAAATTCGCATGCGACAGCATCACGCCCTTGGCGCGGCCGGTAGTGCCGCCGGTGTAGAGGATCGCGGCCAGCGCGTCGCCGCCGGTGCGCGTATCGTCGAGCGGTTCGAGCTCGCCCGCTGCGGCCTCGGCGTCGGCAAGGAAGGTCTCGATCGGTACCACCGTGGCCAGGTCGCGGAGTTCCTCCCCGATCGCAGTCAGCTGCCGATCCGGCAGCAGCAGGCGCGCGCCGCAATCGCCGATCGCGTGGCGCAACTCGTGCGCGCTCCATCGCGTATTCAGCGGACACGCCACCGCGCCGCGCCACCAGCACGCCAGCAGCATCGCGATCAGGCCGTCGCCGTTCTGCGCGAGCAGCGCCACGCGGTCGCCGCTGCCAATGCCGTGGCGCTTCAACGCCGCGGCGGCAAGCGCGACGCGCGTACCCAGTGCAGCGAAGCCGGTGGTGCGCGGCTGGCCGTCTTCGACATGGCAGATCGCGGTCTTGCCGGGATGGCGCTGTATCGCGCGGTGCAGTCCCTGGGTCAGGTACATCGCGGGGGGTCTCCGAAGCGCTCAACGGATCAGGTTTGCTGAAGCGGCCTGTCGAGACGGGCACGGTCGGTTTCGCGAAGCTCCGCCTCCGCATCCCTCTCCGCGGCACGGCATTGCTCCTGCTGGATCTCGCGCCACAGCACCTTGCCCGTACCTGACTTCGGCAGCGCACTGCGGAACTCGACGGCCCGTGGCGTCTTGTACGCCGCCATCCGCTCGCGGCACCATGCGATCAGTTCGGCGGCTTCCAGCGTCGCGCCGGGCTTGAGCACAACCACCGCCTTGACCGATTCGCCCTGCCGCCTGTCCGGCACCGCGACGATGCAGGCCTCGTGGATCGCCGGATGCTGGTACAGCATGGTCTCGACCTCGGCGGGCCAGACCTTGTAGCCGCTGACATTGATCATGCGCTTCAGGCGATCGCGCATGAAGAAGTAGCCTTCGTCGTCGACGCTGGCCAGATCGCCGGTGCGAAAGAAGCGCTTGCCGTCGCGCTCGAAGAATGACTCGCGGTTCGCGGCCTCGTCGTTCCAGTAGCCGAGCATCAGCTGCTCGCCGCTGGTCACCAGCTCGCCGACCTCGCCCGGCGCCAGTGGCGCCAGCGTAGCCGGGTCGACGATGCGCGAGTCGACGCCGAAGGCCGGGATGCCGAGGCACTGACGCTTGGGACGATGCAGCGGATTGCAGTGCAGGAAGGAGGCGGTCTCGGTCATGCCATAGCCTTCGATATAGCCGAGGTCGAAGCGGGACTTCAGCATCGCGGCCACCGCCTCGGGCATCGCGGCGCCGCCGCCGTTCAGCAGTGTCAAGCTGGACAGGTCGCGCGCGCTCGCTTCCGGGTGCGCGAAAAAGTCGATCAGCATCGCTGGCGGCGCGCCCCAGGTCGTCACGCGATAGCGCTCGATCAGGCGGGCCGCGGTGGCGGCGTCCCAGCGCGGCAGCATCACCACCGTCGCGCCGATCGCGATCGGCATCAGCATCGCGTTCTGCATGCCGAGAAGATGGAACAGCGGCGCCACGCCCATCACCACCGCTTCGGCATGCAGGCCGCGCCAGAGCACCGCGGAGAAGGTCGAGGCCAGCAGCGTGCGATGGGTATGCATGCAGCCCTTCGGATGGCCGGTGGTCCCCGAGGTGTAAGGCAACACGCAGAGATCGTCCGGGCTGGCCTGCACATCGGGCGCGGGCAGCGCGGCGTCCAGTGCATCGCCCCAATACGTCAGGCGCGCATCGTCGAGCGCCGTGCGCGGGGCGCGCACCCAGTCGGGCAGGTCCAGATCGGTATCGGCATCGATGGCGTCGGCATAGTTGTGCACCACCACATGGCGCAACCGGTCGCTCGCCAGCGCGGGCTGCAGCGCCGGCAGCAGTTCCTGCGCCACCAGCGCGACCTGCGCGCCGCTGTCGCGCAGATAGTGGTCGAGCTCGTTGGCGGTACACATCGCATTGACCGGGACCACCACCGCACCGCAGCGGACGATCGCATGGAAGGCGACGACGAACTGCGGGCAGTTCTGGCTTATTAGCAGCACGCGCTCGCCGGGCCGCACGCCGCCATGGCGGTGCAGATGACCGGCCAGCGCCTCGGTCTGGCGGCGCAGTTCGGCATAGCTCAGCGCACGGCCGTAGAAGACGATCGCCGGCTTGTCGGGATAGCGGTCGGCCTGCACCGACAGGTTGTGGCACAGCGTGACGCGCGGCACGCGGATGCGATGCGGCAGTCCCCGCGGCCAGCTGCCGAACCACGCCGCCTGCTCCGATTGGCTCGATGGCAATACTGCAGAAGGCACTGCTTCGGATGTCATGCCTGCTGGTCTCCTGTCGTTGATCCGCCGGTCGCTCCGCGGCGACGCGCACCAATCGCCCGATGCGCCGTCCCTCAGTCTTCCATCGCCCGCGCCACGATTTCCTTCATCACCTCGTTGGCGCCGCCATAGATGCGGCCCACGCGCGCATCGGTGTACATCCGCGCGATCGGGTACTCGTTCATGTAGCCGTAGCCGCCATGCAGCTGCAGGCATTCGTCGATGACCTGGCACAGCGTCTGCGTGCTCCACCACTTGGCCATCGCGGCGGTCGGCACATCGAGCTCGCCGCGCTGCAGCCGGCCGATGCAGTCGTCGACGAAGCTGCGCGCGATGGTCGCATGGGTCTGGCACTCGGCAAGCTTGAAGCGCGTGTTCTGCATCGCCATCAGCGGTTCGCCGAACACCTGGCGCTGCGTGACGTAGGCGACGGTATCGTCGACCGCCCGCTGCATCGTCGCCGCGGCGCCGATCGCGATCAGTAGCCGCTCGCGCGGCAACTGCTGCATCAGCTGCCGAAAACCGCGGCCTTCCTCGTTGCCGAGCAGGTTCTCGGCCGGCACCATCACGCCGTCGAAGAACAGCTCGACGGTGTCCTGGCCGCGCTGGCCGATCTTGTCGAGCAGCCGGCCGCGCTGGAAGCCAGGTAGGTCGCGCGTTTCGATCATCAGCAGCGACACGCCGCTGGCGCGCGCATCGGGATCGGTCTTGACCGCCAGGCAGATCAGGTCCGCGTGCCAGCCGTTGGTGATGAAGGTCTTGGCGCCGTTGACCAGATAGTGCCGGCCGTCGCTGCCGAGGATCGCCGTGGTCTTGATCCGTTGCAGGTCGGTGCCCGCGCCGGGCTCGGTCATGCCGATCGCCGCGACCATCTCGCCGCGCGCCATCGCCGGCAGCCAGCGCTGCTTCTGCGCCTCGCTGCCGTAGGCCAGCAGATAGTGGGCGACGATGCCGCTGTGCACGTTGATGCTGAAGCTGGTGACCAGCGCGCGCTGCTGTTCCTCGCAAATCACCGCCTCGTGCAGGAAGGTGCCGCCGCCTCCGCCGTAGGCCTCGGGAATGCCCGTGCACAACAGGCCGACCTCGCCGGCGCGGCGCCAGATGTCGCGGTCGCAATGCTTCTGCTCGACCCACGCGGACTGGCGCGGCACGCATTCGGTCTCGAAGAAGCGCCGCGCGGTATCGCGCAGCAGCTGCAGTTCGCTGTCCATCCACGGACGCGGCGCATGCTGGATCGTCATGGCGTGCTCCGGTGAACGTTACGGGCGTCCGCCGCCGCAGACCAGCACCTGGCCGCTGACGTAGTTGGACTCGGGAATGCAGAACAGGTAGACCGCGCCGGCCGCTTCCTCGGGCGTGCCGCCGCGCCCCAGCGGAATCATCGCCTCGGCGTTCTTCAGGATCTGCGGATTGACGCCGACCTTGATCCTGCGGCCGGCGATGTCGATGCTGGCATCGGACTGCGCATCGGCCTCGGTCAGCCGCGTCTTGATCAGGCCGAACGCGATGCTGTTGACGTTGACCTTGTAACGGCCCCATTCCTTGGCCATCGCCCGTGTCAGGCCGTTGATGCCGGCCTTGGCCGCGGCGTAGTTGGCCTGCCCGGCGTTGCCGTAGACGCCCGAGGTCGACGAGATATTGACGACCTTGCGGAACACCGGCGTGCCGCGCTCGGCCTCCTGCCTGGCCGCCTCCCGAATGAAGCCGGACGCGGCGCGCAGGATGCGGAATGGCGCGGTCAGGTGTACGGCCAGGATGTCCTCCCACTGCTCGTCGCTCATCTTCTGGATCACGTTGTCCCAGGTATAGCCGGCGTTGTTGACGATGATGTCCAGGCCCCCGAACTGCTCGAGCGCGGTATTGACGAAGCGGTCGGCAAAGCGCGCCTCGGTCACGCTGCCGACGCAGGCCGCCGCCTTGCCGCCGCTCGCACGGATGGCCTCCACCACCTCCAGCGCCGGTGCCTCGTCGAGATCGTTGACGACCACGCGCGCGCCTTCGGACGCGAGCTTCAGCGCGATCTCGCGGCCGATGCCGCGTCCCGAGCCGGATACCAGTGCCACCTTGTCCTGCAGCTTGCTCATGCCGTTCGTCTCCTCGCTGTTCGCTGGGCTGTGTTCGTTCGGTACGCGGTGTCGCGCGCTTCAGGGCAGCGCCACCACCGCGTCGCCGGCCACCTTGACCTCGCCGTTCTGGTCCATGGTGCTCAGTTCGATCCGCACGCGCTTCTCGCCGTGCGTCTCGATCTTCTCGACCACGGTGCCGCGGCAGGTCAGCCGGTCGCCCACGTGGGTGATCGCGACGAAGCGCACGCCGAAGTCGCGCAGCGCGCTCTGCGAGACCCAGTTGGTCAGCAGCCGGCCGAGATAGGCCATCGACAGCATGCCGTGCGCGAACACATCGGGCTGCCCGGCGGCGTGCGCGAAGTCGGTGTCGACGTGGATCGGGTTGTGGTCGCCCGAGGCGCCGCAATAGAGCGCCAGCGTCAGCCGCGAGATCGGTTCCGTCTCGAAGGCGGGCAGGGCATCGCCGACCTGCAGGGCGTCGTAGCGCAGCGTTGTCATCGGTCCGGCTCCCTTATCCATGGCGCATCACCGTGACAGTGCGCAGATCGGCGACATGCGCGCCATGCTGGTTGCTGACGCGCGTGCATCGCACGACGAATTCGAGCGCGCCGCCCTTCTTTTCGTAGATGTCCTCGATGCATTGCTCGAAGGTCAGCCGGTCGCCGGCATACGCCATCGCGTGATAGGTGAAGCGCTGCTCGCCATGCAGCAGCCGGCGATAGTCCAGGCCCAGCAGCTCGCGGATCGCCGCCGGGTTGGGCGCATCCATTTCGAGGCAGAACAGGAAGGTCGGCGGCACCGGCAGCGCCGGATGGCCGGCATCGTGCGCGGCGGCCTCGTCGGAGTAGACGGGGTCTTGCTGCCCGGTGGCCTTGGCGAACAGGCGCAGCCGGCCTGCTTCGACCGGCACGGTGAAGGGCGCCATCCGGTGCCCGATGTATTGGCGATCGATCATCGGTCACGCCGCCTGATACAGCGTCACCACGCAGGCGCCGCCGAGTCCGAGGTTGTGCTGCAGCGCGAGGCGCGCGCCTTCGACCTGGCGCTGGTCGGCCTGGCCGCGCAGCTGCCAGGTCAGCTCGGCGCACTGCGCGAGGCCGGTGGCGCCCAGCGGATGGCCCTTCGACAGCAGCCCGCCGGAGGGGTTGGTCACCACGCGGCCGCCATAGGTGTTGTTGCCCTCGACAATGAACTTCTCGGCGGTGCCCTCGGGCGTCAGCCCCAGCGCCTCGTAGGTGATCAGCTCGTTCGCGGTGAAGCAGTCGTGCAGTTCGACCACGTCGATGTCCTCGGGGCCGATGCCGGCCATCTCGTAGACCTGCGCGGCGGCGGCGCGGCTCATGTCGTAGCCGACCAGCTGGCGCATGTCCCGCTGCGCGAAGGTGCTCGGCGTATCGGTGGTCATCGCCTGCGCGGCGATGGTCACGCGCATGTCGAGGCCGTGGCGGCGCGCGAAGTCCTCCGAGCACAGGATCGCCGCCGCGGCGCCGCAGGTCGGGGGGCAGCATTGCAGCCGCGTCAGCGGTTCGAACACCATCGGCGCCGCCATCACCTCGTCGAGCGTCACCGTGTCGCGGAACACCGCCAGCGGATTACGTGCAGCGTGCTGGCGCGCCTTGACCGAGATGCGGGCGAAGGTGTCGGGGCGGATGCCGTGCTGGCGGATGTAGTCGCGTCCCGCGCCGCCGAAGAACTGCGCGGCACGCGGCGCGTCGGCGTCGAAGCCCTGCAGCTCGCCCATGGTCTCGGCGAAGCGCGCCAGCGGCGACGGGCGATCGTCATAGGCACCCTTGAGCGCGCCCGGCACCATCTGCTCGAAGCCCAGCGCGATCGCGCATTCGACCGCGCCGCTCTGCACCGCCTGGCGCGCCAGGAACAGCGCGCTGGATCCGCTCGAGCAGTTGTTGTTCAGGTTGAAGACCGGGATGCCGGTCAGGCCGACGCGATAGATCGCCGCCTGGCCCGCGGTCGAATCGCCGTACACATAGCTGACATAGGCCTGCTGCACCGCGTCGTACGGCACGCCGGCATCGTCGAGCGCCAGGCGCGCGGCCTGCTCGCCCATGACCAGATAGGGCTCGCTCCTGCCCGGCTTGCTGAAGGGAATCATGCCGACACCGGCGACATGGACGTTGCGTGTCATGGTCTGGTCCTCGTTGTTTGCCTGCTGCGTGGTCCCACTTCGCCGCCTGCGTTATTGCAGCTTGACGCCGATCTGGCTCAGGAACACCTTCTCGCGCGCGAACTGGTCGATCGCGTACTGGCGATACTCGGCGCTGCTCATGTACATGTCGACCTGGTCATAGTCGGCCAGCATGCGTTGATAGTCGGGGTCGCGCATCGCCTTGCGCAGCGCGTCGTGCAGCGTCTTCAGAACGGCGGGCTCCATGCCCTTGGGCGCGACGATGCCGACCGGCGAATTGACCGTGATGTCGTAGCCCAGCTCCTTCAGCGTCGGCACATTGGGGCGCCGCGGCAGCCGCGCGTTGCCGAGCGTGGCCAGCAGCCGTGCCTTGCCGCCGTCGACCAGCGCGCCCCAGCCGGGGTCGGAGATCACGTCGAGGTGCCCGCCGAGCAGCGCGGTGGTTTCCTCGGCCATGCCCTTGAAGGGAATGAAGTTGAACTTGACGCCGGCGGCGCGCGCGAGCCGTTCCATCGCCACGTGGCCGCCGCTGCCGATGCCGGTCGAGCCGTAGCTGATCTGGCCGGGCCGCGCTTTCGCATCGGCGAACAGGTCCTGCAGCGTTTTCCACGGCGCGTCGGCGCGCACGACGAGCCCGTTGGTGTAGCCGGTCAGGCAAATCACATAGGTGAAGTCGCTGAGCGGATCGAAATTGACCTTCTGCAGATGCGGCAGGCGGAACAGCGTCGCGGGGGCGACCGAGAACGTGTAGCCGTCGGGTGCCGCGCTGCGCGCCATCGCGGCAGGGCCCATGGTGCCGGCGACGCCGGGCTGATTGACCACCACCACCTGTTGGCCCATCTCCTTCGACAGCGCGTGCGCCAGCGCACGCATCTGCACGTCGGTGGCGCCGCCGGGCGGGAACGGCATGATCATCGTCAGCGTACGCGAGGGATAGGACTCCGGCTTCGCCAGCGCGGCGGCGGGCCAGGGCGCCCACGCGCCGAGCGCGCCGCCGGCCAGGGCCAACAGTGCGCGCCGGCGCGACGTCGAGGTGTCTGCCATGTCTGTCTCCTGTTCTGGTCCGCTGGTCGATGGTCCTGCTCGCCACGGTGACGACAGTCTAGGAAGGCAGCGCGCACGCAGACATGGCCGAAGCGCTGATTCGCATTGGCATGATCGATCAAGCCCGGGCGGGCGCGAACGCAGCGCGGTGCCGAGGCGGGCCTTGGCTACGGGGAAACCCGCAGACCGCGCGGCGGTGCGGAGAAGACTGGCTCAGTGCTCGCGCAGGTGCGACTGGCGATATTGGCCGGGCGCGACCCCGGTCCAGTGCTTGAACGCGCGATGGAAGGTGCTGGCCTCGGAGAAGCCCAGCAGGCTGGCGATCTCGGGCAGCGTCAGCTCGGGGCGGGCGAGGTATTCGATGGCCGCGTCGCGGCGCAGGTCGTCCTTGATGCCGCGAAAGCCCTGGCCTTCCTCGCGCAGCCGGCGGCGCAGCGTCTGCGGCGTCATCGCCAGCTGCTCGCCGACGTCCTCGAGCGTCGGCAGTTCGCCAGTCAGGTTCCGGCGCAGGATGCGGCGGATCCGTTCGGTGATGCTGGTCTGGTCGCGGTACTTGATCAGCAGGCTGGCCGGCGCCTGCCGCAGGAATTCGCGCAGGCTGGCCTCGTTCTGCACCACCGGCAGATCGAGCCAGCGCGCCTCGAAGCGCCAGCCGGTGTAGTCGTGGCCGTAGGACGCGGGCGCCTGGAACAGCAGCGCGGCATCGGCGCTCGGGCCCAGTTCGGAATCGGGCAGGTCGACGCCGATCAGCGGCACGCGGCGCGCCGCCATCCAGCAGGCGAGTCCGTAACCGAGAAAGGCGAACGAGCGCGCCGCGTAGGCGAGGCGCCCGTCGTAGTCGACGCGCGGCGACAGGCACAGCATCGCAATCTCGCCGTGGCGCCGCAAGCGCGGCACGAAGTCGCCGATCAGCAGGCGGTAGTAGCGCAGGCCGCTGTGCATCGCCTCGCCAAGCGTGCGCGCGTGGACCATCATGTGGCAGCACTGCGCGAAGCTGCCCAGCGGCAGCGGCCGATTGCACAGGCCCCAGAGTTCGTCGCGCAGCGTGCGCCGCAACGCGAACAGAAGCGCCGCGTACTGGCCCTGCGTCACGCGCGCGACCGGCGAGTCCAGCAGCGCCGGTGCGATGCCCGCGCGGCGCAGCAGCGCGGCGATGTCGGCGCCGCGATGGCGCGCACCGAGCAGGGTCTGCTGGACCTGCTGGATGGCGATCGTGTGGTGGGTGAAGCTGGCAGTGTTCATGGGCGAGACCGAAGGCCGGCGCTGCTAGGCCTGTGCGCGCCGCAGCCGTATCCGCGTGATCTCCGACGGCGCGCCGAAACGTTTGGGCGGGCCCCAGTAGCCGGTGCCGCGGCTGACATAGACCCACATGTTCCGATGGCGATGCAGTCCGGCGACATAGGGCTGCTGCATCGGCACGAACAGGTTCCACGGCAGGAACTGCCCGCCGTGCGTATGACCGGACAGTTGCAGGTCGAAGCCGGCCTGGGCCGCGGCCACCGCGCTGCGCGGCTGGTGGGCCAGCAGCACGCGCAC
>MTEU01000417.1_pt2 | contig 32469 bp, 36 predicted proteins | sample 1042701 | NCBI WGS metagenome assembly MTEU01 (sample SAMN06185813, study PRJNA358809) | soil metagenome | isolation source: naturally attenuated soil | place: India | collected 2015-05-23
TACCCGCCACGAACAGTGGCTGCTGCAGACCGTCGAGGAGCTGTCGCGCGAAGCCGGGATCAAGATGCCGGAAGTCGGTATCTTCCCCGCCTACGAGTCCAATGCCTTCGCCACCGGCTGGAACAAGAACGACGCGCTGGTCGCCGTCAGCCAGGGCCTGCTCGAGCGCTTCTCCCCGGATGAAGTGCGCGCGGTGCTGGCCCACGAGATCGGCCACGTGGCCAACGGCGACATGGTCACCCTGGCGCTGATCCAGGGCGTAGTGAACACCTTCGTGATGTTCTTCGCGCGCATCTTCGGCAACTTCGTCGACAAGGCCATCCTCAAGAACGAGGACGGCCACGGCATCGGCTACTTCGTCGCGACCATCTTCGCCGAGCTGGTACTGGGCATCCTGGCCAGCATCATCGTCATGTGGTTCTCGCGCAAACGCGAGTTCAAGGCCGACGAAGCCGGCGCCCGCCTGGCCGGCACCGGCGCGATGATCGCCGCGCTGCAGCGCCTGCGCGCCGAACAGGGCGTACCGGTGAACATGCCGGACAGCCTGACTGCCTTCGGCATCAACGGCGGCCTGAAGAACGGCCTGGCCGGCCTGCTGATGAGCCACCCGCCGCTGGAAGATCGCATCGAGGCGCTGCGCCGCCTGGGTTGATCGCAAGCAACAAAGAAAAGGCGACCTGCGGGTCGCCTTTTTTGCTTCATAGGGCCGCGTGCAGCATCCCTGGCGGCGCGCGTGGCGCAGCCTACACAAGCTTCTCCAGCCGATAGACCACCTCGTCCAGCGCCTTGAGTTCGTGACGGATGAACTTCCAGTTGCCCGCCAGCACGTCCTCGCGCTGCAACTCTTGCACCTGCCAGGCGGCGGCGAAGTGCCGTTGCACCTCGTCGTCGCCGACGGCGAAGGGCGGCCCGTCCATCTGGCTCTGAGCGTAATCCAGGGTGATCAGCAGGCCGCGGCAACCGCGCGGCAAAATCGCCGTCAGGTGCGCCGCATAGCGCTCGCGCATCGCCGGCGGCAGGGCGATCAGCGCGGCGCGATCGAACAGCGCCTGGCAATCGGCGACATCCTCGGCGCGCAGGGCGAAGAAATCGCCGCACCACAGCTCCAGCGCGCCGGCGCGGTAGAGCTTGAACGCCCCGTGCCGGACGACCTCGGCCTGCAGGCCCTGCTCGGCGAAGAAGTCCTGCACGGCCTTTTCCGCCAGCTCCACGCCCAGCACGCGATAGCCCTGGCCGGCCAGCCAGGCCAGATCCAGACTCTTGCCGCACAGCGGCACCAGCACTCGCGCGCCCACAGGCACCGCCAGCGCCGGCCAGTGTCGTTGCAGGTAGGGATTGACCTGATCCAGGTGAAAACCGATCTGATCGCGCGCCCAGCGCTCCTGCCAAAAACTTTCGTGCACGCAAAACCTCCAGGTAAATCGATGATAAGGCTCAAGAATTTATGCTGGTATCGGATAGGTCCAGCCACCAAGATGGCAGCATCCTACTCCAGGAGTTAGCACCATGCTGCCTTCGCTGTTCATCTCCCACGGCTCCCCCATGCTCGCCCTCGAACCGGGCGCCAGCGGCCCGGCCCTGGCCCGCCTGGCGGCCGAGTTGCCGCGCCCGCGCGCCGTGCTGGTGGTCTCGGCGCACTGGGAAAGCGATCGCCTGCAACTGACCAGTGCCGAGCGCCCGCAAACCTGGCACGACTTCGGCGGCTTTCCGCCCGCCCTGTATGCCGTGCAGTACCCGGCCCCCGGCGCGCCTGCGCTGGCAGCAGAGATTGCCCAGCGCCTGAGCGATGCCGGCTTGCCCGCCGCGCTCGACCCGCAGCGCCCCTTCGATCACGGCGCCTGGGTGCCACTGTCGTTGCTGTACCCGGCCGCCGACATCCCCGTGCTGCAACTGTCGCTACCCAGCCAGCTCGGCCCCGAGCTGCAGACCCGCGTCGGCCGCGCCCTGGTCGGTTTGCGCGCCGAAGGCGTGCTGCTGATCGGCTCCGGCAGCATCACCCACAACCTCGGTGAACTCGACTGGCGCGCCGGCCCCGAGGTCGTCACCCCCTGGGCCAGGGAGTTTCGCGACTGGATGGTGGCCCAACTCGAAGCCGACGACCAAGACGCCCTGCACCGCTACCGCCAGTTGGCGCCGCACGCGGCGCGCAATCACCCCACGGACGAGCACCTGCTGCCGCTGTTCTTCGCCCGCGGTGCCGGTGGCGCCTTCAAGCTGGAGCATGCCGGCTTCACCTATGGGGCGCTGGGCATGGATATCTACCGCTTCGGCTGAACCGGCGCGCAGGGCCTTGCCCGGGTATCGGCGCGCTCAACCCGGGCTACGCGCCTGGCAAGCCCATCGGCCCCGGATTGCATCCGGGCTACAGGCCAGAAACGAAAAAGCCCCGCACTTGGCGGGGCTTTTCGTTTATCGCTGCGCGATCAATCCTCGCGGTAGCGGCGCAGCTTCAGGGCCTTGCCGGCAACGCGGGTGTCCTTGAGCTTGCCGAGCAAGCGATCCAGGCCATCTTCCGGCAGCTCGACCAGGCTGAAGGTCTCGCGGATCTGGATACGGCCGATGGCTTCGCGAGCCAGGCCGCCCTCGTTGAGGATGGCGCCGAGCAGGTTCTTCGCGGCGATACCGTCGCGCGTGCCCAACGCGGTACGGCAGCGCACGCGACCTTCGGTCAACGGCAGCGGCGCGCGACGTTCGCGGTACTCACCGCGCTCAGTGCTGCGCTCGCCATCACGCTCACGACGCTCGCGCGGCGCACCACCGGCGCCCGGCACCAGCGGCTGCTCGCGCTCGACGCTGGCCAGATCCAGGGCCTGGCCGTTGGTAGCCTTGCGCAACAGGGCGGCGGCCAGCCCGCGCGGGCTGCAGCCGATTTCGGCGGTCAGGCGGTCGAGCAGCTCGCCATGACTGGCTTCGGCATCGGCCACCAGCGGCGCCAGGCTGCTGGTGAGCTTCTTGATCCGCGCATCCAGCACCTGCTGGGCGTTCGGCAGCTTGACTTCGCCGACCTTCTGCCCGGTGACGCGCTCGATCACCTGCAACATGCGGCGCTCGCGCGGGGTCACCAGCAGCAGTGCGCGACCGGTACGGCCGGCACGACCGGTCCGGCCGATACGGTGCACGTAGGATTCCGGGTCATAGGGCATGTCGACGTTCATCACGTGAGTGATGCGCGGCACGTCGAGGCCGCGGGCGGCCACGTCGGTGGCGATGACGATATCCAGGCGGCCGTCCTTGAGCGAATCGATCACCCGCTCACGCTGGTTCTGGGCGATGTCACCGTTCAGCGCGGCGGCCTTGTAGCCCTTGGCTTCCAGCGCGGCGGCGAGGTCCAGGGTGGCCTGCTTGGTACGCACGAAACCGATCAGCGCATCGAACTCCTCGACTTCCAGCAGGCGCAGTACGGCGGCGTGCTTCTGGTCGGCGTGGACCATCAGGTGCGCCTGCTCGATGGCAGTCACGGTCTGGGTCTTGGAGGCGATCTTGATGTGCTGCGGGTTACGCAGGTGCTTCTCGGCGATGGCGCGGATCGAGTGCGGCAGGGTCGCGGAGAACAGCACGCTCTGGCGGCTTTCCGGCATGGCCTCGAAGATCACTTCGAGGTCGTCCATAAAGCCCAGCTTGAGCATCTCGTCAGCCTCGTCGAGCACCAGGTACTGGATGGTCGACAGCACTTTCTCGTCGCGACGCAGGTGGTCGACCAGACGGCCCGGGGTGGCCACGATGACCTGCGCGCCCTGGCGGATGGCCTTGAGCTGCGGGCCCATGGGTGCGCCGCCGTAGACGGCGACCACGTTCAGGCCGGGCATCTGCTTGGAGTAGGTTTCGAAGGCGGTGGCCACCTGCAGGGCCAGCTCGCGGGTCGGGGCGAGGATCAGCACCTGCGGCTCGCGCTTGGCCGGGTCGACCTTCGACAGCAGCGGCAGGGCGAACGCGGCGGTCTTGCCGGTGCCGGTCTGCGCCTGGCCGATCATGTCATGGCCGGCGAGGATCACCGGAATGGCCTGCGCCTGGATCGGCGAAGGCTCTTCGTAACCGACGGCGGTCAGAGCGGCGAGAATATTGGGGTGAAGTCCGAGCGCGGCGAAGCCGCCGATTTCCTGGGTCATGGGTCTGCCTCTAGTGCATCCGCAAAGACCCATGTTCCAAAGCTGCGCATGCCGTGTAAGACCTTGTGGGTCACCCTGGCAGCCTGGTTCGGCGGGGATTTGCGAAGACGTGATGAAAAGTGAATCGTCAAGGATAGTCCGCTGCGGGACTGGCTGCCGAAGTCGAGCTTCGGGCGAATTGCGCTACCTGAACGTGGCCAGAGAATTGGCCGGCGCGCACTATACCGGAAATTCCTGACGCGGGTGGCGGTTTTTGCAGTTTCCCCGGCCGTGCGCTGCCAAACGGTCGCCGCCATGGACAAGCGCGCGGCGGCCGGCTATATCCCTGCGACCTCCTCCACGAGCCAAGGATCATCCTCATGACCTCCTCCGACCGCGGCCGCGTCAGCCGCGAAAAACGCGGCCACATCCTGCTGCTCGGCCTCGACCGGGTGGCCAAGCGCAATGCCTTCGACCTCGACATGCTCGACGACCTGTGCCGGGCCTACGGCGAGTTCGAGCGCGACGACGAGGCGCGCGTGGCGCTGGTGTTCGCCCATGGCGAGCACTTCACCGCCGGACTCGACCTGGCCAAGGTGGCCGCCCAGTTCGCCGCCGGCTGGCAGATTCCCGCGGGCGGTTGCGACCCCTGGGGCGTGTTCGGCGGGCCGCGGGTGAGCAAGCCGGTGCTGCTCGCGGTGCAGGGCTACTGCTACACCATCGGCATCGAGCTGATGCTGGCCGCGGACATCAACCTGTGCGCCAGCAACACCCGTTTCGCCCAGATGGAGGTGCAGCGCGGCATCTTCCCCTTCGGCGGCGCCACCCTGCGCCTGCACCAGCAGGCCGGCTGGGGCAACGCCATGCGCTGGCTGCTCACCGGCGACGAGTTCGACGCTCACGAGGCCTATCGCCTGGGGCTGGTGCAGGAGGTGCTGGCCAGCGAGGAACTGCTGCCCAAAGCGTTGCACCTGGCCGAACGCATCGCCGCGCAGGCGCCGCTGGGCGTGCGCGCCACCCTGGCCTCGGCGCGCCAGGCGGTGCGCGAGGGCGAAGCCGCGGCGGCGGCCGCGCTGCACGGCACGGTCAAGCAGCTGATGGCCAGCGAGGACGCCGCCGAGGGCGTGCGCGCCATGCTCGAACGGCGTCCGGGGAATTTTCAGGGGCGCTGAGCGGAACCAGCCGATGCATGACGGCCTGCAAGCCAGGCTTGCGTAGGGTGGATCGCGCGTCACCGATCCACCGCTTCTGGTGGCTGCAGACAGCGACATCCCCCCCTGCCCTGCGCCTCAGGTGGCCGGGCGCAACGCCTCGATCAAGGGCTGCAGCGAGTAGCCCAGGCGCGGCGCCAGTTCGCCGGCGCGAGCCTGCAGGCGGCCGCGATCCAGTTGCTGGTCGAGGTCGGCGGGGATCAGCAGCACCACGTTGCCCTCCTTCACCGGGCATTCCCAGTAGTGGCGGTGGTAGAGCCCACGCAGCAGCGCGGCGCCGAGCGGCTTGCCGTCGTTGCCGGCCCACTGGTTGATGATCAGCCAGCCGCCGGGGTTGAGCTTTTCCCGGCAACGCTCGAGAAAGCGCCAGGCCAGGTGGCCGGCGCCCGGCCCCTGGTCGGTGTAGAGGTCGAGGAAGATCAGGTCGGCGGTCTCGGCGCTGCCGAGCAGCTCGGTGGCGTCGCCGATGCGGATGGTCAGCCGCGGGTCGTCATCCAGGCCGAGAAACTCCATGGCCAGACGCGGCACGTCGGGGCGTAGCTCGATGGCCTCGACGTCCTCCAGGGCCAGGAACTTGAGGCAGGCCTGGGTCAGGTTGCCGGCGCCCAGACCGAGAAACAACGCGGTCTCCGGCGCATCGTGGCACAACGCGCCGAGCAGCATGGCGCGGGTGTAGTCGTACTCCAGCCAGCTCGGGTCGCCGGCGAACACGCAGCTCTGCTCGATGGCCTCGCCGAACTCGAGGAAGCGGTAGGCGCCGATCTGCACCACGCGGATCACCCCGAAGGCATCGCGCACCTCGGCCAGCAGCACCTCGTCCTGCATCTGCAACTCGTCGCTCGGCGGCAATCCCGACATGGCTCTCCCTCCAGCAGTGACATCCCGCACCAGAAGCGACGGGGCAAAGGCGCCGATTGTCATTGAAGCGGCCGCCCCCGGTCACGCGATAATTCCAGCACTTGCGCTGCTCACTCATAACAATAACGAGGTTCGCCATGTACGCCATCATCGGCGCCGGTCCCATGGGCCTGTGCACGGCCCGGCAATTGAAGAAGCACGGCATCGACTTCGTCGGTTTCGAGCTGCACAGCGATGTCGGCGGCCTGTGGGACATCGACAACCCGCACAGCACCATGTACCACTCGGCCCACCTGATTTCCTCCAAGGGCACCACCGAGTTCAGCGAATTTCCCATGCGCGCCGAGGTGGCGCCCTACCCGCACCACAGCGAGATGCGCCGCTATTTCCGCGACTACGCGCGGCAGTTCGGCCTGTACCCGCACTACCAGTTCGACACCCGAGTGGTGCAGCTGCAGCGCCTGGACCAAGGCTGGCAGCTGATCAGCGAGCGCCATGGCGAGCGCCGCGAATGGCGCTTCGACGGCGTGCTGATCGCCAATGGCACCCTGCATACGCCGAACCTGGCGGCGCTGCCGGGCGAGTTCAGCGGCGAGCTGCTGCATTCTTGCGCCTACAAGAGCGCCGAGCTCTTCGCCGGCAAGCGCGTGCTGGTGGTCGGCTGCGGCAATTCGGCCTGCGACATCGCGGTGGATGCCGTGCACCGCGCCGCCTCGGTGGATCTGTCGGTGCGCCGCGGCTACTACTTCCTGCCCAAGTTCATTCTCGGCAAGCCCACCGACACCTTCGGCGGCGCGATCAAGCTGCCGCGCCGGCTCAAGCAGCTGGTCGACGGCCTGCTGGTGCGCGCCCTGGTCGGCAAGCCGTCGCAGTACGGCCTGCCGGATCCGGACTACCGCCTGTACGAGTCGCACCCGGTGATGAACTCGCTGGTGCTGCACCACCTCGGCCACGGCGATATCCGCGCCCGCGGCGATATCGTCGCGGTGGACGGCCACAGCGTGCGCTTCGCCAACGGCGAACAGGCCGAGTACGACCTGATCCTGATGGCCACCGGCTACAAGCTCGACTATCCCTTTATCGAACGCGGCGAGCTGAACTGGCCGCAGGGCGCCGGCGCGCCGCAGCTGTACCTCAACGTTTTCCACCCCGAGCGCGACGACCTGTTCATGCTCGGCATGGTCGAGGCCTCCGGTCTCGGCTGGCAGGGCCGCGACGAGCAGGCCGAGCTGGTGGCCCTGTACATCCGTCAGCTGCAGGCCGGCAGTCCGGCGGCCGAAGCCTTGCGCCGGCTCAAGCGCGAACGCGCCGGGCAGCGCCTGGACGGCGGCTACCGGTACCTGGATCTGGAGCGCATGGCCTACTACGTGCACAAGGACAGCTATCGTCAGCGCATCGCCACCCACAGCGCGGCGCTGCGCCGCGAGCTGGCCGCCGGCGCCGTGCCGGCCGCCCAGGGAGCCTGAACGTGGAAGCCGTCACTATCGCCTTCGACCCCAGCAGCCTGGTGCTGATCAACCTGATCGTCGCCCTGATGATGTTCGGCGTGTCGCTCGACCTGCGCGCCGAGGACTTCCGCCGCATCGCCCGCGCGCCCAAGGCGCCGCTGATCGGCCTGCTGGCGCAGTTCGTGCTGCTGCCGGCGCTGACCTGCCTGGCCTGCTGGGCGCTGCGCATCCAGCCGGAACTGGCCCTGGGCATGGCGCTGATCGCCGCCTGCCCCGGCGGCAGCTTCTCCAACATCATGACCTGGATGGCGCGCGGCAGCGTCGCCGTGTCGGTAAGCATGACCGCGGTGTCCAGCCTCGCCGCCAGCCTGCTGACGCCGCTGAACTTCGCCCTGTACGCCTGGCTCAACCCGTACACCCGACCGCTGCTGACGCAGATCGCCCTCGACCCGCTCGGCCTGCTCCTGCTGGTGCTGCTGGTGCTGGGTCTGCCATTGGTGGCCGGCATGTGGGTCGGCCGGCGCTTTCCGCAGCTGACCCTCAAGGTGGAAAAACCGCTGCGCCTGTTCGCCCTGCTGGTGATGCTCGGTTTCGTCGCCCTGGCCTTCAGCCGCAACCTCGAGCAGTTCACCACGCACTTCCACCTGTTCTTCTGGCTGGTGGTGGCGCACAACGCCCTGGCCCTGAGCATCGGCTACCTCAGCGCGCGGCTGAGCGGTCTGGCGGCCGCCGAACGTCGCGCCATCACCCTGGAGGTGGGCATCCAGAACTCGGCGCTGGGCCTGGTGATCATCTTCACCTTCTTCCCCCAGGCCGGCGGCATGCTGCTGATCGCCGCCTTCTGGGGCTGCTGGCACCTGGTCTCGGGCCTGGCCCTGGCCTGGTTCTGGTCGCGCCGCCCGCCGCCGCCACTCACAGCCCCGCTGATCGCTCTCGGAGAAAAATGATGCGAGTCGTCCTGATCACCGGCGCCGCCAGCGGCCTCGGCTGGCAACTGGCGCGCGCCTGCCACGCCCGCGGCGACGCCCTGCTGCTCACCGATATCGACGCGAGCGGCCTGGCCGCGCGCGTCGGGGAACTGGGCCAAGCGCGCGTGCTCGGCGTGGCCGGCGACATCACCGATCCGGCGCTGCACCAGCAGCTGCTGGCGACTTGCCGCACGCACTTCGGCCGCCTCGACGTGCTGCTCAACAACGCCGGCATCACCCACCGTTCGCCCACCGTGTGCACCGCCCCGGCGGTGCTGCGCAAGGTCATGGCGGTGGACTACCACGCGCCGCTGGAGCTGACCCTCGCCGCCCTGCCGCTGCTGCGCCAGAGCCGCGGCCAGGTCGTCGCCATCGGTTCCATGGCCGGCTGGATGCCGGTGCTCGGCCGCGCCGGCTACTGCGCGGCGAAAAGCGCCCTGGGCCAGGCCTTCGAGGTGCTGCGTGCGGAGATCGGCCGCGACGGCATCGGCCTGCTGATGGTCTACCCGAGCTTTCTCGACACCCCCATCGAGCGCAACGCCCTGGGCGGCGACGGCCAGCCGGCCGGCCATGCGCGCTCGACCGTAGGCCGCATTCGCGGCGCCGACTGGATGGCAGGGGAAATCCTCAAGGCCCTGGCCGCGCGCCGCGAGCGCCTGTTTCCGGATCGCGGCAGCTGGCTGGCCAGCCTGCTCTGGCGCGTCGCCCCGGCCCTCTACTACCGGCAGATGAGCCGGCGCTTCGCCGGGGAGCTGGGTTGATGGCCTTCGCCCCCTACGCCCTCGGCGCCTTTATCCTGCTGGCCTACACCCTGGAGGCAGTCACCGGTTTCGGCAGCATAGTGATCGCCCTGTCGCTGGGTGCATTGCTGCTGCCCATCGACCAGCTGCTGCCGGTGCTGGTGCCGCTGAATATCGGCATGACCGGCTACCTGGTGTGGCGCCACCGCACGCAGATCGACCGCCCGCTGCTGCTCGGCACCATACTGCCGGGCATGCTCGCCGGCACAGCGCTGGGCTACCTGCTGCTGCCTTATCTCGACGCGGCGCTGCTCAAGCGCGGCTTCGGCCTGCTGATCCTGTGGTTCGCCGGGCGCGAACTGTGGCGCCTGCGTCATGCCGCGGCGCTACCGCGGCGCCCGGCCTGGCTGACCCGCGCTATTACCCTCGGCGCCGGCCTCAGCCACGGCCTGTTCGCCTCCGGCGGGCCGCTGCTGGTCTACGGCCTGGCCGGCACGGCGCTGGACAAGGCACGCTTTCGCGCCACCCTGGTGACGGTCTGGTTCAGCCTCAACAGCCTGCTGACCGCCGCCTTCCTGCTCGACGGCCGCCTGCAGCCGGCCCTGCCCCAGGTGCTCGCCTACGCCCCGCTGCTGCTGCTCGGCCTGTGGCTGGGCGAACGCCTGCACCGGCGCTTCGACGAGCGCCATTTCCGCCTCGCCATCTACTGCCTGCTGTTGGTCACCGGCGTCCTGCTGCTGGCCCCCTGGAGCCTCGCATGAGTTTCGACATCGTCATCAACAACGGCCTGTACTTCGACGGCAGCGGCGCACCCGGCGCGCTGCGCCATATCGGCATCAAGCATGGCCGCATCGACACCCTCAGCCTCAGCCCGCTGGATGAGCGCGGCGCCGAGGTGATCGACGCCGCCGGCAAGTGGGTCACCCCGGGCTTTCTGGAAATCCACTCGCACTACGACGCCGAAGTGATCGCCGCGCCGGCGCTGAAGGAGTCGGTGCGCCACGGCGTGACCAGCGTGACCATCGGCTCCTGCTCGATCAGCATGGTGCTGGCCGACGCCGAGGACTGCTCGGACCTGTTCACCCGCGTCGAAGCGGTGCCGCGCGAATACGTGCTGCCGATCCTCCAGGAGAAGAAGACCTGGCGCGACGCCGCCGGCTACCGCGCCTTCTACGACCAGCTGGCACTGGGCCCCAATGTCAGCTCCTTCCTCGGCCATTCCGAACTGCGCGTGGCGGTGATGGGCCTGGAGCGCGCCACCAGCAAGGTGGTGCCCAGCGAAGCAGAGCTTGCGCGCATGGAGCAGCTGCTGGAGGAAGCGCTGGACGCCGGTTGCATCGGCCTGTCGGTGATGACCACGCGCCTGGACAAGATGGACGGCGAGCGCGCCTGGTCCAGTCCGCTGCCTTCCACATTCGCCAGCTGGAAGGAATTCTCGCGCCTGTTCGCCGTCCTCCGCCGCCGCGGTGCGGTGCTGCAGGGCGCGCCGAATGCGGTAACCAAGGTCAACGTGTTCGCCTTCCTCTGGCAGGCCCACGGCTGGTTCAGAAAGCCGCTCAAGTGCACCATGCTCACCGCCCTGGACCTCAAGTCGCAGCCGCTGCTGCACCGCTTCACCCGCCTCTCCGGCTGGCTGGCGAACAAGGTCCTGCGTGGCCACTTCCGCTGGCAGACCCTGCCGGCGCCCTTCACTCTGCGCCTGGAAGGGCTCAACGTGAACGCCTTCGAAGAGTTCGGCGCCGGCGAGATCCTGCGCAACATCAAGGACCCGGACGAGCTCTACGCCAAGGTCAAGGAACCGGCGTTCCGCGCCCTGTTCAAGCAGCAGGTCAAGGCGGTGCTGACCAAGGGCCTGTGGCACCGCGACTTCTCCGACTGCTGGGTGACCGAGTGCCCGGATGCCAGCCTGGTCGGCCAGAACTTCAGGCAGCTCGGCGAGAGCCGCGGCCTGGACGCGGTGGACGCCTACTTCGAGCTGGCCTGCCAGTACCGTGAAGCGCTGAAGTGGAGCACCTGCTACGGCAACGATCGCGAGCCGATCATGCGCAAGCTGCTGGCCAGCCCCTGGACCCACCCCGGCTTCGCCGATTCCGGCGCGCACCTGCGCTCCATCGCCCAGTACAACTTCCCGCTGCGCTTTCTCAAGTACGTGCGCGATGCGCAGCTGGCCGGCACGCCCTTCATGGAACTGGGCCAGGCGGTGCGCCGCTGCAGCGGCGAGCTGGCCGACTTTATCGGCGTGGACGCCGGCTATATCCGCGTCGGCGACCGCGCCGACCTGGTGATCGTCAACCCCGAGGGGCTCACCGAGGAGCTGGACGCCATCGCCGAGGCGCCGATGGAAGTGCTCGGCCTGACGCGGGTGGTCAAGCGCAACGACGCGGCGGTGGAGGCCACCCTGATCAACGGCCGCATCGCCTACCGCCGCGGCCTGGAATACCCCGAGGAGCTGGGCAAGACGCAGGATTACGGGCGCTTCCTGCCGGGCCGCGAGGTGCTGCCGCGCCGCCAGCCGGCGGCGGACCTGCAGCCGACCACCGCCTAGGCTGCGCGCGCACCGCACCTGGCCCTCGGTGCGCACGACCAGGCGGGCCCACACACCCTACGGCCAGCAGGCTTATCGGTTACCATGCAGGTCTGTCCGATTAGCCGATAGAGACGCCGCATGTCGCACGCCTGGAGCCCCGCAAGCTGGAGGACCAAACCCATCCAGCAGCAACCCGAATACCCCGATGCCGCCCACCTCGCCCGGGTCGAGCAGACCCTGGCCGGCTACCCGCCGCTGGTGTTCGCCGGCGAGGCGCGCGAGCTGCGCCGACAGTTCGCCGAGGTCACCCAGGGCCGCGCCTTCCTCCTGCAGGGCGGCGACTGCGCCGAAAGCTTCGCCGAGTTTTCCGCGGCGAAGATTCGCGACACCTTCAAGGTGCTGCTGCAGATGGCCATCGTCATGACCTTCGCCGCCGGCTGTCCGGTGGTGAAAGTCGGGCGCATGGCCGGCCAGTTCGCCAAGCCGCGCTCGTCCGGCAGCGAGACCATCGATGACGTCACCCTGCCGGCCTACCGCGGCGATATCGTCAACGGCATCGAGTTCGACGCCGCCAGCCGCGTGCCGGATCCGGAGCGCCTGCTGCAGGCCTACCACCAGGCCACCGCCAGCCTCAACCTGCTGCGCGCCTTCGCCCAGGGCGGCTTCGCCGACCTGCACCAGGTGCACCAGTGGAACCTGGACTTCATCGCCAACTCGGCCCTCTCCGAGAAGTACCACCAGTTGGCCAACCGCATCGACGAGACCCTGGCCTTCATGCGCGCGGTCGGCATGGACAGCGCGCCGCAGCTGCGCGAAGCCAGCTTCTTCACCGCCCACGAGGCGCTGCTGCTGAACTACGAGCAGGCCTTCGTGCGCCAGGACAGCCTCACCGGGCGCTGGTACGACTGTTCGGCGCACATGCTGTGGATCGGCGACCGCACCCGCCAGCTGGACGGCGCCCACGTCGAGTTCATGCGCGGCATCGAGAACCCCATCGGGGTCAAGGTCGGCCCGAGCATGGATCCGGACGAGCTGATCCGTCTGATCGACGTGATCAACCCGGACAACGACCCGGGCCGCCTCAACCTGATCGTGCGCATGGGCGCCGACAAGGTCGAGCAGCACTTCCCGCGCCTGCTGCGCAAGGTGCAGGGCGAAGGCCGCCAGGTGCTGTGGAGCTCCGACCCGATGCACGGCAACACCATCAAGGCCTCGAGCGGCTACAAGACCCGCGACTTCGCGCAGATCCTCGCCGAGGTCAAACAGTTCTTCGCCGTGCACCAGGCCGAAGGCAGCCACGCCGGCGGCATCCATATCGAGATGACCGGGCAGAACGTCACCGAATGCATCGGCGGCGCCCGCCCGGTCACCGAGGACAGCCTGTCGGACCGTTACCACACCCACTGCGACCCGCGGATGAACGCCGACCAGTCGCTGGAACTGGCCTTTATGATCGCCGAGACGCTGAAGCAGGTGCGCCGCTAGGAGACGCCAGCGCCCTAGCCCGGCGGCAATCCGGGCTAGGTTTCGAGCAGCGCCCCGCGCAAGCGCTGCGCCGGCTGCGAGCGGCAGTGCAGCGCCACCCCGTCCAGCCCCAGCCACTGCGCCAGCGCTCGCAGCGCGCCGGCCAGCGCCGGCAGCGCGTCCTCGCTCGGCCACGCAGCCTCCAGATGCACGGCATGCACCGCCAGGCGACCCTGCGCCCGTTCGCTGCGCAGGTCGACACGGGCCAGCAGGCGCTCCTGGTGCAGGAACGGCAGCACGTAGTAGCCGTGCACGCGCTTGTGCGCCGGGGTGTAGATTTCCAGGCGGTAGCGAAAGCCGAACAGGCGCTCGGTGCGCTCGCGGGCCCAGATCAGCGAGTCGAACGGCGACAGCAGCGCGCTGGCCTCGATCCTGCGCGGGATGCTCGGCTCGCCGAGGCAGTAGCCCGGCGCCTTCCAGCCCTCGACGCGCAGCGGCCGCAGTGCGCCGACCTCGACCAGCTCGGCCAGACGCGCCTTGCAGTCGGCGGCGTCGAGCCGGTAGTAGTCGCGCAGATCCTGTTCCGTGGCCAGCCCCAGCGCCGCGGCCGAGCGCAACAGCAGGTGGCGCTGCGCCTCGGCCTCGTCCGGCTCCGCCTGCGCGAGGATGGCGGCGGGAATCACCCGCTCGGGCAGGTCGTACAAGCGCTCGAAACCGCGGCGTCCGGCCACCGTCACTTCGCCTGCGGCGAACAGCCATTCCAGCGCGTGCTTCTCCTCGCTCCAGTCCCACCAGGGGCCGGCGCGCTGCTGGCGGCTCGACAGGCTGCCGGCGCCCAGCGCGCCCTGCTCGCGCACCGCCTGCAGCACCCGGGCGATCACCTCACCGCGTTGTGCGCCGAATTCCGCCAATTGCCGGTAGATGCCGTGTCCCTGCGCCGCGCGGCGCATGCGCCAGCGCAGCAGGGGATGGATCTCCAGCGGCAACAGCGAGGCCTCGTGGCCCCAGTACTCGAACAGCGCGCGCTGACGCGGCTTGCCCCAGGCCAATTGGTCGAGCAGCTCGGGCGCGTAGTGGCCGAGACGGGAAAAGGCCGGCAGGTAGTGCGAGCGCACCAGCGCGTTGACCGAATCGAGCTGCAGCACGCCGAGGCGCTCGACCTGGCTCAGCAACTGACGCCGGCCGACGGCGCCGCGCGAGGCACGACCGAAGCCCTGGGCGGCCAGTACCAGGCGCCGGGCTTCGGCGAGGGAGAGTGAATCGGGCATGGGGCCGTCCCTGGTGTGGCGATGCGCCCAGACTAGTCGCGCGCCAGCTCCAGTGGCAACGACGGCTGCGCGTCGGGCGCCAGGAAGCGCTGGCGAAAGCTGAAGGCCGCAGGCGTCGGCCCCTCGCGACGCAGGCGCTGCAGACGTTCGGCCGCCTCCTCCAGGCTCGGCCGCTGTCCGGCCGCCACCCACCAGAGCACCAGATGCGCCTGCGCCACCGGCTCGAACCATTCGCGGCGGCGCTTGAGCATCTCGCGATGGGCGGTTTTGTAGACGTAGTCGCTCAGGCTCTCGACGTCGCGCCAGAGCGACAGATTGACCAGCACGTTCTCACCGAACGGGCGCAACGCGGTGGCGTCGCCACCCTCGTCCGCGAGGCGCCAGACGAAGCCCGGCGAGGCCTCGGCCAGGGCGTTGATGCGCTGCAGATTGACGACGAAATCGGCCAGCGGCGGCGAATCCAGCGGCGCCGCCAGGTTGGCGATATTCAGCTGGGCCAGGTGGTAACCGGGCATGGGCACTCCTTGTCTATCCATTGCATGATGCGGTTATTGGGCTGCGCTGCCGAGCCGGCGAGCCCCACAGCGCCACGGCCTCAGAACCGCTTCAAAGTCTGCTGCGCGTCGGCACTGCTGCGTTAAAAACAGGCTCGGGCTGCTCATTTACAGCTCGTAAAGTCGAGCGCGACTCCGACCGGCCCTCGCCTGTTTTGGCGGGGCCGCCATCGGTATTGCATTGCTCTAGCTCGCGAGCCTTTGAACAGGCTCTCAGTGCTTGAGCGGATCGTCCCAGAACGGCCGCTCACTTTCCTGCAGGGCATCGGCACGGCTCAGGCCGATGTCCTTGAGCGCTGCGTCGTCGAGCATGCCCAGCCGGCGGCGCTGCTCGGCCAGCTGCCACCAACGCTGCAGTTGACGGCCTATCAAATGGAGCCAAGCGCCCAGGCGCGGCCTGGCGATGTGCAGTGGCTGAGCAACGGCGTAACCTTTTTGACCTTTCATCTCTTCGCCCTCCCTGTGGGGTTGGCGCCAGTCTCGCGCCGGGCTTAAGATCAATCCAACGAATGTTTCTTATACATTGCATCTGAGAGATTGATGAATGGCCCTGTACCCCAGCATCGACAGCGAACTGCTGCGCACCTTCGTCGCCATTGCCGACCAGGGCGGCTTCACCCGCGCCGCCGAGGCGGTCAACCGCACCCAGTCGGCGGTGAGCATGCAGATGAAGCGCCTCGAAGAGGACGTGATGCAGCGCCCGCTGTTCCAGCGCGACGGCCGTCAGGTCAGCCTGACGGCCGAAGGCCAACTGCTGCTCGGCTACGCCCGGCGCATCCTCAAACTGCACGGCGAGCTGCTGACCACCCTGCGCGAGCCGCATATGGTCGGCACCGTGCGCATCGGCACGCCGGACGACTACGTGATGCGTTTCATGCCCGGCATCCTCTCGCGCTTCGCCCAGGCTTACCCCATGGTGCAGGTCGAGCTGCACTGCGAACCCTCGTTCCAGCTGCTGCAGCGCCAGGACCTGGACCTGACCATCGTCACTCGCGAGCCGGGCAAGGAAATCGGCCAGCTGCTGCGCCAGGAGCGCATCGTCTGGGCCGAGGCCCAGGGCTTCAGCCCGCACGAGCAGGAGCCGCTGCCGCTGGCGATGTTCAACTCGCAATGCTTCTGCCGCTCCTGGGCGTGCAATGCGCTGGACGCCATGGAGCGCGAGTACCGCATCGCCTATACCAGCCCCAGCCTGTCGGCGATCATGGCGGTGGTCAGCGCCGGCCTGGCGATCACCGCGCAGCTGCAGAGCCTGATCACCCCGGACATGCGCATCATCGGCGAGGCCGAAGGGCTGCCGGCCATGCCCTCGGCGAGCATCGTGCTGCTGCGCAACGAGGCCAGCCAGTCGCCGGTCACCGAGTGCCTGGCCGAGCATATAGTCGAGGGCTTTCGTCTGTAGCCGAGCGCCCGAGGCCGCTACTCCAGGGCCAGCAGCGCCGCACAGACCAGCAGAAAGCCACAGAACAGGCTGCGCAGCAGGCGTTCCGGCAACGCATGGGCCATGCGCACGCCCCAACTGATGCTGAGCAGCCCGCCGAGGGCCAGGGGCACGCCCATCCACCAGTTGACGTGCTGGTGCAGCGCGTAGGTCAGCAGGGTCACCCCGGTGCTGGGCAAGGCCAGCGACAGCGACAGCCCCTGGGCCACCACCTGGCTGGTGCCGAACAGGCTGGTCAGCACCGGCGTGGCCACCACCGCGCCGCCGACGCCGAACAGCCCGCCCATGGCGCCGGACACCCCGCCCAGCGCGCCGAACCAGCCCCAGGGATGGCGCAGCTCGGCGCTGGCCGGCGTCTGGCGCAGCGCCATGCGCAGCAGGTTGTAGGCGGCCAGGGCCAGCAGGAAGGCGACGAAGGCCCAGCGCATGGTGCGCGCCTCCAGCCCCACCGCGTAGAGCGAAGCCAGCCAGGCGCAGAGCAGGCTGGAGCCGCCGAGCAGCAGTGCGTGGCGCGGATCGATACGGTTGCGCTGGTGGTAGCGCCACAGCGCCAGCATCACGTTGGGCACCACCATCACCAGGGCCGTGCCCTGGGCCAGCTGCTGATCCAGGCCGAACAGCACGCCGAGCACCGGAATGGCGATCAGCCCGCCACCGATGCCGAACAGCCCGCCCAGGGTGCCCAGGCTCAGGCCCAGCAGCAGATTCAGGGAAAGATCGAGCAGATTCATGGCACCTCCAGGCGATGGGCGCATGCTAATCAGCGGCGGCTGGCGCGGAAACGCATAGCCGCGCACAATGGTTACGCTTATCACGCACAGCAGAGCCGCCATGAACCCCGATGCCCTGACCGACCAGCTGCAACTCTTTCTCGACGTACTGGAGGCCGGCAGCTTCTCCGCCGCCGCGCGCCGCCACCCGCTGACGCCCTCGGCGGTGGCGCGGCGCATCGACGCCCTGGAGCGCGGCCTCGGCAGCAGCCTGTTCAGCCGCAGTACCCACGCGGTACGGGTCACCCCGGCCGGCCTGGCCTTCGCCGAACGCGCCCGGCGCATCCTCGCCGAGCTGCACCTGGCGCGCGCCGAGGCGGTGTCGCTGAGCAGCGCGCCGGAGGGGCTGATCCGCATCGACGCGCCCTCGCCCTTCGGTCGCCGCCACCTGGCCCCGGCCATCGCCGAGTTTCTCGGCGCCAACCCGGGGCTGGACGTGCAGCTGCGCCTGATCGACAGCTTCACCGACCTGCACGGCGAACACCTCGGCGAAGTGGACATAGTCGTGCGCATCGGCCCGCTGCCGGACAGCCGCCTGGTCGCCACGCCGCTGGCCTCGATGACCCGCATCCTCTGCGCCAGCCCGGACTACCTGCGTCGCCGCGGCATTCCGCGCAGCCCGCTGGAGCTGGAACAGCACGACGGCCTCGACTGGGACAGCCTGGCGCCGCCCTACGCCTGGCGCTTCGAGGCGGACGGCAAGCTGCAGCTGTGCAAGCCCAAGCGCCTGCGCCTGACCACCAACAACGCCGAAACCCTGCTGTTCAGCGCCCTCGCCGGCCTGGGCATCGCCCACCTGCCGACCTGGCTGAGCAGCGAGCACCTGCAGCGCGGCGAACTGCTGCCGCTGTTCTGCGAGGCAGGCCTGCCGCCGGCAGAGCCGGTGAGCATCTACGCCCTGCGCCTGGAGCGCGAAGCCAGCCCGCGCACGCGCCTGCTGCTGAGCTTTCTCAAGCAGCGCTTCGGCTTCCCGCCGCCCTGGGACCAGGCCCTGCAGGCCGGCCTGGCGACGCCGCAGCAATAGCACGGGGAATACGTGGGAGGAGCTTTAGCCGCGACAAAGCCGGAGCCTTGCCGGCGGCAGAGCCCGAATCCCGGGCACAAAAAACCCGGCGCAAGGCCGGGTTTTGTCTGACGCGCAGGCTTAGGCTTGCGGCGCCTGGGTGCGGCCCTTGTAGGAACCGTCACGGGTGTCGATCTCGATCCAGTCGTCGATGCCGACGAACTCGGCGACCTTGATCTCGGTGCCGTTGCGCAGCTTGGCCGGCTTCATCACCTTGCCGGAGGTGTCGCCACGGGCGGCGTTCTCGGTGTAGACCACCTGACGCACGATGGTGGTCGGCAGGTCGACGGAGATCACCTTGCCTTCGAAGAACACGGCTTCGCAGACGTCGGTCATGCCTTCTTCGATGAACGGCAGGACGCTTTCCAGGTCTTCGGCGCGCAGTTCGTAGGAGTTGTACTCCGGATCCATGAACACGTAGTCCTCACCGCTGATGTAGGACAGGGTCACTTCCTTGCGCTCGAGGATCACCGGCTCCATCTTGTCGTCGGCCTTGTACACGGTCTCGGTCTTGGAGCCGTTGAGCAGGTTCTTCAGCTTCATCTTGACGATGGCGCTGTTACGGCCGGACTTGGTGAACTCGGCCTTCTGGATCAGCCACGGCTGGCCGTCGATCAGGGCCACGCTGTTGGGCTTCATTTCTTGTGCGGTTTTCATACGAATATCCGAAATATGCGGGAGGTACAGAAATCTAGGCCGCGTATGATAGCCAATTTCGGTAAAACTGTTCCAGCGCCGTGGCAAGGTCCGGCCGAGCGGCCTGCTCAACGCACCAGTGCTCGGCGTGCGCCGCCAGCTCCGGCCAAACCGGCAACAACCTGTCCCAGGCCTCGCCCATGCCCTTGCCGGCGTTCCAGGCGCGGCACAATTCGCCCAGGGCTGCGGCCGCCGCGGGCGACAGTTCGGCGCCGTACAGCGCCAGAAAAGCTTCCAGCTTCTCCCAGTGGGCGCCCTCCTCCTGCTGATAGGTGTGCCAGAGCAGCGGTCGCCCGGCCCACTGCGCGCGGACGAAGGAATCCTCGCCGCGCACCGCATTGAGGTCGCAGCACCAGAGCAAGCGGTCGTAGTCGTCCTGCGCCATGAACGGCAGCACCTGGATCTGCAGGCTGCCGCGCTGCCGGCGGTCGCCGGGGACCAGCCCGTCCTCGCCGAGCCAGGCCTGCAGGTCGCCGAGGATCTTGCCCTGCGGCACCAGCAGCTGACTGGCCTGGCGCTCGTCCGCCAGCGCCTGCAGCCAGTCCGCCAGCCCCGGGTTTTCGTAGGCGAACAGCGAGATCAGCCGCGCGTCGGCCTGGCGCGTCACGCCGAGGCGCTGCAGAAAGACCTGCTGCGCCGCCGCGTCGGCCTGGAACGCGCGCCGCCGCGCCAGCAGATCGCCCTCGCGCAGCAGACCGCCGGTGTCGGCGACGAAGCCGGGGAAGAAGAAGAATTTCTGCAAGCCGCCCGGCTGCGGCGACGGCAGGCCATGGCAGCCGACCACCCAGTCCTCGGCGCTGAGGTATTCCAGGTTCAGCCACAGCCGCCGCGCCCCGCTGGCGGCCATCGCCTCTATATAGGTGGGCGGCAGGTGGCAGGCGAAGGCCTCGATCACCACCTCGGCCGGCTCCACCGCGGGCCAGGGCGCACTCCAGTGGCACAACTCGACGCCGGCCAGCTGCTGGCGGGCGGCCGTGGTGCTGGCCTCGGGGCACAGGCATGCGAAGGCGGCCAGCTCGTCCACCCACAGGCGCACCGCATGGCCGTGCTCGGCGGCCAGCTGACGCGCCAGACGCCAGGTCACCCCGATATCGCCGTAGTTATCCACCACGCTGCAGAAAATGTCCCACTTCGCCACTGACGCGCCCCTCGGAGAAAGGCCGCCAGTTTACCTCGCGAACAAGAAAAAGCCCGCCAGAGGCGGGCCAAGGGGAGCGCGGGAGCACGCGCAGTGAAAGCATCAATCAGGCTAGCAGCGCGGCGCCCTCGGCGCGCGCGGCGGTGCTCAGCAGCCACACCGCCTGGCAGGCCAGCGCGGCTTCGCGCGAGGCGAAGGGGCCGGCCTTGGGCTGGCCGTCGACCATCAGCAGCCAGCACGCCATATGGCCGTCGGACCTGAGTTCGGCGGGCACGGCGCTGCCGACCAGGGACACCACATCGATACGGGACATAACGACCTCCGACTGAATCTGCGTTGAGTCCACCTTAGGCGCCTGGCCGTCTGCGCGGAAATCAGTGCTTTCGATAGTCACCATGGCTATTGCCAATGGATCGCGGCCGGCCACTCAGATGTCCGCCAGATAGAGAGCCAGCACGACGGGCGCCGCCAGCAGCGGCAAGCCCAGCGCCAGGCGCGGCCGGTACGGCAGCAGCAACACCAGGAGCAGGCCGGCCAGGGAAATCTGCCCGAGCCAGCCGACCGGTCCCATCGCCCAGCCCCAGGCGTGCACGCCGGCAGCCAAGCTGGCCGCCAGCAGCGCCCAGCCGGATAGGCGCAAGGCGCGGCGCAGGCCCGGCGACGGCGGGCGCTGCCAGGTCTGTTTGAAATGCCGCTCGAGCCCCTGACACAGCGCCGCCATGCCGGCGTAGGCGAGCAGCACACCGCAGAAGAAGGCACTCGGCATCTCAATTGACTCCCAGGGCAGGTTGCGCCTTACGTAGCGGCGCAGGCTTCTCGCCGTGGCAGCCGAGACGCCGGCTGGTCCAGGCCAGCAGTGCGCCGCAGGCCATGGCGGTAATTTCCAGTAGCAGACGGGTGACATCGTCCCAGGGTTGCTCGAGCGTCAGCCAGCTGAGCAGCGGCAGCGCCAGGCACAGCGCGGCCGCGGTAGCGAGCTGCTCGCGCCAGGCCTGCAGATAGGGGCGCAGGCAAGCGTGCAGCAGGGTCAGCAGCCACAGGCCAAAGAACAGCCGTACCTCCCAGCTGGCCCGCTCGGCCAGCTCGATCGGCAGCAAGCGGTTGGCCCAGAGCAGGCCGACGCAGGCGATGCCGAGGCCGGCGATCACCGCGATATTGGCCCGCTCGGCGATGGCCTGCATGCGCGCCGCCAGCGCGCCTTCAGCATCCGGCCGGCGCCGCCGCTTGACGCAGAACAGCACCAGGCCCGTGGCGATCATCGCGCTGCTGACCAAGCCGCAGAGGAAATACAGCCAGCGCATGGGGTAGCCGCCGAACTGGGCGAAGTGCAGCCCGGCCATCACCCGCTGGGTGAGCTGAGCCGGGCGGCTGACATTGGGGGCACGCAGTAGCTGGCCGGTCACCCCATTGAACTGCGCGCTCTGGCCCTTGGTCAGTTCGATGCGGTTGCCCAGCAGCGGGCGCACCTCGATGCGCGCATCGGCCCGTCCCGGGTTGCGGATGGACAGCGCGCCCAGCGGCCCCATCAGGCGCTCGGCCTCGACCAGCAGCGGTGCCAAATCGGCCAGCGCAGCCGGAGCGGCGTGCGAGCGCTCGCCGCTCGACTGGCCAAGTTCATGCTCGTGGCGGTGATCATGCCCACCCTCACCACGGGCCCCGCCCTGCTGCTCGCCGCGCGCCGTGCGCTCATGGCCCTGAGCCGACTGGCGTGCGGGGGCCTGCGCCTCCCGCTGCTCGCCGCCCTGGGGGCCACGGCCGAAAGCGGCCTCGCGATTGCCATCGAACAACGCATCGACCGCCGCCGGCATATAGATGAGGTAAAAGATCACCAGGCCGGTGTAGGTGATCATCAGATGGAACGGCAGCAGCAGCACACCGCTGGCGTTGTGCGCATCGAGCCAGGAGCGCTGGCCCTTGTTCGGCCGAAAGGTGAAGAACTCCCTGAAGAATTTCTTGTGGATGACGATGCCGCTGACCAGAGCCACCAGCATTGCCACCGCCGCCAGGCCGACCAGCCAGATGCCGAGGTACGCGGCAGGTTGAGGGTGAAGTGAAAGCGAAAGAAGAAGCCGCCGCCAGCAGTCTCGCGTGGCTCGATTTTCTCGCCGGTACGCGGGTCGAGCGACTCGCCGCCACCACGGCGCTGCTCGCCGACCGAGACGCGCAGGCCCGGTGATCGCTCGGTAGGCAGGCCGATGTTCCAGGTGCTGGCATTCGGATGCTGGGCTTGCAGATAGGCAAGCGCGCGCTCCGCCGCCTCGAGCTGATCGACGTTGTGCGCAGGAATTTCCGGGCGCATCCACTGATCGAGTTCCTTGTCGAACACCGCCAGAGTGCCGGTGAGGAAGATGGCGAACAGCAGCCAGCCGAAAATCAGCCCGCCCCAGGTGTGCAGCCAGGAGAGCTTCTGGGTGATGGTCTGTACCTTGCTCATGCTAGCGCCCTCGTCACTTGCGGCCAGAACCCGACCAGCGCCAGCGGAGCCGCCCATGCCAACAGCCACCAAGCGCGCGCTGCGTTGCGGCAGGCGAAGGCCCAGAGGATGGCCAACGGATAGACGGCGAAGGCCGGCAGCGTCGCGACTATCACGGCATCCTGCTCCGGCAGCGGCAGCAGCCGTGCCAGGGCGGCGGTGAAGGCGTAGCTGAAGACATAGCCGCCGAAGATCGCGGCCAGGATTCGGCAAACCACCGGCCACCAGACCGGCGCAATGATCGACATACCTCAATCCTCGATAAAAGGCGCCAGGCCGGCGACCAACCGCAATGCCGGCCGCAGCGAGGCGGCGAGCATGGGGCCATGGCCGAGGCCGGCGAACTCGCGGTATTGCACCTGCAGCCCCGGCAACCGCTGCAGCCGCGCGCTCAGCTCACGCGCAGCCTGCGCCGGCACCGTGGCCATGGCGCGCGCACGCGGCGAATCCTCGGCCTCACGCCGCCCGCTACGCTCGGCGCCGCCCTGCAGCACCAGCAACTGGCCGGCACCGCCGGCGAAGGCGTCGAAACGTTCCAGCAGCAACCCGGACTGCCACCAGAGCGACGGGCTGGCGGCGACGTAAAAGCGAAAGGCGTCCGGCTCGACGCGCAAACTGTCGAGCACGAACAGGCCGCCCAACGAATGCCCCCACAGGCCCTGGCGCGCAGCATCTACCCGAGCCCGCCGGGCCACCTCGGGCTTGATCCGACTGGCCAGCAACTCGCGAAAAGCCGCTGCCCCGCCGGTGGCGCGGTTACCCAGGCTGGCGTCCGCCGCGCCGACGCCGCCCGGTGGCCGCGGGCTGTAGTCGAACACCCGCGCCTCCAGATCCAGGCGCAGGTCGCTGGCCGGACCGATCATCGCCAGCAGCGGCGGCTGGCCCTGCTGCAACTCGGCCAGCCAGTCCTCGCGCAGCGCCATCAGCGCCGCATTGCCGTCGAGCAGATAGAGAACCGGGTAGCCGCTCGGCGGTGCCTCACGCCGGGGAATGGCCAGTTGCACGCGATAGCGGCGCGCGCCGTCGGCGGAGCTCAGCGCGAAGTGCTCGAAGCGGTAGTGCGCCGAGCCCTCGTCCGCCAAGGTACGACCCAGTTTCTCCTCGGGCTGCGGGCGAGCCTGCACCGGCAGCGTCTGCATGCCGCTCAGCAGCAGCACCAACAGCCAGCGCCAGGGAAACGAAAAACGCTGCGACATGGGAACCCCGTTACACAGGAAAACTCCGCCGCAACCTCCGGCGGAGCGAGGGAACGGCCTGCCGGCCGGGCGACTTAGAAAGACGCGGTCAGCGACAGGTAATAGGCACGCCCCGCTTCGTTGTAGGTGCTGGCGCCGGCATCGCTGGCATTGCCCTCGCGGTAGATGCGCTTGTCGAACAGGTTGTTGATGCCGGTGCGCAGGCTGTAGTGCCGGTTGAACTGATAACCGGCGCTGACACCCATCAGGCCGTAGGGCTCGACGTCCTGCTGCGCCTCGGCCTCGATCGCGGTGCCCTGGCGACGATTCAGGGTCGGCGACTCCTGCCTGCCGTAGTAGGTGCCGCTGACCTGCAAGGACAGCTGCTCGGTGGCCTGCCAGTCGAGGCTGGTGTTGAGGGTGTACTCGGGGATGATGCTCAGCGGCTCGCCGCTGTCCTTGTCTTCGGACTCGATCATGTAGGTCAGGTTGGTGTTCCACTCCAGGCTCGGGCTCAGCTCGACGAACAGGTTGCCCTCAAGCCCCTCGACCACGGCCTCGTCGGCGTTATCCCACTGCAGCACGCGCTGGCCGCCGCTGAGGCGGTAGAGGTACTCGTTGCTGGCGAGGATCTTGTTGCGGTAGTCGTTGCGGAAATAGGTCAGGCTGCTGCGCCAGTCGCCCATGTCCAGGGCCAGGCCGATCTCCTTGTTGATGCTGGTCTCCGGCTTCAGGTCCGGGTTGCCGACCAGGTAGCAGCCATTGCTGTTGGCCTCGGCGACGCTGCAGCCGTTGCCGCGGCTGTATAGCAGGTAGTTGGGGTTGGCCTGGTACAGGTTCGGCGTCTTGTAGGCGCGGGCGATGCCGCCCTTGAGGCTGAGCACCTCGGTGAGCTGGTGCGAGGCGTTCAGGCTCGGGCTCCAGTTGCCGCCATAGTCCTGGTGATCGTCGAAGCGCAGGCCCGGGGTGAGCATGGTGCGCGGGGTCAGCTCGATATTGTCCTCGACGAACAACGCGTAGCTGTGGGCGCTGGTCTTGGTGTCGCCGCGGCTGAAGCCGGGGATCTCGCTGCCGGCGCCGTCGAAACTCTGCGCCCGCAGCGAGCCCGGGTCGTTGAGGGTTTCGTACAGGTACTCGCTGCCCAGGGTCAGCACCTGCTCGAAGCCGAGGCTGAGCGGCAGGTTGACCTCGGCGTTGGCGCGGGTGTTGCGCAAGCGCGAGGTAAAGGCGCCGGCGCCTTCGCTTGGCGAACCTTCCGGCCCGCCGGCCAGGCCCTCGTTGAGGCGCCAGTTGCGGGTGTAATCGTAGGCCAGCGAGGCCTTGCTGCTGCCCCAGTCGAAGCGGCCGTTGTGGGTCAGGGCGTAGTTGCTGCGCTGGATCACGTTGGTCTCGTGACCATACAGGCTGCTGATGAACTCGGGGTTGCCGCCGGCGTTGTTGTTCATCGTGTCGCCGGCATAGATGTTGCCTTGGCGGCTATAGCCGGCCTCCAGATCCAGGCTCTGCTCGGGATTCAGCTGCCAACTGAGCAGCGCGTTGACGTCCTTGTTGCGCACCCCCTCGTTGCCCGAAACCACCGCCGTATCGGACGCCTGGTGGCTCTTGTTGATGTCCGCATCGTCGGCATCGGTGGTGGCCAGACCGCCGTAGACGCGAAAGGTCAGGTTATCGCTCAGCGGCCCGGCCAGGCTGAAGTTGGTGCGCTTGCTCATGCCTTCGGCGTCGTCTTCCGGCAACGAGGTGAACGCGGTGAGCGAGCCGCTCAGCTTCTCGCTGGGACGCTTGGTGATGATATTGACCACCCCGCCCATGGCGCCGGAGCCGTAACGTGCGGCAGCCGGGCCACGGAGGATCTCGATGCGCTCGACCTGCTCGGCCGGCACCCAGTTGGTTTCGCCGCGGGTGTCGCGGTCGCCGTTCCAGCCATAGCGCACGGCATTGCGCGAGGTGGAGGGTTGCCCGTCGATGAGGATCAGGGTGTTCTCCGGGCCCATGCCGCGCAGGTCGATCTGGCGGTTGTTGCCACGGTTGCCGCTAGTGCTGTTACCCGTCAGGTTGACCCCGGGCTGACGACGAATGATCTCGGCCAGGTCGTTGGCCGGCGGCTGCTTGGCGATATCCTCGGCGGTAATGATGGAAACGCCCGGCGCCTGCTTCAGCTCTTCCTCGGCGCTGCCCAGCACGACGGTGTCCTGCAGCTGCACCATCCCCTCTTCGACCGCGTCCGCGGCCAGGGCATAGGGGGCGCCGGCCATCAGCATGGCCAGGGTCAACGAGCTGAGTTTGAAGCACGGCTGCATGGGCGTATCTCTCCGCAAAAACGAAAGGACCGGCAGGCAGCAGGTGCAACGAGCGCCGAGAACCTCGACAGCGCGCCACTGTCGCCAGCCGGAATCGCGGCGAATGATATTTATTGTTATTTGCTAGTAAAGCTCATTTACAAACTATACAAATAGCCCCGCACCCACGCGCACCGCCCTGGCACGGGGGTAGGCGGCGAAAACAGGAAACAGAGAGGCTGCGGCGCCCTGGACCTGACCGGCCTCGGGCAGCGCTCGCGATGCGCAGACCAGCACGCCCGCGACTGGCCCCTGCCGAGCACAGACGGATCAGGCGAAAACGAAAAAGCCCAGCGCAAGGCTGGGCTTTTTGAAAGTGGCGGTGAAGAAGAGATTCGAACCCGTTTCGATAGCGTGTCAGTACGTGCCAAACCCGCTCAATACGTGCTTTCCGCTCCCCTCGCCTGCTCGATTCGTTTCAGTTCAGCTCTATGATTTCGACACTTTTTCGACACCAGCCGCCAAACCTGCGCTATGATTCTTGGCAAAATTTGGCAAGAGGCACACCCAATGAGCACCATGAATATCTCCCTGCCGGACGCCCTCAAGAGCTTCGTCGATGAGCAAGTGAACCAGCGTGGTTACGGCACCAGCAGCGAATACGTTCGCGAATTGATTCGTAAGGATCAAGACCGCCAACACCTTCGCGGCTTGCTGCTTGCCGGTGCTGCATCTGCCCCCGCTGCCCCTGCCGATGCTGACTACTTCGAATCACTCCGTGCCCGGGTGCGGAACGCTCAAGGATGAAGCAAAAGCCCATCATTCCGCGCGAGCTTGCCAACCGAGACGTAGATAGCGCTGTTGCCTACTACCTTGAGGAACAGGCCGAAAAAGCCGCACTAGGCTTCATTGACGCCTTGGAGCGAGCTTATAAGCAGATCAGTCGCCACCCTGCATCCGGTTCTGCACGATACGCCCATGAACTAGACCTGCCAGGTCTGCGTTCTTGGCCACTCCAACGCTACCCTTACCTTGTTTTCTATGTCGAGCAAAACACCCACATTGATGTTTGGCGTGTTTTGCACTGCGCTAAGCACTTGCCCGCATGGCTGGTCAACCAAGCTCCACCTGTGCCCACAAAATTTACTGAGTAATCTCGTCAAGACTCGCAGATATTTCTCGCCAGTTTTTAAGACGCCCCACATTAATAATTTCCGGCTTATCGTTGGTCAAACCATTTAAGTATTTAGCATAATCATCAACATCCGAATCGCGCAGTATAAAACTCATCTCCGGATTTAAGCCGCCAGGTATCACCACATCATCCCCTTGCAGCATCGAGTAATACACTAAATCCGAGAAGGATGGATCATAGTTACCGGAGGCCTTAACTTTTCCTGCCACAGCAAACGCAAGAACATTTTTATGACGCCCATCTAAAACCATCTTGTAGCGCTTAACCGTTCCACTAACACTATCGTACAGATTTATCACAGACTCCCAATTATCCCCATCCCGCTCACGTGGCCTTTCAGAAATTACAACCCCTGAAGCAGCCCCATTGACTTCCTCCCACGCAATTCTTGCTTTCACCTCCGGAAGCGTCTCAGCTATTCTTGTCACTCGCTGATCCGTATTTTCAGTTCTGTTATCAATAGCTGAAAGAGTGCTTTTTATATCAATAACAGTAACACCTAGAAAACCAACCACTGCCACCAAAGCCGTAACAGCCACCGTCGCAACTTGATCTTTCGTAATCATGGCTCACCTCGGATGACGGAACCTCAACTAGACATTTAAAATTGAAGTCCATTTTACGTCTCAGTCAAGCTTTTCCCTCACAAAAAACAAAGGGACTCCCCTACAGAGCCATTGACAATAAATACTGTGCTCAACCCATTGGGTTAAAGCTACTTGCCGCTGAGCAATAGCGCGTTTTCATGCGATCACTGCTTGTCTTGCGATCACTATCATAACGGGCACGCCAGGTTCGGCACTCTTCATGGAAGTGCTGTTTGGCGGCCTTGCGGCATTCGCGGTAGTCGATTGATCCTCGTCGGTGATTGGCGCAGACGCTGGTGCCGTCGATGTAGTTGTTCACCGATAGCCATTCCGCCAGGTAGTTCGTGCCGCCGTTCCAACTCTTGATCCACTTGGACGTATGCTCACGACTTACCTGCTTGGCTTGGCGCTGCTGGGTCTGCTGGGGTGCTTGGGCTATACGATGGGTTGCAGGCGGTGTGTAGGTGCTGGCCGGCTGCTTAGGGGTGTAGTTGCTGTCGCTGAATACGTTCTTCGAACTGGCAACCGCCCTCTCTATCTCTTTATCAGTCCACTGGATCGATGCGTGCGACTGAGGCTGAGTGGCGGACTGGTGCGCAACCTGTTGCGCGGGCGGATCAATGGGAATGGAGGGCAGCCTTATAGGCCCTTCCAGCTCGCTGTAGGGTTGTGGCGCTGGTTGTTGGCTAAACAGCGGTTTGCCGTCTACGCGGATGGCCTGCTTGAGCTGGTCAATGTCAATAATGATTGGCTTGGCAAACAACGAGATCACGCCCCACGTAATCGCGGAGCACACGCCCAGGATTGCCACCATCCGCCATGGGCTGGGCTTTTTCTTACTGCGTAGATAATCTGGTGCATCGTCCCAGTCAGATTTCATGCCGCCTCCATGCGCTGTTAAGCCTAGTAAACGGAAAAGCTATTTATTTTCTTTTCATGTACTCAGATAATATTGATGTCACTCCATCAAGAGCAGCGCTATTAGTAGCAGCATCTACTTTCTTTTGCTCAAGCGATACCGTGGACTGCCCTTTTTCCAAGATAAAATTTCTCTCCGTTGAAGAAAGTTGATTTATAACCGCCAGCATGCCTTCCTTATACTCACCTTCAGCAGCCACATAAAGCCCAAGATATTTACTTTCAACATTAGTCATTTCATTTTGGAAAAACTTAATCTCATCAAGACTTTGCTTGTACAAGCGCAAAAAGAAGTACGCAAAAACCTCTATCACGACAACCAAAGATATTCTAGGAAGGAAGTGGGAAGTAATCTCCATAGCATCTTTAAAGATAGGCGCCTGAAGAACCGAGTAACCCAAAACCAAAACCCCAAAAATGGTAGTAAATATACCCAGCAAGAGATTAACATTTCCTCTTTTTGATTGATTCTGAATCTCAACCTCAAGCCTAGCAATTGTTTTTGCGAAAACATCTTCACGCTGCTTGAATTTCAGACTCTCTCTAACCCTTAGAATCAAACCATTAAAGTAATCCTCAAAAACATCACTCTCCAATCTTTTCTTCAGATCATCCAGTATTTGCTTTCTTTCTTCCTCACTGAAAATCTCCCCGCCCCCCGCACCTCCTTGGAGCTTTTCAAGAATGGAGTCATATCTCCTTTCAATTGCGGCTAGCCGCCGTTCATAGCTCCCTAATAACTTGTCTGTTCTTTGGCCAGTTCCAACCGCCTCGTTCCGGGAAATCTCACCCGGCCTCAAATAAGAGAAAAACAAATTCGCCACATAAGCAGAGATAGCCACTCCAATCGCGACACCTAACACTCCTTTACCTATGGGCTTGTCGAAAGCCTCACCACCTATAACAAAGCTCATATCAGATGGAGTAAGTATTAAAAACAAAGACAGAGCAAGTGCCGCCAACGTTGCTAGAAAAAGTATTCCGGACGCATATCCTTTACGCTTTCCAAGACTAGAGTAGTACTTATAATCCTTCTCTGCTTCGGCAGCTATACGCTCCTCCTCTGAAACATTTTCTTTTAGATATATCTTTTTAAGCATAAGTCTCCCCAGACCCTTTTTATTAACGCATGTACCAGCGCCTAGCTACTTCCGTTGTAATCGCTATCCCGCGTTTTGATTGGGCAAGTTTGAATTGGCCTGATCGTATTCGGGGCTTGTCTGCCCTGCTTCTGGCGCTACCTCGCCACTGACCACCCACAAGGCATATTGAGGAAAGAGCTTAACGATAGCTTCAATCTCCTCAGCCTTGATTTCTCGCTTTCTCGCGGTGTTTTTCAGGTTGTTCCAGGTGTAGCGACTGATGCCAGTTCGCTCCTCTAGCTCAGGAAGCCGAATCCCTGAGCTTTTCAAAATCGTTATAACGCGCTCTTTAATCATAGCCACTTGATCTATAGGTGATATATCCAATATGGATCAACAATGGCATTATCCGTTTCGACATGATCCATTTTGGATAACGCAGTGCTGAATAACTGGCATTGACACGAATAGTGACGGAACGAGCATGGAACTGGAAGAGCTGGAACCTTCGAAGCTGGTAGGCCCGCAACAGGATGTGGAAACCGTCGAATCCTGGGCGGAACGCAACGGCCTGACCTACGGCACTGCGCGTGCCTGGGCAATGAAAGGCGTTCTCCCCACCGTAAAGCTAGGCAAGCGCCGCATGGTCAATAGCGCCCTGCTTCGCTCCTGGCTGCTGGAACAGGAGTGGACGGCATGAATCCTCCTTTCTATACGCAAGCCGCCTTCGCCGCCCTGGCCGGTGTTCCTGTCGAGCAGGTCGCGCACTGGATCAGAACTGGCGCCGTCGAGAGCGTGAGGCTCGGTAAAACTCGCGTGGTGCTGTTTACGGGGGTGAGCCAATGAGCCGCACAGACCAGCAATTCAAACTGCGCATGCCGCCCGAACTCCGCGCCCAGGTAGAGCAAGCCGCCAAACAGGCGAATCGCTCCCTGAACGCCGAAATCGTCACCCGCCTGCAAGCCGGCTTCGCCCAGGCCAAGCGCGAGGTGTCGCAATGATCCGCGAAGTCTCCTGCCTCCCAGGTGAGTGCATGGCCCATGAACCTCTCCCGCTACCTGCACCAGCCGCACCCCGGCAACTGCGACTGCTCTGTGTGCTGGTCCCTTCGCGCGATGGCTCAACCCGTAGCCTGCCCGTCCACACCCTGCACCGAGTGCCGCCCCGTGTCTCTGTGCAAGGTCGATGGTCGCTGGAAGGTGACGCCTGCCTCCATCTGCGCGAAACACACCCCAAGCAACCGGCCGCCCAGGTACTGGCACGTTGTGCACGACAGCGGCAAACCCACGCCCTTCGTGCCCCTGCGCGAACCGTTCGAACTGGTGGGGTAAGCGCATGAAACAGCCCATCCAGCTGACCGACGCCTACGTCCTCTGCCAGGACTGCGGCCACGCCGAGCCCTACAGCGACGCCAAGCACCTGGGCCGCGAGTCCTGCCCGAAGTGTGGCGGCGACTTCTGCGGCTGCAATGCCTGCTCGGGCATCGCCCGCCTCAGCGTCCAGTTCCAGGCCCAGGCCGAAGCGGAAAACCGCGAGGGGGAAGCGTGATCGTCACTTTTCGCGCCGGCCGCTATCTGGTCGCCCTGCTCTGGCACTGGGTCACCCCGTTCCTGTTCGGCGCCATCGCCGCCACGCTCGTGACCCTGGTCGGCCTACAGGAAAGCGTCCAGGCCATCGAAAACGCCTTCGAAACCGCCATCGCCAACGTGGCCAAACAATGCGCCCCCAGCGATCCGGCCAACGCCACCGATGCCGAACCGGTCAAGGGCCGCGCTCCCGGCTTGTCCGAACATGCCTCACCGTTCGGACAAACGGAAGCACGGGCGGAGCGCACCCTTGAACGCCCACCCGACAAAACAGCCTCCGCTCGTGAGTGTGGGGCAGCTCCACCGCCCCGCGCTCCCGAGCCCTCGGCGGCAAGAGTGGGATGACAAGGGCAAAGCCCTTGGTGTTAACCAACTAACAAGCTGCGCAAGCGGCAACTGAACCCCCGGCAAGTCGAGAGCCACCCTCGGGCAAAAGCGAAAGTTTGCCCGTGCGGGATCGCTCGGCCTGCTGAAAGGCAAAACCCGCGCACTAACGCGCAACTAAGCGAGGAAACACAAATGGCACGTTCGACTATGGAAGTTGCATTCCTGGGCACTCAGATGACTCAGGTCGAAGACACCAAATACGCCAAGGTCTTCTACGGTGACGAACCGGACGGCAAGACCGAACACGGCCTGTCCATCATCGGCATGGCCATCGCCGAAGACGCCGCCGACGAAGTGTTTGCCGCCGGCGCGCAGTTCGCTCCGCTGGAGCTGGTACGCATCACCTTCGACGTCGCTCGCGGCGGCCAGAACAAGGGCAAGAATCTGGCCCTGCATATCGAAGCGGTGAACCCCAAGCCGCAGACCAAGCCCGCCCCGCAAGCCGGCCAGCAGCAAGCCAAACCGACCGGCGCCCAGCCGGAACCGGCCAAGGCCTGATTGATCGCCACCGGCACGGGAGGAACGCGCCATGTCTCGATACCTGTTCATCGCCGCACTC
>MTEU01003143.1_pt1 | contig 32233 bp, 37 predicted proteins | sample 1042701 | NCBI WGS metagenome assembly MTEU01 (sample SAMN06185813, study PRJNA358809) | soil metagenome | isolation source: naturally attenuated soil | place: India | collected 2015-05-23
TGAATTCTTCGGGGTAACGCTGGTTGCTCATGGCACCTCCTGATGGGCCTCATTATGAGGCTTGAAGGTGTCTACGAAACTAGGGTCGATTCAAATCATTGTGGCTAGCCTGCAGGAGCTGAATCATACAGCTGATCGCTCTGTAACTAATAAGTTCCGTTCACATGAGGTATTTAAATTTATATCTCGGCTACCTTCGCCAATGTATCTGAGCCTCGATAGAAGATTTATTAAAGAGGTAAGCCCGTACGATATTACTGTTATGGGTGTAAATGCGGTTTTCCACGATAGACTGGGGCGAGAGGAGCGTGGGATAGACAGCGGTATGAAAGAAGCGCTTGATTTAATATTCAAAAAGAGCGCTGAGATCAAAGACAAACAAACAATTGAAGACAGAAAGCTCCGCAATAAAATTATCCTAGACTCTTTCTATGTTGACAAAGGCGATAGTGTTATGTCGGTTCCGGACAAGCAAAGCCTTATGCAGCTCAAGACAAAGCAAAGAACAATCAAGAGTGCACTAATAAATCTTGACTTCAAGGATGATGATTTAGATGTAATGTATGATAGATTTTTCGATAATCTCAATGGGATCTTGAAAAGCGTTCTTGACGTGCTTAGCGGGAGCTTTGTGGACGCTCAAGACACTAGAGATTCTAAGGCTTCTGCGAGTCCCAAAAGAAAAGATATTGATTCAGTTCCATCGAGAAAAAAGAAAAAGGATATTCATCAGCTCAGTCTGGAATCTTCGAAAGTGCTTGGCACCTGGTTTGCCAATAGCCACCAAATGGCACGAATTGATCGTCTTATTAAAATGATTCGTGAGTATGAAAATTCTAAAGATAAAATCTTTCAGCCGCTGATGAAGTTTGTGAAGCTTGTGAATTCATTTTTAGAGCAAACAAACAAAAAAATTGACGTAACAAACCGTGGCGAGGTGAAGATCTTCATTTCTGGGGTGGAAAGACCTCTTACTATCTTGTCATCTGGCGAAAGGCAGATACTCATTATGCTGGCGCATTTGTCGTTAAATTCCCACCTCCCTAAGAGTGGAGTGTTTATCGTGGATGAGCCAGAGTTATCGTTGCACATAGCCTGGCAGGACATGTTTGTTGAGGCAGTTCAAGCAGCAGGGCCTGAGTTGCAAATAGTCTTGGCCACTCATTCACCTGCCATTATTGGAGGTAGGAAACAGTATTATATTCCCTTGAATGGGGGTATTTAGCATGACCCATAGTGAGATTCCATCTTGGTCAGCGCCAGCAAGCGAAAGTATGGGCTTGCTTTATCGAGACCTACAGCCAATTGAGGTTTATGTTGAAGATAGTAATTCAGAGGCTTTTTATCTGGAATTAACGAACCGGATGATTGGTAACAAAAATAGTATAAAAAAGGTTATACCGCTACATGGTAGGTCGCACGTCCTCCGGATGTGTGATGAATACCAAGGTGAGCACCCTGCTATATTCTTGATTGATGGTGATCTTGATCTTTTGTTTGGTGGGAGAGTTATTGGGAAAACTAACCTCTATCAGTTGCGCGCCTACTGCATAGAGAACTATTTATTTTGCTTTGAGGCTGCTAGGGAACTAATTGTTGAGGGTTCAGGTATTGTCCTGCGCGAGAATGCTCTTGTGGAGGATGAGTGGCAAGAATTTCTGGCGCCTATTGAGGGTGAGCTTAAAGAGCTCTTTGTAGTGTTTGGCGCCGCTCGTTTAGCCAAGCCAGAGCTAAAGACGGTCAGTCATGGGCTCTCATCCATTCTCACTCAGAGAACGCGTGCGGCTGGACCTACTCTTGATATTGATAAAATAAGTGATTTGAAAAATCGCATTTCTCAAGAGTGCCTGCAGAACGTTGGCGAAGAACGTTGGGTTGAAATTTTGGCAGAAATTAGAGCGCGCGTTTCTGATTTGGAGGCTATTGATGTGATATCGGGAAAGGATTTTCTTTTGCCACTTCTAAGCTATTTGATTAGATCAAAAGGGTGTGGCGGTATGACCGTTCCCAGTCTGATGTTTAAATTGGCCAAATATTGCTCACTGACTCGGTTGGATGAACTGAAGCATGCTTTACATGAAGTTCTAGCTGGCAATAGCTTTGTCTCTCAATAATCAGCATTGTTATAGGGGGGTACGGCTTTGCTTGAATGATCAAGCAGAGCCGAAAGCCGCTGCATCCCTGCTGTGGGGGCGTCCCTGTAGTTAGCTGACATATTTGATCCGTGAACCGGCAAGCTCGGCACACGAACATCTGTTCTATAGCGTTAGGGAAAGGGGTTTACCCGACTGCTCGCAGCACCTGTGAGAGCATATGCGCTGATGTAGGCGGCTGAGGAAGCCCACTTCGAAGGCTCTTCGTTCTATAGCGCATGGCAGTAAGTCGCGCTCGGCGATCATGACTGCCCAGAGCCAGCCGCTGCGAGCATTATCAAGCCAGTTCTGGGCCAGCGTGGCGCCCTGGTTGAATGCCTCCCTGCAGTCGGAGGCCCAGATGATTTCCACACCTGGATGGCCGTCTTGGGGTGGCAGGCGGGTCATTACACCTTTGCTCATCTCGTACCTCCTCGCGCCTCGGATAGGGCTCGGCGATAGAGCACGACCATCTCGTCAAGCAGATCCAGAGCTGAGTAAGCAGCGATCCGCACGCGCAGATCATCCGGCTGCAGCCCATCCGGTTCAGCCAGTTGATCAAGCAGATTACCGAGCATGACGCCGCGTAGTTCAGCTGCTGCTTCGGAGGGTAGGGGAGAGCGTTCAGATTCATGCAGCGGGCTTCGCTGCAGTGGAAAAGGTACAACGCAGGATTCGAACTCAGCCATGGCGCACCTCCAGATCAGAGGTGGACAGCAAGACCTGAAGCCCAAGGCGGAGCTCTCGGGTAAAAAGGGGGTAGCGCATTTTCCTTATGCTCCTCGGTTTAATTAAGGAGCTGCCACCCACCGTTCTGACGCAGTATGGTGGCAGACCGTACGGGGGTCAGAAACCGGTAACCGAGGGAACCGGCCAGGCAAAAGCCTGCCCCGCACGGCCTGCCATAGAAAAGCGATAGCAAACACTGGAGTATTTGCCGCTTCGCCATGACGCAACCGCGCCCTCGATTAATCGGGTTCTGACGCCCGGTCGTGGGACTTACCACGACGGGCGCACTCTAGCCCGAGGGTTTCAGGATGGCAACCAACTATGGCGTAGGAGAGATTGGGAGGTTTGAGCTAAGTGCGGGCTCAGGTGATTTCAGTCAGCTTCAGTCGGCGCACATGGCGAGTCGAGAGGCAAAATGGGCTATCAGGTGCCTCATATCCGGTCTAGCCGCAGTCTTGGGCGGTTTGGTGGGTGAGGCTGCTCTCCCTGCGTTTCACAGAGGGGCTGACTCCACGGCGACTAAAGGTCTTCTGGGCAATGCGCTGAGCGTCCTCAGAAGAAATCCCGCCTTGAACCAGACGTTTCACATAGTCCGCTTCAGAGAGCTCTGGTGGATTCTGCTGATGCGTGTGGCTCCCTGTCCGTCGAATGACGGCTTTCAACCAGCGTGATGGGGAACTACGGATGGCTCCCTTGGCCAGGGCGTTAAACAATTGGGTGGTGAGCGCATCCTGTTGATCAGCCGGAGCAGAACTGATCAGCAGGGCGACCTGTTGACTCTCAAGTGCATTCAGCCGCGTCAGTTTTGCCGTGCGGCTTACTGATGATTCATATGGGGGTTCATATGGTGGTTCTAGGGGTGACATAGCTATGTCACCCTCCCCCTGACATAGCTGTGTCACCCCGGGGGTGACAGTGGTGTCACCCTCCCTGGCGATGTCATCAGCCGGGGGTGACAATTTGTCGGGGTAGGTCAAAGCGAGTGTGTAGCCGTTAGAAACCTGCCGGCCGCTGGCATCAAATCGAGCGTCCTTCTTCAGCAGACCGGCAGCCAGCAGGGTTTTGATAGTGCGTTGGACGGTGCGCTCCGAAGTGCTGCACTTCGCTGCAATCGTCTTCATCTTCGGCCAGCAATAGCCGTGATCATCTGCGTTATCAGCGAGCGCCATGAGAACTAGCTTCGGCACAGGCGGGAGCGGCTGCTCCCATGCCCAGTTCATGGCTTTGATGCTCATAGCGATCAGGCTTCTTCGATGACGCGAGCGACTGCAGAAGTTTTGAAGTAAATCCGTCGACCGATCTTGACCTTGCACGAGCGCAGCTTCGCGGACAGCTCGTTGTCGCCGCTCAGGGAGATCCTCAGGCCGTTTTTGCTGCGATGTAGCACCTCTGCGAGCTGCTCGAGGGAAAGCAGTGGTGAGCCTCCGTAGCGGTTCAGCAGGGTTTCTTCAACTGTCATCTTGCGACTCCTTGTATGGCTTGCGATACACTGCGCTCATTACGCGAAAAAGGCGTAAGAGTCCTTAAAAAATACTAAATGTCCATATTTTAGACATTTAGTTCTTTTTATGATCGAAGGCTTACGATGTCAAGCACGATTGAAGACCGCGTCATTCTGATTCTGAAGGAGCAGATGTCTCCGGCTGACCTTGAGAGCCTGAAGGGGCACGAAGGGCCGTTCTCTGCGTTGCTCAGCCTGTGGAGTCAGCCGCCGTACGCTGGTCGCGGCTTCTGGGAAAAGCTCTCCCAGCTCACAGGCATTCCGTCCGCCCGGTGGCGTAGTGCGTTCTCGCGCAAGCAGAAACCGACCTCAGCCATGATCGAGTCGATTGCCCACCTGTGGCCGAAATACGCGTTCTGGCTGGTTACTGGTGTGACCGATGCGGCCAATGGTCATGTGGCGCCATTAACGGCGCTGACCTTCCCTGAGTTTCTTCATGCGGAGCAGCCTGGTGCGGATGCGTATTTCAGCAAGGCCATTGCTCTGGCAAAGCGACTGTATGAAGAGGGTGAGGTCGATCTGGAGAGCGATGAAGCGCGCCTTGCGGCAGTTGAAAGGACGCTTCCCTTGGCGCATTGGGTTGGAAGCGATCTAGTTGACGTGGCTTATCGACTGGCAACCAGCGATGAGTACCAGGAGCTTGTCAGAGCATGGGAGCACCGAGAAGAGTCTCGTGCTGAGCACCTTGGAAGGGTACTAGGTACTGATCGCCCGTGGGAGCGGCATATGGAAGAGAGGAAATCTCTCGGCCTCACGTCGGCCCCAGTAAATGGGCAAGACCCTCGCGTCACGCATCAGAGCAGTTGGGATCTTTTCTACAAGCCAGACAGCGGAGATGCCTGAGGGCCGGTGACCGAAGCTGAGCTCGGTGAAAAACACCCCCCGTGCCATTGACGGCACACATCGGAGAGCCGGCTGGCGGAGGCTGCCAGGCGCGTGCGCGAAGAGAACCGATTGTTGGGCCGCCCGTTGCCCAAGCTTGTGGTCGGCAGCACGCTGCTGCTCAAAGGGCTGGAGGCAGAAGTGGCGGTGGTACTGAATACGGAGGGCATGAGCGCACAGCACTTATATGTGGTCATGACCCGCGGATCAATGAAGCTGGTTGTGTGTAGCGCCAGTCCTATATTGGGCTAGCAGGAAGGAAAAATGGCAAGAGAGAACAAGTTTGCAAGCTCGGGCGGTGCAAAAGAGACGCGCCTTGGGAAGCTCATGGAGACCATCGTCGAGGACGTGATCACGGCGCAGACGATGACCTTTGCAAAGTGGCATGCCCTCAGCGAGAACCCCTTGGTTCCGCTTGCCATTCCGGTGTCGCAAGGCGGTCATTATCGGGTCACGCAAGCCGGGGTGGACGCAGCTCACTTGCTGTCACAGCAAAGCTGGAAATCACGCGAAGCCCTGCGCCAGACGATTGATCGGGAGGCCTTCATGAAGCTCTCGTTCCAGGCCATTGGGGATACGCTTCGCGACTGCCAATCGCGCCTTCCGACAGTATCGGACGGCCAGAATGAGCATGACGTGCTCCTCGGTGACGATTTTTATGCGGTGCTCGCCGACGACTACCAGGCGCGCTTGCAGCAGCTGGCCGCCAACGCGAGTCCCGACGTCGACCGACATATCCCTTGCCATCTGTTTCACTCGGATCAAGCCGTGCCGGCATTCGCCGTGGGGCCGGTGCGATTCCTGCCGAGAGGAGAATGGCTCGATTGCTTCGTCAAGGACTCGGAGGTCCGCGAGCTCATCCGCCAGGTCGAAGCCCGTGAACTGGATATGGAGGAGTTGACCGCTCGATCGGCTGCGGCCGAGGATGGCCGCTGTGCGTCGCATGCGTTAGACGTTCTGCGTACGCTGCGCCATTACTGCTGGGTAGCGACGATCCGGATGGAAGGGCATGAGCACGCGCGGTCTCATTTCAAAGCGTCGGTGGTGGTGGGACTTGCGATTGACGCAATTGGACTGAGGTTCCAGGTTGAGGATGCGCGACGATTTACAAAAGCCGGGCGGCAGCATCTTTTTGCAGAGGACCGGTTCGCGACTACGCTGGACGGTCGGATATTGCGTGGGGCGAGCTTACAGATGCCTGGCCTTGGCGGACGCCCCGGTGAGCTGGCTGCCAAGATGGCGGGCGAGCAATCCTTCCTAGATGCCGCCGGGTGCATCTTGCAGCATTACGTCGATGGGCGACGAAGCGGACATGCGCTGCATCTAGTCGAACGCTGGGCCAATGCGCTGTACTGGGTCGGTGAAGCTCGTCGCGAAGCTTCCGACTTCATGGCCGTTGTGGACTACGGTTGCGCCGCCGATGGACTTTCCGGCGCAGGCGGGGGCGCCAAGGACATGATCGCTTTCGCCGAGACTGCGCTCAAGCCTGGGGGGGAGCCCGTGCCCGAGGGCGCGCTCACGGTGGATGCCGCCGTCCACAAGGTCTATCGAGAAGGCCGCAACAAGCTCGCCCACGGCGAAATGTCGGGACTACTGGAGGATCTGGCAGAGCCGCGCGCAGTCGGCGAAGCGCTGCTGTCGGCACTGTTCGATGTTGTGACGCCGGTGCTGGCTGACCTCTTGCAGAACGAGCCGAACTTTCCGAATCTTGATGAGAAGAGGGCGTATCGTCTGCTTGAAGCAAAACTGGCTTCGCGCAAAGCAAGCGCTTGACTTGACGCTCTGATCGTGAACGGTACGAGGACACGCATTAGCCTCTGCAAAAATTGTTGCACTGCTTCCAGGGCCTCGGTACTGGAATATTCATGGAGGGAGTATGCAGATCCGATTTCAAGGTGAGGAAGACCTGGAGCAGGCGCTCCACGAAATTCATCGACGAGCCTGCGAGTATGAGGGGCCCTTGATGCACCAATTCATGGAGTTGGCCAGACTCAGTGCACCGGTCGAGCCGGATGAACCCCTTAGAGAGGCCCCCTGGGATGGTGCGCCACGTGATGGTGTCGCGGCAGATGCCAAGCGTCGTGAGATCAAAGAGCGATTTGAAGAAGCCCTGTCGTTGTTGATGGTCCTCGCTTTCCCGGTGAACAGCGGAACCGAACAAGCCGTACGTCATGAACTCAATCAGGCACTGGGGCGCGAGCAGCAGATCGATTCCCTACAGATACGCGCAGGGAACCGAAAAATCAGCCTACGACGTAATCTGGGGCGACGTCCGACAAAGCAGCAAGTCGCACTGCGAAATGCATTGCTCGAGTTTCTCCCCCAACAAACCCTGGAAGACCTATGAGTACGACATCTGCCGCAGCGACAGGCGCCAAGAAAAAGAAGAGGCAGCCAGCGTCACCGGACCTGGTTAAAGCCGTAGGTGCGCTCTTCGACATTGCGGCAAAGGCTCCGTCGCCCCTTCAATTGCAAGCAATGACCCGAGACAAGCTGTACGAAATGCTGGTCCTGGCTCGACTGCTGCGAGCCTTTCGGCGCGCGCATCCCAAAGGGTCAATCATCCACCAGCCACCGTCTAAGGGAGGTAAGCCGTCCGAGGTAATCGTGGCAAGCAAGCCCGCCCTGGCCGATCGCAAGCGGTTCTCGCATTTTGATCTGCGCGATGCCGCTGGTAACCACCTGGGGGAAGCATGGACCTCGGTCGAGTTTGAGTCATTGAGCTGGGATTGTTGCGGCGGGACTCCCGGCAAGGCCCCTCGCGAGGCTCGACACGAACTCGACGTCTGCGTCCTTGAGCCCAGTTCGGGTGAGCGGCCCGCACACTCGCAGGTCTACGCAGGCATCAGTTGCAAGGACGTGCGTATGTCATCGAAGGAGAATGTGCGCGAAGCACTGGGGCTACGGCGCGAGACTGCGCTGCTTCGGCACACAATCCCAAGCCGTACCCCGTGGCTGGTAGAGCTGGTTCCCGCAGCCCCCAGTTCACCGATCCTCTTGGTGAGCTCCGACGTAGGGATCAGGAAATACGCTTCACCAGTTGACGAAATGGGGGTCTACATCCGATTCGTGCGCCGCCCTTGGGAAGCCGAAGTATGAGCCTGGATTGATCCAGGTCGTGCACCTTCGATCGTCTGGGAGATCGACGGAGTTTGCCTAGGAAGTGTCAGTTAGTCATCCTCGGCAAACTCCGGCTCTCCGGTGTTCCTATGCGACTCCATAACAACATCAACCAACTTGGACGCCATAACATATGCCTCACCAGCAGCCTTGTAGATCTGCGTCTCACGCTCTTCTTCGCTCATGAGTGGCTCATCGATTTCGCCCGAATGGACCAGCCTTGAACGGTAGTTATATAGGTCATTGAAAGCCTTCGCCTGGTCCTTGCCGAGTTTCTGACTGACAAATTTTCTGCATGACTTTCCAATGGAGTATTTTTTACACCCACCCACGGCCTGTGCCAAGGACCCTTTCTGGTCCTTACTCAGCGAAGATTCCTGAATTTTCTGCACGAGTTCATCGATAACCGCTTGCTCTTCATCACTTCTGCGTCCTCCCGATCCAGCCAGCATTTCAATCACTGTCATCGAAAGAATTAACCGCACCATGCTTGAGTATTCAAAGTGAATTGCGCCCAGCATGTCGATGACCGATGACATCGGGAATGCCACATAGTAGCCTGCGTAGTATTTCGAGATCCCTGCAGAAAGCTTTGAATAATCAATGCTCTCGAATTCCTGAGAAGGTTCTGGGTCCCACACTACCATGCTCGCAGGGTAGGCCCGGCGAGAAGCGAGTTGCTTAAAAATAATACCTTTCAGAATATAGTTGTGTTCCATCTCTCTCAGCACAACATTGCAGGGATACTCGCCATACCCACTGTTGGCAGTACAAATGCCGAAATGCTGCTCAAGCGCCGCCAGCTTCATCGCCTGCTCGAGCTTGAGCATCTCGATACCAGCGGCACGGTAGGTCTCGAATCCTTCGCCCTCTATGGCTAACTGGTTGGAGTGGGAGATCAAAGCCCCCTTGGTCGAGGCGGTGAGGAAAATTTCCTTGCCCTCAAAAATTCGGACCCTCTCTTGATCCACATTAATGTTGCTGCCAGAAAGCTTGAACGAGATCCGGAAGTTGAATGTTTCTGCCTCACTCTGCATAACACTTCTAGTCCTTTTGTAGTGCGAACGATGTTCCATCCCATAACAATAACAGCTGCGGAACGGATCCTGGCAAAAGCGCATCGATCTTCGGGCTCATTTCAATAGCAAACGGTAATGATGCTGCAGATAGACGTCGCCACGCTTGCTCAAGCCCAGTTGCCGAATTCGACGTAAGCGTCGAGCCAAGCCACCTTCCGCACTCCAGCATTAAGGGCGATAGTGTCCGCGTATTTTTAAGCGGACGCGATAGCCCTTATCGCGGGGATTTCCACGCGCCAACGAAGCTCTTTGAAGAGAGGTTATGCCTCGGCCTCTGACTCGGCGGCGGTATATTTGGACTCGTCTCGGTGGCAGGGTACGGATAATATGTCGGCTGATTGATGATGGTGTTGTCAGATCCGTCGCCCCGCAAATCGATCTATCCCCCGCGTCAGCAAAAGCTCTGCGCGATTGACGGTAGAGGTGGCGGTAAGGCCCATTTCAATTTCAGCCAATCCCATAAGCCAAGCGGGCTCGGGCGGCTTGTTGATGATCGAGTGGGAGTGAAGTGACCGACAGGGGCAGCGCAAGCTGCCCTTGTCGTTTTTGTCGGCCGCTGCGGCAACCTGTCTCGTATCCGGGGTCGTCAGCCTGGCGTTGGAAATGAGAAGATGTCGCAACTTATAGCCCGGATGCCAGCCGGGTGCGGCCTTCCCGGATTGCCGCCGGGCCACGGATACGACCATGACCTTTTCCCGCAGACAAATTCTCGCCGGCCTCGGCGGCGTCAGCCTGCTCGCCCTCGGCGGTGCCGGTTACTGGTTGCGCCGCAGCCAGAGCGCCAGCCACGACTACGAGTTGATCGCCGCGCCGCTGGATATCGAGCTGGTACCCGGGCACCAGACGCCGGCCTGGGCCTATGGCGGCCAGGCGCCGGGGCTGGAGTTGCGCGCACGCCAGGGCGACTGGCTGCGCGTGCGCTTCATCAACCAGTTGGCGGAGCCCACCACCATTCACTGGCACGGCATTCGTCTGCCGCTGGAGATGGACGGCGTGCCCTATCTCTCGCAGTTGCCGGTGCTGCAGGGGGAGTATTTCGACTATGTGTTCCGCGTGCCGGATGCCGGCAGCTTCTGGTATCACCCGCATACCGCTAGCGGCGAGCAGCTGGGGCGCGGTCTGGTCGGCCCGCTGATCGTCGAGGAGCGTCAGCCCACCGGCTTTCGCCACGAGCGCACGCTGAGCCTGAAGAGCTGGCACGTGGATGGGCAGGGCGCCTTCACCGCCTTCAGCGTGCCGCGCGAGGCGGCGCGCGGCGGCACGCCCGGTGTGCTGAGCACGGTCAACGGCGTGCATGCGCCGACTGTGGAACTGCCGGCCGGCCAGGTGGTGCGCCTGCGTCTGCTCAACCTGGACAACACCCTGACCTATCGCCTCAACCTGCCGGGCGGCGAGGCGCGCATCTACGCGCTGGACGGCAATCCGGTGACGCCGCGGCCGCTGGGCAAGGAGTACTGGCTGGGGCCGGGCATGCGTATCGAGCTGGGCCTCAAGGTGCCGCCGGCCGGGCAGGCGTTGTCGCTGCGCAACGGCCCGCTGCGTCTGGCCACCCTGAGTTCGGTGGCGTCCAGCGAGCCGGCCGGTGACTGGCCGGCGGCGCTGCCGGCCAACCCGGTGGCCGAGCCGGACCTGGCCAGTGCCGAGACCCTGCGCTTCAACTTCGAGTGGGCCGGCGCCGTCTCGGTCGGCCTGGAGCAGGGCGCCGCGCACAGTTTCTGGCAGATCAACGGCCAGGCCTGGGATATCGCCGACAAGAACTGCTACGAGCGGCCCATCGCCACCCTGCAGCGCGGCCGGAGCTATATCCTCGAGTTGCGCAACCTCAGCCAGTACCAGCACCCCATTCATCTGCACGGCATGACCTTCAAGGTGCTGGGCTCCAACCGCCGACGCATCGCGGAGCCCTGGTTCACCGACACCTATCTGCTGGGCAGGAACGAGACCGCCAGGGTGGCGCTGGTGGCCGATAATCCCGGGGTGTGGATGTTCCACTGCCACGTCATCGACCATATGGAAACCGGGCTGATGGCGGCGATCGAAGTGGTGTAGGGTGGGCGCCGTTTTGGCAGCCGCAAGCTTGATGGGTGGAAACCGCCGCGCGGTTTTCCGCCCTACGGATTGATTCAATGAAAAGACCGCAGATCATCGACCGCTCGCGCGACGAGCATTTCATGCGTGAGGCGCTGGCCCAGGCACGCCTGGGCGCGGAGCAGGGCGAGGTGCCGGTGGGCGCAGTGCTGGTGCAGGCGGGCGAGGTCGTCGGGCGCGGCTTCAACTGCCCGATCTCGCGCAGTGACCCCAGCGCCCATGCCGAGATGGTGGCGATCCGCGCAGCGGCCGAGTCCGCGCAGAACTACCGCCTGCCCGGCAGCACCCTGTACGTGACCCTGGAGCCCTGCAGCATGTGCGCCGGGCTGATCGTGCATGCGCGCATCGCCCGCGTGGTCTACGCCGCCAGCGAGCCGCGGGCCGGGGTGGCGATCAGCCAGGGCCAGTTCTTCGAGCAGGGCTTTCTCAATCACCGGGTGCTGGTGGAGGGTGGGTTGCTGGCGGAGGAGAGCGGGGCGTTGCTGAAGGCGTTTTTCAAGGTTCGGCGCGGCTGAATCAGAGTGGCGGGGTCTCTTCGCTGGGCTGGCGCTTGTCGATGCCCGGCAGGTGCACGCCGCGCTCGGCCACCTGGGTGCCTTCCAGCTGCGGCTGGGTCACCCAGGTGAGAATGTCGTAGTAGCGGCGGATGTTGCGCACGAAATGCACCGGCTCGCCGCCGCGGGCGTAGCCGTAACGGGTCTTGCTGTACCACTGCTTTTGCGCCAGGCGCGGCAGGATCTTCTGCACGTCGGCCCACTTGTTGGGGTTCAGTCCCTCGGCCTCGGTGAGCTTGCGCGCATCCTCCAGGTGGCCGCCGCCGACGTTGTAGGCGGCCAGGGCGAACCAGGTGCGATCCGGCTCCTCGATGCCTTCCGGCAGCTGCTCGTAGACCTGGACGAAGTAGCGTGCTCCGCCGTCGATGCTCTGCTTGGGATCGAGGCGATTGGACACGCCGACCGACTGCGCGGTGCGCTGGGTCAGCATCATCAGCCCGCGCACGCCGGTCTTGGAGGTGGCGTTGGGCTGCCACAGCGATTCCTGATAGCCCATGGCGGCCAGCAGGCGCCAGTCCACCTGGTTGGCGCGGGCGGCCTGGCGGAACATCTGTTCGTACCGCGGCAGGCGCTTTTGCAGGTGCTGGGCGAAGGTGTAGGCGCCGACGTAGCCGAGCACGTCGACATGGCCGTAGTAGCGCTCCTTCAGGCGTTGCAGGGTGCCGTTGGCCTCGGCCCGCTCGAGAAAGGCGTTGGCCTCCTGCAGCAGGCTGTCGTCCTCGCCGGGCGCCACCGCCCAGCGCATGTGGTTGGCATCGCCGAGGTCGAAGGCGACGCGCACGTTGGGGAAGTACACCTGGTTCATCGCCAGCTCGTTGGAGTCGACCAGGGTCAGGTCGATCTGGCCCTCGTCGACCATGCGCAGCAGGTCGACCACTTCCACCGCGTCGGATTCCTCGAAGGCCAGCTCCGGCAATTCCAGCTTGAGGGCGGCCAGCTGTTCGGCGTGGCTGCTGCCGGCCAGCACCAGGATGCGCTTGCCGACCAGGTCGGCGGCCTTGGTCGGGCGTGGCTGGCCCTGGCGGTAGACGACCTGCGGGGTGACTTCCAGATAGGGAATGGAGAAGCGCGCCTGGCTCTGCCGCGCCGGCGTTTCCACCAGTCCGGCGGCGGCCAGCACCGGACCGTTGGGGCGGCCGAGGCTGGCGAATAGGCTGCCGAGGTTGTCGGCGGTTTCGACCTTCAGCTGCAGGCCCAGATCGGTGGCGAAGCGCTTGGCCAGCTCGTATTCGAAGCCGGTATCGCCGTTGCGGTCCTGGAAATAGGTGGCCGGGCTGTTGCGGGTGATCACGCGCAGCTCACCCTCCGCCTTTACCTGCTCGAGTACGCTGGGCTTGAGTTCTTCGCCACAGCCGCCGAGCATCAGGAGGATTCCAATCGCCAACAGCCCTGTGGCGCAACGCATGCGTATCGCAGGTCGTGCAAACATCGGCGCAGTATACGCAAAGCGCTGGCGGCGCCATATCTCGACAGCGGCGCGCTTCTCTGCTAGCGCGCATCCGTCTTGAAAGCGCCAGGCCACGGGTGCCGCGGGCGGCGCTTTAGGCTAGAATGCACGGCCTCTAGCACTCCCCCTTCCCAGAGGCTGTTCCGACGATGTTGATTCTGCGCGGCGCTCCCGCCCTTTCCGCTTTCCGCCATGGCAAATTGCTCGAGCAACTGACCAGCAAGGTGCCGGCCGTGACCGGGCTGTATGCCGAGTTCGCGCATTTCGCCGACGTCACCGGCGTGCTCAACGCCGATGAGGAACAGGTGCTCGCCCGTCTGCTCAAGTACGGCCCCAGCGTGCCGGTGCAGGAGCCCAGCGGCAAGCTGTTCCTGACCATCCCGCGCTTCGGCACCATCTCGCCCTGGTCGAGCAAGGCCAGCGACATCGCCCGTAATTGCGGTCTGGCCAAGATCCAGCGCCTGGAACGGGGCATCGCCTATTACGTGGCCGGCGAGCTGAGCGAGGCCGACAGCGCCGCCGTCGCCGCCTTGCTGCACGACCGCATGACCCAGCTGGTGTTGAACGCCCTGGAAGACGCCGCGGCGCTGTTCAGCCATGCCCAGCCCAAGCCGCTGACCGCGGTGGACATCCTCGGCGGCGGCCGCGCCGCGCTGGAGCAGGCCAACCAGGATCTGGGCCTGGCCCTGGCCGAGGACGAGATTGACTACCTGGTCAAGAGCTTCACCGAGCTGGGGCGCAACCCGCACGACATCGAGCTGATGATGTTCGCCCAGGCCAACTCCGAGCACTGCCGGCACAAGATCTTCAACGCCAGCTGGGACATCGACGGTCAGGCTCAGGACAAGTCGCTGTTCGGCATGATCAAGAACACCTACGAGATGAACCGCGCAGGCGTACTCAGCGCCTACAAGGACAACGCCTCGGTGATCGAAGGTTTCACCGCCGGGCGCTTCTTCCCCAACCCGGAGACTCGCGAGTACGGCGCCAGCGTCGAGCCGGTGCATATCCTGATGAAGGTGGAAACCCACAACCACCCGACCGCCATCGCACCGTTCCCGGGCGCCTCCACCGGCTCCGGCGGCGAGATCCGCGACGAGGGCGCCACCGGCCGCGGCGCCAAGCCCAAGGCCGGCCTGACCGGTTTCTCGGTCTCCAACCTGAACATCCCCGGTTTCGAGCAGCCCTGGGAGAAGCCCTACGGCAAGCCCGAGCGCATCGTCACCGCGCTGGACATCATGATCGAGGGCCCGCTGGGCGGCGCCGCGTTCAACAACGAGTTCGGTCGCCCGGCGCTCAACGGCTACTTCCGCACCTTCGAGCAGGCCGTGCAGAGCCCGCGCGGCGAGGAAGTGCGCGGCTACCACAAGCCGATCATGCTCGCCGGCGGCCTCGGCAATATCCGCGAAGACCATGTGCAGAAAGGTGAAATCAGCGTCGGCGCCAAGCTGATCGTGCTCGGCGGCCCGGCCATGCTGATCGGCCTGGGCGGCGGCGCCGCCTCGTCGATGGCCACCGGCGCCAGCTCGGCCGACCTGGACTTCGCCTCGGTGCAGCGCGAGAACCCGGAAATGGAACGCCGCTGCCAGGAGGTCATCGACCGCTGCTGGCAGCTGGGCGAGGCCAACCCGATCAAGTTCATCCACGACGTCGGCGCCGGCGGTATCTCCAATGCCCTGCCGGAGCTGATCAACGACGGTGGCCGCGGCGGTCGCTTCGAGCTGCGCAAGGTGCCCAACGACGAGCCGGGCATGAGCCCGCTGGAAATCTGGTGCAACGAATCCCAGGAACGCTACGTGATGTCGGTTGATGCGGCCGACTTCGAGCACTTCAAGGCCATCTGCGAACGCGAACGCTGCCCCTTCGCCGTGGTCGGCGAGGCCATTGCCGAACCGCAGCTGACCGTGACCGACAGCCACTTCGGCAACACGCCGGTGGACATGCCGCTGGAAGTGCTGCTCGGCAAGCCGCCGCGCATGCACCGCAGCGTCGCCCGCGAAGCCGAGCAGGGCGATGATTTCGACGCCGCCGGCGTGGCGATCGACGAAGCGCTGGAGCGCGTGCTGCGTCACCCGGCCGTGGCCAGCAAGAGCTTTTTGATCACCATCGGCGACCGCAGCATCACCGGCCTGGTGGCCCGCGACCAGATGGTCGGCCCTTGGCAGGTGCCGGTGGCCGACTGCGCCGTGACCGCCACCAGCTTCGACGTCTACACCGGCGAAGCCATGGCCATGGGCGAGCGCACCCCGCTGGCGCTGCTCGACGCCCCGGCGTCGGGCCGCATGGCGGTGGGCGAGACCATCACCAACCTGGCCGCGGCGCGTATCGGCAAGCTGTCCGACATCAAGCTGTCGGCCAACTGGATGGCTGCCGCCGGCCACCCCGGCGAAGACGCCCGTCTCTATGATACCGTCAAGGCGGTCGGTATGGAGCTGTGTCCGCAGCTCGGCATCACCATTCCGGTGGGCAAGGACTCCATGTCGATGAAGACCCGCTGGCAGGACGCGGGCGTCGACAAGAGCGTCACCGCGCCGCTGTCGCTGGTGATCTCCGGCTTCGCCCCGGTGCAGGACATCCGCCAGACCCTGACCCCGCAACTGCGCATGGACAAGGGCGAGACCGACCTGATCCTGATCGACCTCGGCCGCGGGCAGAACCGCATGGGCGGCTCGATCCTGGCGCAGGTCTATGCGCAGATCGGCCAGCAGGCGCCGGACCTTGACGACGCCGAGGACCTCAAGGCCTTCTTCGCCGTGATCCAGGGCCTGAACGCCGACGGCCATCTGCTGGCCTACCATGACCGCTCCGACGGCGGTCTGCTGACCACCGTCTTGGAAATGGCCTTCGCCGGTCACTGCGGCCTGGCGCTGAACCTTGACGCGCTGGCCGACGCCAGCGCCGAGCTGCCGGCCGTGCTGTTCAACGAGGAGCTGGGTGCGGTGATCCAGGTGCGCCAGGACGCCACTCCGGAAGTGCTGGCGCAGTTCAGCGCCGCCGGTCTGGGCGACTGCGTGGCGGTGATCGGCCAGGCGGTGAACAACGGCGAAATCGGCATCAGCTTCAACGGCGAGCCGGTGTTCACCGGCGAGCGTCGCCTGCTGCAGCGTCAGTGGGCCGAGACCAGCTACCGCATCCAGCGCCTGCGCGACAACGCCCAGGGCGCCGATCAGGAGTTCGACCTGCTGCTGGAAGAGGACAACCCCGGTCTGTCGGTCAAGCTCGGCTTCGACGTCAACCAGGACGTGGCCGCGCCCTATATCAAGAAGGGCGTACGGCCGCAGGTGGCGATCCTCCGTGAGCAGGGCGTCAACGGTCAGGTGGAGATGGCCGCGGCGTTCGACCGCGCCGGCTTCGCCGCCGTCGACGTGCATATGAGCGACATCCTCGCCGGGCGCGTCAGCCTGGAAGAGTTCAAGGGGCTGGTGGCCTGCGGTGGCTTCTCCTACGGCGACGTGCTCGGCGCCGGCGAGGGCTGGGCCAAGTCGGTGCTGTTCAACGCCCGCGCGCGCGATGCCTTCCAGGGCTTCTTCGAGCGGCGCGACAGCTTCGCCCTCGGCGTGTGCAACGGCTGCCAGATGATGAGCAACCTGCACGAACTGATCCCGGGCACCGAGTTCTGGCCGCACTTCGTGCGCAACCGCTCCGAGCAGTTCGAGGCGCGCGTGGCCATGGTGCAGATCCAGGAATCGGCGTCGATCTTCCTGCAGGGCATGGCCGGCTCGCGTCTGCCGATCGCCATCGCCCACGGCGAAGGCCATGCCGAGTTCGAGAGCGAGGAGGCGCTGCTGGAAGCCGATCTGTCCGGCACCGTGGCCCTGCGCTATGTCGACAACCACGGCAAGGTCACCGAGAGCTACCCGGCCAACCCCAACGGTTCGCCGCGCGGCATCACCGGCCTGACCAGTCGCGACGGCCGTGTGACCATCATGATGCCGCACCCGGAGCGGGTGTTCCGCGCTGTGCAGAACTCCTGGCGCCCGGACGAGTGGCAGGAAGACGGCGGCTGGATGCGCATGTTCCGCAACGCCCGCGTCTGGGTGAACTAAAAGCGGCCGCGCAGCGGCCTTCCGCTGACCCTCTCCCGCATGCGGGAGAGGGTTTGCAAATCCCCTCGCCGGATGCAATCCGGGGAAGCACGTGCAATCCCTCCCGGATTTCATCCGGGCTACACCGGCAGGCCCCCCCATGGCCGACGATGCTCCACCCATCCTTCCCGAAGTCCGCCTGGTTCGTCCGGGGGATTGCCTGCGCCTCTGCCGCTGCGGAGCTTCCTCGGCCTTGCCCGACTGCAACCGCACCTGCGCCGAGGCGTTGCGGCTGACCGCCGAGCGCGAACAGCGTCTGCTGCTCTGCCGCTGCGGCCGTTCGGCCGATCTACCCTATTGCGATGGCAGCCACACTCCACCGGCGCCCGGTCTGGGCGACAAGTGGCGGCGCTTTATCGGCAAGGCCTGAGGCCGCGGAACGCCTGCCCGGGTGGCGAGTCGAAACTAACGAACGAGCTGGCGGATGCGGAATTTCCGAGGTGGTTCTCAGTATTGCGCTGAGGCAAAATGCCATCATTTCAGCATCATGGCTTGTCTGTTGTTCGGTTGCCCCATCTGCGGAGAACTTGATGTACAAACTGTGTTTTTACGTGCCGGAAAGCCATCTGGAGCCGGTGAAGAAGGCGGTGTTCGCCGCCGGCGGCGGCCGCATCGGCCGCTACGACAGCTGCTGCTGGCAGGCGCTCGGCCAGGGCCAGTTCCGTGCGCTGGAGGGCAGCCAGCCGTTTCTCGGCCAGATCGGCGTCGTCGAGCAGGTGGCGGAGTGGAAGGTCGAGCTGGTGGTGGCCGACGAGCTGATCCACGATGCGGTCAAGGCGCTCAAGCAGTCCCATCCCTACGAGACGCCGGCGTTCGATGTCTGGCGCCTGTCGGATCTGCAGTTCTAGGTGGTGTGGTGCGGAGATAGCGTTCATGCGGTGCGCACGGCCTGGGCGGCCCCGCGACACCCTAGGGGCGGATCTCGATCAGCGTGCCGTCCTTGACCAGCTCCCACACCTCGCGCATGTCGTCGTTCTTCATGGCGATGCAGCCTTCGGTCCAGTCCAGGGTATGGAAGAACCACTCGGGGTATTCCTCGTCCAGCGGCGTGCCGTGGATCATGATCATGCCGCCCGGCGGCACGCCGGCCTGGCTTGCGTTGGCCAGGTCGCGGGCGTTGGGGTAGGAGATGTGCAGCGATAGCTGGTACTTGTCGCTGGCCTTGCGCCAGTCGATCCAGTAGAAGCCTTCCGGCGTGCGCAGGTCGCCTTCGCGCTGCTTGGCGCCGTTGGGCTGCTTGCCGAGGGAGATGCGGTAGGACTTGATGGTCTCGCCGCGTCGCTGCAGGTGCAGCTGGCGTTCGGACTTGAGCACCAGCACCTTGTCCACCTGGCGCGTGGCGTCGATGGGGGTGGCGTTGGCCTGCACGTTCAGGCTGAGGGTCAGGCACAACAGGGGCAACAGCCAGCGCATCGGAATACTTCTCGGCAAGGGGTCAACGGGGTCGGTAATGAGCGCGCAGGGCTTCCAGCGGCTCGTTGCGCACCGGAAACAGGTTCTGCCGGCGGTCGGCGAAGAAACATTCTAAGGTACGGCCTATGGTCGGGAAAGCCAGCTCCGACCAGGGGATTTCCGCTTCGGCGAACAGGCGCACTTCGAGGCTTTCCTCACCCACGGCGAAATCCAGGTCGACCAGCTCGGCGCGAAACAGCATGTACACCTGGCTGATATGCGGCAGGTCGAACAGGGTGTAGAGATTGAGGTCGCGCACCCGCGCGCAAGCCTCCTCCAGGGTTTCCCGTGCCGCCGCCTGCTCGATGGTTTCGCCGTTTTCCATGAAGCCGGCCGGCAGGGTCCAGTAGCCGCGGCGCGGTTCGATGGCGCGGCGGCACAGCAGCACCTGCTCGCCCCACACCGGCAGGCAGCCGGCAACGATGCGCGGGTTCTCGTAGTGCACCGTATGGCAGTGGTTGCACACGTGGCGCAGGCGGTTGTCGCCGGCGGGGATCGCCCGGGTCAGCGGCTGGCCACATTGGCTGCAATATTTCATGGCTTGTCCTCGGCCTGTTGGGACTATCTTGGCGCGCCGGCGGCATGGCCGGCAAGCCTGCCAACTCGGCCGCCTTGCCCTGTGTTCGGGCTTGGGCGCGGCGACGCTTTCATGCCATGATGCCGGGCATAACAATCCCCGAGTGTGCCCATGCTGGACGAGTTGCTCCATCGCGTGCGCGGTCATCGGCCGCGCCCTCTGGAGACCGAGCGCAGCTTCCCCGAGGCGGCGGTGCTGGTCCCCATCACCCGCAGTGACGAACCCGAACTGGTGCTGACCCTGCGCGCCAGCGGTTTGTCGACCCACAGTGGCGAGGTGGCCTTCCCCGGCGGTCGGCGCGACCCGGAGGATCGCGACCTGGTGCATACCGCCCTGCGCGAAGCCGAGGAGGAAATCGGCCTGCCGCCGGGGCTGGTCGAGGTGATAGGACCGCTCAGCAGCCTGGTGTCACGCCACGGCATCCAGGTCACCCCCTATGTCGGCCTGGTGCCAGACTATGTGGAGTACAAGGCCAACGATGCCGAGATCGCCTCGGTGTTCTCGGTGCCGCTGGCGTTCTTCCGCGATGACCCGCGCGAATTGACCCACCGTATCGACTACCTCGGGCACAGCTGGTACGTGCCGTCCTACACCTATGGCGAGTACCGCATCTGGGGCCTGACCGCGATCATGGTGGTGGAGCTGGTCAATCTGCTGTACGACGACGCGCAGATCGCCCTGCACCAGCCGCCCGAACACTTCATTCATCTGCGTTGAACCCGTCGAGGAAAACCGAGCCATGAAATACCGCCTGGGAAGCTCCCGTGTCGAAGCCCACCCCGACAGCTGGGTCGCGCCGAGCGCCGACCTGATCGGTAAGGTGCGCCTGGAGGCCGGTGCCAGCGTCTGGTTCGGCGCCGTGCTGCGCGGCGACAACGAACTGATCCATATCGGCGAGCACAGCAACGTGCAGGACGGTAGCGTGCTGCACACCGACATGGGCTTCCCGTTGACCCTGGGCAAGGGCGTCACCGTGGGGCACAAGGTGATGATGCATGGCTGCACGGTGGACGATTACAGCCTGATCGGCATCAACGCCGTGATCCTCAACGGCGCCAGGATCGGCAAGTACTGCATCATCGGCGCCAACAGCCTGATTCCCGAAGGCAAGGTGATTCCCGACGGCAGCCTGGTCATGGGCAGCCCCGGCAAGGTGGTGCGCGAACTGACCGAGCAGCAGAGGAAGATGCTCGAGGCCAGCGCCGCCCATTACGTGCACAACGCCCAGCGCTATGCCCGCGAACTGGTGCCTGACGATGAGTGATGTGGAAAAGCCGGTGCGCTCGCCCTGCGTGCAGGTCTGCGCGCTGGACGAGCAGGACGTCTGCATCGGTTGCCAGCGCACGGCTGACGAAATCACCCGCTGGGGCCGCATGGACAACGCCGAGCGGCGTGCGGTGTTGCAACTCTGTCTGCAGCGTGCCCGCGCCTCCGGTCATCTGCTGATGCCTTCCTGATTCTCTGTTCGAGGAGCCCTTCATGCCCCGTATTGGAACCCCCCTGTCGCCTTCCGCGACCCGCGTGCTGCTGTGCGGCTGCGGCGAGCTCGGCAAGGAAGTGGTGATCGAGTTGCAGCGCCTGGGCTGCGAGGTGATAGGCGTGGACCGTTACGCCAACGCCCCGGCCATGCAGGTGGCGCACCGCAGCCACGTGATCGACATGCTCGACGGCGCCGCCCTGCGTGCGGTGATCGAGGCCGAGCAGCCGCATTTCATCGTGCCCGAGATCGAGGCCATCGCCACCGCCACCCTGGTCGAGCTGGAGGCCGAGGGCTTCAACGTGGTGCCCACCGCACGCGCTGCACAGCTGACCATGAACCGCGAGGGCATCCGTCGCCTGGCCGCCGAGGAGCTGGGCTTGCCCACTTCGCCCTACCATTTCGCCGACACCTTCGAGCACTACGCCGCGGCGGTGAAATCCGTCGGTTACCCCTGCGTGGTCAAGCCGATCATGAGTTCTTCCGGCAAGGGCCAGAGCGTGCTGAAGAGCGACGCCGACCTGCAGCGCGCCTGGGACTATGCCCAGGAGGGCGGGCGCGCCGGCAAGGGCAGGGTCATCGTGGAAGGGTTTATCGACTTCGACTACGAGATCACCCTGCTTACCGTACGCCACGCCGGCGGCACCAGCTTCTGCGCGCCGATTGGCCACCGTCAGGAGAATGGTGACTATCAGGAGTCCTGGCAGCCGCAAGCGATGAGCGCGCAGGCGCAGGCCGAGTCCGAACGCGTGGCGCTGGCGGTGACCGAGGCGCTCGGTGGTCGCGGGCTGTTCGGCGTCGAACTGTTCGTCAAGGGCGACCAGGTGTGGTTCAGCGAGGTTTCTCCACGGCCGCACGACACCGGCCTGGTCACCCTGATATCCCAGGAACTGTCCGAGTTCGCCCTGCACGCGCGGGCCATTCTCGGCCTGCCGATTCCGGCGATCCGCCAGATGGGCCCGTCGGCGTCGGCGGTGATTCTGGTCGAAGGCGACTCGCAGCAGGCCAGTTTCGCCAATCTGGGCGCGGCGCTGAGCGAGGCGGACACCGCGCTGCGTCTGTTCGGCAAGCCCGAGGTCAAGGGCCAGCGGCGTATGGGCGTGGCCCTGGCGCGCGACGAGTCGATCGAGGCGGCGCGGGCCAAGGCGCTGCGCAGCGCCCGCGCGGTACGCGTGCAGCTGTGAGCCGGCACGCGCTGTGGTGGCTGGCGACGCTGCCGCTGCTGCCATTGGCGCTGCCGCTGGCATTGCATACCCGGCGCACGGCGTTACGTCTGCCGCCAGCGTCGGGAGCGACGCACGGCCTGTGCGGCGCGCAGTGGTCCGGCGAGCCGCTGCGCCTGCTGCTGATCGGCGAGTCCACCGTGGCCGGCGTGGGTGTGGCGAGCCTGGAGCAGGCCCTGGCCGCCTGTCTGGCGGCGGCGCTGGCCGAGCGTCTGCAGCGCCCGGTGCGCTGGCGGGCCTGCGGCGAGAACGGCATCACCGCGGCCCAGGCTCACGAGCGCCTGCTGCCGCAGGCACTGGCCGAGCCGGCCGAGTTGGCCTTGCTGGTATTCGGCGTCAACGACACCACCCATCTCACGCCGAGTGCGCGCTGGATGCAGGCGCTTGCCGGCATGGCCGACGGCTTGCGCGGGCGCGGGGTGCGGGTGGCGTTCAGCGCGGTGCCGCCGTTGCAGCACTTCAGCGCCTTGCCCTGGCTGCTGCGCCAGCTGATGGGCTGGCGCGCGCGCCTGCTCGACGCCGAGCTGCGCAGGCTCAGTGGGTGTCTGGGGGCAGAGTATTGCGCGCTGGAGTTGCCGTTCGAACCGCGTTACCTGGCCGAGGACGGCTATCACCCCTCGGCGCTGGGTTACCGGCTGTGGGCCGAGGGCCTGGCCGAGCGTCTCACTCCGCTGCTGCGGCGTCCGCTTTGAGCTTTTCCGTCTGCCAGACCCGCACGCTTTTCACCCGGTTTTCCGTCGCCTGCAGGATCTCCAGGCGGTAGGGACCGATCTTCAGGCACACGGCGCTGTCGGGAATGCTCTCCAGCGCCTCGGTGATTAGGCCGTTGAGGGTCTTGGGGCCCTCGCTGGGCAGGTGCCAGCCGAGGGTCTTGTTCAGTTCGCGAATGTAGGCGGCGCCGTCGATCACGTAGGTGCCGTCGTCCTGCGGGTGGATGTCGGGGCTGCGCAGGCTGTCCTGGTTGCTGAAGTCGCCAACTATCTCCTCGAGGATGTCTTCCAGGGTGACGATGCCGATCACCTCGCCGTACTCGTCGACCACTATGCCGATGCGCCGCTTGTGCTTCTGGAAGTTGATCAGCTGGGTCGACAGCGGGGTGTTCTCCGGCACGAAGTAGGGTTCGTGGCAGGCCGCCAGCAGGGCTTCCTTGGTCAGCTGGTTGTGGCTGAGCAGGCGGGCGATCTGGCGCATGTGCACCACGCCCTCGATCTGGTTGATGTCGCCGCGGAACACCGGCAGGCGGGTGTGCGGGGTGGTGCGGAGCTGGCCGACGATGCTTTCCAGATCGTCGTCCAGGTCGATGCCGGCCACCTCGTTGCGCGGGATCATGATGTCGTCCACCGTCACCCGTTCCAGGTCGAGGATGCCCAGCAGCATGTTCTGCCGGTTCTTCGGCAGCTCTGCGCCGGATTCGCGCACCACGCTGCGCAGTTCCTCGGTGGACAGGCTGTCGCTGGCGCGTTGCGCCGGGTCGATGCCGAACAGGCGCAGCAGGCCGTTGCTGATCGCGCTGGTCAGCCAGACCACCGGGTAGAGCAGGCGCTGCAGCAGGTTGAGCAGGCGGCTGGCGGGGAAGGCCACCAGTTCCGGGCGCAGCGCGGCCAGGGTCTTGGGGGTGATCTCGCCGAAGATCAGCACGACGATGGTCAGGCCGGCGGTGGCGATGGCGATGCCGGCCTCGCCCCACAGGTCCACCGCCAGCACCGTGGCGATGGAGGCGGCGAGGATGTTGACCACGTTGTTGCCGACCAGGATGGTGCCGAGCAGGCGGTCCGGGCGGTCGAGCAGGCGGGTCACCCGCTTGGCGCCCTTGTGCCCTTCCTTGGCCAGGTGCTTGAGCCGGTAGCGGTTGAGGCTGAGCATGCCGGTCTCGGAGCTGGAGAAGAACGCCGAGCAGAGGATGAGAAAGATCAGCAGGCCGAGCAGGTAGCTCGCATGAAGGTCGTCCAAGGAAGGCGCCTCAGATGTGCAGGATGAATTCGCGCACCAGCTTGCTGCCGAAGTAGGCCAGCATCAGCAGGCAGAACCCGGCCAGGGTCCAGCGAATGGCCTTGTGCCCGCGCCAGCCCAGGCGGTGGCGACCCCACAGCAGCACGGCGAACACCACCCAGGCGAAGCTGGAAAGGATGGTCTTGTGCGCCAGGTGCTGGGCTAGCAGGTCGTCGAGAAACAGCGCGCCGGACAACAGCGACAACGACAGCAGCAGCCAGCCGGCCCAGAGGAAACCGAACAGCAGGCTCTCCATGGTCTGCAGTGGCGGGAAGTTCTTGATCAGCCCGGACGGGTGCTTGTGCTTGAGCTGATAGTCCTGCAGCAGCAGCAGGATCGACTGGAACACGGCGATGGTGAGCATGCCGTAGGCCAGGATCGACAGCAGGATATGGGCCAGGATGCCGGGGTGTTCGTCGATCGGGCGGATGGTGCCCGAGGGCAGGAACTCGGCGGCCAGCACGGTCAGCCCGCCCAGGGGGAACAGCAGCAGCAGCAGGTTCTCCACCGGGATGCGCAGGCAGGCCAGCAGGGTCAGGGCGATCACCGCGTAGGCGATCAGGCTGGCGGCGTTGAAGAAGTCCAGGGTCAGGCCGTGGACGTCGTGCAGCTGGAGGAACAGGCTGCCGCCGTGGAAGCACAGGGCGAGCACGCCGAGCAACGCCAGCAGGCGCTTGTCGGGGGTGCTGCGCTGAGTCAGGCGCAGGCCCTGGTAGGTGGCGGCGCCGGCGTACAGGCAGGCGGCGGCGAGGCTGGGCAGCAGAGGGTGCATAAATCCGTGTAAGGCGAGCCCGAAAGGCGCTGAGTGTGGCACAGATGATCGCCCGCACGAAAGACCGCTGGCGGTGTCGGTGGCGCGGCGACTTGGCTATAATCCGCCGCCTGTCGTACACCCGACTCCGGTCGAGCCGCACTTCCAAAGGAACGCGCATGTTCGAAAATCTTACCGATCGCCTGTCCCAGACCCTGCGTAACGTCACGGGCAAGGCCAAGCTCAGCGAAGACAACATCAAGGACACCCTGCGCGAAGTGCGCATGGCCCTGCTCGAGGCCGACGTGGCCCTGCCGGTGGTCAAGGACTTCGTCGCCAAGGTCAAGGACCGCGCGGTCGGCACCGAGGTGTCGAAGAGCCTGACCCCGGGCCAGGCCTTCGTGAAGATCGTCCGCGCCGAGCTGGAAGAGCTGATGGGCGCGGCCAACGAGGATCTGGCGCTGAATGCCGCGCCGCCGGCCGTGGTACTGATGGCCGGCCTGCAGGGGGCGGGCAAGACCACCACTGCCGGCAAGCTGGCCAAGTTCCTCAAGGAGCGCAAGAAGAAGTCGGTGTTGCTGGTCTCGGCCGACGTCTACCGTCCGGCGGCGATCAAGCAGCTGGAAACCCTGGCTGGCGACCTGGGCGTGACCTTCTTCCCCTCCGATGCCAGCCAGAAGCCGGTGGACATCGCCAATGCGGCGATCCGCGAAGCCAAGCTGAAGTTCATCGACGTGGTCATTCTCGATACCGCCGGTCGTCTGGCCATCGACGCCGAGATGATGGCCGAGATCCAGGCCCTGCACGCCGCGGTCAAGCCGGTGGAAACCCTGTTCGTGGTCGATGCCATGACCGGCCAGGACGCCGCCAATACCGCCAAGGCCTTCAGCGACGCGCTGCCACTGACCGGCGTGGTGCTGACCAAGGTCGACGGCGACGCCCGCGGCGGTGCCGCGCTGTCGGTGCGGCATATCACCGGCAAGCCGATCAAGTTCATCGGCATGGGCGAGAAGAGCGACGCGCTCGAGCCCTTCCACCCGGACCGTATCGCCTCGCGCATCCTCGGCATGGGCGACGTGCTCAGCCTGATCGAACAGGCCGAGCAGACCCTCGATCGCGAGAAGGCCGAGAAGCTCACCAAGAAGCTGAAGAAGGGCAAGGGCTTCGACCTGGAAGACTTCCGCGACCAGCTGCAGCAGATGAAGAACATGGGCGGCCTCGGCGGCCTGATGGACAAGCTGCCGTCCATCGGCGGGGTCAACCTGGCGCAGATGGGCAATGCCCAGGGCGCGGCGGAGAAGCAGTTCAAGCAGATGGAGGCGATCATCAACTCGATGACCCCGGCCGAGCGTCGTGACCCGGACATCATCAGCGGCTCGCGCAAGCGCCGTATCGCCCTGGGTTCCGGCACCCAGGTGCAGGACATCGGCCGGCTGATCAAGCAGCACAAGCAGATGCAGAAGATGATGAAGAAATTCACCGCCAAGGGCGGCATGGCCAAGATGATGCGCGGCATGGGCGGCATGTTGCCCGGCGGCGGCATGCCGAAATTCTAGGGCCTGCGCCCCGGCCGATGGCCGGGCGGAAAAAGAGATTTGCAAACCGCCGCATAATCCTTAAAATATGCGGCCTTTCGGGCCTAGGCCCATTTTAAGTGTGTGCCTTAAGTTAGCACCGACTACAGGAACGATGTTCACATGGTAACCATCCGTCTTGCTCGTGGCGGCTCCAAAAAGCGCCCCTTCTACCACCTGACCGTGACCAACAGCCGCAATGCGCGCGATGGTCGTTTCGTTGAGCGCATCGGCTTCTTCAACCCGATCGCTGCCGGTGGCGAAGTGCGTCTGTCCGTCGACCAGGAGCGCGCGACCTACTGGCTGGGCCAGGGCGCTCAGCCGTCTGAGCGTGTTGCTCAGCTGCTCAAGGAAGCTGCCAAGGCTGCCGCCTAAGCACTTTTATGAGTACGACGCCGGCCGTCGCCGAGGATCTGGTGGTTCTCGGCAAGATTGTTTCGGTGCACGGCGTCAGGGGCGAAGTGAAGGTCTATTCCTTTACCGATCCCATCGATAACGTGCTCGATTACCCGCGCTGGACGCTCAGGCGTGATGGCGAGGTAAAGCAAGTGGAACTGGCCAGCGGCCGCCTGCAAGGCAAGGTGCTGGTTGCCAAGTTGAAAGGTCTGGATGATCGCGAGATTGCGCGTACCTACGCCGGTTTCGAGATCTGCGTGCCGCGTGGCGAGCTGCCTGACCTGGATGATGGCGAGTTCTACTGGTACCAGTTGCAAGGTCTGAAGGTCGTCGATCAGGCGGGGCAGTTGCTCGGCGTGGTCGATCATCTGTTCGAGACCGGTGCCAACGATGTGATGGTGGTCAAGCCCTGCGCGGGCAGCCTGGATGAGCGCGAGCGCCTGTTGCCCTATACCGGGCAGTGCGTGCTGGCGGTGGACCTGGCAGTCGGCGAGATGCGGGTCGACTGGGATGCGGACTTCTAAGGCCTATGCGCGTCGAAGTCATCACCCTGTTCCCGGAAATGTTTGCCGCCATCGGCGAGTACGGCATCACCAGTCGTGCGGTCAGGCAGGAGCTGCTCAAGCTGCACTGCTGGAATCCGCGGGACTACACCACGGATCGCCACCATACGGTGGACGACCGCCCCTTCGGCGGTGGCCCGGGGATGGTGATGAAGATCAAGCCTCTCGAGGACGCCCTGGCCAGTGCCAGGCAGGCCGCGGGGGAGGCGGCGAAGGTGATCTACCTGTCGCCGCAGGGGCGTCGTCTGAATCAGGCGGCGGTCCGCGAGCTGGCGCAGGAGCAGGCACTGATCCTGATCGCCGGTCGTTACGAAGGTATCGACGAGCGTTTCATCGAAACGCATGTCGACGAGGAATGGTCGATTGGCGACTACGTCCTGTCCGGCGGCGAGCTGCCGGCCATGGTGCTGATCGACGCGGTGACGCGCCTTTTGCCTGGTGCATTGGGTCATGCCGATTCGGCCGAGGAGGACTCCTTTACGGATGGCCTGCTCGACTGCCCGCACTACACCCGTCCGGAGGTGTATGCGGATAAACGTGTTCCCGAGGTGTTGCTTAGTGGCAACCACGAACACATCCGGCGCTGGCGTTTGCAGCAGTCCCTTGGGCGGACCTGGGAACGTCGCACCGATCTTCTGGATAGCCGCTCGCTTTCTGGAGAAGAGAAAAAGCTGCTGGAGGAATACATCCGCCAGCGGGACGATAGTTAACGTATCGATGGCAGGCCGGGAGGCTTGTCTTAGGAGCGCAGCATGACCAACAAGATTATCCAGATGCTCGAAGCCGAGCAGATGAACAAAGAGATCCCGACCTTCGCCCCGGGCGACACCGTGATCGTTCAAGTCAAGGTGAAGGAAGGCGACCGTCAGCGTCTGCAGGCCTTCGAAGGCGTCGTCATCGCCAAGCGTAACCGCGGCCTGAACAGCGCCTTCACCGTGCGCAAGATCTCCAGCGGCGTCGGCGTCGAGCGTACCTTCCAGACCTACTCGCCGCTGGTCGACAGCCTGAGCGTCAAGCGTCGCGGCGACGTGCGCAAGGCCAAGCTGTACTACCTGCGCGACCTGTCCGGCAAAGCCGCGCGCATCAAGGAAAAGCTGTCCTAAGTTCGGACGCCTTTCTGAAAGAAGCAGCCTACGGGCTGCTTTTTTCGTTTCTGGGCCCGTCGACCGGCGGGTTTCGCGGCCCGGCCGAACCACATCGATTGCGAGCAGTAGTGGCATGAGTCCGAGAGAGCAAGAAATCCAGCGGCGCATCGCGCTGTCGGAAACCCGCGTGACCAAGGCGGTGTTCCCGCCGAGTACCAATCACCACAACACCCTGTTCGGTGGCACGGCGCTGGCCTGGATGGACGAGGTGTCCTTTATCGCCGCCACGCGGTTTTGCCGCTTGCCGCTGGTCACCGTGTCCAGCGACCGCATCGACTTCAAGCATGCGATTCCGGCCGGCTCCATCGTCGAGCTGGTCGGGCGGGTGAGCAAGGTGGGCAACACCAGCCTCAAGGTTGCGGTCGAGGTGTTCGTCGAGGGGCTGTATCAGGAAGGGCGCGAGCACGCCATCAGTGGCAGTTTCAGTTTCGTCGCGGTCGACGAGCGGCAGAAGCCGGTGCCGGTGCTGCCGGGCTTTGCGCCGGAGGCGGGCGTCAGGGACGCAGGCTGATCTTCAGGCTGGCCTGCGACAGGTCGATGTTGTGCAGGCTGAGGCTGCCGAAGCTCTGTCCGGCGGGGGCGTCCTTGACGCGGATATTGTCGAAGCGCAGTTCGCCGATGGAGCTGGGCAGGTTGACGTTGAACGAGCCGTCGTCGTTCAGCGTCGAACGCAGCTTGCTGGTGTCGTACTGCACGTCGCGCAGGCCGGTCTCGGCATCCAGGTTGTCCAGCACCGGCATCACCAGCTTGGCCAGCTGCTTGACCGTGCCCAGGCCGTCGCCGCTTTCGGCGCGCAGCAGCAGACCCTGCAGGGCGTCGTCCAGGCCCTGGGCGCTGACCGCGCTCATTTCCGTGTCGCTCAGCGCCTGCATGCCCCGCGTGGTCTCCTGGCGGCTGATGCTGCTGGGCGGCTGCAGCCGCTGGATGTCGGCGCTGGCCATCTGGAAGGGGCTCATCAGGGCGGCCACCAGGGTGGCGGCCAGGCGCAAGTTGCTCTGCTTCTTCAGGGCCTTGCTCAGCTGCTTCTGGGTCAGCAGCCCTTGCTCGATCAGTACTTCGCCCAGGCGCTTGTGGCTGACGAGTTGCACTTTGATCGCCGCGTCCAGCTGTGCGGGGGTGATCAGGCCCTTGTTGATCAGGATCTGGCCGAGACGGGAGTGGGCGTGATTGGGCATGGCGCTACCGGTGGCGTGATGGCAGGGTGCAATCATGGCGCCGCCCACTCCGGCTGTCACCCAACCAAGGATAGGCTTGCCGGGCCGCTGGTCGTATGGCGCGGCGCGACGACCGACCGACGGTTGTCCGGCTGTTTCCATTGGTTGCACTCGTCCTGTCGGTCTCGGCTGTGGAACACTAGGCGCCCTCTGCCTGCGAAGAGTCCTCATGGCCACCCTGTCCCATCCCTTGATCGAGCGTTTCCTTGAGGCCCAGTGGTTCGAGAAGGGGCTGTCCGCCCATACCCGTGCCGCCTACCGCAGCGACCTGGAACACTTCAACGCCTGGCTCGACGCGCGCGGCCTGGCGCTTGCGCAGATCGGCCGCGAGGCGCTGCTCGATCACCTGGCCTGGCGCCTGGAGCAGGGCTATCAGGCGCGCTCCACCGCGCGTTTTCTCTCCGGGCTGCGCGGCTTCTACCGCTTTCTGCTGCGCGAGGGGCTGATCGGTGAAGACCCCAGCCTGCAGGTCGAGTTGCCGCAGATCGGTCGGCCGCTGCCCAAGTCGCTGTCCGAGGCGGACGTCGAGGCGCTGCTGCAGGCGCCGGATCTGGACGACCCCATCGGCCTGCGCGACCGCGCCATGCTCGAGGTGCTGTATGCCTGTGGCCTGCGGGTGACCGAGCTGGTGTCGTTGAGCCTGGAGCAGGTCAATTTGCGCCAGGGCGTGCTGCGGGTGTTCGGCAAGGGCAGCAAGGAACGCCTGGTGCCGCTGGGCGAGGAGGCCATCGCCTGGATCGAACGCTACAGCCGCGAGGCGCGCCCGCTGCTGCTCGGCGGCAAGCCCAGCGACGTGCTGTTCCCCAGCCTGCGTGGCGAGCAGATGACCCGCCAGACCTTCTGGCACCGGATCAAGCATCAGGCCCGGGTGGCTGGCATCGCCAAGCCGCTGTCGCCGCACACCCTGCGCCATGCCTTCGCCACCCACCTGCTCAACCATGGCGCCGACCTGCGCGTGGTGCAGATGCTGCTGGGCCATAGCGACCTGTCCACCACGCAGATCTACACCCATATCGCCAGGGCGCGCCTGCAGGAGTTGCACGCGCTGCACCATCCGCGCGGCTAGGCCTGCCGTCCGGTCGCCGGCGAGCTGCCTGGCCGGCCATCTGTGGTAGGCTGTGCCGATCTTCGCCCGTCCCTCGTTCGACAGGAGTGTTCATGTCCCTGACCCGTATTTCCGTTGCCCTGGCGCTGGTGCTGGGCAGCAGTTTCAGCCTGGCCGCCGATCCCGATCAGGCCATCCGCCAGAGCCTGACCTCGCTGGATGCCAGCCTGCCGATCGAGGCCATCGCCGAGAGCCCGATGCCGGGCATCTATCAGGTTCAGCTCAAGGGCGGGCGCCAGCTCTACACCAGCGCCGACGGCCAGTTCCTCATGCAGGGCTACCTGTTCCAGGTCAAGGACGGCAAGGCGGTCAACCTCACCGAGATCGAGGAAAGCCGCGCGGTGGCCAAGCAGATCAACGCCATTCCGGCCAAGGAAATGGTGGTGTTCGCGCCCAAGGCGCCGAAGACCCATATCACCGTGTTCACCGACACCGATTGCGGCTACTGCCAGAAGCTGCACAGCGAAGTGCCCGAGCTCAACCGCCTGGGCGTCGAGGTGCGTTACGTCGCCTTCCCGCGCCAGGGCCTGAGCAGCCCGGCGGCCCAGGAGCTGGTCAACGTCTGGTGCGCCAAGGACCAGCAGGAAGCGATGAACCGCGCCAAGACCCGCCAGAGCGTGGCCGAGGCGCAGTGCGACAACCCGGTAGCCAAGCAGTACGAGCTGGGCCAGATGATCGGGGTCAACGGCACGCCGGCCATCGTCCTGGCCAACGGCAAGATGATCCCGGGTTATCAGCCGGCGCCGCAGCTGGCCAAGATCGCCCTGGAGTCCAACTGAGCCGTGGATTGACTAACAAACAGCCGCTTCGTAAGGTGCGGCTCTTTATCCGCGGCCGGAGCATGCTCCGGCCGTTTCGTGCAGTGCTGATGGGGAATTGAGTGTGAAGCCGGTCAAAGTGGGCATCTGTGGGTTGGGTACCGTCGGTGGCGGTACCTTGAATGTACTCAAGCGCAACGCCGAGGAAATTACCCGGCGCGCCGGTCGCGGCATCGAGATTGCCCAGATCGCCATTCGCTCGCCCAAGCCGCAGTACGACATTACCGGCATCGCCACCACCGATGACGTGTTCGCCGTCGCGAGCAATCCCGAGATCGATATCGTCATCGAGCTGATCGGTGGCTACACCCTGGCCCGCGATCTGGTGCTCA